>Ga0160435_1000139_pt1 | contig 41151 bp, 32 predicted proteins | sample HID1973K_E0MG_FD_108213 | JGI IMG/M metagenome (GOLD analysis project Ga0160435, IMG submission 108213) | Enriched mosquito-associated microbial communities from UW Madison campus, WI, USA - HID1973K_E0 MG | ecosystem: Host-associated > Arthropoda: Insects > Digestive system > Unclassified ...
CGGGGCGGCCGCACACGTCAGCGGCGGCGAGCGGCGGCGGCGTTCATAACTCCGGACATCCGCGCCGGGACAGACGGGGGCACCTGGAGTTTCCGCGGGCACGCTCGGATCGACGCGGCCCATCTTCCGGAGTTGCGAACCGCCTCAGCCCTTGACCGCGCCGCCGAGGCCCGCCGAGCGCAGGAACACCGACTGGAACAGCAGGAACATCGCGATCGGGATGAGGGTGGCGATCGCGAGCGCCGCGAGGAACACGTCGAGCTCGGTCTGGCTTGCGACATCGGGCAGACGCACTGACAGCGGCTGCACCGCGGGGTCCGGCAGGACGAGCTTCGGCCAGAGGTAGTCCTTCCAGGCGGCGATGATCGCGAACACCGACACGACGCCGAGGATCGGCTTCGACATCGGCAGCACGATCGACCAGAAGAGCCGGAAGGGCCCGGCGCCGTCGGTCTTCGCCGCCTCGAACACCTCGCGGGGCAGAGAGTCGAAGAACCGCTTCACGAGCAGGATGTTGAACGCGTTCGCCGCCATCGGCAGCCAGACCGCCAGGTAATTGTTGAGGAGCGAGACCTCCAGGAACGGCGGGCGCACGATCGTCAGGTACAGCGGCACGAGCAGCACGATCCCCGGGATGAACAGCGTCGCGAGCACGAGGCCGTTCAGGATCGGCGCGTACTTCGGCCGCAGCACCGACAGCGCGTAGCCCGCGGTCGTGGCGATGAAGAGCTGAGTGGCCCAGGCGCCGACGGCGATCATGATCGTGTTGAGGAAGAACTGGTCGATGTGGATGTCGTTCCACGCGGCCGACAGGTTCTCCCAGTCGACGCCGTTCGGCCACAGCGCGAAGGGCGTCGTGATGGTGTCCTGCGACGGTGTGATCGCGGCCTTCATGAGCCAAAGGATCGGGCCGAGACCGGCGACGACCAGCGACACGAAGAGGAACGCGTGCACGACGCGCATCCCCACCCGGGTGCCAGGGCGACGCCGCTCGGATGCCGAGACGATCGAGCGCTCGGCGAGGTCGTCGACCTTCATGTGGTGCTCCAGCGGTTGGTCAGACGGAAGTACAGCCAGGACAGGATCGCCAGCACGACGGCGAGCAGCACCGACACGGCGGTCGCCTCGCCGTAGTCGCCGCCGAGGCTGTTACGGAACGCCTTGTCGTAGATGTAGAGGAGGACGGTCTTCGTGGCACCGGCCGGCCCGCCGCCGGTGAAGAGGAACGGCTCGAGGAAGACCTGCGCCGTCGCGATCACCTGCAGGATCAGCATGATGAAGAGGATGCCGCGCAGCTGCGGCAGCGTGACGTGCCAGACCTTGCGCCAGATGCCGGCGCCGTCGACCTCGGCCGCGTCGTACAGCTCGGGCGGAACGCTCAGGAGCGCGGCGAGATAGATGATGATCGAGCCGCCGGCGCCGGCCCAGGTCGCTTCGAGCACGAGGGACGGCATGGCCTGTACCGCGGACGACAGCCAGGGCTGCGGAGCGATGCCCACCCAGCCGAGCACGGTGTTGAAGACGCCGTTCGGCGACGCGTCGTAGAAGAACTTCCACAGCAGCACGGCCACGACCGGCGGGATCACCACCGGGAGGTAGGCGAGCGCGGAGTAGAGCCCCTTGCCGCGCTTCACCTCGCTCATGAGCACCGCCATGAACAGCGGCAGAGGAAAGCCGAACAGGAGTGCCAGCAGTGCGAAGTACACCGTGTTGACGACCGCGCGGCCGAGCTCGGGATCGCTCAGCACGGTCGCGTAGTTGTCGAGGCCGACCCACTCCGAGACGATCAGGTTCGTCTTCTGCAGGCTCATGACCACCGATTGCACGATCGGCGACCACGAGAAGAAGAAGAACACGAACAGCATCGGCAGCACGAACAGCAGGTTCGTGAGCCCACCGCCGCGGAGCCAGGTGAGCGGCGTGCGGCGCGGGCGGCGGCGCGGGGCGGCCGGTGGCGGGGCGGATGCCGCGGCGGGCCGCTCCGGAAGGGTCATCGTCATCTGCGTCTTTCGTGTGTGGTCCCCGGGGCCCGGTGGAGGCCCGGGCCGGTCCCCGGTCCCCCGAGCCTGTCGAGGGGCGGGAGCGACCCTTCGACAAGCTCAGGGACCGAAGGGTGAAGGCCCCGGTCGGTGCCCGAGTCGGGCCGGTCCCCGGTCCCCCGGGCCGGGCCGGTCCCCGGCCCCCGAGCCTGTCGAGGGGTCGCCCTTCGACAAGCTCAGGGTTCGACGGGCTCAGGGACCGACGGGCTCAGGGACCGACAAGCTCAGGGACCGGGACGGTCGGTCAGCCGTCGAGCTTCGCCTGCGCGTCGGCCTGAGCCTGCGCGAGGAGGGCGTCGATGTCGGCATTCTCGTCGGTGAGCACCGTCTGCACGACGGCGTCGAGGAGCGCGTAGACCTCCTGGGTCTGCTTCTTCGGCTCGCCGACGGGCGTCTGGTCCCAGATCGAGTCGATGAACGGGGTCATCTGGTCGCGCGGGACGTTGATGTACGGCTCGATCCACCCGAGCGACTCCTCGTACAGCTCGCGGCTGAGCACCGGCAGCACCGGGGTGCCCACCGCCTGCCCCGACTCGTTGAGGGTCTTCGCGTCGAGCGTCGCGGCATCCTGATCGAGCAGCTTCTGCATGTAGTACCAGTCGATCCAGGTGACCGCGGCGGCCTTCGTCTCGGCGTCGACCGTGGGACTGACGACGGCGATGTCGCCGCCGCCGAGGGTTCCGGGGTCGACCCCCTCGGTCGGCACGACGGTCAGACCGTAGGACTCGGGCTTCAGGCCGAAGTCGCGCACGAGCGCGGTGTAGACGTCGGAGCCTGACGTGTACATGCCGATGTTGCCGGCGGCGAACTCCTGGTTGATCGTGCCCCAGTCGAGGTCGACCTTCGAGCCGAACGAGTCGTCCTCGAAGCGCAGGGCGTGCAGGAACTCCAGGGTCGCCCGCGTGCCGTCGTTGTCGATCGTCGACTCGGCCGAGCCGTCCTGGCCGTCGACCTGGGTGCGTCCGCCGCGCGCGACCGTCTGCGCGGTCAGCTGCCATCCGCCGGTGTTGTTGATCGCCATCTGGGCGTACCCGGCCTTGCCGGTCTTCTCGGCGATCTGCTTCGCGTAGGCGCGGACCTCGTCCCACGTCGTCGGCGGCGCATCGGGGTCGAGGCCCGCCTGCTCGAACAGGTCGCGGTTGTAGTGCAGCCCCATCGCGTACGCCTGGCGCGGGAACCCGAAGATCCGGCCGTCGCCGTCGGTGACGCCGTCGAGGATGATCGGGTTGAAGCTGTCGGTGTACCCGAGCTCCTCGATCTCGTCGGTGACGTCGGTCAGCTGACCGTTCTCGAGCAGCGTCTTCGAGTCGGTGAACGGCACCGTGAAGACGTCGGGCAGGCTGCCTCCGGCGAGCTGCACGGCGAAGGTCGGGCCCTCCCACTCGTACTCGACGCCGATGATGTCGATGTCGTCGTGCTCATCTTCGAACTGCTTCTCCTGCGCGGCGAACGCCTCGTACGCCGCGGCGTCGGCGCCGGGCGGGAAGGTCGCCACCCGCAGTTCGATCTTGCCGCCCGAGGCTTCCTCGCCGGTGCCGGCCGAGCATCCGGCCAGGGCTCCGACGGTCGCCACGGCGGCGAGGCCGGCGATCAGGACGCGTCCTGGTGACTTCATTGTCTTGTCCTTTCGTGCTGTGTGGTGTTGCAGGTCCGAGGAGGATCCGGACTCAGAGGGTGAGCCAGACCGTGGTGTCGGGAGGCAGCGCGCCCTCCTCGAGCGGCGCACTGCTGAGGACGACCGCGCGGTGCGCGGGGAGGGCGATCGGTTCGTCGCCCAGGTTCGTGACGGATGCCAGGTGCGCGCCGCGCCGGAAGGCCAGCGCGTCGGGGCCGAGGTCGAGCCACACGAGCTGCTCGGTGCGGAGGTCGTCGGAGCTGCGCCGGAAGGCCAGCGCCGCGCGGTACAGGTGCAGCATCGACGACGGGTCCGCCTCTTCGGCAGCGACCGAGTAGCGCGACCAGTCGCCCGGCTGCGGCAGCCAGCTGCCGCCGTCGCCGAAGCCGAACGGGGCCGCGTCGCCCGACCACGGCAGCGGCACACGGCATCCGTCGCGCCCCGGGTCGACGCCGCCGGAGCGGAAGTGCATGGGGTCCTCGATGACCTCGCGGGGAAGCTCCACCTCGGGAAGGCCCAGCTCGTCGCCCTGGTAGACGTACATCGTCCCGGGGAGGGCGGCGACCAGGAGCGCCGCCGCGCGCGCCCGGCGGGTGCCGACGGCGAGGTCGGTCGGGGTGCCGAACCGCTTGCGGTCGAACGCGAAGCCGGAGTCCGCGCGGCCGTAGCGGGTGACCGGACGGGTCACGTCGTGGTTCGACAGCACCCAGGTGGCGGGGGCCCCGACCGGCGCATGCTCGGCGAGGGTGCGCGCGATCGAGCGGCGCATGGGCTCCGCAATCCACGGCTGCGACATGAAGTCGAAGTTGAACGCGGTGTGCATCTCGTCGGGCCGGAGGTAGCGGGCGAACCTCTCGGCATCCTCGAGCCAGACCTCGCCGACGAGGATGCGGGTGCCGTCGTACGCGTCGGCGACCGCGCGCCACCCCCGGTAGATGTCGTGCAGCTCATCGCGGTCGACATGGGGGTGGGTGCCGGGCGCGGGCGTCCCCGTCGCGGGGAGCTCGGGGAAGGCGGGGTCCTTCACGGGCAGAGCGGCCGAGTCGATCCGGACCCCGGCGACGCCCCGGTCGAACCAGAACCGGAGGATGTCCTCGTGCTCGCGGCGGACGTCGGGGTGGGTCCAGTTGAGGTCGGGCTGCTCGGGCGTGAACAGGTGCAGGTACCACTCGCCGGGGGTGCCGTCGGGGTTCGTCGTCCGCGTCCAGGTCGACCCCTGGAAGCTCGAGACCCAATGCGTCGGGATCTCGTCGCCGTCGGTGCCGCGGCCGGGGTGGAACCAGAACCGCTCGCGCTCGGGGCTGCCGGGCTCGGCGGCGAGCGCCGCCTGGAACCACGGATGCCGGTCGCTCACGTGATTCGGGACGATGTCGATGATCGTCCGGATGCCGAAGGCCAACGCCTCCTGGATGAGGAGCTCCGCCTCGGCGAGCGTGCCGAACTGCGCGTGGATGTCGCGGTAGTCGGCGACGTCGTAGCCGCCGTCGGCGAGCGGGCTGGGGTACCAGGGGTTGAACCAGATGGCATCCACCCCGAGGTCGCGGAGATAGCGGAGCCGCGCCCGGACCCCGGCGAGATCGCCCGTACCGTCTCCGTCGCCGTCCGCGAAGCTCCGGACGTAGACCTGGTAGATCACGGCGTGACGCCACCACGTGGGGTCGGTCTGCGGTGCCGCGGCAGCGGCTGTGCCGCGTGGCTGGACCTCGATGTCCACGGTGCTCCTCGTCGTCGCGACCGGCGTGTGCCGGTGGCGAGTCCGAATGTAGTGATTTCAACGATCTATTGCAAGAACCCGTGCATGTCATGCAATTTCACGATGCCGCAAGCGCGCGCAAGATCGCGCAAGCCGCTACGGGCCGGGGGTGCGCGGGCGCGGCGTTCACAACTCCGGAAGTCTGGGCCGGATTCGCCATGCTCGCGCCCTTTTGGTCCGGCAGCGCGCAGATGTCCGGAGTTATGAACGCGCGCAGGCTCGGAACGGGCGGCTCGGAGCGGGCGGCTCAGACCGAGAGAGGCGCCGTCGACGCGCGGAGAACCAGCTCGGGCTCGAACAGCAGCTCGTCACCGGCTTCGGCGCCGCCCTGGATCTGGGCGAGGAGGAGCTCGATCACGGTGCGCCCCATCGACTCGATCGGCTGTCGCACGGTCGTGAGCGGCGGCTCGGTGCAGCTCATGAGCGCCGAGTCGTCGAACCCCACCACGGACAGGTCCCCCGGCACGCTGCGCCCGCTCCGCCGCGCCGCGCGGACGGCGCCGAGCGCCAGCAGGTCGCTCGCGCACACGATCGCGGTCGCGCCGGCGGCCATGAGCCGCGTGGCTCCGGCCTGCCCGGACTCCAGCGAGTAGAGCCCGCGCACCAGCAGTTCGTCGGTGAGCGGCGCGCCCAGCCTGTGGAGCACGCGCCGCGCGGCGGCGAGCTTGCGCTGCGAGGGCACGTGGTCGGCGGGCCCGAGCAGCAGCCCGATCCTCCGGTGGCCGAGCTGGTGCAGGTGGATGACTGCTTGCTCGGCGGCCGCGCTGTCGTCGGTCGACACGGTGGCGAAGGGCAGCTCGTCGATGCGGGCGTTCACGAAGACGGTGGGCAGCTTCACGCGGCGCAGGCGCTCGTAGTGCTCGTGCGCGGCGCCCCGCTGGCTGTAGTTGCCGCCGAGGAAGATGACGCCCGACACCTGCTGCTGGAGGAGGAGGTCGACGTAGTCGGACTCGGTGATGCCGCCGGCGTTCTGGGTGCACAGGAGCGGGGTGTAGCCGTTCTGGGTGAGCCCGCCGCCGACGATCTCGGCCAGTGCCGGGAAGATCGGATTCGTGAGCTCCGGAAGGACCAGCCCGACGAGCCGAGCCCTCTCGCCGCGGAGCTTCGTGGGCCGCTCGTACCCCAGGACGTCGAGCGCCGTGAGCACGGCCTGGCGGGTGGCATCCGAGACGCCGGGCTTGTCGTTCAGCACGCGGCTGACGGTGGCTTCGCTCACCCCGACCTTGCGGGCGACCTCGGCGAGACGCTTCGACATGCGCGTCATCCTACGCAAGTCCTTGCGAGATCGCGCAAGTGCTTGCAGGCCCCTTGTGACCCGATCACCCCGGCAGTACTGTGCGCGCAGGACGCGGGGAAGGGGAATCCGATGCGTCACTGGGGGATCGTCGCGGCTGCGGCCGTCGTCACCGTCGTGCTGTTGAGCGGCTGCAGCGGTGCGGATGCCGCTCCCACCGCGAGCCCATCGCCCGCCGCGTCGCCCCCCACGGTCTGCGAGGCGGCCGCGACACTCGTCGACGACGGCGATCCCGAGGCCGCGATCGCCCTCATCGACAGGTTCCGTGCTCCCGCGATCGCGCGGCTGGAGGCCGGCGCCGGGATCGCGACGGATGCCGCCCGGTCGGTCGCCTGCGAGGCTCAGCGCGACGAGGCGCTCTTGACGGACCCCGCCCCCGACGAGGTGACGACGCCGGTCGGAGCGGTCAACGCGTGGAACGCCACGTTGAAGGGGTGGCTGACCCCGCTCGGCACCCTCCTCGCGTGGAGCCTCGCCCTCACCGCCGCGCTGATCGTCTTCGCGCGCCTCCTGGTGTTCGTCGTGCCGTGGCCGTCGCTGCGCCCCCAGTGGCGGCGCTCGGCGCCGTTCACCTACACGGGATCGTGGTGGCCGCTGCCGCTCATCCTCGTCGGCTCCGCGATCCTCGTCGCGGCGTGGGGTTTCCTCGCGGGCTCACCGGCGCAGTGGCCGCTCGCCATCGTCGGCGCGCTCCTCGCGCTGTTCGCGACGTGGCGGACGGTGCACTGGTTCGGCGGGAGGCCCCGCGTGGTGGTCGCGGCGACGGATGCCGAGGGCTCGGACTCGCCTGTCCGGTCCGCGCAGATCGCCGCCCTCACCGTGGAGCTCGGCGCCGCCGGCCCCCGGAGCATCGACCGGGGATCCAGCGATCTCGACCAGCTCACGGACGCGACGGCCAAGGTGTCGGGCAACGCTCTGGCATCCTTCGTCACCGGAGTCATCGACTTCGTCGTGAACGTCGCCCCGTGGCGCGTGAGCGTCTCGGAGGTCGATGACGCCACGTCGATCGTCGACATCCGATGGAACGGCCGCCCCGTCGGGACGGCGACGATCCGCCCGTCGCTGATCGCGGAGGGCATCGAGAAGGTCCCCTCCGATCTCGTGCCGCGGCTGCAGGCCGCCGTCGTCGCGACGACCCTGGCGTCCCAGTACGTCGACATGCGCGGACTCTACGGCGCGACGAACTGGCGGAGCGTCGGTCTCGCTTTCGCCGCCCAGTCGCCGTCGGCCGGGCCGGCGCGACTCGCACTGCTCCACCGCGCGATCGAGATCGACCCGGCCAACGCGCTCGCCCGCCGCCAGCGCGACAACCTCGTCCACGCCGACCCGGCCGACGTCGACGCGACCGACGCGTACCTCGCCGCACTGGAGCGGGAGGCGAACCTCGTCGCTCCCCTGTCGGACGACCGGGCGCCGTTCCCGCACGCCGCAGGGTGGATGCCGGCGGTGCGACGCGACCCCGCCGAGCCCTGGTACCCGGCGCCGCGGCACCTGCTGGCTCGGACGCTCCTTCTGTGGGCGACGGCGATCTGCAACCGGATCGCGCTGGCCAGAGCCGCCGGCGATGCCGCTCCCACCGCCGATCCCTCGGCCGATGCGCGCGTGCTCGCGCAGCTGGTCGCCCTCGTCGGCGACCTCACCCGCGAGAACACGGCCAACGAGGACGCGTCGGCGGTGACCTCGTTCCTCGGCGCGATGCGCGGACGGACGGCCATCGTCCTGCGTCGCCTGCACGACAACCCCGCGTACGCGCCCCATGTCGCCGACCTCCTCCCGCTGACGCAGGACTGGTACGACGCCGCCGCCGCATCGGGCGACCCGGGCATGAGCTATCGCCTCGCCTGCCGCGCTGCGATGCGCGGTCAGCCGGTCGACGACCTCCTGGCGGTCGCGTTCCGCGCGAAGACGTACGTCGACTGGGCGCCCAAGGATCCGGAGCTGTACTCCCTCCGCGACAGCAGGTGGGCCCTCCTCCACCCGGACGTCCCCGCCGACGTCTGGGCGGTCGAGCCGCTCGCCGCCCATCGGGAGAAGCTGATCGGGGTCGGCATCCGGACGACGGGCGAGCTGGTCGCGGCGGGCCCGCGCGTCCGGAAGTCGCTCGCGCTCGACGAGGCGACCTTCGCGCACCTGCAGGAGGTCGCGCGCCTCGCGGGCCTGCTCGAGGAGCGGACGCCGCGCCGCTGGCGCAGCCGCGTGCCCCTCATCCTGTCCGCCCTGCGCGAGAGCGGCGTCGACACCGTGCCGCGGCTGCGGGCGGCGAGAACGGCATCCCTGCGGAAGACCCTCGAGGATGCCGTCCGCGGGGTGCCGGAGAAGGTCCAGCCGCCGCACGGGCCGACCGTCTACGTCACGCCGGCGCGCGCCGTGAAGAAACTCCGCCGGGCGTGGATCCCGTGACGACGGAATGAGCGCCGCGCGGCGGGTGTTCACCTCTCACGATGAGCACTCCCCCGCACCCCGCCCTGTCCGTCCTCGATCTGGTCCCCGTCCGGACCGGGCAGACGAGCTCCCAGGCGGTGACGGCATCCCTCGACCTCGTCGCCCGGGCCGACGCGCTCGGATACCGCCGCTACTGGTTCGCCGAGCACCACAACATGCCGGCCGTCGCCTCGACGACGCCGCCGGTGCTCGCCGCGGCGGCCGCCGCGCGCACGACCCGCATCCGCGTCGGCAGCGGCGGCGTCATGCTGCCCAACCACGCGCCGCTCGTGGTCGCCGAGCAGTTCGCGGCGCTCGAGGCGCTCGCCCCGGGGCGCGTCGACCTCGGCATCGGACGCGCCCCCGGCAGCGACCCCGTCATCACCCAGCTCCTCCGGATGACCGGCACGTCGAGCGACGTCGACCGGTTCCCCGAGCACATCCGCGACATCCTCGGGCTCGTCTCGCCCGAGGGCTCGAGCGTGCGGCTCGTGAGCCGGCCGGGCGGATCGGGCGAGCCGTACGCCGTGCACGCCACGCCGGCGGCCACGACGACGCCCGAGGTGTGGCTCCTCGGCTCGAGCGACTACTCCGCAGCGCTGGCCGCGGCCTTCGGCCTTCCCTACGTGTTCGCGAACCACTTCGCCGGCGAGGGCCTCGAGCGCGCCCTGGACCTGTACCGCTCGCAGTTCACCCCGAGCGAGCACCTCGACGCACCGCGCACCTTCGTCACCGCGAACGTGGTGGCCGCGGCATCCGACGCGCAGGCCCGGGAGCGGATGCTTCCGCAGGCGCGGATGATGGCCCGACTGCGCGGCGGCCGGCCGCTGGTGGCGCTCGAGACCGTCGAGCAGGCTGCGGCGGCCGAGGCCGAGGACCGGCTCGCGTCGGCGATGCTCGACGGGCTGCACGCGCGCTGGTTCGTCGGCGCCGGGGAGGACGTCCGGGACCGCCTCGCCGCGTTCGCCGCGCGGCACGGCGTCGACGAGGTCATGGTGTCGCCCGTGGCCGCGGCGTACGACGCCGAGCCGCTGGATCAGGCGGCCGGTCGCCTCGAGACGCTGGAGCTCCTCGCCGCCCCCGGTCGTTGAGCGAGCGCAGCGCGTTTCGACTCGGTCGCTGCGCTCCCTCGCTCAACGACCGGAGCGCCGCCCCCCCGGTCGTTGAGCGAGCGCAGCGAGACGAAACGCAGAGCGCAGCGAGACGAAACGGCGAGCGCAGCGAGACGAAACGCCTCGGGCCCGCCAGCTCAGGCCTCGGGCTCGCCCGAGATGAGCGCGCGCAGCCAGTCGCGCGCCTCGACGAACACGTCGTCGGAGTAGCGGTCGGGGTACCGGACGATCGCGCGATCGGCCCGCGGGTACGACCCGAGATAGATGACCTTCGGGCTGAAGCGGCGAAGTCCCATGAGGGCATCCGCCATCCGCTCGTCCTCGACGTGCCCGTCGGCGTCGATGACGAACCGGTAGCGGCCGAGCGCGTCGCCGATCGGGCGCGACTCGATGAGCGACAGGTTGATCCCGCGCGTCGAGAACTGCTCGAGCAGCTCGAGCAGCGCACCCGGATGGTCGTCGGGCAGCTCGGCGATGAGCGACGTCTTGTCGGCGCCGGTCGGGGCGGGCGGCGCCACGGTGCGGCTCACGAGCACGAAGCGGGTGACGGCGCTGTCGTTGTCGCCGATCTCCGAGGCCAGCAGCTCGAGGTCGTAGTGCTCCAGGATGCCGGGGGGCGCGATCGCCGCCTGCGCCTCGCTCACTCCGTCGACGATGCCGACGGCGGATGCCACGTTGCTCGCGGCCGGGAGGTGCGCATGCTCGGGAAGGTGCGCCGACAGCCACCGCAGGCATTGCGCGTACGCCACGGGGTGCGCGGCGACGAGCGACACGTCGTCGAGGCGCGTGCCGGGGCGCCCGACGAGGACGAAGTTCACCGGCACGAGGTACTCGCCCACGATCCGCAGGCCCGGCATGGTGGCCAGGGCGTCCTGCGCGGTGGACACCCCGCCGTCGATGGAGTTCTCGATCGCGATCATGGCGGCATCCGACCGGCCCTCGACGACGTCGGTCAGCGCCTCGCCGACATTGCGCACCGGACGCCAGATCTGGTCGCGGGCCTCGGCGACCTGCGCGAGCGCCGCCTCGGTGAAGGTGCCCGCCGGCCCGAGATAGCTGTAGGTGCGGCGGACGGCGGGGTCGAGGGTCACGGGGGCAAGCCTAGTGCGCCGGATCGGGGCGACGCCGATGCGCGGAACTCCTTCGATTCCGGCGGCGACAGGCCCGACGCGGCGGGTTCCGCCCCGTCCGGCGCCGCTTCGAAGGAGTTATGCGGGCCCGGCCGCGGCGACCTCCCGCGCCCGGACGCCGCGGCGGATGCCGGTGACCAGCACTCCCACGACGAGGATCGCGCCTCCGATCGCCTCGGCCGGAGTGGGGATCTGTCCGAGAAGCAGCGCCGCGGATGCCATGGCCACCACCGGGGCCAGGAGCACCCACGGGACGACGGCCGCCGACGGGTTCCGCGCGAGCAGCCCGTTGAAGATCGCGTACCCGACGACCGTGCAGAGGATCGCCGTGTAGAGCGTCGAGAGGGCGGCACTCGCGCCGAAGGCGGCGAGCCCGGCGGCCATCGCGCCGGGGCCCTCGATGACGAGTGAGAGCATCAGGGCGGGCACCGGCACGACGAGCGCCGACCACACGGTGAGCGACAGCGTTCCGCCGCGGCCGGCGCCCCGGACGTTGCCGGCGCGGCGCGCGATCACGTTGCCGATCCCCCACGACAGCGCGGCGGCGAGCGCGAGCGCGACCGCGACCGCCGGGGCGTCTCCGCCGCGGCCGACCGCGACGATCGCGAGGCCGACGCACCCGAGCAGCACACCGACGACCTGCGCCGCCGTCGGCCGCTCGCGCAGCACTCCCGCCGCGATCACGATCGTGAAGACGACCTGCGCCTGGAGGAGCAGCGCCGCGAGCCCGGGGTGAAGACCCAGGGCCATCGAGGTGTAGAGGAGACCGAACTGGCCGAGGCTCATGAAGACCCCGACCCCGACGACCACCCGCCACCCGGTCGCGGGTCGGGGTACGACGAACGCGAACGCCGCCACGACGAGGAAGCGGATCGCCACGAACAGGAGCGGCGGGATGCCGGCCATCCCCCACGCGATGACCACGAAGTTGAACCCCCAGAGCGAGGCCACCAGGGCGGCGAGGAGCATGTCGCGACGACTCATGGCATCCATTCGACAACCCCCGGCGATGAAGGACAAGCGATCGTTTTCGCTGTTGATTCGGTAGCATCGCTTCATGATCGATCTGGATGCCGTGGTGTCCCTGCGCACGATCGCGACCGAGGGCAGTGTGGCCCGCGCCGCTGCGCTGCTCGGCTTCACGCCGTCAGCCGTGTCGCAACAGGTGAAGCGCCTCGAACGCGAGACCGGCGTCACGCTGCTCGAACGCGCGGGGCGCGGCGTCGTCCTCACCGATGCCGCGACACGCCTCGTCGTCGCCTCGACGCCCGTGCTCGCCGACATCGAGCGCATCCGCGCCGACATCCAGTCGCTCGCCGACACCCCCGAGGCGCTCGTCGGCGAGATCCGGCTCGCCGCCTTCTCGACGGTCGTGCGCGGCCTGCTCGTCCCGGTGCTCGCCGACCTCGCCGCGCGGCACCCGACGCTGCGCCTCCCGCTCCGCGAGAGCGAGCCCTGGGAGACGATCGCCCTCGTCGCCTCGGGACAGCGCGACCTCGGCATCGTCCACCGGTGGGGCGGTGTGGCCCTCGCGATGCCCGATCACCTCGTCGAGACGCCGCTGTTCACCGACGTCGCCGACGTGATCCTCCCCCGCACGCACCGGCTGGCCGGCCGCTCGTCGCTGCTGCCCGAGGACCTCGCCGACGAGCCCTGGGTGGCGACGTTCGACTCGACCATCTGCCGGCAGTGGCTGCGGCGCCTCTTCGACGGCGTGAGCGGCGCCCCGCGGATCGTCCACGAGTCGATGGAGTTCGAGAACCACCTCGAGGTCGCGCGGGCGGGCCTCGCCGTCGCCCTCGTCCCCCGGCTCGGCCGAGGGAAGCTGAGCGAGGACCTCGTCGCCATCCCCACCGAGGGGCCGGCCTCGACGCGCGCCGTCAGCGCCGTGCACCGCCGCACCCAGGCGGACTCCCCCGCCCTGCGGGTCGTCCTCGACGCGGTGGCGCGGCGCGCCGTCGACCTGGCAGGTGCATAACTCCGGAATCCTCGGGCCGTCCGAGCCTCGTCGGCCCGGTACGGTGCCCGTGACGGTCGTGCTTCCGGAGTTGTGAGCGCGCGCGTCGCGCGGCCGAGTCTGTCAAGACCGATGCGCCCCGGTCGCCGGAGCGGCAGACTGGACTCATGAGCCGCGCAGGACAGCCCGCCGAAGCATCCGACCTGATCGACGTCGACGAACTCATCGCCGCCTACTACGACAAGAAGCCGGATGCCGCCGTGCCCGAGCAGCGCGTGGCGTTCGGCACGAGCGGCCACCGAGGGTCGTCGCTGTCGACGAGCTTCAACGAGGACCACATCCTCGCCACGACCCAGGCGATCGTCGAGTACCGCGCGGCGCAGGGGATCACCGGCCCGCTGTTCCTCGGGCGCGACACGCACGGCCTGTCCCGCCCGGCAGAACGCACGGCGATCGAGGTCCTGGTCGCCAACGGGGTCGACGTGCGGGTCGACTCCCGCGACTCGTGGGTGCCGACCCCGGCGCTCAGCCACGCGATCCTCACGTACAACGCCGCCCTTCGACAGGCTCAGGGACCGGACGGACAGGCTCAGGGACCGGACGCGCAGGCTCAGGGACCGGACGGACAGGCTCAGGGACCGGACGGACAGGCTCAGGGACCGGATGCGCAGACTCAGGGACCGGACGCGCAGGCCGGGCTCGCGGACGGGATCGTCGTGACGCCGTCGCACAACCCGCCGCGCGACGGCGGCTTCAAGTACAACCCGCCGCACGGCGGGCCCGCCGACACCGACGCCACGGGCTGGATCGCCGACCGGGCGAACGCGCTCATCGCCGACGGCCTCGCGGGCGTCCAGCGCGTGCGCTTCGCCGACATCGCCGCCGGGCACGTCGGCTCCTACGACTTCCGCGAGGGCTACGTCGGCGACCTCGCGAACATCATCGACGTCGAGGCCATCCGCAAGGCCGGTGTCCGCATCGGCGCCGATCCGCTGGGCGGGGCCTCGGTCGAGTACTGGGCGCTCATCGCCGAGCGCTACGGACTCGACCTCACGGTCGTGAACCCCGAGGTCGACCCGACCTGGCGGTTCATGACGCTCGACTGGGACGAGAAGATCCGCATGGATCCCTCCTCGCCGTCGGCGATGGCGTCGCTCGTGGCCCGCCGCCACGACTACGACATCCTCACCGGCAACGACGCGGATGCCGACCGCCACGGCATCGTCACGCCCGACGCCGGCCTCATGAGCCCGAACCACTACCTCGCGGTCGCGATCGACTACCTGTACGCGCACCGTCCGGGCTGGCGCGAGGACGCCGCCGTCGGCAAGACCCTCGTGTCGTCGATGATCATCGACAAGGTGGTGGCCGCGCTCGGCCGGCGTCTGGTCGAGGTGCCCGTCGGATTCAAGTGGTTCGTCCCTGGCCTCATCGACGGCTCCGTCGCCTTCGGCGGCGAGGAGTCGGCGGGGGCATCGTTCCTGCGCACCGACGGCTCGGTGTGGACGACCGACAAGGACGGCATCCTGCTGTGCCTCCTGGCATCCGAGATCCTCGCGGTGACCGGGAAGACGCCGTCGCAGCGCTACGCGGAGCTCGAGGCGGAGTACGGCGCCTCGGCGTATCAGCGCGTGGACGCGCCCGCGACGCCCGCGCAGAAGGCGGCGCTCGGCAAGCTCGCGCCGGAGTCGGTGTCGGCCACGACGCTCGCGGGCGAGGAGATCACCGCGAAGCTGTCGCATGCGCCCGGCAACGGCGCCGCGATCGGGGGCCTCAAGGTGCAGACCGCGCACGCGTGGTTCGCGGCGCGCCCGTCGGGCACCGAGGACGTCTACAAGCTGTACGCCGAGTCGCTGCGCGGCCCGGAGCACCTCGCCGAGGTGCAGGCGGAGGCCCGCGCGGTGGTCAGCGAGGCCCTCGGCGGCTGATCGCGCCGCCTGCGACCGGGCGCACCGGCCCGGACCCGGGCCGTCAGCCCAGGCGCACGGCGGCCCACGACACGGCGGGGAGAGCGATCGTCAGGACCCCCTCGTCGACGCGCACGCCGTCCAGCTCCCGGGGCGCGACCCGGCCGGGATCGGCCAGCGTGTTGGCAGCGTCCGCGTCGTCGTCGTGCAGCAGATGCGCCTCGGTCACGGCGAGCGCACGTCCGCCCAGAAGAGAATCAAGGTCGAGCCGCAGGTCGATGGCATCCGTCACCGACCGGTTCACGACGAACACGCTGATCCCCGCGTCGTCGACCGTCGCGACGGCGTTGACGGCGGCGACGGCGCCGAAGCGCCCGCTCTCGAAGGTCGGCGCCTCCACCGCGACGGGCACGACCCGCGCGCCGGCCAGACGCGAGGTGAGCGAGAACGGGAAGAACGTCGTCTGCCGCCACGCGGGGCCGCCGGGCTCGGTCATGATCGGCGCGATCACGTTGACGAGCTGGGCGAGCGACGCCGAGCGCACCCGGTCCGCGTGCTGCAGCAGGGTGATCAGCAGGTCGCCGACGACGACGGCGTCGCGGACGGTGTAGACGTCCTCGAGCAGGCGCGGCGCGACCGGCCACTCGTCGAGGGGCTGCGTGCCCTCGACCGCGTTCCACCGCGACTGGTACCAGACGTTCCACTCGTCGAACGACAGCATGATGCGCTTGTCGCTGCCCTTCGCGGCGGCGACCTCGTCGGCGATCCGGACGACCTCCTCGATGAAGAGGTGCATGTCGACGGCGGATGCCAGGAACTCCTGCGCGTCGCCGTCCTTCTGCTCGTAGTAGGCGTGGCACGAGATGAAGTCGACCTCGTCGAACGTGTGGGTGAGGACCTCGCGCTCCCACGCGCCGAAGGTCGGCATGCTGCGACCGGATGATCCGCAGACCACCAGTTCGAGCTCCGGGTCGAAGCGGCGCATGGCGGTCGCCGTCCGCGCCGCGAGCTTGCCGTAGTCGGTGGCGCTGCGCGCCCCCAGCTGCCACCAGCCGTCCATCTCGTTGCCGAGGCACCACATCCGCACGCCGAACGGCTCCGCACGGCCGTTCCCGGCGCGCTCGCGGGTGCGCGCGGTGTCGACCGACGCGTTGGCGTACTCGAGAAGGTCGAGGGCCTCGGCGGTGCCGCGCGTGCCGAGGTTCACCGCCAGCATCAGCTCGGAGCCGACCTTCTCGAGCCACGACGTGAACTCGTGGAGGCCGACCTCGTTGGTCTCGGTGGAGTGCCACGCGAGGTCGAGCCGCCGCGGGCGCTCCTCCCGCGGGCCGACGCCGTCCTCCCACCGGTACCCCGACACGAAGTTGCCGCCGGGGTAGCGGATGGTCGAGACGCCGAGTTCGCGGACGAGGTCGACGACGTCCGACCGGAAGCCCTCGGCATCCGCCGCGGGATGGCCCGGCTCGAAGATCCCGTCGTAGACGTGCCGGCCGAGGTGCTCGACGAAGCCGCCGAACAGCCGGCGGTCGAGGACGACGGCGGCCGATGGGTCGACCGAGCCCGAGGCGGCGGCGAGGCGTGTCATGTCAGTGCTCCGTGTGTCCGAGGTGGAGGTCGTCGAGGAAGGTCAGGGCCGCTGCGTCGAGCGTCTCGAGTTCGAGGACCGTCACCACATTCTCGCCCGCGCGGGTGACCGGTGCCGGGACGAAGAGCGATCCCTGCGGACCCTTCCGCCAGTACCGGCCGAGGCAGAGGTCGCCCACCCACACGAGCCCCTTGCCGAGGCCGGCGGTCGAGAGCGCGAGGTCGGTCGGCTCGTCGAGCGTCACGACGGCGCGCCACACCGCGGCGCCGGCGGACGCGGCGGCCGAGGCGACGGGCGAGGCGACGGCGGACCGCGCAGCAGCGGGGATGCCGGCGAGCGGCACGGCGGAGATCTCCCAGCCCTGCACGGGCGCGCCGTCCAGGGTCGCGGGCCCGATGAGGCCCTTCGGCTCGCCGATCCGCTCGCCGTAGTTCACGCGCCCCTCGTCCTCGACGAGGATCTCGAGCATCCCGCGCCCGCTCGGGAGCGTGATCGTGCGCTCGTGGGATTCGCGGGCGAGGACGCCGGCGGGAACCCCGTCGAGCGAGACCCACGCGCGGTCGCGCACCTCCGCGACGGCGAGCACGACGGGCGCGTCCCCCGCATCGAGGCGCACGCGGTAGCGGGCGAACCCGCGCCAGATGCCCGCGGCATCCATCGTCGGGATCTCGTCGTGCTGCTGCCACTCCGGCGCGCCGACGACCTCGGCGAGCGCCCCGACCCGCGCGAGCGGCGCCGGCGCGGGGACGGTGAGCGGGGCGACGGATGTGCGCTCGAGCGGCGGCACGGGCGCGTAGCGCGAGATGACGTCGCGGAAGGCCCAGAACTTCTCGGTGGGCCGCCCGGCCTCGTCGAGCGGGGCGTCGTAGTCGTAGCTCGTGATCGTCGGCTGGTACACGCCCTTGTCGTTGGCGCCGTTGGTGAGACCGAAGTTCGTGCCGCCGTGGAGCATGTAGATGTTCACGGACGCGCCGGCGGCGAGCAGCTCGTCGAGCGCGTGCGCGGATGCCGCGGGGTCGGTGACGTGGTGGTGCGCGCCCCAATGGTCGAACCAGCCGCACCAGAACTCGCTGCACATGAGCGGTCCGGTCGGCTGCGCCGCGCGGAGGGCCGCGAGGCGCTCGGGCACGCGCGACCCGAACGACCCCGTCGCGAGGAGGTCGGGAAGGGTGCCGGCGGCGAGCATCTCGGGGGTCGGCTGGTCGACGGTCGTGAGCGGCACGGTCACGCCGCTCGCGCGGTAGAGGTCGGTGAGCGCGCGGAGGTAGGCGTGGTCGGCGCCGTACGCGCCGTACTCGTTCTCGACCTGCAGGAGCACGACGGGCCCGCCGCGATCGATCTGGAGAGGCACGACGATGTCGAGCACCCGCCGGAGGTAGTCCGAGACGGCGGCCATGTACTGCGGCTCGAGGGTGCGGACCCCGACGGGGTGCGCGTCGTCCGCCCCGCGGAAGAGCCAGGCCGGCAGCCCGCCGCCGTCGAACTCGGCGCAGATGTAGGGGCCGGGGCGGACGATCGCGTGCATCCCCTCTTCGTGCACGATCTGCAGGAACCGCGCGAGGTCGAGACGGCCGGAGGTGTCGAAGTCGCCCGCCTCGGGGGCGTGCTCGTTCCACGCGACGTACGTCTCGATGGTGTTGAGGCCCATCAGCCGCCCCCAGCGGATGCGGTCACGCCACTGATCGGGGTGGATGCGGAAGTAGTGGAGGGCACCCGAGATCACGCGATGCGGTTCTCCGTCGAGGAGGAAGTCGCGCTCGCCGAGCTCGAAGGTGGAGGCGGTCATGGGTGCTCCGGGGAGGACGCGGCCGGCTCCCGCGCGCGGGCGGAAGGGGCCAGGGAGGACAGAGGAGAGGCGGCCGGATCCGAATGCGGATCCGGCCGCCGGTGTGGACGTGCCACGGGGAGCGGGTCACTCCGAGACGGTGAAGCCCTGCTCCGAGCCGTACGAGACGTTCTGCTGCTGCCAGGCGGCGAGGCCCTCCGAGATCGACGTCTTGTTCAGGTAGGACTGGCCCACCGTGTCGGCGTAGATGCTGTTGGCGTACGACTGCCACGGCAGGTACTGCCAGCCGGTGCTCACCGAGTTGGCCGCGCCGACGAGGACCTCGTTGATCTTCTGACCGCCGAAGTAGTCGGACTCGTAGTTCAGGAACTCGTCCGAGTTCAGGTCGGCCACCGTCGCCGGGAAGCCGCCGCTCTCGAGGAAGACGTCGATCGAGTCCTCAGAGGAGTTCAGCCACTGCAGGAAGCCCGCGGCCAGCGCCGGGTTCTTCGACTGCTTGGTGACGGCCTCGGAGCTGCCGCCGTTCTCCGCAGTGACGGCGTCGCCGCCGTCGTAGGTCGGCATGGGGGCCACGCGCCAGTCGCCCGCGCCGTCGGCGGCACCGGACTCGAAGACACCCGGCATCCAGGCGCCGATCGGGAGGGTCGCGATCTTGCCGCTGGCAAGCCCCGCGAACCACTCGTCGGTCCAGCCGGAGATCTGGCTCATGAGGCCCTCCTGCACGAGGGTGTCCCACGTGCCGGCCCACTTCTGCGTGCCCTCGTCGGCGAGGTTCACCGTGATCTTCTCGCCGTCGGCCTGGAACGGACGTCCGCCCGCCTGCCAGATCATCGAGGTGCCGAACCCGGCATCCGTGCCCGAGTCGTTCGTGATGTAGTACTCGGGGTCGGCGGCGTGGAGCGCGCGGCCCGCCTCGATGTAGTCGTCCCAGGTCGCGGGAACCTCGAGGCCGAACTCGTCGAAGACGCGCTTGTTGTAGAACAGCGCCATGGGGCCCGAGTCCTGCGGGAGGCCCCAGATGCCGCCCTGCTGCGCGACCGCGCCCCAGGGACCCGGGGTGTAGAGGTCCTCGAGCTCGCCGAATCCGTACTCGGTGAGGTCGAGCAGCGAGTCGGAGAGGATGAACTGCGGGAGCGACTGGTACTCGACCTGCACGACATCGGGGGCGCCCGAGCCCGCGGCGATCGCGTTCTGGAGCTTGAGGTTGTTGTCGTTCGCGCTGGCGGTGTTGACGACCGTGACCTTGACGTTCGGGTAGGCGTCCTGGAACGCCGCGACCTGCGCCTCGGCGGAGGGCGTCCACGTCCAGTAGGTGAGCTCGCCGCCCTCTTCGAGCGCCGCCTCGATGGCGTCGGCGCTGCCGGGGTCGGCCGCGTTGCCGGGAGTGGTGGTATCGCCGGCGCAGGCTGCGAGGCCCGCGCCGATCAGGAGGGCGGTGGCGCCGGTGGCGATGCCGCGGACGAGGGTCCGCTTCGTCCTCAGGGTGCGCTTCGTCATTGCTGTGCTGTCCTTCCGCTTCTTCGGAGTCGGATCGTTGGGGAGGGGTGTGTCGACGGTCAGCAGTTCCCCTACTGCTTGACGCTTCCCGCGCTGAGCCCCGACTGCCAGAACCGCTGCAGCAGGAGGAACGCGATCACGATCGGGACGATCGTGAGAAGTGAGCCGGTGATCACCAGGTTGAAGATCGGATCGGATCCGACCCCGGTGGCCTGCATGTTCCACTGCTGCAGACCGATGGTCAGCGGGAACAGTGCCGGGTCGTTGAGCATGATCAGCGGCAGGAAGTAGTTGTTCCAGGTCGCGACGATCGCGAACATGGCGACCGTGACGATCCCGGGGGCGAGGAGCTTGATCGAGATCGTGAAGAACGTGCGCAGCTCGCCCGCGCCGTCCACGCGCGCCGCCTCGAGCAGCTCGGTGGGCACGGAGTCGACGGCGTAGACCCAGATCAGGTAGAGACCGAAGGGCGAGATCAGCGACGGGATGATGATGGCCCACACCGTGTTGGTGAGTCCCATCTGGCTGAACATGAGGAAGGTCGGAACGGCGAGGGCTGTTCCCGGCACCGCGATCGCACCGAGGACGACGGCGAAGATCGCGCGCTTGCCCGGGAAGGTGAACTTCGCCAGGCCGTACCCCGCGAGGGTCGCGAGGATCGTGGCGCCGCCGGCGCCGGCGACGACGTAGAGCAGCGTGTTGCCGAGCCAGCGGACGAAGATGCCGTCGTTGTAGGTGAGGGTCTGCGCGATGTTGTCGAAGAACGCGAACGGCCCCGAGAACCACAGCCCGAAGGACGTGTAGAGCGACTCCTGGGTCTTCGTCGAGCTGATCACGAGCCACGCGAGCGGAAGGAACGCGTAGATCAGGAAGATCGACATCGCGATCGTGAGGCCGACGGAGCGGCGGGGACGGTCGAGGACCCCGGTGGAGCGGTCGAGGGCGCGGGCGCGGCGGCGCGAGGCGGTGGCGGTGGTCATCGCAGCTCCTGACGGTTGCCGCGCAGCTGCACGATGTAGGCGATCACAGCCGTCACGACGCCCATGATGATCGCGACCGTGGCGGCGTAGTTCACCTGCTGGCCGAAGAAGCTGAGGTTGTACGCGTACATGTTCGGCGTGAAGTAGGTGGTGATGAGGCTCGGTGCGAGCGGGCGGAGGATGTTCGGCTCGTTGAACAGCTGGAAGCTGCCGATGATCGAGAAGATCGTCGCGATGACGATGGCGCCGCGGAGGGCGGGGAGCTTGATGCTCCAGACGATCCGGAACTGGCCGGCGCCGTCGAGGGCCGCGGCCTCGTAGATGTCGCCCGGGATCGCCCGCAGCGCGGAGTAGAAGATCAGCATGTTGTAGCCGACGAACTCCCAGGTGACGATGTTGCCGATCGCGACGAGGATCCACTGCTGCGTGAACGGCGTGATGAGGTCGAAACCGAGGAGGTTGTTGACGTTGCCGGCGAGGCCGAGGCGCTCGGAGTACATGAAGCCCCACATGAGCACCGCGACGACGCCGGGCACGGCGTAGGGCAGGAACAGCCCGATGCGGAAGAGCGACGAGCCCGCGAGGCGGCGCGAGTCGATGGCGAGTGCGGCGACGAGGGCCAGCGCGAGCATGATCGGCACCTGCACCGCGAGGAACCCGGCGACACGCAGGGCGCCTTCGAGGAACTTCGCGTCGGTGAAGGCCTGCAGGTAGTTGTCGACCCCCACGAAGGAGTTGCCGCCGACGAGCTTGTTGCGGAACAGGCTGAGGTAGATCGAGTAGACCACCGGCGCGAGGAACGTCAGCGCGAAGACGATCAGGAAGGGCGCGACGAAGCCGAGTCCCGCCCATTGCCGCGTGGTGGTGCGACGTCCGCGGCGGCGCCGCGCGGCGGCCGTCGTCGCGGGAACCGCGGGAGCGATGGTCGACATCCTCGTCTCAGTCCTCTTCGTCGGGGGATCGGGGGCGACGGCGTCGGCGCGGAAATGTTTACGTCAACATCGTCGGGGCGAGAGTAGCATGTTTACGTCAACATCTGTCAACCCCGATTCGACCGAAGGCCTAGAGTGAGGCTGATGTCCCTGGCCAACGAGCACCCGCGATCCGTCTCCCTGCGCGAAGTGGCGCAGCGTGCGGGCGTCTCCGGGCAGACCGTGTCGCGGGTCGCCAACAACGTGCCGAACGTCGCCGAGCCCACCCGGCAGAAGGTGCTCGCGGCGATGAGCGAGCTCGGCTACCGGCCGAACGTCGCCGCCCGCGCCCTCCGCCGCGGTGCCTTCGGTTCGATCGGCGTCGTCGTCTTCACCCTCGACACCCTCGGCAACATCCGCACGATCGCGGGCATCGTCGCCGAGGCGGCCCGGCGCGACTACGCGGTCGAGCTCATCCAGGTGCAGCCGGCGACCGAGGACGATGCCACCGAGGGCCAGGTCTCCTCCGCGCTCTCCCGCCTGGGCCAGGATGCCGTCGACGGCATCATCGTCATCATCGAGTCCCACCTCATCTCGAAGTCCGCCCTCCAATTCCCCGACGGCATCCCGAGCATCATCGTCGAGGCCGGAGCCCGCCCCGATCGCCCGTCGATCAACGGCGACCAGACCGAGGGGGCCCGCCTGGCCGTTCGCCATCTGCTCGACCTCGGGCACCCCACCGTGTGGCACGTCGCGGGACCGCCGGAGTCGAACTCCGCCCGGGAGCGCACCGAGACCTGGCGCGAGACCCTCCTCGCCGAGGGGCGTCCGGTGCCGGAGCCCTTCCACGGCGACTGGAGCGCCGAGGCGGGATACCGCGCCGGGATGCAGCTGGCCGACATCCCCGAGGCGACCGCCGTGTTCGTCTCGAACGACCAGATGGCGCTCGGGCTCCTGCGCGCGCTCCACGAACGCGGCATCCGCGTGCCCCAGGACGTCAGCGTCGTCGGCTTCGACGACATGGACGAGGCCGCGCACTTCTGGCCGCCGCTGACGACCGTGCACCAGTTCTTCGAGGATGCGGGATCGCTCGCCGTGTCGCTCATCATCGACGAGATCCAGGGCCGCGACCTCGAGCCCGGGGAACGCAAGGTCGGCGTCGAGCTCGTCCCCCGTCAGTCCAGCGGCCCGTACTCCGGACCGCACCGCATCCCGACCCCCATCCCTCAGGAGGACTCATGAGCTGGCTCGTCACCGGAGGCGCCGGATACATCGGCGCCCACATCGTCCGTGCGCTGGCGGATGCCGGCATGGCTCCGGTCGTGCTCGACGACCTGTCGAGCGGCCACGCGACCTTCGTCCCGGACGGCATCCCCTTCGTGCGGGGATCGATCCTCGACCACACCCTGCTCGTCGAGACGCTCCGCCGCCACGACGTCACGGGCGTCATCCACGTGGCCGGCTACAAGTACGCGGGCGTCTCGGTGCAGCGCCCCCTCCACACCTACGAGCAGAACGTCGAGGGGACCCGCGTCGTGCTGGCCGCGATGGCCGAGACCGACGTCTCGAGCCTCGTGTTCTCGTCGAGCGCAGCGGTCTACGGCACCCCCGACGTCGAACTCGTCACCGAGGACCTCCCCAAGCGGCCCGCCTCGCCGTACGGCGAGTCGAAGCTCATCGGCGAATGGCTGCTGCGCGACCAGGCCGTCGCCACGGCATCCTCCGACGCGCCGCTGCGTCACACGTCGCTGCGCTACTTCAACGTCGTCGGATCGAGCGACCCGAGCATCTACGACACGAGCCCCCACAACCTCTTCCCGCTCGTGTTCGAGGCCCTGCTCGAGGGGCGCACGCCGAAGATCTTCGGTGACGACTACGACACCCCCGACGGCACCAACGTCCGCGACTACGTCCACGTCGGCGACATCGCCGCCGCCCACGTGGTCGCCGCCCAGCGACTGGCGGCCGGCGAGCCCGTGGAGCCCGCCTACAACCTCGGCTCGCGCAACGGCCTGTCGGTGCGCCAGATCATGGATGCCATGGCGCGCGCGACCGGCATCGACTTCGAGCCGGAGATCGGCCCGCGCCGCCCCGGCGACCCCGACCGCATCGTTGCGACCGGCGACCTCGCCGCGCGCGACCTCGACTGGCAGAACCGGTACTCCGTCGACGAGATGGTGAGCTCGGGCTGGGAGGCCCGCCGCGCCGCCGGCTGACGCTCCGACCGCTCTCGCGCCGAACCCACCCCCTCGCTTCGACCCCACCCCGTTGCGCGCGAGCGGACGCGGTGGGTTCGGCGGAACAGGGTGGGGTCGAGCGGTTCGCGGCGAGGCGGGCGTGCGGCGTCAGGCCGAGGCGCGGAGCACGAGCGAGGTCGGCACCACCGTGTGCGTCGCGGGGGTGCCGTCGATCGCGGCGACGAGCGCCGTCACGGCCGCCTCGCCGAGCGCATCGAAGTCCTGCCGGACGGTGGTGAGCGGCGGCCGGAACTCCGCGGCATCCGCGACGTCGTCGTAGCCGACCACGTGCACGTCGTCGCCGACGGCTCGGCCGGCGTCCGAGAGGGCGCGGATGAGCCCGAGCGCCATCTGGTCGTTGGCGGCGAAGACGGCGGTCACGCGCGGGTCGGCCGCGAGACGCATACCCGCCGCGTGCCCGGATGCCGCGGACCAGTCGCCGCGCTCGGGTGCGGGGGCGTCGGCGCCCGCGGCGGCGAGGGTCTCGCGCCAGCCGCGCTCGCGCTCGGCCGCCGCGAACGAGGTCTCCGGCCCCGCGAGGTGGTGCACCGTCGCGTGGCCGCGCTCCCGGAGGTGGCGCGTCGCGGCAGCGGCGCCGCCGGCGTGATCGGACTGGACGGTCGCGAAGGTCACGGCGTCGGTGGCGGCGGGCCGCGGCGAGTCGACCGCGACGACCCGGAGGCCGGGCGGGGGTGCGGCGTCGCCCGCGATGGCGGTGGCCTCGTTGAGGACGACAGCCCCGTCGACTCCCTGCTCCTGCAGTCGGGCGAACGCATCGGCCACGCCCTCGCGGCCGGTGAGGGTGACGACCGTGAGGGCGAGCCCGCGGCGTGCAGCGGATGCCGCGACCGCCTCGAGCATGCGCGAGTTGCCGACCGTGGCGAGCGTCGCCACGACGACGCCGATCGTGTGGAACCGGCCGGTGCGGAGGGCCCGCGCCGTGCGGTTGATCTGATAGCCGAGGAGCGCCATGGCATCCTCGACGCGCGCGCGGGTGGCGGGATCGACGCGCGGACTGTCGTTGACGACCCGCGAGACCGTCTGCGCCGAGACGCCGGCTGCGGCCGCGACGTCACCCATCGACACCCGTCGCTCCATCGGCCCGCCCTCCGTCCCCGGCGCCGCGCGCTCGCGCGTCACATCGTGCGTTCGCGGCTCAGGTTGCGCGTGCACAACTCCGGAACTCCCGCACGTGTTGACGATAACACGCCCAACAGCTACCGTGTTATCGTGAACATGCCGGAGAAGCGCCCCGCCGACGCCGTCGAGCCGACGGCCGAGACCCCCGTCGACGCGTCTGACGCCCCCGCCCGGCCGACCGAGCAGCTGTCGGTCGAGCAGCTCGGCGCGGGCGTCGTGAAGCGCACGACGCGTCTCGCGGACGGCCGCGAGCTGCTCTACTTCGACGACCCGGGCACCACCCTCGGCGCGGACCGCGCCGTCGACACCCGCGACCTCGACCCGCGCCCGGCCACGGCGACCATGCGCCAGGACGTGCTGACCGGCGACTGGATCTCGGTCGCCGCCGCGCGCCAGAACCGCGCGTTCCTGCCGCCGGCAGAGCTCGACCCCCTCGCCCCGCAGTCGCCGACGAACCCGTCCGAGATCCCCTCGCGCTACGACGTCGCGGTGTTCGAGAACAAGTCGCCCTCGTTCGGTCCGGCCCTCGCCGAGGCCACCGGCGACGCCCCCGAGGCCGCCGATCCGCCGCGCGGCCTCGACGACCTCACCCATCTCGGCCTCGGCCGCACGCGCACGAGCGTCGGCCGCTGCGAGGTCGTCTGCTTCTCGCCCGACCACGCCGGATCCTTCGGCACGCAGTCGGTGACCCGCGCCCGCACCGTCATCGAGGCCTGGGCCGACCGCACCGCCGCCCTCTCCGCCCTCCCCGGCATCCAGCAGGTGTTCCCGTTCGAGAACCGCGGCGAGGCGATCGGCGTCACCCTCCACCACCCGCACGGCCAGATCTACTCCTACCCGTACATCACGCCCCGGACGACGCGGCTCCTCGAGTCGATCGATCGCACCGCGCCGGACCTGTTCGCCCGCATCCTCGCGTTCGAGCAGGAGGGACCCCGCGTCGTGCTGCGCGGCGAGCACTGGACCGCCTTCGTGCCGTTCGCCGCCCGCTGGCCCGTCGAGGTGCATCTGCTCCCCCACCGCCAGGTGCCCGACTTCGCCGCCCTCGACGAGGCGGAACGCGACGAGCTCGCACCGCTGTACCTGCGGCTCCTGCGCGGCATCGACGCCCTCTACGAGACCCCCACGCCCTACATCGCGGCGTGGCACCAGGCTCCTGTCCACGTCGGGCGCGACACCGTCCGCCTGAACCTCCAGATCACGAGCCCGCGCCGCGCGGCCGACAAGCTCAAGTTCCTCGCCGGCTCGGAGTCGGCGATGGGCGCCTGGATCGGCGATGTCCCGCCCGAGGTCGCCGCCGACCGCCTCCGCACCGCCATCGAAGGGATCGTGCTGTGACGACGTCCGCCTCCGACCTGTTCCGCGAGCTGACCGGCGAGGAGCCGCACGGCGTGTGGTCCGCCCCCGGCCGCGTCAACCTCATCGGCGAGCACACCGACTACAACGACGGCTTCGTCTTCCCGTTCGCGATCGAGCACCGCACCTCGGTGGCGGTCGGACTCCGGACCGACGCCCGCATCCGCGTCGTGTCGACCTTCGACCCGGTGCCCGTCGAGGTGGCGATCGCCGACCTCGACGCGCTCTTCCCCGACCGTCGCGACGAGATCGTGGAGTGGGCGCGCTACCCGCTCGGCGTCGCCTGGGCGCTCCTCCGCGAGCGGGTCCTGCTGAAGGATGCCGACGGCGGCACCGGCGTGGTCGGGGTCGACCTCGCGTTCGCCTCCGACGTCCCCGTCGGCGCCGGCCTGTCGTCGTCGGCCGCGATCGAGGGCGCCACGGCATCCGCTCTCGATGAGATCTGGGTGCTCCGCAACGACAGGGTCGCCCTCGCCCGCGCGGGCCGGCTGGCCGAGAACGAGGCCGTCGGCGCGCCCACGGGGATCATGGACCAGATGGCGTCGATGCTGGGCCGTGCCGATGCCGGCATCTTCCTCGACTGCCGGACGCTGGATGCCGACGTCGTCGACCTCGGCTTCGCCGCCGCGGGCCTGGAGCTCCTCGTCATCGACACCGGCGTGAAGCACGCGCACTCCACCGGCGGTTACGGCGAGCGCCGCGCCTCCTGCGAGAAGGGCGCGGCGATCATGGGCGTGCCGGCGCTCCGCGACCTCTCGGTCGACGACCTCGCCCGGGCCGAGGAGCTCATGGACGACGTGACGTTCCGCCGCGTCCGCCATGTCGTCACCGAGGATCAGCGCGTACTCGACGCCGTCGCGACTCTCCGCTCCGAGGGACCGCGCGCCATCGGCCCGCTGCTGGACGCCTCGCACGTCTCGATGCGCGACGACTTCGAGATCTCGGTGCCCGAGCTCGACCTCGCCGTCGACACCGCGCGCGCAGCCGGCGCGGTCGGTGCGCGCATGACCGGCGGCGGGTTCGGCGGGGCCGCGATCGCGCTCGTCGATCAGGCCCGCGTGGCCGAGGTCGCCGTCGCGGTCGAGCGGGCGTTCGCGGATGCCGGGTTCGCGGCGCCGCACATCTTCACGGTCCGTCCGTCGGAGGGCGCGCGCCGCGACGCCTGACGGGCGATCCCGCGAATCGGCGGTGAACGTCCGATGACCGGCCTGTCAAGGTCTGGATGCCGCGGCCACCGCGTCGTAACGTCGGGAGCAGGCGGCGGCATCCGTTCGCGGCCGGAAGGAGCCATCGTGGCGTTCATCACCGTGGGCACCGAGAACTCGGCCGACGTGGAGCTGTTCTACACCGATCAGGGCGACGGGCCGACCGTCGTGCTGATCCACGGATTCCCGCTCGACGGCGAGTCGTGGGGCAAGCAGCAGGCCGCCCTGCTCGACGCGGGCTACCGGGTCATCGCCTACGACCGGCGCGGCTTCGGGGCCTCGACGAAAGCGGGATCGGGCTACGACTACGACACGTTCGCCGCCGACCTCCACGCCCTGATCGAGGACCTCGACCTCACCGACGTCACCCTCGTCGGCTTCTCGATGGGCACCGGCGAGATCGCCCGCTACCTGTCGCGCTACGGGGCGAACCGGGTGGCGCGGGCGGCCTTCCTCGGCTCGCTCGAGCCGTTCCTCCTCATCACCGACGACAACCCCGACGGCGCAGGCGACCAGGCCTTCTTCGACGGCACCGCACAGGCTGTCCGCGACGACCGGCACGCGTTCCTCACCCGGTTCTTCCACGACTTCTACAACCTCGACGACACGCTCGGCAGCCGCATCTCGCAGGAGGCGCTCGACGCGTCGGTCGCGACGGCGCGCCAGTCGGGCAACACGGCGATCGCGGCGGCTCCCCTCACCTGGGCGACCGACTTCCGCGGCGACATCGCGGCGATCACCGTCCCGACGCTGATCCTCCACGGCACGGCCGACAACATCCTGCCGATCGACAAGACGGCGCGGAAGTTCCGGGAGCTCCTCCCGGAGGCGACGTACGTCGAGATCGAGAACGCGCCGCACGGCCTCCTCTGGACCCACGGCGACGAGGTCAACGCCGCGCTCCTGGAGTTCCTCGGGGCGTCGCCTGCGGAGTGACCGCGTGACCCGGACGCCGGCGCCGTCGATCGGGGCCGCGCCGTCGGTCGGGGGTGTGGTGGCCGCCGGGCGTGCGGTGGTGGCGGTGGTCACCGCAGCGGTCGTCGGCGCGGCCGCGGTCGTCGCGGCCGCGGAGGTGCACGCCCGGCGCGTGTCGCGCAGCCGGTATCCGCGGACCCCTGCCGAGGGTCCGGCAGACGGTCGCGACGTCGTGCTCGTCCTCGGGTACCGCTCGCGCGACGACGGCCGGATCAATGCGCTCCAGGCCTGGCGCGTGCGGATCGCCCTGCGCTCCGCGCCGCCCGGGGCGCTCTTCGTCGTGTCGGGCGCCGCCGTCCACGGGCGGCATGCCGAGGCCGAGATCATGGCCGAGTACGCGATCGCGCACGGCGGCATCCCGGCATCCGACATCGTCCGCGAGCGCTCGGCCCGTTCGACGCGCGAGAACATCTCCCGCTCGCTGCCGTGGCTCCGCGAGGCGCGGACGATCCGCATCGCCTCGAACACGTCGCACGCGCGCCGCGCCCGCGGGTACCTGCGCGAGATCGCCCCGGAGCTGTTCCCGCGCCTCCGCCGGACCCGCGACTTCCTGCCGCTCGAGATCGGGCCGCTCCGATTGGCCCTCACCGTCTATGACGCGGTCGCGGCCGTCGGCGCCGCCCGCGCGGACCGGCGTGGCCGGCGCCCGCCCGCACCGCATACAGGCAGGATCGACCTGTCCGGGCCCACCGGTGCCCCCGGCCGCCGATCCAGCCTGTAATCGGGCCACCCCCGGCTGCTCCGCGGGCGACGGCGACCACACCCGCGGCGGCGCCCTCATCCGTGGCAAGAGCAGGCTGAATCGACCGATCCGGGCCGGCCAGGGGCCACCGAGGCCGATCCAGCCTGCTTTCGCCACACCCCGTCGATCCGGCTGGCTTCCGCTCAGCGCCGATCCGCCGCCACGCGCTCACTCGGGGCGGACGACGCCCTCCGGCATCCGGTTCTGCATCACGGCGATCGCCTCGGGGTTGTGGTCCACGAGCACGGCGTGCCTGCCGAGGGAGGCGGCCACGGCGCCCGTGGTGCCGCTGCCGGCGAAGAGGTCGAGCACGAGGTCGCCGGGACGACTGGAGGCCTGGACGATCCGCCGCAGGATCCCCTCCGGCTTCTGCGTCGGGTAGCCCGTCTTCTCGCGCCCTCCGGTGGGGACGATCGTGTGCCACCAGACGTCGGTCGGGAGCTTGCCGCGGGCGGCCTTCTCGGGCGTCACGAGCCCGGGCGCCATGTACGGCTCGCGGTCCACCGCCTCGGAGTCGAACCAGTACCGGGCGGGATCCTTCACGTACACCAGGATCGTGTCGTGCTTCGTCGGCCAGCGGCGGCGACTCTTCGCGCCGTAGTCGTACGCCCAGATGAGCTCGTTGAGGAAGCACTCCCGCCCGAACAGGGCGTCCAGCAGCACCTTCGCGTAATGGGCCTCGCGGTAGTCGAGGTGGAGGTACAGGGTGCCGTCGTCTGCGAGCAGCCGCCACGATTCGCGCAGGCGCGGCTCGAGGAAGTCCCAGTAGTCGTCGAACCGGTCGTCGTACGTCCTCAGGTCGCCGCGCAGTCGCGTGTACGACGCGCCCCGGAACCCCGCCTTCACCGGTGCCGCCGCGGTCCCCGAGCCCGCCGCCCCGGTCCCCGAGCTTGTCGAGGGGCGGTCATAACTCCGGTGATCCGTGGGGTCGCCGGCGCGCGCTGCGCGGGATTCCGCGGGAGGGCGGCCCGGGTCTGCCGGATCTTCCGGAGTTGTGCGCACGCCGCGGATGGCGCTCTCGACAGCCTTGCCCTGGACGCGTCCGGTGTTGAAGGGCGGATCCAGATAGACCAGCGTGAACGACGCGTCCGGCAGCGTGCGGGCGACGGCGAGGTTGTCGCCGTGATGGATGATGACCGACCCCTCGACAGGCTCGGGGACCGACCCCTCGACAGGCTCGGGGACCGGGGGCGACCCCTCGACAGGCTCGGGGACCGGGACCGGGACGGGGTCGGCGGTCACGGGACGCGGTGCAGCCACGCGTCGGTCGAGAACTTCGACGCGACCAGGGCCTCGGCTTCGGCGTACTCGTCGTCCGAGATGGTGCCGGGCTCGGCGGCGTACAGCTTCGTGAACGTCTCGACGAAGCGCTCGATGATCGCCTCGCGCGGCAGCCCCGTCTGGCTCCGGAGAGGATCGACCCGCTTCGCCGCCGACACGGTGCCCTTGTCGCTGAGCTTCTCCCGCCCGATGCGCAGCACCTCGGTCAGGACCTGGCCGTCCATGTCGTACGACAGCGTCGCGTGGTGGAGCACGCCGCCGTTCGCGAGGCGCTTCTGCGCCGCGCCGCCGATCTTCCCCTGCGGCGAGGCGATGTCGTTGAGCGGCTGATACACCGCGTCGATCCCGAGCGAGCGCAGCGCCTGCAGCACCCAGTCGTCGAGGAAGGCGTACGAGTCGGCGAACGTCATTCCCGAGACGAGGGATGCCGGGACGTACAGCGAATAGGTGACGATCGACCCCGCGGCCATCAGCATGGCGCCGCCGCCCGAGATGCGTCGAACGACGTCGAAACCGTGCCGGGCGGCGCCGTCGGGGTCGACCTCGTTTCGGAACGACTGGAAGGACCCGATGACGACGGCGGACTCGTCCCACTCCCAGATGCGGAGCGTGGGGCGTCGCCGGCCGTCGCCGACGCGGGTCGTGAGCACCTCGTCGAGGGCGAGGTTCATCCGCGGCGAGACCGCCCGCTCGTGCACGACCTCCCACTCGAAGTCGCGCCAGCCGGCGGCCGTGACGAGCGCGCGGCGGACGGCGGTGCCGACCGAGTCGGGCGTGAAGCCGAGCAGCTGGGCTCCCTCGGGGAGGGCGGCGCGCACGGCGGCCGCGATGGTCGCGACGTCGGACTCGACCGGCATCCCGTTCACGGCCGCGTCGATGTCGAGGAGGGCGTCGTCGGGCTCGAGGAAGAAGTCGCCGGCGAGGTGGAAGTCGGCGATCCGGCCGTCCTCGACCTCGAGATCGACGACGACGAGCTTGCCGCCCGGAACCTTGTACTCACCGTGCATGGTCCCAGCCTACGAGCCGCGGGCGACGAAGGATCAGCGACGAAGGATCAGCGGCGGGCGAAGCGGGCGTCGAGCCACGCCAGCAGGTCGGCGCGGACGTCGGCCTGCATCGTCTCGTTGAAGATCTCGTGGCGGGCGCCGGGGTAGACGAGGGTCGTGACGTCGGTGAGGCCCGAGCGGGTGCGGTAGGCGTCGGCGAGCTTGTGGACGCTGCGGGGTCCGCCGACGGTGTCGTCCTGGCCGACCATGAGGAGCGCGGGCAGGTCGCGGCCGAGGTTGCGGCGCGGGCGGCCGAACAGCCGGGCGGCGTCGATCACGCCGAACAGCCGCAGGAGCGGCACCGAGGTCGTGAGCGGGTCGGCGAGGAACGCGGTGGCGACGGCGGGGTCGCTCGAGAGCCATTCGGCACCGTGGGCCCCGGGCTTCTTCCACGGCGCGTTGAGGTCGCCGGAGTTGAGCGTGCCGGGCCAGCGGAGCGCGGAGCCCGACAGCACGAACGCGTCGTAGGCTTCCGGCCTGTCGTCGACGAGCATCTGCGCGAGGAACGACCCCCAGGAGTGGCCGATGAGGATGAGGGGGAGGTCGGGATTCTCGCTGCGGATGATGTCGGTGAGCTGACGGCAGGCCGCGAGCGTCGCGGGCATGCCGCCGGCGCCCAGCTTCCCGAGCTTGCGCACGTCGCCGCGGTGCTGGGCCATCCCCGTCCGCCCGTGCCCGCGGTGGTCGTCGGCGTAGACGGCGAAGCCGGCATCCGACAGCGCGTCGATGAGGGCGCCGTACCGACCGGCGTGCTCGCCCACCCCGTGGAGGAGTTGGACGACCCCGCGCGCGGTGCCCGCGGCCGGGCGCACGTCGAAGGTGATCTCGAGACCCGTGCCGTCGACGAACGTGCGGGTCTGGCTGAGTGCGGGCATGTCGCGATCCTACGGCGGATGCCGCGCCGCGCGGTCGTGGCGGCATCCGCCGATTTTCCTTAGCAGAGATAATGAGCATGGGTAATGAGCTAAGCTAAGTAATTGCATGAGCACCACAGACCAGACCCCCGCCGATCCCGCCGCCGACGCATCCCTCGCCTCCGACTTCCGCATGGCGACCTTCCGCCTGGCCCGCCGCCTCCGCTCCGAGCGTGCGGTCGACTCCATGAGCGACGGCCAGTTCGCCGTGCTGGCCGCCCTCAAGGTCCACGGCCCGCACACGCTCGGCGAGCTCGCCGACCGTGAGCGCGTCTCGGCGCCGTCCATGAACCGCACGGTCAACTTCCTCGAGGAGTCGGGGTACCTCAGCCGCACCGCCGACGAGGACGACCGCCGCAAGGTCAACATCCAGCTGACGGATGCCGGTCTCGCCGTCGTCGAGGAGACGGTGCGCCGCCGCGACTCCTGGCTCGAGCACGCGATCGAGGCCCTGGATCCGGCCGAGCGCGAGGTGCTCTCGCGAGCCGCCCTCATCATGCGGGAGGTGGCGACGCGATGAGCGCGATGTTCCGCTCCTTCTCGGTCTTCAACTACCGCGTCTGGTTCATCGGCGCGCTCGTCTCGAACGTCGGGGCGTGGATGCAGGCCACGGCGCTCAGCTGGGTGGTGCTCACCGAGCTCACCGACAACGACGCGGGCGCCATGGGCGTCACGATGGCGCTGCAGTTCGCGCCGCCGCTCCTGCTCGTCGGCGTCACCGGGTGGGTGGCCGACCGCTTCGACCGCCGGCGCCTGCTCGTGGTGACCCAGAGCGTGCTGCTCCTCCTCGGCGCCGCGATCGGCGTCCTGATCCTGCTCGGGGTCATGACGCTGCCGCTCATGTACACGTTCGCGTTGGCGCTCGGCGTCGTGGCCGCGTTCGACAACCCGGCCCGCCAGGCCTTCGTGTCCGACCTCGTCGCGCGCGAGAACGCGTCGAACGCCGTCGCGCTGAACGCGGCATCCTTCAACGGCGCGCGCATGATCGGCCCGGCCGTGGCGGGCATCGTGATCGTCGCCGTGGGCACCGGCTGGGTGTTCCTCGTCAACGCGGTGACCTTCATGGCGATGATCATCGCCCTCGGCCTCATCCGCACCGACGAGCTCATCCCGCGCGCGAAGGCGTCGGGCGCGGCGCGCCTGGCCGACGGGTTCCGCTACGTCGCCGGGCGCCCCGACCTGGTGGTCGCCTTCGCGATGGTGTTCCTGCTCGGCGCGTTCGGCATGAACTTCCCGATCTTCGCCTCGACGATGGCGCTCGAGTTCGGTCAGGAGGCCGACGGCTACGGCCTGCTGAGCTCGATCCTCGCGATCGGCTCGCTCGCGGGCGCGCTCCTGGCAGCCCGTCGCGACCGGGCGCAGATCCGCTTCGTCATCATGGGCGCCGGCCTCTTCGCCGTCGCCGCGCTCGTGTCGGCGTTCATGCCGACCTACTGGCTCTACGCGGCGACGCTGATGTTCACGGGCTTCGCCGTCGTCACGACGCTCACGACCGCCAACGGCTACGTGCAGACGACGACCGACCCCGCCCTGCGCGGCCGCGTGCTCGCCCTCTACATGGCGATCCTCATGGGCGGGACCCCGATCGGCGCCCCGATCGTCGGATGGGTGGCGGCGGAGTTCGGCCCGCGCGTCGCGATCCTCCTCGGTGCGGCGGCGGCCCTGGTGGCCTTCGGCATCGGTCTCGGCTGGCTGCTCGTCTCGGGGCGGCTGCACCGCCACCGGTCGCGCCGATTCGCGCTGGCACTCGACGAGACGCGGCCGATCACGGTCGTCGCACCCGAGGAGTTCAGCGACGAGGTCGCCGCGACCACCCCGATCCGGATGCCGGGCGACGCGACCCGGCCGGTCTCCGGGCCCCGCGACGCGGCCTAGCCCCGGCTGCGCCAGGCTGGACGCATGACCGCTCTCACCGACCTCCTCGGCATCCGCACCCCGATCGTCCTCGGACCGTTCGGCGGGATGTCGTCGGTGGCGCTGACGGCGGCCGTCAGCGAGTCGGGAGGGCTCGGCTCCTACGGCCTGTACGGGTACGAGCCCGCGCGCATCGCCGAGACGGCCGCTCAGCTGCGCGCGGCGACGGATCGCCCGTTCGCCCTGAACCTGTGGATGCCGACGGGCACCGAGGTGCGTCCGGGCGAGGTCGACACGACCGCCGCGCGGGAGACCGTCGCGCCGCTGTACGCCGACCTCGGCATCCCGGCGCCGAGCGGCGTGCCGGAGCGGTTCCTCGTCGACGTCGACGCCCAGCTCGACGCCGTGCTCGAGGCGCGCCCCGCCGTCGTGAGCGTCATCTTCGGGATGCCGTCGCCCGACGTCGTGGCTGCGCTGCACGCCCGCGGCATCCGGATCATCGGCGGCGCGACGACCGTCGCCGAGGCGATCGCGGTCGAGCGGGCCGGCGCCGACGCGGTGGTCGCGAGCGGCGCGGAGGCGGGGGGCCACCGGATCAGCTTCCTCGCGCCGGCGGAGGCCTCGCTCGTCGGGACCGTCGCGCTCGTGCCGCAGGTCGTCGACGCTGTCGGCATCCCGGTCATCGCGGCCGGCGGCATCGCGGACCGCCGCGGGGTCTCCGCGGCATTCGCACTCGGCGCCGCCGGCGTGCAGGTCGGCACGGCCTTCCTCCGCACGCGCGCGTCGGCGGCGAGCGCCGCGCACCGGGCCGCGCTCGCCGAAGTCGGCGCCGACGGCACGGTGCTCACGCGCGCCGCGACCGGGCGGTGGGCCCGCGGCATCCCGAACCGCCTCGTCGATACCGTCGAACGGGGGGTGGCGGCACCGTTCCCCGCGCAGAGCTGGGTCGTCGGAGCCCTCCGCACCGAGGCGAATCGCCGAGGCCGCGGCGATCTGCAGTCGCTGTGGTCAGGGCAGGCCGCCGCGCTCGCGACGAGCGACGACGCCGCGACCCTCTTCGCCGAGCTCGCCGCCGGCATCCCCGCCTCCTCCTGACCCCGCCTCGCTCCCCCCGGCCCCTCGCGCCCTCGCGCCTCTCTCCATCGCCCATCCCACGGGGTCTGACCGAGCCCACACGATTCGTGCAGCCCAGTCCCTGTGGGTTCGGCGATACCCCGTGGGGTGGGCGCCAAGGGGAAGGGCTGGGGGCGAAAGACGCAGGGCGAAGAGGGAGCACGGCGACGCTCTCGACATTCCGGTTAGCGGGCGATAACCTGATTCCAGTTATCCACTGATAACCGAAGCGAGGATGCCGTGTCGACGACGACCGCCCCGGGCTACCGCGCACTGGTCGACGACCTGCGCGAGCGGCTCGCCCGCGCCGCCCGCGGCGGCCCCGAGTCCTCGCGCGCGCGCCACGTCGGCCGCGGCAAGCTCCTCGCCCGCGACCGGATCGACGCGCTCCTGGACCGCGGGAGCCCCTTCCTCGAGGTCGCGCCGCTCGCGGCCTGCGACCTCGACGCCCCGGATGCCGAGCCCACCTGGCCCGCCGCGGGCGTCGTCGCCGGCATCGGCCTGGTCCACGGGCGCCACGTCATGGTCGTCGCCAACGACGCGACCGTCAAGGGCGGCACCTACCACCCGCTGACGGTCAAGAAGCACCTGCGCGCCCAGGAGATCGCCGCCGAGAACCGCCTGCCGTGCATCTACCTCGTCGACTCCGGCGGCGCGTTCCTCCCCCTGCAGGACGAGGTCTTCCCCGACCGCGACCACTTCGGCCGCATCTTCTACAACCAGGCGCGGATGTCACGCGACGGCATCGCCCAGATCGCCGCCGTGCTCGGCTCATCCACCGCGGGTGGCGCGTACGTGCCGGCGATGAGCGATCAGACGGTCATCGTCCGCGGGCAGGGCACGATCTTCCTCGGCGGCCCGCCCCTCGTGAAGGCGGCCACCGGCGAGGTCGTCTCGGCGGAGGACCTCGGCGGCGGCGTCACACACTCGCGGATCTCGGGTGTCACCGACCACCTGGCCGAGGACGACGCGCACGCCCTCCAGATCGTCCGCGACATCGTCGCCACCCTGCCGGTCCCCGCGCCTCCGACCGCCGTGGCATCGGCTCCCCCGGCGCACGCGGCCGAGACGCTCTACGACGTCGTCCCGGTCGATCTCACCACCCCGTACGACGCGCGCGAGATCATCTCGCGCCTGGTCGACGAGAGCCGCTTCGACGAGTTCAAGCGCGAGTACGGCGAGACCCTCGTCACCGGCTTCGCCCGCATCCACGGCCACCTCGTCGGCATCCTCGCCAACAACGGCGTCCTCTTCTCCGAGTCGGCGCTCAAGGGGGCGCACTTCATCCAGCTGTGCGATCAGCGCGGCATCCCGCTGCTGTTCCTGCAGAACATCACCGGCTTCATGGTCGGCCGCGAGTACGAGGCGGGCGGCATCGCGAAGCACGGAGCGAAGATGGTGAACGCCGTCGCGTGCGCGCGCGTGCCGAAGCTCACGGTCGTCGTCGGCGGGTCTTTCGGCGCCGGCACCTACTCGATGTGCGGGCGGGCCTACTCGCCGCGCTTCCTGTGGCTCTGGCCCGGAGCCCGGGTCTCTGTCATGGGCGGACCGCAGGCGGCCTCGGTGCTCTCGACCGTCCGCGCCGACCAGTTGGCAGCGGCCGGAACGGCGTGGTCCGACGACGAGCGGGCGGCATTCGAGGCCCCGATCCGCGATCAGTACGAGCGCCAGGGAAGCCCCTACTACTCCACCTCCCGCCTGTGGGACGACGGCGTGATCGACCCCGCGCAGACCCGCGACGTCCTGGGCCTCGCCCTCGAGGTGGTCGCCGGAGGCGAGACCGCACCCGTCGGCTACGGCGTCTTCCGGATGTGACGACGGAGCACCCATGATCACCCCCACCTTCGACACCGTCCTCATCGCCAACCGCGGCGAGATCGCGGTGCGCATCATCCGAACCCTCCGCCGCCTCGGCATCCGCTCGGTCGCCGTCTACAGCGACGCGGATGCCGGCGCGCTCCACACCCGGCTCGCCGACGTCGCCGTGCGCCTCGGCCCCGCTGCCGCCGCCCAGAGCTACCTCAGCATCGAGCGCGTGCTCGACGCGGCGCGGCGCACGGGCGCGCAGGCGATCCACCCGGGGTTCGGGTTCCTCGCCGAGAACGCCGACTTCGCCCGCGCCTGCGCCGCCGCGGGCATCGTCTTCATCGGACCGAGCGCCGAGGCGATCGCGGTCATGGGCGACAAGATCTCGGCGAAGCGGACCGTCGAGGCCCGCGGCGTCCCGACGGTGCCGGGTATCGCGCGCCCCGGGCTCACCGACGACGACCTCGTCGCGGCGGCGCCGGGCATCGGCTTCCCCGTGCTGGTGAAGCCCTCGGCGGGCGGCGGCGGCAAGGGCATGCACGTCGTGACGGATGCCGAGGGCCTGCGCCCGGCGCTCGCGGCCGCGCGCCGCGAGGCGGCAGCCAGCTTCGGCGACGACAGCCTGTTCCTCGAGCGCTACGTGTCGGCGCCCCGCCACATCGAGGTGCAGATCCTCGCCGACGCGGCCGGGAGCGTCATCCACCTCGGCGAGCGCGAGTGCTCGCTGCAGCGCCGCCACCAGAAGGTCATCGAGGAGGCGCCCTCGCCGCTCCTCGTGGGACTCCGCGACGGAGCCGACATCCGGCGGCGCCTCGGAGAGGCCGCGTGCGAGACCGCCCGGAGCGTCGGCTACCTCGGCGCGGGGACGGTCGAGTTCATCGTCTCGGCCGACGCCCCGGGCGAGTTCTTCTTCATGGAGATGAACACGCGCCTCCAGGTCGAGCACCCGGTGACGGAGCAGGTCACCGGCCTCGACCTCGTCGAGCTGCAGCTGCGGATCTCCGCGGGGATGCCGCTGCCGCTCACGCAGGACGACGTCGTCCTGCGCGGCCACAGCATCGAGGCCCGCGTCTACGCCGAGGACCCGGCGACGGGCTTCCTCCCCACCGGCGGGCGCGTGGCGCGCGCCGTCCACCCCGGCGGCGACGGCATCCGCGTCGACACCGCCCTCGAGGACGGTCTCGACGTCGCCATCGACTACGACCCGATGCTCGCGAAGGTCATCGCGTGGGCGCCCGATCGGGATGCCGCGCGGCGGCGCCTCGTGCGGGCGCTCGAGGCCACCGCGGTGCTCGGCTTCGAGACCAACCTCGAGTTCCTGCGGCTCCTCCTCGAGCACCCCGACGTCGTCGCCGGCACGCTCGACACGGGCCTCATCGCCCGCGTCTTCGACGGGCTCCCCTTCGCCGCTCCGGACGCCCGGCTCTTCGTCGAGGCGGCCCTCGTCCGTGCGGCGGCGGAGGCGCCCGAGGCCGCCGACGGGTCGCCGTGGCGGAGGGCCGACGGGTGGCGGCTCGGCGCCCCCGCCCCGCGGCGGTACGACCTCGCCGCAGGCCCCGCGACCGCGACCGTGCGGGTGTGGGGCACGCCGGACGCCGCGCGGGTGCAGGTCGACGACGGTCCGGTGCAACCGGCATCCGTCGTGCTCCGTGAGGGACGCGCGACCATCGCGATCGACGACGCCCTCCGCACAGTGGTCGTCGGCGCCGACATGCTGAGCGCCGACGGCGCGACCTTCCGGGTGACCGAGCGCCGCACCGAGCGGACGGGCGAGGATGCCGCGGGCGCCTCGCCCCAGCTCGTCTCGCCCATGCCGGGGACGGTCGTGCTCGTCGGCGCGGCAGACGGGACGCGGGTCGAACCCGGCGATCCGGTGGTCGTCGTCGAGGCGATGAAGATGGAGCACGTGCTGCGGGCGGCCGTGGCCGGTACCGTACGGGTGCGGGTCGCCGTCGGCGACCAGGTGACGCGCGGCGGGGTCGTCGCGACGGTCGAGCCGGACGACGAGGAGCAGCCATGACGGACGAGCGGCGGATCACCCAGCGCGGCCTCTACTTCGACGAGCTCGAAGAGGACGTCGTCTACGCCCACAGCCCCGGCCGCACCGTCACCGAGGCCGACAACGTGCTGTTCACCACCCTCACCATGAACACGCAGTCGCTGCACCTGGACGCCGCGTGGGCGGAGCAGACCGAGTTCGGCGAGCGCCTCGTCAACAGCATGTTCACCCTGTCGACCCTCGTGGGACTGTCGGTCGCGCAACTGACGCAGGGCACCATCGTCGCCAACCTCGGGTTCACCGACGTCCGCTTCCCCGCTCCCGTGCGTGTGGGCGACACCCTCTACGCCGAGACGCGCGTCGTCGGCAAGCGCGTGTCGCGCTCGCGGCCGGGCCAGGGCATCGTCGAGTTCGCCCACACCGCGCGCAACCAGCGCGGCGAGGTGGTCGCCGAGGCGACGCGGTCCACCCTCGTGCGGATGTCGCCCGGGTCCTGAGCCGCCGCCGGCCCATCGGGCGGTTCGGCCGCCGGTTCATAACTCCGGAAGCACCCCCTCGCCGCTCACCGAATCGGGCCAGAACGACGTGATGCGGCCCCGATCTCCGGAGTTACGAACGCCGATCGACGCACAGGCCGGGCCCGAGACACCTCAACCGAGGAGGGCGCGCTCGGCCATGCCCGCGAGGATGTCGGCGGCCGCCGCACCCGACGCGGCGGCGCTGTGCGGCGTCGAGTTCAGGATGCCGAAGACGCCGAGCAGCCGAGTCTCCCGCTCCGCCGGCGCCAGGTCGGGGCGTGCGCCGGCCAGCACGGCGTCCCACTCCGAGACGTACGTCCGCTGGAGCGTCCGCACGCGGCGGCCGACGTCGACCGGAAGGCCGGCGAGCTCGCGATCCTGGATCCGGATGACATCGGGGGCCGCGACGGCGAAGCCGAGGTGGAACGCGACGAGCTCGCCGAGCACCTCCCGCGGATCGGATGCCCCGCCCGCTGCGGCGTCCGCCAGGATGCGGCGGCATCCGTCGAGGAGGCGCTCGCTGGCATCCAGAAGCAGCTCGGCGAGAATCGCCTCCTTGCTCGCGAAGTGCTTGTAGAGCGCCGGGCCCGAGACGCCGACCGCGTCGCCGAGCTCCGCGGTCGTCACCGCGGCGAAGCCCCGCTCGGCGAACAGTGCGGCGGCCCGCTCGAGGAGCAGCGCCCGGCGGTTCGCCTTCTGGGTCTCGCGCCACGTCGCCGTCACGCGCCCATCGTATCGTTCGGTGAACGCCCATTCACCGAACAAGCCCGCCCGACCGCTGTCAAGGGCCCTGCGCCACCGGATGCCGCGCCCTAGCGTGACGTCATGACTCAGGAGAAGCGGGCCGAGGATGCGCCCATCGAGCAGGATGCCCCCGTCGGCGGCGACAGCACCACCGAAGAGGAGCTCGAAGCCGACAACCCGGCCGAGGCCGACACGCTGAAGACGCTCGACCCCGGCGACCCGCCGGCCTGACCC
>Ga0160435_1000140_pt1 | contig 40834 bp, 33 predicted proteins | sample HID1973K_E0MG_FD_108213 | JGI IMG/M metagenome (GOLD analysis project Ga0160435, IMG submission 108213) | Enriched mosquito-associated microbial communities from UW Madison campus, WI, USA - HID1973K_E0 MG | ecosystem: Host-associated > Arthropoda: Insects > Digestive system > Unclassified ...
CGAAGGGAGTCGACGCCCTCGATGAAGATCACGCGGTTCGGCTCGTAGGAGATGATCGCGCCCATCTTCTGCAGGACGGCGATGAGATCCATGATCTCGGGCTCGATCGCCGCGTTGCGCAGCTCCGTCGTCCCCTTGGCGCGGACAGCGGTGAGCAGCACCTGCTCGGTCGCGCCGACGCTCGGGTACGGCAGCTCGATGTTCGCGCCGTGCAGGCCGTCCGGGGCCGACAGACGGATGCCGCTCGGCAGCTTGTCGACGGTCGCGCCGAAGGAGCGGAGCGCATCGAGGTGGAAGTCGATCGGACGATCGCCGATACGGCATCCGCCGAGGTCGGGGATGAAGGCCTGACCGAGCAGGTGCAGGAGCGGTCCGCAGAAGAGGATCGGGATGCGCGACGCTCCGGCGTGCGCGTCGATCTCCTCCATGTGCGCCGAGACGGCGCCGCTCGGGTCGAGGCGCAGCACGCCCTCGCCGTCGTCCTCGACGGTCACGCCGTGGACCTCGAGGAGCGAGCGAACGACCTTGACGTCGCTGATCTCGGGGACATCGCGCAGCGTGCTGGCGGACTCCCCGAGCAGCGCCGCGACCATGGCCTTGGTGGCGAGGTTCTTCGCGCCCTTGACGTCCACGCGACCACGCAGCGGCCGCCCTCCTCGGATCGTCAGCACCTGGCCGGTGTCTCCGTCGCCGTCGCCTTCGAACGGCGAGGACGTGGACTCGCTCAGGAGTGTGTTCATCCGGTGGACCTCACTTGTATCTCGAGGGAACGACTGCGTGCCCCGTCGTGAGGGGCGTGCTTCGGGCTACGGGACGGGAAGCGTCCGTGGCCGCCACGCCTCACGGCGCGCCTCGAACTGCGCGATCTCTTCCTCGTTGCGCAGCGTGAGCCCGATGTCGTCGAGCCCTTCGAGGAGCCGCCACCTAGTGTAATCGTCGATCTCGAAAGCGGTCTCGAACTCACCGATGCGCGCCGTGCGCGCCACGAGGTCCACCGTCATCTCCGCGCCCGGGCGAGCCTCGAGCTCGGCCCAGATCCGCTGCACGACCGACTCCTCGATCACGCCCGTGACCAAACCCTGCTTGCCGGCATTGCCGCGGAAGATGTCGGCGAACTTCGGGCTGAGGACCACGCGGAAGCCGTAATCGCGCAGCGCCCACACGGCGTGCTCGCGGCTGGAGCCGGTGCCGAAGTCCGGACCGGCCACGAGGATGCTCGCGCCCGCATAGACCGGACGGTTGAGGATGAACTCGGGGTCCTGCCGCCAGTTGGCGAACAGCGCGTCGTCGAAGCCCGTCTTCGTGACCCGCTTGAGGTAGACGGCCGGGATGATCTGGTCGGTGTCGACCGCCGAGCGCGTCAGCGGGACGGCGACACCGGTGTGGGTCGAGAACGCGTCCATCAGCGCACCTCCGCCTTCGTCGTCTGGGGCGCGAGCGACGGCAGATCGCTCGGGCTCGCGAGCCTCCCGAGGACGGCCGTCGACGCGGCCACGAGCGGCGACACGAGGTGCGTGCGACCCCCCTTGCCCTGCCGGCCCTCGAAGTTCCGGTTGCTGGTCGACGCGCACCGCTCTCCCGGGGCGAGCTGATCGGGGTTCATTCCAAGGCACATCGAGCAGCCTGCGAAGCGCCACTCGGCGCCGAAGTCGGTGATGATCTTGTCGAGGCCCTCGGCCTCCGCCTCCAGCCGCACCCGCGCCGAGCCCGGGACGACCATGACGCGCACGCCCTCGGCCTTGGTGCGCCCCTCGATGATGGACGCGAACTGGCGGAGGTCTTCGATGCGGCTGTTCGTGCACGACCCCATGAAGACGGCGTCGACCTCGACCTCCTTCAGCGGCGTGCCGGCGGCCAGGTCCATGTACTCCAGCGCACGCTCGGCGGCGGCGCGCTCGTTGGGATCTGCGAACGAGGCCGGATCGGGAACGACGTCGCTGAGCGACACGCCCTGACCGGGGTTGGTTCCCCAGGTGACGAAGGGCTCCAGCTCGTTCGCGTCGAGGAAGATCTCCGCGTCGTAGACGGCGCCCTCGTCGGACGGCAGCGTCCGCCAGTACGCGACGGCATCCTCCCAGTCCTGACCGGTGGGCGCGTGATCGCGCCCCTTGACGTAGGCGAAAGTCGTCTCGTCGGGGGCGACCATGCCCGCCCGCGCACCGGCCTCGATCGACATGTTGCAGATCGTCATCCGGCCCTCCATCGACAGCGCGCGGATCGCGCTCCCGCGGAACTCGAGGACGTAGCCCTGACCGCCGTTCGCGCCGATCTTGGCGATGATCGCCAGCACGATGTCCTTGGCGGAGACTCCGGGCTTGAGATCGCCCTCGACCGTGATCGCCATCGTCTTGAAAGGCTTCAGCGGCAGCGTCTGCGTCGCCAGGACGTGCTCCACCTCGCTCGTGCCGATGCCGAAGGCCATCGAGCCGAAGGCGCCGTGGGTGCTCGTGTGGGAGTCGCCGCAGACGACCGTGATGCCCGGCATCGTGAGCCCCAGCTGGGGACCCACGACGTGGACGATGCCCTGCTCCTTGTCGCCGAGCGAGTGCAGGCGCACGCCGAACTCGGCGGCGTTGCGCCGGAGCGTCTCGATCTGAGTGCGGCTCGTCAGGTCGGCGATCGGCTTGTCGATGTCGAGCGTCGGCGTGTTGTGGTCCTCGGTCGCGATCGTGAGGTCGAGCCGGCGCACCGGACGGCCCTCCGCACGCAGACCGTCGAAGGCCTGGGGGCTCGTCACCTCGTGGACGAGGTGCAGATCGATGTAGATGAGGTCGGGCTGACCGCCCTCGCCCTTGACGACCAGATGGTCGTCCCAGATCTTCTCCGCCAGCGTGCGCGGACGGTCGGGAATCGCAGTGCTCATATGTCTCGTACTCCAGGAAGGGTGTGTGCCCGCGACGGACTCCGCGACGAGAGAGGGCTCAGAACGAGGTCTCGCCGCGGCCGCTAAGGAGAAGACGAGCGAACCGCATCGGCTCAGATTACCACTTCACGTACGGGGGCCGTCCGCCTCGTCGGCGCTCGGATCGGCCACCGTCGACGGGGTGCCCTTCTCCTCGGCGACGGCCTCGGCCGCGGCCACCGGGGTCGGCGACGGCGTGCCCGCGGCGCCGGCCGGCGCGGCGCGGCGGTCGCGGGCGGACGCGGCGAGGCTCGCGATCGTGGCGACCGCCATGGCGACGACGATCACGCCGAGCGACATCCAGGTGGAGATCTCCGGCGCCCATTCGATGTGCTCGCCCCCGTTGATGAACGGGAGCTCGTTGACGTGCATCGCGTGGAAGACGAGCTTCACACCGATGAAGGCGAGGATGAACGCGATGCCGTAGTGCAGGTAGCGCAGGCGATCCAGGAGGTCGCCCAGCAGGAAGTAGAGCTGACGCAGTCCCATGAGCGCGAAGAGGTTCGCCGTGAAGACGATGAACGGGCTCTGCGTGATGCCGAAGATCGCGGGAATGGAGTCGATGGCGAACAGGAGGTCGGTCACGCCGATCGCCGCGAAGACGATGATCATCGGCGTCCACATCTTCTTGCCGCCCACCATGGTGCGGATCTTCGCGCCGTCGTACTCCTCGGAGATGTCGATGGTGCGGCGCAGGAGCCGCACGACGAAGTTCTCGCGCTGCACCTCGTCGTCGTGGTTGCCGCCCGGGAACGCTTGGCGCCAGGCGGTCCACACCAGGAACGCGCCGAAGAGATAGAACACCCAGCTGAACTGCTCGATGATCGCCGCTCCCGCGAGGATGAACAGCCCGCGGAGGATCAGCGCGATGATGATCCCGACCATCAGGACCTCCTGCTGATATCGCCGCGGCACCGCGAACTGGCTCATGATCAGCACGAAGACGAAGAGGTTGTCGATCGAGAGGCTGTACTCGGTGAGCCAGCCCGCCACGAACTGCCCCGCGTACTCCCCGCCGGCGAAGATCCACATGAGGCCCGCGAACAGGAGCGCCAGGGTGACGTAGAACACCACCCACAGGGTGGACTCGCGCGTCGACGGGATGTGCGGGCGCTTGAGGATGATCAGCAGGTCGGCGACGAGGATCAGCGTCAGCACGACGAGCGAGCCGATTTCGAACCAGATGGGGAGCTCGAGGTCCACGTGGGCCTTTCGGAAGGGAGGACGAGGCGTCGAAAGTCTCTCCCCCGCAGAACGCGGCGCGCTCCCGGGGCTCCGACGACGGGGCCCGTGATGACGGGACGCGCGAGATCGGGATACTCCCTTTCGCCTGCTCAGGATACCGCGCCGGCACGATCCGTTCGCGCACTCTCCTCCGATTCCTGAGACCATCGCGCCGTTGCCGACACTCCTGTGCTGAGAGACGATATGAACACCATGACCGAGACGTCGGAGCGCAGCGACGCCGAGCTCGTCGCTGCGGCGGCGGGCGGCAGCGAGCATGCCTTCCGTGCGCTCTACCGGGCGTATGCGCGCCCGGTCTACTGGGTGGCCCACGGACTGGTGGGAAACCCGGCGGATGCCGAGGAGGTCACGCAGGAGACGTTCCTGGCCGCGTGGCGCAAGCTCCCCGGCATGGAGCTCGCGAGCGACTCCCTGCTGCCGTGGCTCGTGACCATCTGCCGGTTCCAGTCCGCCAACCGCATCCGCCGTCAGCAGCGCGAGCGCGCGCACACGGCGGCGGCCGTCGAGGAGACGCTCCCGGCGACGGTCGACGTGGAGCAGCAGGTCATCGCGTCGCAGCTCGTGGAGCGCATCTTGCGGGAGGTGGACACGCTGAGTCCCTTGGACCAGCAGATCTTCCGACTGTGCGCTGCCGAGGGCTACGCGTATCAGGCGGCCGCCGATCAGCTCGGGGTGACGCACGGGGTCGTCCGCAATCGCCTCTCCCGGATCCGCACGCAGCTGCGGACCGCCGTAGAACCGGAGGGGACGTGAACGAGGACATGAACAGCGAGGATGTGACGCTGCCGGAACTGAGCGATGCGCGGATCGACGAGATCGAGGACGCCCTGTTCGCGGCGATCGGCCGGGAGCGGCGACGCGACGCGGCGATCGCGGAGCGCACCCGTCGGGCTCGCCGCGGCCGGATCTGGCTCGGGGCCGCCGGCGCGGCGGCCGTGGTCGTGGTCGCTGCCGTGCTCGCCCCGTCGATGCCGGCGCTCCTGGGCAGCACGGGGGGCGCGAGCGATGCGTCCACCGCAGAGAGCGCTCCCGAGTCCGTGCCCGACCGTGACCTCGGCGGCACCTTCGGCGGCGACGGGGGGTCCAGCACCGCCTCCGAGGAGGGTGCGACCACCGACCCGTCGAGCTCGACGGGTGAGCGCGAGATCATCGCGACCGCATCGGCCGCGGTCCGCGTGGACGACGCCGAGGCCGCCGCGTCGCGCATCGGCGAGATCGCCGACGCCGCCGGCGGATACGTCGAGGCGGTGAGCGTCGGCGGCACCGAGGACGGCGCCCTGGTCCCGTTCGACAGCGGTGGCGACGGCACGATGATCGACGAGACCTCCGTGCCGACGTCGTCGTCCGCGGCGTGGATCACGATCCGCGTGCCCGCCGCCTCCCTGACCGAGACGACCGAGGCGCTCTCCGAGGTGGGCGACGTCACCGCGTCGCAGATCGATCGCCGCGACGTCACCGGCGAGGCGGTCGATCTCCGCGCCCGCGTCACGGCGCTCCAGGCGTCGGTCGCGCGCCTCACCGACCTCGTCGCCCAGGCCGACTCGACCGCCGACCTGATCGCCGCCGAGGAGGCGCTCTCGGCGCGGCAGTCCGACCTCGAGTCCTACGCGCAGCAGCTGAAGTACCTCGATGAGCAGGTCGGCATGTCGACGCTCACCGTCACGCTGACCGAGCCCGTCCCGGCTGTCGAGGCCGACCCTGCGGGGTTCGGCGACGGCATCGCCGCCGGATGGGGCGGACTGCTCGCCACGCTCAACGGCTTCGTCCTCGCGCTCGGGTTCCTCCTCCCTTGGCTGGCCGTCGCGGCGGTCGCCGCCCTGATCGTCTGGGGCATCCGGCGGGCGATCCGGCGGCGGGGGCGCGCAGTGGCGCCCGAAGAGGCGGCGACCCGCGACTGACCGCGGCACTCGCGCTTCCGCGCACCGTGAGAACGCCGAGAAACCACGAAACGCCCGTCCGGAAGGACAGGCGTTTCGTGTGTTGGTGACCCCAGCGGGATTCGAACCCGCGTTACCGCCGTGAGAGGGCGGCGTACTAGGCCGCTATACGATGGGGCCGATCAGGCAACCGTTCGATTATGCCATGGTGCGCGCCACCAGTCCAAATCGAGGCCGCGCTTGCCTCGGGGCGTACGGACGCGTTGACTGAGGGGATGCGCGTCACGAAGCACGAACACGCCGCCCTCCGACTCGAGTCCGAGGGTCGCACGCTCATCATCGACCCGGGCGGGTTCACTCTGCCCCTGCACGACCTCCGCAAGGTCGTCGCGGTGGTGATCACCCACGAGCACCCCGACCACTGGACGCCGGAGCATCTGCAGCGCATCGTCGACGCGTTCCCCGAGGTGCCGATCTACGGCCCCGCGGGCGTCGCCGCCGCCGCGGCCGACTTCGACATCACGGTCGTCTCCCCCGGTGAGACCGTCGAGGTCGAGCCGTTCGCGCTCGAGTTCTTCGGCGGCACGCACAACGTCATCCACTCTTCGATGCCCGTGGTCGACAACGTCGGCGTCCTGGTCGACGGGTCCTTCTACTACCCGGGCGACTCGTACGCGGTGCCGACCGGCCGGCAGGTCGACCTGCTGGCCGCGCCGATCGGCGCGCCCTGGCTGAAGATCGGCGAGGCGATGGACTTCGTCCTCGCCGTGGCCCCGAAGCGAGCGTTCGGCACGCACGACATGACCCTCTCCCGCATCGGCCTCGACATGCACCGTCAGCGCCTCACCTGGGCGACGCAGCAGGGGGGCGGCGAGTTCCTCTCGCTCGCGCCCGGCGAGAGCACCGACCTCTAGCAGCAACGCAGAACGACGGATGCCGCGGGTTCTCGCGCCGCGGCATCCGTCGTCAGTCCTGCGGGGTCACTCCGCGTCGTGGTCGGTCTCCAGGAAGGCGACCAGAGAATCGAGCGCCGCCTCGGCGCCGTCGCCTTCCGCCTTGAGCGTCACGACGGTGCCCTGCGTCGCGCCGAGCCCCATGAGCGTCAGGATGCTGCCGGCGTTGAGGTCGGGACCGCCCTCCACGGCGATCGTCACGGGCACACCGGTCGCCTGGACCGCCTGGACGAAGAGCTTGGCGGGACGAGCGTGCAGCCCGGAGCTGCTCGCGACGGTGGCGGTGCGTTCTGCCATGGTGTTCCTCCTTGGATCGGTGGTACGAGCCTATGCCGTGACGGCCGCGGAAGGCACCTCGACGCTGCCGTCGATAACCGCGTCGGCCGGACGGCGGTGGGCGAAGCGCTTGAGAAGCACGACGAGCACGGCGCTCACGACGGTGCCGACGGCGATCGACAGGATCCACAGCCAGAAGTTGTCGATCGCGAAGAAGACGAACACGCCGCCGTGCGGAGCCTTGGAGGTCACCGCGAAGGCCATCGACAGCGCGCCCGTGACGGCGCCGCCCACCATCGCGGCGGGGATGACGCGCAGGACGTCGGCCGCGGCGAACGGGATCGCGCCCTCGGAGATGAACGCGGCACCCAGCAGCCACGCCGCCTTGCCGTTCTCGCGCTCCGGCTCGGTGAAGAGCTTCCGGCCGAGCACGGTCGACGCGAGCGCCATCGCCAGCGGCGGGACCATGCCCGCGGCCATGACGGCGGCCATGATCTGCAGGTAGCGCTCGTCGCCCGCGATCCCCGCAGCGAGGTTCGCCGTCGCGAAGCCGTAGGCCACCTTGTTGACGGGTCCGCCGAGGTCGAAGCACATCATGAGGCCGAGGATGACGCCGAGGATGATGACGCCCGCACCGGTCAGGCTGCCGAGCCAGTCGTTGAGGACGGTCGTGAGCCACGCGATCGGACCGCCGAGGACCATCAGCATGAGGCCGGAGGCGAAGATCGACGCCAGGAGCGGGATGATGACGACGGGCATGAGACCGCGCAGCCACCGCGGCACATCCAGGCTGTTCAACCACCACGCCGCGAGACCCGCGAGCAGACCGCCGACGATGCCGCCGAGGAAGCCGGCGCCCATGAAGGCGGCGACCGCACCGGCGACGAAGCCGGGGGCGATGCCCGGTCGGTCTGCCATGCCGTACGCGATGTAACCGGCGAGAGCCGGGACGAGGAAGCCGAAGGACAGCCCACCGATCTTGAACGCGACGGCGCCGAGGTACACGGCGAGCGAGTTGTCGCCGAGCGCCCACAGCGTGGACGAGCCCAGGACGTCGTCGGCGTTGAAGGCGATCTCGTAGCCGCCGAGGAGGAAGCCGAGCGCGATCAGGAGGCCGCCGCCGGCGACGAACGGGATCATGTAGCTGACGCCGGTGAGGAGCGCGCGCTTGACCGTGCCGCCGAGGGAGGTGGGCGCGGCCGTGGCACTGCTGGCCGTCGCCGCCGCGGCGCTGACGCGCGCGGCGTTCGGGTTCTTGGCGGCGGCCACCGCCTCCGCGATGAGTTGGCCCGGCTGCTCGATGCCGCGCTTCACGCCGGAGCGGACGACGGGCTTGCCGGCGAAGCGCTGCTGCTCGCGGACGTCGACGTCGACGGCGAAGATCACGGCATCCGCCCGGTCGATCACGGCGGGGTCGATGGCCTTGTAGCCGCTCGATCCCTGCGGCTCCACGACCAGATCGACGCCGTCCTTCACCCCGGCTGCGCTCAGCGCGTCCGCGGCCATGAAGGTGTGGGCGATGCCCGTGGCGCACGCGGTGACCGCGACGATCCGCGCCGGACGACCGTCGATGAAGTGCGCCGCGTCGACGGGGCCCCCGACGGGCGGCGCCGCGGGCGCAGCGGACGGCGCGTCCGAGACGGCGGCGGTGACGAGCGCCACGATCTCGTCGGCGCTGGATGCCGCGCGCAGGCCCGCGGTGAAGTCGTCGCGCATGAAGCTGCGGGCGAGCTTCGACAGGACCGCCAGATGCTCCTCGGCCGCGGTGTCGGGCGCGGCGATGAGGAAGACGAGGTCGGCCGGGCCGTCGGTGGCCCCGAAGTCGACGCCCGGCGCGAGGCGGGCGAAGGCGAGGGTCGCCTGGGTCACCGCGGCGCTCTTCGCGTGCGGGATCGCGATGCCGCCGGGAAGGCCGGTCTCGTCCTTCTCCTCGCGTGCCCACGCGTCGGCGGAGAGCGCCGCGGCGTCCGTCGCACGGCCCTGCGCGGCGACTCTGCCCGCGAGGGCCTCGATGACGGCGCGCTTGTCGGCGCCGAGCGGTTCGTCGAGACTGACGAGCTCCGCGGTGATGATCTCTGTCACGGTGACCTCCAGTGGTCGGTTGTGGTGTGTCCGGGTCGATGAGTGCGAGAGGGTGGGTCTCAGGTGACCGCTCGCACCGGCACGTCGCCGGTCGAGAGGTCTGCGGGGGTCGGGGCCTGAGTGCCCGGCAGCGACGCGGCCGCCGAGCCGTAGCGGATGCCGCCCCGCACACGGTCCCGAGGGTCCGCGCCGGCGACGTCGGCGAGGAGGAAGCCGGCCAGCGAGCTGTCGCCGGCACCCACGGTGCTGCGCACCCGGGTCGGCGGGGGCGTGCCGTGCCAGGCGCCGCCTGCGGTCACGAGCACGGCGCCGTCGCCGCCGAGCGTCACGAAGGCGGCCGCGACCTTCTCAGGCACGAGCCGGCGAGCGACGTCCAGCACCGCGTCCGCCACGGCGACCCCCGGATCGAGGGCGACACCCGCGAGCTCGGCGAGCTCGTCCTCGTTGGGCTTGATGAGGTCCGCGACGCCGGCGGCCACGACGGCGTGAAGGGCGGCGCCCGAGGTGTCGACGGCGATGGACGGTGCGTGGTCGCCCCACGCGGCGCGGACCGCCCGGATCAGCGTCACGTAGAAGTCAGCCGGCAGTCCCGGGGCGAGGGACCCTGCGAGCACCAGCCAGTCCGCCCCACCGGACGTCTCGACCACGGCCTCCGTGAGCGCGTCGGCGTCGGCGTCGGCGAGACTGATGCCCGGGAGGTTGAGCTTCGTCGTGACCCCCTCCGGATCGGCGATGGTGATGTTCGCGCGGGCCGGGCCGTGGACGCGCACGGTGCGGACGGGGAGCCGGACCGAGCGGAGAGCGGCGGCGAACGGATCGGTCTCGTCGAGAGGGAGGACAGCGATCACCGGGTGACCGGCTGCCGCGACGACGCGCGCGACGTTGATGCCCTTCCCGCCGGCATCCTCGCGCGATCCGATCGCGGGCTGGACCTGCCCGACGCGCAGCGGCTCGCCGAGGCTGATGGTGCGATCGAGCGAGGGATTGGTCGTGACGGTGACGATCATGCGACCTGCACCTCCACCCCGGCGTCGTCGAGCACGCGCGCGAGCTCGCCGCGCGGCGCGGCATCTGTGATCAGCACGTCGACCGCCGTCAGCGGGGCGAAGGACACCAGGAGCTCGGCGTCGAACTTCCCGGCATCCGCGAGCACGACGACGCGACGCGCGGATGCGACGATCGCCCGCTTGACGGCCGCTTCGTCGGGGTCGGGCGTGCTGAGCCCGAAGGCGGCGGACACGCCGTTCACACCGACGAACGCGGTGTCGGGGCGGAGCCTCCCGATCGCTTCGACGGTCCCCGCGCCCACGGCGGCTGCGGTGAGCCCCCGCACGCGCCCTCCGATCGCGCTGAGCCCCACGCCCGGTGCTCCCGCGAGGGTGTGGGCGACGGTCATCGAGTGGGTCACGACCTCGAGGCCCCCGCCGATGCGTTCGCCGTGCGAGAGCGTCTGGGACAGCAGCTGTGCGACGGCGGCCGTCGTGGTGCCCGCGTCGAGGTAGACCGCGCCGTCGGGGCCGTCGCCGAGGAGTTCGACAGCGGCGCGGGCGATCGCCTGCTTCGCACCACTGCGAAGGCTCGTGCGCTCGGCCAGCGAGGACTCGACCGTGCTGAGCCGGCCGCGGCTCACGGCGCCGCCGTGGACGCGGCGCACGAGTCCGGTCCGCTCGAGGTGAGCGAGGTCACGGCGGACGGTCTCGGTCGTGACACCGAACCTGTCCGCGAGTTCGATCACGGCCACGCGGCCGTCGGAGGCGATGAGCTGCTCGATCTGCTGCTGCCGCTCCGTTGCGTACATGTGGTCCTCCTTGAACAAGCCACACATTACAACATAGAGCCACACAACACAACAGTCATCCCTGTGTCCGCAGCACCTCCGGCGACGACATGCGAGCGCTTCGGCGGAGCACGCGTTTGTGACATCCCTACAAGACACTCAGCGCCACGTGACATGACACTTGGTGCCACGCCGCAGAACATCGCGCGCGTCCCGGGCGCCGTGCCGACGGACTGTTAGCGTCGTCACGCTTCACGACACCGCCGCGGTGCGCAGCGACGCCCACCGCGCGGTCGGTCCCCCCGAGGACCGGCGTCGACGGGTCCCCCCGGAGCGTCCTTCGCGCCTGCCCCCGGCAGGCCCACCACTACGGAGTCCTCAATGACGAGACCCCCCGCTCACGTCCACGGTCTGGGCATGCGCATCACTGTGATCGTGCTCGGCATCCTGCTGGCAGCCATGACGATCCTCTACTTCACAACCGTCGGCAAGATCGCCGACGGCGCGACGCGCCTGGATGCCGGCGCCAGCCAGGCCGACGACGGCTCCCGCCAGGTGGCCGATGGTGCCGCTCGCCTCGCCGCCGGCGCGGGAGACCTGGCCGCGGGCGCCGACCAGCTGGGCGCGGGAGCCGTCACGGCCGCCGACGGCGCGAGCGACCTGAGTGACGGCGCGGCCCGCGCAGCCACCGGAGCCCAGACCCTCGCCGACGGTGCCACCTCGCTCACGGACGGGGCAGGGTCAGCTGCCGCGGGCGCCGGGCGGCTGAGCGCCGGCGCCAAATCGGCTGCCGCAGGCGCCGATCGCCTCGCCGCGGGCGCCGCGTCTGCGGCATCCGGAGCCGTGCGGGTCCGCAGTGGCGCCGCCGACGTCGCTGCGGGAGCCGGCAAGGTGTCGGACGGCGCCTCTGCCGCCGCCGCCGGAGCCGCGCGCGTCAGCGGCGGAGCCACCCAGCTCGCCGACGGCGCGGGCACGCTGTCGGCGGGCGCCGTACGTGCCGCCGACGGCGCGGAACGCCTCGCCGCGGGCGCCGCGTCGGCACAGACGGGGGCCGAGACGCTTGCGCAGAAGACCGCGACGCTCGCCACGGGCGTCGTCGGGGCCGACACGTACGCCCGCGGTGTGTACAGCGGCGCGAGCGATTTCGCCTCGCTGCTGTCGAGCAAGGTGACCTCGGACGTGCAGACCCTCGCCGGGTCGCAGGCCGCGATCACCGGCCTCGCCGACGGCGCCGCCGGCAACGCGCAGACCCTCGCCGACGCACTCGCCGGCCTCGCGCAGTCCGATCCGTCGCTCGCGCCCCTCGCTCAGCTCGCCGCCGGTCTCGACCAGCAGGTCGACGCGCTGGGTGCACCCGCGAAGAACGCCCCCGCGCTCGCCCAGGGCCTCATGCAGGCATCGGGCGGTGCGGCGCAGGTGAAGGCCGGCGTGAACGCCCTGATCAACGGCGACTCGTCGCGCGGCTGGCCGGGCACCGTGGCTCTCGCCGACGCCGACCGCGGCGCACCCGCCCTCGCGCAGGGCGCCGCAGACCTCGCCGACGGGGTCGCCGCTCTCAGCACCGGTGCGTCCACCCTGTCGGCCGGCACGAAGGAGCTGTCGGGCGGAGCACGTGCGCTCGCCACCGGCACGACCGCCCTCGCCGACGGCGCGGGCGACCTCGCGACCGGCGCGCGCAGTCTCGCGGGCGGCGCGGGCGACCTGGCCGACGGCAGCGACACACTCGCCGGCGGTGCGGACTCGCTGGCGGACGGCACGCAGACGCTCTCTCGGGGTGCCGGCTCACTCGCGTCGGGCACCCGCACACTGGCCGAGGGCGCGACGTCGCTGAGCGCGGGCACCTCCACTCTGAGCGCGGGCGCCGCCCGGCTGTCCACCGGGGCCACGGACCTCGCCGAGGGCACCGCCACGCTCTCGGAGGGCGCCTCGTCGCTCGCCGACGGCGTCGCACGGCTCTCGACCGGAGCCACCGCGGTCGCCGACGGGTCGACGCAGCTGGCTGAGGGCTCGGGCGACCTCGCCTCGGGGAGCGCGTCGCTCGCCGACGGCAACGGGCAGATCGCGGACGGCACCGGAGAGCTCGCCTCGGCGACCACCGGCGCGGCACCGACGCTCCTGCCGTGGCTCCTCGGCATCGTCCTGGCGGCGCTCGTCGCCGCCGGGTTCTGGATCGGCCACCGCATCGCGCACCGCGGCCGAGTCCCCGCGCTCGCGACGGCCTGATCCGCCCCACCCCCCGAAAACAGCGAGGGCCCCGACCGGTCGGTCGGGGCCCTCGCCGGGTGAGGGGAGGATCAGGCCTCGCTCATCACCGTGACTTCCTTCTGGCCGCGGGCGGCCAGCGCCGCCGCACGCGCCGCGAGACGACGGGCCTGCTCGGCCTGACCGGCATCCAGCGTCTCCTGGTCGACCGGGAAGCTCTCCACGCGGTTCACGCCGTTGTACTTCTCGATGTACGCATCGAGTTCGGGGCCGCTCGTCCACGATGTGATGAGGCAGTAGCGCGGCGAGTCGCCGAGGTGGGTCGCCGCGTGCCACAGGCGCTGCGTGTCGATGATCAGCTGCGCGCCGGCCGGCAGGGCGATGCGGGTCTCCTCGCTGGGGTCTGTCCGGTTCTCGCGCAGGACGAAGAAGCTGTCCTTGTCGTCGGTCAGGTTGAAGAAGCTGCGGACGACCCAGCCCGTCCCGTCGGGGTTCAGACGGTTGTTGTCGTCCTGGTGGAGGTTGTAGAGGCAGTCCGCGTAGGTGTTCGGCTGCAGCTCGATGATGCGGCAGCGGCCGACGTTCGATCCCGGCTCGAGCGCGCGCTCGGTGAGCGTCGGAGCGATCTCGGTCTGCGCGTCGATCCAGACGCCGTCCTTGTCGGTGCGCGGCGGCTTGTGGTTCCAGAACCCGTTGCACTCGATCTCGCCCTTGGCCGAGGCCAGCGGCGCGAAGCGCGTGTCACCCGAGGACTTCCAGTCGACGTACTCGACGTCGAGCCACTCCTTGGGATCGATCTCCTTGTTGTAGCGGTCGAGGACGACGTAGCCGGTCTCCTCGAGGTGCTTCGACTTGATGTAACCCATGACGAATCATGCCCTTTCTGCGGACCAGCGAAGTTTTTACAGGCCCGACTTAGGCAAGCCTACAGAGGCGTCCTGGGCCGCCGATTAGACTCGACGATGGTTCCGAGGAGCGATACGGAGAACATGAGCACTGCCACGAATGTCGATGCGACCGCCGTCAACACGATCGGCTGGCTCTCGGCATCCGACACGACGATCGTCGTCCCCGTGTACCAGCGCCAGTACCGGTGGGACATCGGCGGATGCGAGCAGCTGCTGGGCGACATCCGCGCCGTCGCCGACACCGACGACGGCCACACCCACTTCATCGGCTCCATCCTGTCGAGCGCTGCGACGAGGGATGCCGACGGCGTCGCCGACCCCGAGGACACCGACGGCGCGCGCCTCGTCCTGATCGACGGCCAGCAGCGGATCACGACGCTCATGCTCCTCGTCGCCGCTCTCCACCACACGCTCGCCGCCGACGATCCGGAGCTCGCCCGCGAGCTCGAGCAGGTGCTGGTGCGCGCCGACGATCCCACCCGGACGAAGCTGCGTCCGCACCGCGCCTGGGCGGACGTCTTCGAGAGCGTCGTGCTCGGCCGACGCTCCCCCGCCGACGCGCAGCGCGACTCGCGCTTCGACGACAACTATGCGTTCTTCCGCAGTCAGATCCGTCCGGACGAGGCCGCGCACATCTGGCGCGGCCTCCAGAAGCTCGAGCACGTGTCGATCACGCTGGGAACCTCGGCCAACGCCCAGCAGATCTTCGAGAGCCTGAACTCCACGGGCGAGCCTCTGCGCGACCACGAGCTCATCCACAACTACGTGCTCATGGGTCTCTCGCACGCCGAGCAGAGCGAGATCGAGAACGAGTACTGGCTGCCGATCGAGCAGAACACCGGCGAGCAGATCGGCTCCTTCTGGCGTCACTACCTCATCATGCTGACGGGGCGCGAGGTCACCGTCGCCGGAGAGCGCGGCGTGTACGACGCGTTCCGCCACGAGTTCCCGCGCCTCGGCATCGACACGCTCCGCCGTCACGCCGCACAGTGGCGGGGACTCTCGGACATCTACCGCACGCTCCTCGAGCCGGAGCGGTCCGGCGACCCGCTCATCGGTCGCCACCTCGCGCACCTCAACACGTTCGGAAGAGGCACCTATCCGCTGGTCATGCGACTGCTCCGCGACCATCTGCACGGCGACCTCGACGCGTCGGGCTTCCTGGAGTCCGTCGAGCATCTCCAGTCGCTCCTCCTCCGCCGCGAGGTCGTCGGGCTGTCGAACGACAGGCTGGTCGCCCGCCTCTGCCGCGCGGCCGACCTCGGCCCCGGTGCCCTCGTGCACGCGATCGCGCGCATCACCCCCTCCGACGAGCGCGCACGGGTCGGGCTCAAGTACGGCGACCTCCCGCATGCCGCCTACGTTCTCGGCCGTCTCGCCGACGTCGATCCCGATGGTCTCGAGATCGAGCACGTCGTGCCCCTCTCCCCCGGTGACGACTGGAGTGGCGACGGCGAGCGGCGATGGGCCGACTACACCGACGACGAGCAGAACGCGCACCGCGCGCTCGCGGGGACGCTCGGGAACCTCACGCTCCTCGAGACCGAACTCGCCGATCGCGCGTTCGACGCATCATTCCCTGCGAAGCGCGACCTCTACGCACGGAGCAGCGTCGCCACGACCGCGGAGCTCGCCGCGGCGACGGGATGGGGCACGGCCGCCATCTCTGCGCGCACCGAGCTGCTCACCGCCCGCTTCGTCGAGGTCTGGAAGCGTCCCGCGGTCGTCGGGATCGACGACGACAACCTGACTCCGGTCCTCGACGCCAAGAAGCGGCGCGGGTGGCCCCGCGGCTGGCAGCGGGAGTTCGACTACGTCGAGTTCCGCGGCGAGCACTGGGAGGTCAAGGACGTCCGCTACCTCTTCAATCGCGTCTTCAAGCGGCTGTGGGCCGACTCCCGTCAGAGCGTCATCGACTACAGCAGTCGCCGCGGCGGGCCGCTCTACCCCTCGATGGCCTGGAACGGCCAGTGGGACGAGGTCGCCGAAGGCCAGTACCTCTACATGGGCTGGGACTCCAAGTACATGCTGACCGCCGTGCAGGGCGTGCTCGAGGAGGCCGGCTGGGCGTCCGAGGTCTTCCTCAAGTACTCCTACATCGGCGACGCGATGTCCTGAGTCGGGGTCCGTGGCAGGGTGCGGCAGCGGCGCAGCGGAGGTCATCTGCACGACGGAGGGCGCACCGGGCTGAGACGTCCTCCGCACCGCCGAACGCCTCCGTTGTCGAGCCTTCGCGCGGGCAGGCCCGACCGCTGACGCCACGCGCCGCAGAAACGGCAAAACCCCCGCCTGAGCGGGGGTTTTCCTTGCTGGGGTACCTGGACTCGAACCAAGAACAACTGAACCAGAATCAGCCGTGTTGCCAATTACACCATACCCCAAGGCGATGAAGCCCGGCTGTGAGACCGGAGTCGCACCGAGGATCGAGTCTACCTGACACGGGGGGCCTCTCCAAACCCAAGTGCCTCCGGCGCGTCGCCGCTCCGCCGGTCAGGCGTGCGCAGCGAGGGCACGCACACGGCGCAAGGTCTCGGACTTGCCGAGGAGCTCCATGGACTCGAAGAGAGGCGGCGACACACGGCGCCCGCTCACGGCGACGCGCAGCGGCCCGTACGCGACGCGGGGCTTCAGCTCCAGGCCGTCGATGAGCGCGGCCGACAGCGCGTCCTGGATCGGCGTCGCCAGGAAGCCGTCCTCCGCCACGGCGTCGAGTGCGGCGACGGATGCCGCGAGCACCTCGTCGCTGTTGGCCGGAAGCCCCTTCAGGGCGTCCTCGTCGTAGGCCACGACGTCGCGGAAGAGGAAGCCGAGGAGCCCCGGCGCCTCCCCCAGCAGCTGCATGCGCTCCTGCACGAGGGGCGCCGCGGCATCCAGCAGCCGCTGCTGCTCAGGTGTGGGCGGCTCGGACACGAGGCCTGCGGCGCCGAGGTACGGCACGAGGCGGCCGGCGAAGTCCTCGGGCGCCAGCATCCGGATGTGGTCGCCGTTGATCGACTCCGCCTTCTTCTGGTCGAAGCGGGCGGGATGGGGATTCACGTCGGCGATGTCGAAAGCCGCCGTGAACTCCTCGAGCGAGAAGACGTCGCGGTCCGCGGCGATCGACCAGCCGAGCAGCGCGAGGTAGTTCAGGAGACCCTCGTGGATGAACCCCTTCTCGCGCTGCAGAAAGAGGTCCGCCTGCGGGTCGCGCTTGGAGAGCTTCTTGTTGCCCGTCTCGCCGAGCACGAGCGGCATGTGGCCGAAGCGCGGCACGAACGGCGTGACGCCCGCGTCGATGAGGGCGGCGTACAGGGCCAGCTGACGGGCTGTCGAGGGCATGAGGTCCTCGCCGCGGATGACGTGGGTGATCCCCATGAGCGCATCGTCGACCGGGTTCGTGAACGTGTACAGCGCCTGGCCACCGGCGCGGACGACGACGAAGTCGGGGAACGACCCCGCGGGGAAGGTCACCTCGCCCCGGATGAGGTCGACGTAGGTGAGGTCGTGGTCGGGCACGCGCAGCCGCCAGGCGGGCTCGCGTCCTGCGGCACGGAAAGCGGCGCGCTGCTCGTCGGTGAGGTCGCGGTCGAAGTTGTCGTAGCCGAGCTGCTTCGCGCGGCCGTTGGCCTCGTTGCGGGCGTCGATCTCCTCGGCGGTCGAGTAGGACTCGTAGACGGCGCCGCTCTCGATGAGCCGCTCGAGCACCCCCGCATAGACGTCGGTGCGCTGCGACTGGCGGTACGGCGCGTGCGGGCCGCCCTTCTCGACGCCCTCGTCCCAGTCGATCTTCAGCCAGGTGAGCGCATCGACGAGCTGACGGTAGCTCTCCTCGCTGTCGCGTGCGGCGTCGGTGTCCTCGACACGGAAGATCAGCTTGCCCCCGGTGTGCCGGGCGTAGGCCCAGTTGTAGAGCGCGGTGCGGATCATCCCGACGTGGGGCAGCCCCGTCGGCGATGGGCAGAAGCGCACGCGGACGTCGGCTCCGGAGGCGGTGGTGGTGCGGGGATCAATAGCGGCAGACATCCGCTCCAGTCTAGTTCGGCCGCCCCGTCGCCTCGGCGACCGCATCCTCGAGGAGGGTCAGCACGGCGGCGACCGCCGGCACGCGCCCCGCGCCGTGGGCGGTGACCACGTGGATCACCCGCTCCTCCCCCTGCGGCAGACGCCGGGTGACGATTCCGGGAAGGGCGGGGAAGGATGCCACGCCCAGCGCCGGGAGCGTCGCCACGCCGATCCCCTGTGCGACCAGGCCCTCGACCGCGACCACGTTGTCGGTCTCGAATCCGATCCGTGGAGTGAAGCCGGCGCGGCCGCAGAGCTCCAGCAGATGTCCGCGGCACCGGGGGCACCCGGCGATCCAGTTCTCCTCCGCCAGGAGTACCGGATCGACCTCCTCGGCTTCGGCTGCGGGGTGCCCTGCCGGCAGCACCACGAGGAGGTCGTCGCGGCCCACCCTCCGCACGGCGAGCCCGCGCGCGCTCTCGCCGTGCGGGTCGTCGCGGTCGCCCGGGTAGGCGAAGGTCAGGGCGATGTCGGCGCGGTCCTCCCGGACGGCGGCGACGGCCTCGGGCGGCTCCGCTTCGACGTAGGTGATCGTGACGCCCGGCTCGGCGCTCCCGATGCGCGACAGGACGCGCGGCAGGACGGTCGGCGTCGCAGAGGGGAAGCCCACGATCCGCACGGTGCCGGCGCGCAGTCCGCGCAGCTCGGCGAGCTCGCCCGCGACGGCGCCGAGGGCGGTCGTCACCGCCGGCGCATGCCGAGCGAGGATGCGGCCCGCCTGGGTCAGACGCACACGCCGTCCGACCCGCTCGACGATGGGGAGGCCCAGGCGGTCTTCGAGCCGCCGCACCTGCTGGCTGATCGCCGGCTGGCTGTAGCCGAGAAGGGCTGCGGCCCCCGTGAGCGAGCCGGCATCCGCCACGGCTCGGGCGATGCGCACCGCCTGGACGTCGAGGGGAGGTTCCGGATCGCTCATCCGGATAGATAAGCAGATCGCATGAATCTCATGCAACACCTGCCGTAGACGAATGGATGCCGACGCCCGACGCTGGTGAGATGTCCCCTGCATCCGTCGCCGCCGCGTCCTCGCTCGCCGCTCTGCGGGAAGCCTTCGACGACGGCGCCGGATACCTCGCCGCCTGCACGGCCGGACTCACCCCGATCCACGCACGCGCGGCGATGCAGGAGGACCTGGGGCGACGCCCCGATCCGGAGCGGTACAGCCGCGCCGTGGCGCACAGCCGCTCCCACGCCGCCCGGCTGCTCGGGGTCGACGCGACGCGCGTCGCCATCGGATCTCAGACCTCGGTCATGGCGGCGCTCCTGGCCGCCTCCCTGCCAGACGGCGCCGAAGTCCTCTGCGCCGAGGACGAGTTCTCCTCGCTGGTGCTCCCCTTCCGCCACGCCGGGCGGGGCATCCGCGTCCGCACGGCTCCGCTCGCGACCCTTGCGGAGGCCATCCGTCCCTCTACCGACCTCGTCGCGTTCTCTCTCGTGCAGTCGGCGTGCGGCGCCCGCGCGGATGCCGAGGCGATCGCGAGCGCCGCGCGCGCCGCCGGGGCGCGCACGCTGTGCGACGTCACCCAGGCGGCGGGCTGGTTGCCGGTGCCGGGATCGCTGTTCGACGCGGTCGTCTGCCACGCCTACAAGTGGCTGTGCGCTCCCCGCGGCGTCGCCTTCCTCGCGATCTCGGCGGAGTTCCAGGAAGACGTCCGCCCGGTCCACGCCGGCTGGTACGCCGGCGACGACCCGTGGGCGTCTTGCTACGGCGGCGATGCCGTCCTGGCGGGCGATGCGCGGCGCTTCGACGTCTCCCCCGCCTGGCAGGCCTTCGTCGGGGCCGAGCCTGCCCTCCGCGCCTTCGCCGAGGTGGACATGACGCTCGTCACCGCGTACACGACAGGTCTCGCCGCGGACTTCCGCTCCCGCGCCGGGCGGACAGAGGAACGGGCCGGAGACCTCGACGCGGACCGAGGCGGCGCGATCGTGAGCTGGCCCGATCCGACCGGTGAGGACCTCGCCCGGCTGACGGCCGCGGGGCTCACCGCATCGGGTCGCAACGGTCGGGCGCGCGTCGCATTCCACATCTTCAACGACGAGGACGACGTCGACCGCGCTGTCCGCGCCCTCACGCGGTGAGGCGGAGGGCGCCGGGGCTCACCGCCGCGCGAAGGGCGAGAGGACGGTCACGGCGATCACCAGCACGAGCGCCGACAACGCCAACCCGCCGTAGCCGATCCAGCCGAGGACGACGCCCGCCAGCACGGCACCGACCGCGGCGCTCAGCGTCATGGCCGTGTCGCTGAAGCCCTGACGACGAGGACGGAGGGCGATCGGCGTGCTCTCGGTGAGAAGCGCTGCGCCCGAGACGGTCGCCGCACTCCAGCCGAGGCCGAGGAGGAAGAGGGACACCAGCACCGCCCACTGGTCATCGGGCGTGGTCGCGGCCACGACGAGCGCCGCCGCGAGGAGCGCCTGTCCGGCGAGGATCACGGGGATGCGGCCCCACCGGTCCGCGGCGAGGCCGAACAGCGGCGACAGCCCGTACATGCCGAACACGTGGAGCGCGATGGTGATCCCGACGACGAGTGTCACGTGGTCGGGTGCCAGGTGCGCGAGGTGCACGGGCGTCATCGCCATGACGGATGCCATGACCACGTGCGATCCCGCCACCGCGAACACGGCATATCGCGCCGTCCGCGGACGGTCGAGGTCGGCCCCGCCACTCATGGAGCGCTGACCGTCGCGATCGATCCGCTGCGCCGTCAGGAGGGGATCGGGGCGTAGCGCGACGATGTAGAGGGCGAAGGCGCACAGCTGCGCCACGAGGGAGAACGCGTACGCTCCGGTGAGGGGCGGCATTCCGATTGCCTGTCCGATCGCCTCCCCCGGCGTCAGCATCAACGGCCCGAGAACTCCGCCGACGGTCGTCGCCCAGACGACCGTGCCGAGGTCGCGTCCACGGCGGCCGGTCCCTGAAAGGTCGGTGGCGGCGAAGCGGCTCTGGAGGTTGCCGGCGTTACCGGCGCCGATCAGCACGACGCCCAGGAGGAGGAGCGGGAACACCCGGAGCGCGGCGGCGACCAGCACGACGGCGATCCCGACCAGCGCGAAGAGATTGCCGAGGGTCAGTGCGCGGCGGCGACCGTGGCGCGCGGCGAGGCGCGCGAGCGGGATCGCGCACAGGGAGGCGCCGAGTGTCACCGACGCGGTCGCGAGCCCCGAGAGCGACTCCTCGCCCGAGATGTCGGCGGCCAGCAGCGCACCCAGCGAGACCGTCGCGCCGAAGGCGATACCGCCGAGGACCTGGCCGGCGGCGAGCACACGCACCGTGCGGCGCTGGATCGCCGCGATCCCTTCCTCGGACAGGGCCTCCGGCGCGGTCGGCGCGGGATCAGGCATCGCGGACGGTGTTGCGGAGCACTCCGATCCCGGAGATCTCCACCTCCACCGTGTCACCCGCGTCGAACGGACCGATCCCCGCAGGGGTGCCGGTCAGGATGACGTCCCCCGGGAGCAGCGTGAAGGCCGCCGAGGCGTAGGCGATGATGTCGGCGACCGAGTGGATCATGTCGCTGATCGGGCCGTCCTGGCGGACCTCGCCGTTCACGCGCGAGACGACCCGCGCGCCGCCGTCGAGGTCGAACTCGGTCTCGATGACCGGGCCCAGCGGGCAGAAGGTATCGAATCCCTTCGCGCGCGACCACTGACCGTCGGAGCGCTGCAGGTCGCGCGCGGTCACGTCGTTCGCGACGGTGTACCCGAAGACGTATTCTGCTGCGCGCTCGGCGGGCACATCCTTGGCGACGCGGCCGATGACGATCGCGAGCTCCCCCTCGAAGTCGGTGCGCTGGGACTGCCGCGGGCGGACGATGACGTCGCCGGGCCCGATGACCGAGGTGTTCGGCTTCAGGAACAGCAGCGGCTCGGCCGGCGCCTCGCCGCCCATCTCCGCGGCGTGGTCGTGGTAGTTCTTGCCGACGCACACCACCTTGGAGCGCGGGATGACCGGCGCGAGCAGCACGGCATCCGCGAGCGGCACGCGCTCGCCCGTCGTCTCGAACCCCGCGAACATCGGGTCGCCCGACAGCACGACGATGTCGCCGCCGTCGATGATCCCGTAGCGGATCGTCTCGTCGTGGCTGAACCGCGCGACCTTCATCGGGCGGTCTCGGCGTCGTCGAGGCGCAGCAGCCAGCCGTGGGTGTCCTCGGCGCGCCCGTACTGGATGTCGGTGAGGTGCTGGCGCAGCTCGAGGGCGAGGGTGCCCGTCGGCTGCGCGTCCTCGAAGCCCTTCGCCTTCAGAGATCCGATCGGGGCGACCACGGCTGCCGTTCCGCACGCGAAGACCTCGACGATGTCGCCCGAAGCGACCCCGTCGCGCCACTCCTGGAGCGAGATGCCCCGCTCCTCCACGGTGTGGCCGCGATCGCGCGCGAGCTGGAGGAGCGAGTCGCGCGTGATCCCCTCGAGGATCGAGTCCGATTGCGGGGTGACGATCGTGCCGTCCTTGAAGACGAACACGATGTTCATGCCGCCGAGTTCTTCGACGTTGCCGTCCTGATCGAGGAACACGACCTGGTCGCAGCCCTCGTCGTACGCCTCAGCCTGCGGAAGGAGGCTCGCGGCATAGTTGCCACCTGTCTTGGCCGCGCCCGTGCCGCCCTTGCCTGCGCGCGAGTAGTCCTCGCTCAGCCAGATGCGCACCGGCTTCGCGCCGCCCTTGAAGTACGCGGCCACGGGGCTCGCGATGAGGTAGTACGCCACCTTCGCGGCGGGGCGCACGCCCAGGAACGCCTCCTTGGCGAACATGAACGGGCGCAGATACAGACTCTGGTCGGCACCGGAGGGCACCCACGCGCCATCGACGGCGATGAGCTCGCGGATCGACTGGATGAAGTACTCGACCGGCAGTTCGGGAAGCGCGAGGCGCCGCGCGCTGCGCTGGAGCCGTGCACCGTTCTGGTCGGGACGGAAGGTGTGGACCGAGCCGTCGGCGTGGCGGTAGGCCTTGATGCCCTCGAAGATCTCCTGCCCGTAGTGGAGCACGGCGGCGGCGGGGTCGAGCGAGATGGGACCGTAGGGCTGCACGCGTGGACGGTGCCAGCCGCCGCGCGCGGACCAGCAGATGTCGACCATGTGGTCGGTGAAGGTGGTGCCGAAGACCGGGTCGCGCAGGAGTTCCTCGCGCTCGGCCGGCGACTTCGCGGCCAGGTTTCGGGTGACGGTGAACGCCAGCGGGGCGGTCGTCGTCTCGGAGTCGGTGAGGGTCATGATCTGTCCTGTTCCCTGCGCGGCGTCGTCGGATGCGGAGCGCGAATCCAGGTTACGCCTGGAGCCGCGCGACGATGGCGTCGCCGACCTGCGCAGTCGTGCGGGCGGTGGCATCCCGGTCCGCGATGTCCGCCTCGACCGCGCGGGTGACGCGCTGCGCCGCGTCGCCGAGCCCGAGATGATCGAGCAGGAGCGCCGTGGAGAGGATCGCGGCCGTGGGATCGGCCTTCTGCTGGCCTGCGATGTCCGGCGCCGAGCCGTGCACGGGCTCGAACATCGAGGGGAATGCGCCGTCGGGATTGATGTTCCCCGAAGCGGCGAGACCGATGCCACCGGTGACGGCGCCGGCCAGGTCTGTGAGGATGTCGCCGAAGAGGTTGTCGGTGACGATCACGTCGAAGCGGCCCGGGTTCGTGACCAGGAAGATCGTCGCCGCGTCGACGTGGAGATAGTCTACGGCCACGTCCGGGTGCTCGGATGCCACGGCATCCACGATTCGCTTCCACATGCCGCCCGCGTGCACGAGGACGTTCGTCTTGTGCACGAGGGTCAGCTTCCCGCGGCGCTGAGCGGCCTGCGCGAAGGCGAAGCGGACCACGCGCTCGATGCCGTACGCGGTGTTGACGCTCGTCTCATTGGCGACCTCGTGTGCCGTGCCCGTGCGGATCGAGCCCCCGTTGCCGACATACGGGCCCTCGGTGCCCTCACGGACGACGACGAAGTCGATGTCGCCCGGCTGGGAGAGGGGGCCCGGGACGCCGGGGTAGAGCTTCGACGGGCGCAGGTTGACGTAGTGGTCGAGCGCGAACCGCAGCTTCAGCAGCAGCCCTCGCTCGATGTTCGCGTGCGCGAGGCGCGGATCGCCCGGGACACCGCCGACGGCGCCGAGGAGGATCGCATCATGTGCGGAGATCGCGGCGAGATCCTCGTCCGTGAGCGTGTCACCGGTCTCGAGGAAGCGTGAGGCACCCAGCGAGAACCGGGTCTTCTCGAAGGTCGCGCCCGTTCCGGCGACGACGGCGTCGAGGACCTTCTCCGCTTCGGCGATGACCTCGGGGCCGATCCCGTCGCCGGGGATCACGGCCAGTCGGAAGCTCCGGTCGGTGGTCGCGCGCGACATTGCTCTCCTCGTGCTGGGCGGGCCCGCGCGAAGCGCGCTCAGTGGTCGACCGGCGCGGTGCGGGTGCCTCCCAGCGTAGTGGCCGCGATGACGCCCGCGACGCCGACGAGCACCGCGCCGATGACCGCCGTGATGCCGACACCGGCGTCGAAGGCGTGCGCCGCCGCCGACCGCAGGGCCTCCGCCATCGCGGGCTCGAGCCCGTGCGAGACGGCGACCGCGCCGGCCAGCGTCTCCCGCGCCGCGTCCGCCGCCGCGCGGTCGAGCCCGTCGGGGACGACGATGCCCGCGCGGTACGCCGCCGTCAGGATGCCGCCGAGCACCGCGGTCCCGAGCACGGCGCCCAGCTCGTACGCCGTCTCGGAGACGGCGCTGGCTGCCCCCGCCTTCGCCGGGGGTGCGCTGGCGAGGATGAGGTCGTTCGACACGGTCTCGGCCGCGCCGATGCCGATGCCGAGGAGCGTGAACGCGCCCACGAGGAGCGACAGCGCGCCGTCTCCGACGGCGAGCGGCACGAGGAGGTATGCCACGACCGAGAACCCCAGCGCGATCGGCACCACGATCCGCGGCGCCACCCGACGCGATATCGGGACCACGAGGAGACCGGCGACGATCATGGCGGCCATGCCGGGGACGAGCGCGAAGCCCGCCTGCATCGGGGCGAGACCGACGATCAGCTGCAGATGCTGTGCGACGAAGTAGAGGAATCCGACGAGGGCGATGACGCTCAGCAGGTTCACGAGGAGCGCACCGCTGAAGGACCCGCGGGCGAACAGGCGCATGTCGAGCATCGGCGCATCCGAAGAGAGTTGACGCCGGACGAAGAGCACGCCGAACAGGCCGCCGATGACCGTGAGGACGAGCGGCATCCACCCGAGTCCGTGCACGGCGAGCTCCTTGATCGCGTACACGACCGGCACCATCGTGAGCATGGACAGGGCGATGCTCACCGGATCGATCCGCCCCGGACGGGGGTCGCGGCTCTCGGGGACGAGCAGCGGCGCGAACACGAGAAGAGGCACGAGGACCGGCACGGACATCAGGAAGACCGAGCCCCACGCGAAGTGCTCGAGGAGGATGCCGCCGACGATCGGCCCGAGCGCCGCGCCCGCGGAGAACATCGACGCCCACACCGCGATCGCGAGGCGACGCTGGTCGCGGTCGGTGAAGATGCTCCGCAGGAGCGAGAGGGTGGACGGCATCAGCATGGCGCCGAAGACGCCCATGCCGGCCCGCGCGGCGATGAGGAGCACCGCCGACGGAGCGAAGGCCGCGAGCACCGAGACCGCAGCGAAGCCGACGGCGCCGATCAGCAGCATCCGTCGTCGCCCGTACCGGTCACCAAGGGTGCCCATCGTCACGAGGAGGCCCGCGAGCACGAGCGGATACGCGTCGATGATCCAGAGCTGCTCGGTGCTCGTCGGGGCGAGATCGAGCGCGATGTCCGGCAGGGCGAAGCTCAGCACCGTGTTGTCCACCGAGACGAGGAGGACGGGGAGCATGAGCACGACGAGCGCCGCCCAGCCCCGCCAGCCCACGCGCTTCCCCGCGGCGTCGGCGAGTGTGATCTCTTCTGTCAATGTCATTTTTCTATACCGTCCAGCCGGTACAGTATCAGATGCCTGCCTCCCCCCGTCGATACGATCGGAACCATGAGCCGCCCACCCCGCGCCCGAGAGAGCGTCCTCGATGCCTTCGAGGCGCTCCTCATCGCCGAGGGCGAGCGGGCGGCCACGATGGATGCCACCGCCCGCGCCGCCGGGGTGTCCAAGGGCGGACTCCTGTATCACTACGCCTCGAAGGAGGCGCTCGAATCCGCCCTCCTCGAGCGCATGGAGACCCTCGTCCGCGACGACGTCGAGGAGATGCGCGCCGACCCGGCGGGACTCGTCGCCGCCTTCGTGCGCACGTCGGTGATGGACGACTCCCCCGTCGACCGGGCTCTCATCGCCGGCTCCAAGCTCGCTCAGAGCGGTAACGCCGACGCCGCCCAGGCGCTTCGGCGCGTGCGTCAGCAGTGGGAGGACGCGCTGCGGCCGCACACCCGCGACGAGACGGCGCTCCAGCTCGTGCTGCTCGTGAGCGACGGACTCTACTTCAACAACAGCCTCGACCAGGGGGCCGTCGCCGGCCCCGTTCCCCAGGGTGCCGACATGGACGCGCTCATCGCGCTCGTGGAGCGCGCCGCTCGGGCGTGAGCGACGCGCATCCGCAGGAGCGCGCGCTCAGGACTCGGTGATCTCGATCTGCCGGAAGAGGTCGGCCTGGATCGCCGAGCGCACCTCGTCGAGCAGCTCGTCGGCGACGGGCGAGTCGACGGTGAGGACCGACAGCGCCTGCCCGCCCGCTTGCTTCCGCGCGATCTGCATGCCGGCGATGTTGATGCCCGCCTCGCCGAACTTCTGTCCGTACACGGCCACGATGCCGGGGCGATCCGTGTAGAGCATCACGATGTGGTGCTTCTCGATCGGCAGCTCGAGCGGGTAGTCGTTGATGCCGACGAGCTTCTCGGTCTGCTTCGTGCCGGTGAGCGTGCCCGACACCGAGAGCTGCGAGCCGTCGGAGAGGGCCCCGCGCAGCGTGATGACGTTCCGGTACTCCTCCGACTGGTCGTCGACGAGGAGGCGGGACTCGATCCCGCGCTGCTCGGCGAGCAGGGGCGCGTTGACGTACGAGACGGTCTCACTGACGACGTTGGTGAACACGCCCTTCAGGGCGGCGAGCTTCAGGACCTTCACGTCGTACTGGTTGAGCTCTCCGTGGACTTCGACGTCGAGGCTCGTGAGGGGCGAGTGCGCAAGCGCGGAGAAGATCTGTCCGAGCTTCTCGACGAGCGGGATGCCGGGCCGCACGTAGGGGTCGATGACACCGCCGGCGACGTTCACCGCGTCGGGGACGAGCTCGCCGCCGAGGGCGAGCCGCACCGACTTGGCGACCGAGACACCCGCCTTCTCCTGCGCCTCGTCGGTCGACGCGCCGAGGTGGGGGGTCACGAGCACGTTGGCGAGCCCCAGCAGGGGGAACGCCGGTCCGTCCTGCGCCGGCGGCTCGGTCGTGAAGACGTCGAGCCCGGCGCCGGCGATCTCGCCGGTCGTGAGCGCCGCGTGGAGCGCCACCTCGTCGATGAGGCCGCCACGCGCGACGTTCACGACGTACGCGGAGGGCTTCATCCGTGCGAACTGCTCGGTCGAGATCATGCCGGTCGTCTCGGGCGTCTTCGGCATGTGGATCGTGACGAAGTCGCTCTGCTCGAGCAGCTCGTCGAGGGACACCAGCTGGACGCCCAGCTGCTGCGCCCGCGCGCTGGTCACGTAGGGGTCGTACGCGACGACGTTCATGCCGAAGGCCTGGAGGCGGGCGGCGATCAGGGCGCCGATGCGGCCGAGGCCGATGATCCCGAGCGTCTTCTCGAAGAGCTCGACGCCGGTGTACGCGCTGCGCTTCCACTGGCCCGCCGAGAGCGACGCGTGCGCTGCGGGGATCCGTCGGGCGAGTCCGAGGATGTGCGCGACCGTGAGCTCGGCCGCCGAGATGATGTTCGAGGTCGGCGCGTTCACGACCATGACGCCGGCGGTCGTCGCCGCCTTGATATCGACGTTGTCGAGACCGACGCCGGCGCGGGCGATGACCTTCAGCACGGGAGCCGCGGCGATCGCCTCGGCATCCATCTTGGTCGCCGAGCGGATGAGGACCGCGTGCGCGTCGGACAGCGCCGGCAGGAGCGCCGACCGGTCGGCGCCGTCGACGTGACGGACGTCGAAATCCGGCCCGAGGGCATCGATCGTGGCGGGAGAGAGTTCTTCGGCGATGAGCACGACGGGCTTGGACACGCTGGGCAACCTTCAGGGGCGTCGCGGGAGCGAGGAGCGGTGGTGGATGCCGCGCCGCACACCGTCGGGGCGAGGCCCGACCAGCCTACCGCCCGCGAGGAGGGGCCACCGACCGCATGACGTCAGGTGCCGAGGAGGGTGCCGCCGCTGGAGAGCGAGTACGCGACGACGTCGAGCCAGAACACCGCCACGAGACAGAGCCCGGCGAGCAGGAGCAGTGCGAACTCCCCCGCCCGACGGCGCAGGCCGAGGGCCAGGGCCCCGGCGAAGACGAGGATCGGGAAGACCGCGGCGAACAGGAGCAGTCCCCAGCCGAGGCCGTTGAGGCCGAGGGGGCCGCTCGCCTGCTGGATCAGGAACGAGACCGCGTTCCACACGGCGTACGCGTAGAAGAGGCCGAAGCCGCCCGCGATGGCGGCGGCAAGCCATGTGGGCATCGCGCGACGAGTGGGGGTGACGGAGGCGCTCACTGTCCGATCGCTCCGATCATGATGAAGGGCCACGGCACGAGGAGCACGGCGCCGGCGGCGAGCCAGACGAAGCGGAGCCATGCCGCGCGCCCGCGGGTCAGCAGCAGGGTCGCGCCGAACCACACCGCCGGGGCGAGCACGGCGAGCCAGAAGGCCGGGACGTAGGCCGCCGGACTGACCAGCAGTGCCGGCGCGATCACCTGCAGACGGAGGCCGCCGATGATCCAGCCGACCGTGTACAGGAGGTAGACACCGCCGAGGATGCCGAGGGACACCAGCGCCGCGTTGCCGAGCTGCGCGGGTTCGTCGGCGCCTGCCGGTTCCGCCTCCGTGGCGAGGTCGTCGCTGCCCTTGCCGACCGCAGTGTAGCCCTCGGGGAGCGTCGGCTGCGCCGAAGCGTCGGGACCGCGACGCGGCGTCCCCACCTCCAAGGTCGGGTCGTCATCGCCTCCCCAGGAGAGGGCGTCGTCGTCGCGGCTCACGATCCCAGGCTAGCGGGCAGCGTGAACCGCAGCGGTGACCACGTCGATGTCGGTCACATCGTGGCCGTCCGCGCCGCCGCCGGGCCCGGCAGGCACGCTCGCGCCGGCGATGCCGCGGGCCGAGAGGTGGACGGCGTCGACACCCGCCGCGACGAGCGCGGGAATGTCCTCCGGGCGCACGCCTCCGCCGGCCATGATCTCGACTCCGCCCGCCTCGGCCACGAGGGCCGCGAGCACCGGCACACCGTCGACGGAGCGCGCGGCGCCGCCCGAGGTGAGCACGCGATCGACCCCCGCGCCGCGCAGGTCGCCCAGCACCGCGAGCGGATCGCCCGCGGCGTCGATCGCCCGGTGGAAGACGAGCCTCGCGGGACCGGCGGCATCCCGCCAGCGCCGGATCGCGTCGATGTCCGCGCGACCCGCGGGCGTGAGCGCGCCGACGACGACACCGCCAGCGCCGCGCTCCACACAGGCGCGGATGTCGGCGCCGACGAGGGCGATCTCCTCGTCCGAGTACACGAAGCCGCCCCCGCGCGGCCTGACGAGCACGTTGACCGCCGCGGGATCGACCGCTCCCAGGACGCCTTCGAGCAGTCCGAGCGATGGGGTGAGACCGCCCACCGCGAGCGCTTGGCACAGCTCGAGACGGTCGGCTCCGGCCGCGAGGGCCTCCCGAGCCCCCGCGATGTCCTGAACGGCGATCTCGACGGCGATGCGGCGGCTCATGCCTTCACGATACCGGGACGGCGAAGAGCCCGACCCCTGGTGGGGGCCGGGCTCTCCTGGCTTGCGAGAAGCCGTCCTCGGCGGGTGCGCCGAGTGCCTGTGGGCGTCGCGGCGACGCGGGTCGATCAGCGGGCGGCGGACCCCTCGACGTAGTCGGCGTCCTGCTGCTTCCACGCGAACAGCGCGCGCAGCTCCTTGCCGACCGCCTCGATCGGGTGCGCGGCGCCCTTGGCGCGGAGCTCCTGGAACTCGGGCGCTCCCGCGTCCTGGTCGCCGATGAAGCGCTCCGCGAACGCGCCCGACTGGATGTCGGCGAGCACGCCCTGCATGTTCTCCTTGACGTGGGGGTCGATCACGCGCGGGCCTGAGACGTAGTCGCCGTACTCGGCGGTGTCGGACACCGACCAGCGCTGCTTGGCGATGCCGCCCTCCCACATGAGGTCGACGATCAGCTTCAGCTCGTGGAGGACCTCGAAATAGGCGATCTGAGGCTGGTAGCCCGCCTCGGTGAGGGTCTCGAAGCCGTACTGGACGAGCTGGGACACCCCGCCGCAGAGGACGGCCTGCTCGCCGAACAGGTCGGTCTCGGTCTCCTCGGTGAAGGTCGTCTTGATGACGCCGGCGCGCGTGCCGCCGATCGCCTTCGCGTACGACAGCGCCGTCTGCCACGCCGTGCCCGACGCGTCCTTCTCGACGGCGATGATGTCGGGGATGCCGCGACCGGCCACGAACTCGCGGCGCACCGTGTGGCCGGGAGCCTTCGGCGCGACGAGGATGACGTCGACGCCGTCGGGCGTCTCGATGTAGCCGAAGCGCACGTTGAAGCCGTGGGCGAAGGCGAGCGTCTTGCCGGCGGTCAGGTGCGGCTCGATGGACTCGCTGAAGATGCCGCGCTGGTGCTGGTCGGGCGCGAGGATCATGATGAGGTCCGCCCACTGGGTGGCCTCGGCGACCGACTTGACCTCGAAGCCCTCCTCCTGGGCCTTGGGGGCCGACTTCGAGCCGTCCTTCAGCGCGATCGCGACCTCGACGCCGGAGTCGCGGAGGTTCAGCGCGTGGGCGTGGCCCTGCGAGCCGTAGCCGACGATGGCCACCTTCTTGCCCTGGATGATCGAGAGGTCGGCGTCGGAGTCGTAGAAGATCTCAGCCATGGGTGTCTTTCTCCTTGTGTATTTCGGTCGTTGAGTCCGCGGCGATGCCTCGGGACGGATCGGATTCAGCCGCGCAGCACGCGCTCGGTGATGGACTTGCCGCCGCGGCCGATGGCCAGGAGCCCCGACTGGGCGAGCTCCTTGATGCCGAACGGCTCGAGGGCCCGCAGGATCGCGTCGATCTTGCCGCGATCGCCCGTCACCTCGACGACGAGCGCGTCGGTCGCATAGTCGACGACCGAGGCGCGGAAGAGGTTCACCACCTCGATGACGTTCGAGCGGGTCTGGTTGTCGGCGCGCACCTTGATCAGCATGTGCTCGCGCTGCACGGATGCCGCGGCATCCAGCTCGACGATCTTGATGACGTTGATCAGCTTGTTGAGCTGCTTCGTCACCTGCTCCAGCGGCAGCTCGTCGACGTCCACGACGACCGTGATGCGGGACAGGCCCGGAACCTCGGTGACGCCCACGGCGAGGGACTCGATGTTGAAGCCGCGGCGCGCGAACAGGCCGGCGACGCGCGTCAGGAGGCCAGGCTTGTTCTCCACGAGGAGACTCAGGACATGACGGCTCATCTCAGGCCTCCTCATCGAACGTCGGGGCGTGGTCGCGCGCGTACTGCACGTAGCTGTTGCTGACGCCCTGCGGGACCATCGGCCACACCATCGCGTCGGCGCTCACGACGAAGTCGATGACGACCGGACGATCGTTGGTCTCGAGCGCTGTGCGGATCGCGGCATCCACGTCCTCCTCCTTCTCGACGCGCAGCGCGAGGCACCCGTAGGCCTCGGCGAGCTTCACGAAGTCGGGGATGCGGATGGTGTCGTGGCCGGTGTTGAGATCCGTGTTGGAGTAGCGGCCGTTGTAGAACAGCGTCTGCCACTGGCGCACCATGCCGAGCGACGAGTTGTTGATGATCGCGACCTTGATCGGGATGTTGTTGATGACGCAGGTGGCGAGCTCCTGGTTGGTCATCTGGAAGCAGCCGTCGCCGTCGATCGCCCACACGACGCGGTCGGGCTCGGCGACCTTCGCGCCCATGGCGGCCGGCACGGAGTAGCCCATCGTCCCGGCGCCGCCCGAGTTCAGCCACGCGTTCGGCCGCTCGTACTTGATGAACTGCGCGGCCCACATCTGGTGCTGTCCGACGCCCGCGGCGTAGACGCCCTCGGGCCCGGTGAGCTCGCCGATGCGCGTGATCACGTGCTGCGGCGACAGGAGGCCGTCGGTCGGCTCCGTGTAGCCGAGCGGGAACTCGTCGCGCAGACCGTCGAGGAACGCCCACCAGTCGGCGATGTCGGGCGTCGCTCCCCCGGTGGCGGCGCGGAAGGCCGCGCCGAGGTCGACGAGGACGTCTCGCAGGTCTCCCACGATCGGCACGTCGGCGCTGCGGATCTTCGAGATCTCGGCCGGGTCGATGTCGACGTGGACGACCTTGGCGTGGGGGGCGAACAGCGCCGCCTTGCCCGTGACGCGGTCGTCGAACCGAGCGCCGAGCGAGACGAGCAGGTCGGCCTCCTGGAGCGCGAGGACCGCGGGCACCGTGCCGTGCATGCCCGGCATGCCCAGGTGCTGGGCGTGCGAATCAGGGAAGGCGCCGCGCGCCATGAGGGTCGTCACGACCGGCGCACCCGTCGCCTCGGCGAGGGCCAGCAGCTCGGCCGACGCCTGCGAGCGGATGACGCCGCCCCCGACGTAGAGCACCGGCTTCTTGGACTCGGCCAGCAGCTGCGCGGCTGCCTGGATCTGCTTGCCGTGCGCCTTGGTGACCGGGCGGTAGCCGGGGAGGTCGATCTTCGGCGGCCACACGAACGGCGCCTCGGCCTGCTGGGCGTCCTTCGTGATGTCGACGAGAACCGGACCGGGCCGGCCCGTTCCCGCGATCTCGTACGCGGCCGCGATGGCGCCGGGGATCTCGGAGGCGTCCTTCACGAGGAACGAGTGCTTCGTGATGGGCATGGTGATGCCCACGATGTCGGCCTCCTGGAAGGCGTCCGTCCCCATGAGGTTCGAGAACACCTGTCCGGTGATGCACACGATCGGAACCGAGTCCATGTAGGCGTCGGCGATCGCCGTCACGAGGTTGGTGGCGCCAGGCCCGCTCGTCGCGATGGCGACGCCGACCTTGTTGGATGCCGCGGCGTAGCCCTCTGCGGCATGACCGGCGCCCTGCTCGTGGCGGACCAGGATGTGACGGAGCCCGGACGAGTCCATGAGCGGGTCGTAGACGGGCAGGATCGCGCCGCCGGGAAGACCGAACACGTCGGTCACCCCCAGCAGCTCGAGCGAGCGGACGACGGCCTCTGCTCCCGTGAGCACGGGGGCGGAGGCGCCGCGGGCGGGCGGCCGAGGAACGGCCGCGGCGGTGTCGGATGACATGAGTGAACCTCGAATGGTGGAGATGACGCAGTCGGGAAGGCCTCAGCCTGTCGTCGCACCCTCCGCAGCGGAGCGCACGAGCTTCGAGTACTTGGCCAGGACGCCACGGGTATAGCGCGGAGGAAGGGGCTCCCAGCCATCCCGGCGGGAGCTCAGCTCAGCCTCGTCGACGAGTAGGTCGAGAGTGCGAGCCGCGATATCGACCCGTATCAGATCACCATCGCGCACGAACGCGATGGGACCAGCGTCCACCGCTTCGGGTGCTATGTGGCCGATGCACAGGCCGGTTGTGCCGCCTGAGAATCTGCCGTCCGTCAAGAGTAGTACATCTTTTCCGAGCCCCGCGCCCTTGATGGCGGCGGTGATCGCGAGCATCTCGCGCATGCCGGGCCCGCCCTTGGGGCCCTCGTAGCGGATGACGACGACGCTGCCCGCCTCGATCTCCCCCGCGGCGAGGGCGTCGATCGCCCCGCGCTCGCGCTCGAAGACGCGGGCCGGGCCCTCGAACACGGCCGCGTCGAAGCCGGCGGTCTTCACCACCGCACCCTCCGGCGCGAGGGATCCGTGCAGGATCGTGATGCCGCCGGTGGCGTGGATCGGGTCGTCGAAGGTGTGGATGACGGTGCCGTCGATCGGATCGGGGTCGAGGTCCGCGAGGTTCTCGGCGAGCGTCTTGCCGGTGACGGTGAGGGCGTCGCCGTGGAGGAGCCCTTCGTCGAGCATCGCCTTCATGATGACCGGGATGCCGCCGTGGCGGTCGACGTCGTTCATCACGTACTTGCCGAACGGCTTCATGTCGGCCACATGCGGGACCTTGTCGCCGATCCGGTTGAAGTCGTGCAAGCTCAGGTCGACGTCTGCCTCGCGGGCGATCGCGAGAAGGTGGAGCACGACGTTCGTCGAGCCGCCGAGGGCCATCGCCAGCGCGATCGCGTTCTCGAACGCCTCCTTGGTCAGGATGTCGCGCGTCGTGATGCCCTGCCGGAGGAGGTTCACGACGGCTTCGCCCGACCGGTGCGCGTAGTAGTCGCGGCGACGGTCGGCGGACGGCGGGGCCGCGGAGCCCGGGAGGCTGAGCCCGAGCGCCTCGGCGACGGATGCCATGGTGTTCGCGGTGTACATGCCGCCGCAGGCGCCTTCGCCGGGAGCGATCGCGCACTCGATGCGCTTGAGGTCCGCCTCGCTCATCTTTCCGGCCAGGCACGCGCCGACCGCCTCGAAGGAGTCGATGATGGTGACGTCCTTCTCGGTGCCGTCGGAGAGCTTCACCCAGCCCGGGGCGATCGAGCCCGCATAGAGGAAGACGCTCGACAGGTCGAGGCGCGCGGAGGCCATGAGCATGCCCGGGATCGACTTGTCGCAGCCCGCGAGGAGCACGGAGCCGTCGAGACGCTCGGCCATGATCACCGTCTCGACCGAGTCGGCGATGACCTCGCGCGAGACGAGCGAGAAGTGCATGCCCTCGTGGCCCATCGAGATGCCGTCGGAGACGGAGATCGTGCCGAACTGCAGCGGGTAGCCGCCGCCGGCGTGCACGCCCTCCTTGGCGCCCTGCGCCAGGCGGTCGAGGCTCAGGTTGCAGGGGGTGATCTCGTTCCAGCTGGACGCGATGCCGATCTGGGGCTTGTCCCAGTCCTCGTCGCCCATGCCGACGGCGCGCAGCATGCCGCGGGAGGTCGTCGCCTCGATGCCGTCGGTCACGACGCGGCTGCGGGGTTTGATGTCGATGGTGTTGTCGGGCGCAGGCATTCTCGAAGTCTATTCCCGCGCGGCGGTGCGTCGGTGCGCCAGCGCGAGGAGGACGCGGGCGAGTTCCGCCTCGTCCGCCACGCGCATCGTCGCCGCCGTCTCTCCCCCGCCCACGCGGATGCCGACGTCCTCCGCGCCGAGGCTCCGCAGCGCGTCCTCATCGGTCTGATCGTCGCCAGCGAAGAGCACGCCCGTGGCATCCGTGAGACCCCGCAGCCGCTCGACGGCGGAGTCCTTGCCTTCGGTGCGGAAGGCGTACTCGGTGATCGAGTGCCCCTGGCGCCGCCGCCACTGCGGAGCGCGCTCCGCCATGAGCGCATCGACCCGGTCGTGCGCGACCGGTGCGAGCGCGTCGTCGACCAGTCGCGTGTGGACGCCGAACCCGAACGTCTTCGGCTCGATCCACGCTCCCGGGACGTCCGCGACCAGGTCTTCGGCGTCGGCGCGCAGCGCGTCGCGCAGCGCCACCTCGGCCGCATCCGGCTCCCCCGGCGCATCGCCCGAGCCGCCGGCCGGCAGCCACCACTGGGCGCCGTGCGAGGCGGCCAGCGCGATCGGCGAGCCGTCGTCGTGCTCGGCGATCACCCGCAGGTCGGCGAGCATCCGTCCCGAGACGAAGGCGACGGTCGTGTCTGGCGCGGCGACGAGCGCGGCGACGGCCTGGGCGGATGCCGGGAGCATGCGCGCGGCCATCGGCTCGTCGACCAGCGGGGCGAGCGTGCCGTCGAAGTCGAGGGCGACGAGGAGCCGGGGCGTGACCGCCAGGTCGTCGAGGCTCACGCCTGCGCCTCGCGCTCCGCACGGACGGACGTGAGATCGCCGAGGAACCGCGCCGACCACGCGGCGACGTCGTTGTCCCGGACCCGCCGCCGCAGCGCGCGCATCCGACGCCGCTGCTCGTCCTCCGGCATCTCGATCGCCGCCATCACGGCATCCTTCAGCCCTTCGATGTCATGGGGGTTCACGCGCAGCGACTGCGTGAGCTCGTCCGACGCGCCGGCGAACTCGCTCAGGACGAGCACGCCCCGGCCGTCCACGCGACTGGCGACGTACTCCTTCGCGACGAGGTTCATGCCGTCGCGCAGCGCCGTGACGAGCATGACGTCGGCCGCGAGGTACAGCGCCACCATCTCCTCGCGAGGGTAGGAGTGGTGCAGGTAGCGGACGGCGGTGAAGCCCATCGTGTCGTGGTCGCCGGTGATGCGACCCACCGCGAGTTCGATCTCGTCGCGCAGCTGCATGTACGCCGCCACCCGCTCCCGGCTCGGGCTCGCCACCTGGACGAGCGTCGCGTCGCCGGCGCCGAGACGGCCGTCGTCGAACAGCTCCCCGACCGCCTTCAGCCGGTGCCGGATGCCCTTCGTGTAGTCGAGCCGGTCGACGCCGAGCAGGACGGCCTTCGGGTTTCCGAGTTCCGCGCGGATCTCGTCCGCGCGGGCCTGGATCTCGGGGCGGCGGGCGAGCTCCTCGTACGACGCCGTGTCGATCGAGATCGGGTAGGCCTTCGCCACGGCTGTCCGCTGCCCGCCGTCGGCGGTGGGGACGCGGATCGCGCCGGCCTTCGTCTCGTACCCGAAACGCCGCCGGACGGCCCGGGCGAAGTTCCCGGCATCCGCGACGCGCTGGAAGCCGATGACATCCGCCCCGAGGAGTCCGTCCAGCACCTGCGACCGCCACGGCAGCTGCGAATAGATGCCGTGCGCCGGGAACGGGATGTGGTGGAAGTAGCCGATGACGAGGTCGGGACGCAGCTCCCGCAGCAGGCGCGGCACGAGCTGCAGCTGGTAGTCGTGGACCCAGACCGTGGCCCCCTCGTCGGCCGCCGCCGCGGCCGCCTCCGCGAATCGCCGGTTCACGCGGACGTAGGCATCCCACCAGGCGCGATGGTACGTCGGCGCCGCGATCACGTCGTGGTACAGCGGCCAGATCGTGTCGTTGGAGAAGCCCTCGTAGTACTGCGCGATGTCCTCGGTGGAGAGCTCGACCGGCACGAGATGCACGCCGTCGAACTCGAACGGCTCGATGCGCAGGTCCGGCTGGCCGGCCCAGCCGACCCACGCGCCCCCCGTGCTGCGCACCACCGGCTCGAGCGCCGTGACGAGACCGCCTGGGGAGCGACGCCAGGGCTCCGACTCGTCGTCGCCGCGGTCAACGGGCAGACGATTGGCGACGACCACGAAATCGGCAGCAGGGGGCACGGGGTTCCTCTCGGGGGCGGTATAGCCAGGCTAACAACCGCCTGGCAACCCCCTGCCGGACCTTGCCGTGCCCGCTAGCGTGGTGCTATGCGCAAGTACCTCTTCGGAACCGGCATCATCTCCGCGGTCACCGGCGGACTCACCCTGCTGCGTTCTGCGCGCGACGACGCCCCGTTCAACTGGCGCACGGCTTTGGCCTGGCTCAGCTGGGCCATCACCTTCGCCCTCGCCGTCGGCACGATCGTCGACACCTACCGCGCCTCGCGCGGCGGCCTCGTCGCCCCCGACTCCCCGGTCGCCGGGGATGAGAAGGACCTGCTGAAGGGTCGGCTGCGCCGTCGCTGACGTGTCAGCGCGAGCAGCTGCAGCGGTCGGCCGCAGCCACGCCCGCCAGCGCCTCGTCCACGTGCAGGCCGCAGCCCTGCCACGTCGTCTTGCCGCAGTTGTCGCATCGCACCGGCGAACACACGATCGGGACTCCTTCACGTCACTCGGGCGCCGCGCAGCGTCCGGATACCAGGATACCGGCGCCGCCCGGTCGGAGAGGCGCCCACCTTCCCTCGAGGACCAGCGTCGCGCCCTCGCCATGAGAGGACTCTCATCTGAGCCACGCCGGAGCAGGGTTGCGACCGCTCGAGGACTCTGATGAGAATCGAATTATGTGCACCTTCGCTGAGTTTCCTGTGAACCCGGCGCAGATACATGTCTCCTCCCCCCTGGAGCGCCCTGTCCGCATGCGTGGCCCCCTCACGCATGCCCCTGCGCGGTCGACGCGCGCCCCCTGGCGAGGAGTCCTGCGTCCCACACCCCCCCACCCGACCTCCTCACCGAGGCCGATCATGCTGGGCGGTGCGCGCTAGCCGGAGGCGGCTTCCGGCGCGGGCGTTCATCGCCGGCGCGCTCCCGACTGAAGCGGGTGCCTCCTGGTCTCGGCCGACACGACTCATCGCAGCCGTCATGGCGTTCTTCGTGGGCGTCACGACGCTGACGTTCCTCCCGACGGACGCGGCGCAGGCCGTCGTCGTGCAATGGGGCACGAACAACGGCTCTGCGCCGAACTACCAGGTCGACGTCAACGGCGACTTCGTCATGGGTGGCAACGGCGTGCTCGCGTGCGACGCCGCCGTCGCGACCGGCTACGGCACGTGCGCCCAGCTCCACCAGGGTACGTCGCCGGCCACCACGAACCCGAGCGTCAACGACGCCTTCCGAATGGTCAACGCCAACACCGTCTCCGGGTTCACCACGAACTCCTCGAGCGCCACGGTCACCATCCCGGCGGGCGCCACCGTCGAGAAGGCCTTCTTGAACTGGAGCGCCAACACCGGGACGTACGCGGGTCTCTCGGGCGCCTACTGCGGCGCGCAGACCTTCGGCGCGGCCACGCTTCCGGCGGGGAGCGCCACCGGATACCGCTCGCGAGCGATCCAGTTCCAGGTCGGCTCGGGCGCGATCCAGTCCTTCGCCCCCGCATCGCTCCTCGAGGACGCGACGAGCCAGGCGACGTCGCGGTATTACAGCGCCACCGCGGACGTCACCTCCGCCTTCGCGAACGCCACGACCGGCAGCGCTCTCACCATCAGCGCCGGCAACATCTGGGCGGTGCAGGGGCCCGGCTGCTACGCAGGGTGGTCCGTCACCGTCGTCTACGACTACGGCACCTACGTCGTCGGCAACGTCAACTCCGCGCCGCACCGTGTCATCTACTACGAAGGCCACGTGCGACAGGGCCAGAACGATGCGGCCCTCACCGTCGACTACTCGGGCTTCACCGCGGTCGACACGGGCACCCGCGCCGGATTCACGCTCTACGAGGGCGACCGCGGCATCACCGGCGACACGGCGTCGTACCGCCGGGGCTCCGATACGGCGTTCACGGAGATCCCGAACTCCGCCGGCGCGACCGGGAACATCGGCATCGGTCGCGCAGCCGGCTCGGTGCGCTACACGCAGACATCGGACACCTCCGCCTTCACGAACCAGAGCGTCGATGTGCTGACGCAGCCGCTCAGCCGCGTGGTCGCCGGAGACAGCACGGTCCGCCTCCAGCTGCAGACCTCCGGTGACTCCTATCTGCTCACGAACTCGACGCTCTCGGTGCCCACGGCCGGCCTCAAGGTCGAGAAAACGTTCAACGGCACCGCCGACAATCAGTTCCGCACCGCCGGCGAGGTGGCGACGTTCACGATCCGCCTGACCAACGTCGGCGCGGGCACCCTGACGAACATCGCAGTGACCGACGACCAGGCGAACTGCACACGCACGCTGACCGGAACCACGCTCGCCCCGCAGGCGAGCACCAGCTTCACCTGCACGGCGGCGGCCGGTACGACGGCAACCTACACGACGACAGCCGACGCCACGGCGAGGACGCAGACCGGCGGCTACCTCGCCAACGGCTCGGACTCGACGACCGTCACCCTGAGCGCGCTCGGACTGACCAAGACCAGCGCCCTCGCCGCGGGGGCCTCCGGCCGCGCGGGCGACGTGGTCACCTACACCTTCACCGCCACGAACACGGGCGGCGGAACGCTCACGAACGTCGCCGTCACCGATCCCCTGAGCGGCCTGTCGGCCTTGACCTACGGCACGTGGCCGTCCGGCACCTCGGGGACGCTGCAGGCCGGGCAGTCCGTCACGGCGACCGCGACGCGCGCGCTCTCGCAGACGGATGTCGACAACGGCTCCATCGCGAACACGGCGACCGTGGTGGGAACGGATGCCGATGGCGGCATACGGCCGACGGCATCGGCTTCCAACACCCACACGGTGGCCCCTGCGGGCTCGATCACGACCACGAAGACCGGGACCATCACGAGCGGGTCGGGCGGTGTCGGCAGCACGATCACCTGGGCCATCCGGTTCACGAACTCCGGCAACGTCACCCTCACCGGGGTCACACTCGCCGACTCACTGCCCGGACTGTCGACGCCGGTCATCACGTGGCCCGGGACGAGCGGACGGCTGGCCCCCGGCCAGGTCGCGACAGCGACGGCCACCTCGACCGTCACGCAAGCCCAGGTAGACGCGGGACTCGTCTCCAACACCGCGACCGTGCAGGGCACACAGCCCCAGGGCGGCACGGTCACAGGCGCCTCGTCCGCGGCGAACGTCACCACGGTGGCGGCGTCGCCGTCGTTGTCGGTGGTGAAGTCGGCGGCGTACACGTCGGGCAGTGGTGCGGTGGGGAGTGTGCTGCGGTATTCGTTCCAGGCGTCGAATACGGGCAACGTGACGTTGACGGGGGTCGCG
>Ga0160435_1000141_pt1 | contig 40797 bp, 39 predicted proteins | sample HID1973K_E0MG_FD_108213 | JGI IMG/M metagenome (GOLD analysis project Ga0160435, IMG submission 108213) | Enriched mosquito-associated microbial communities from UW Madison campus, WI, USA - HID1973K_E0 MG | ecosystem: Host-associated > Arthropoda: Insects > Digestive system > Unclassified ...
AATTGCCGTAGCTGGCGTTGTAGCGCTTGCCCTTGGCGGTCTTGCGGTCACCCTTACCCATGATCGTCAACTCCTGAATGTGTTTGCATGATGCCCGTGCAGGCACGGATCCGGCGCGGCGCCACACAAGGGCGCTCGCGCGAGGGCGCAAAGCCTACCACGTCGCCCCTTAGTGCGCGCAGCTCGCATCGTGAACGTGGCCATGGCTCAGGCGCAAATTCACCAGATGGGCGATGCCGACCAGGCACCCGCCGAAGGTCATCACCACGGCGTGCGGCACCAGCGAGTGATGCAGGGGCGCATACAGCAGGCCACCCCACAGCAGCAACAGGCCGGGGACCAGCAGGCCAAGCGCGCGCCAGGCGCGATGGCGGCGATAGCCCAGGACCAGGCTGAACAAGCCGAGCAGGGTCACGAACACCACCACGGCGCGTTCAACGCCATCGCCCAGCCACACCGACAGGCCCAGCGAGGGCGCCAGCGCGAGCAATAACGGCAACACCGCGCAATGCACCGCACACAGCAGCGAGCCGGTGGCACCGAAGCGGTCGAGCAAGGCACGCAAGGGAGTGGGGGGAGCCATGACTTCCAGCAGGGGACGCAGGATGGGGTGGAATAATATAACATTTCCGCACTCGCACCAGACCCCTCCCCCCATTACCTCCAAACCTTCGCTCCGGCGCTTAGCCGTGTCCGGCCATTGATACAAGATAACAACCAAAGCAATCGCCATGACTCCCACTGTCCGCACTCGCCGCACCCCGCTATGCCTGGCGCTTGCCGCGCTGCTGTCCCCCGCCCTGGCCATGGCCGCCGAACCGGCACCCGCCGCGGACGATCCGCCGGCCACTGATTCGCGCCACGACGCCGACGCCGGCAATAGCCGCCACGTCAAGGACCTCGACGCCGTCACCGTGACCGCCAGCCCGCTCGGCGGCACCGCCTCCGAATTGAGCCGCCCGGTCGAAGTCCTGGCCGGCGAGCGCCTCGACGAAGCCCGCGGCGCCAGCCTCGGCGAGACCGTGGCCGGCCTGCCCGGCGTGCAAAGTTCCAATTTCGGGCCCGGCGTCGGCCGGCCGATCATCCGCGGCATGGACGGCCCGCGCGTGGCCATCGTCAGCGGCGGGCTGGCCACCCAGGACGTCTCGACCGTGAGCCAGGACCATTCCCCGGCGATCGAGCCGTTCCTCGCCGACCAGATCGAAGTGCTCAAGGGGCCCTCGACGTTGCTATACGGCTCCGGCGCGATCGGCGGCGTGGTCAACGTCGTTGACGGCCGCATCGCCGAGACCCCAGTGGATGGGGTCAGCGGCCGCGCCGAGATGCGTTTCGATGCCGGCGACAAGAGCGGCAACACCGACATGTTCCGGCTCGACGCCGGCAATGGCTCGGGCCTGTCGATCCATGCCGATGGCGTGTACCGCAATCTCAACGACTACGACACCCCGCGCGGCCGCCAGGCCAACAGCTTCGTCGACGGCAAGTCGGGCGCAGTGGGCGCGTCGATGTCGGGCGACTGGGGTTTCGTCGGCGTGTCGGCCTCGCGTTTTCGCGACACCTACGGCAACCCGGGCGAGCCTGGCGATATCGCCGCCGGCGAGCGCGGCGTGTGGCTGGACATGCAGCAGGACCGCTACGAGCTGAAGGGCGGCCTCAACGATCCCTTCGGTGACGGCAGCGGCCTGCGCTACAGCTTCGGCCATACCGACTACACGCATACCGAGTGGGAAGGCGACGAGCCCGGCACGACCTTCGACAAGCGCGCCAACGAAGGCCGCGTGGAAGCCTCCTTCGCCTTCGGCGGCGGCTGGGAAACCGCGTTCGGCGTGCAGGGCAGCGACTCGACCTTCTCCGCCGTCGGCGAAGAAGCCTTCGTGCCCAAGACCGACACCCAGGCCATCGGCGTATTCGGTGTGGCCCGTAACAAGTGGGGCCGCCTGCAGGCCGACGTCGGCGCGCGCGTGGACCAGGTGAAGTACGACACCGTGACCGGGCTGTCGCGCGACTTCCACCCCGGCAGCCTCTCGCTCAGCGGTGGCTGGCGCTTCAATGAGCAGTGGCGCCTGACCGCCAACCTCGACCACGCCGAGCGTGCACCGGCCGAGGAAGAACTGTTCGCCGATGGCCCACATATCGCCACGCTGTCCTACGAAATCGGCAACCCCGATTTGAAGAAGGAGGCAGCCAACCAGGCCGAGCTCGGCCTGAACTACCAGAACGACTGGCTCGATGCGAAGGTCTCGGCGTACTACAACCGCTACAACGATTTCATCTACCTCGCCGATACCGGCGGCCAGTGGTATTTCGACGAAGAAGACGAATACCTGCCGATCCGCCAGTGGTCGCAGGCCGATGCGATCTTCCACGGCTTCGAGGGCGAAGCGACCTTCCACCTGGCCAACAACGAGACCGGCGCCTGGGACCTGCACGTGTTCGGCGACACCGTGCGTGCGCGCCTGGACCAGGGCGGCAATCTGCCGCGTATCGCGCCTTCGCGCTTCGGCGCGCAGTTCCGCTGGGAAGCCGTGCACTGGCGGGCCTCGCTCGGCGCCACCCGTTACGCCAAGCAGGACAAGGTCGCCGTCGGCGAAACCCCGACCGATGGCTACACCTTGGTCGATGCCCACGTGGCTTACCACCTCGACAGCGGCAGCACCGCATGGGAGGTCTTCCTCGACGGCAACAACCTCACCAACCAGGATGCCCGCGTGCACACCTCCTTCCTCAAGGACGATGTGATGCTGCCGGGCCGCAACGCCACCTTTGGCGTGCGCCTGTTCTTCTGACGTCGCGCCCTCTCCCGCGCGTTGGCCGGCCGCCCCGAAAGGGGCGGCCTTTTTGTTTCAGCCCGCTGCGCTCAGCGCTTGCTCCAGCCGGAGCGCGCATGCCCAGGTGGACAGGCCACGCGCAAGGCGACGATGCCGCCGACCAGCGCGGCGATCCCGCCGATAAGGAAGATCACCGCCATGCCCGGCGCGCCATCGCCCAGAGCCAGGGGCGCCGGCATGATCGAAGCGCAGTCGCCGCCCAAGCTCAAGCCAGCGGTGACGTGCCCCAGGCAGGCGCCGGCGTTGGCCGCCTGGGCCAGCGGTGGGTGCGCGATCCACAGGGCTCCCACCAGCAGCACCAGGCCGGCGGCGAGTAGCGAAAGACCATGCTTCATGCGCGCGATTCCGTTCCAGGTCGCCGCGAAATCTGTACAAGCGCGCGCTCCCCGGCAACCGGCGCGCGACGAAGGCGGCCAATGCGGGGATGGAACCGGCCCTGCGCGCACCGGAATCCCCCCGCAAGCGCACGCAAGGACCGCGCTTGCGCGCGGTCCGGTGTGACGCCACGAAGCCCTGCCGGGTCGTCTAGAAGCGCACTTCCACCGAATCGGCACTGCGCTGGGCCGGGCCGTGATACACCGCTTCGATGTTGTTGCCATCCGGGTCGAGCACGAACGCGCCGTAGTAGGCCGGGTGGTACGGCCGCACGCCGGGCGCGCCATTGTCGCGGCCGCCGGCCGCCAATGCGGCCTGGTAGAACGCGTCCACCATCGCGCGGTCGCGGGCCTGGAAGGCGAGATGGTGGCGGCCGGTCAGCTCGCCGAGCGCGGCTTTGCTGTCGGCGGTGGAGACGAACAACTCGTCGGCCCAGAAGAAATCCTTATCTTCGCCGCCGATCGGGATCCCGAGCACGTCGAATACCGCCTGGTAGAAGCGTCGGCTGGCCGGCAGGTCGCGCACCACCAGCTGCAGGTGGTCGATCAGGCGTCCGCGATGCAAGTGGTGAGTTTCCATGGCGAGTCCTCGTAGGTGGAGTGCGGCTTATAGCAAGGGGCGTGCTGGCAGGGGATCAACGCAGCGTCAAGCGCGCGCAGGGTCCCAAGCGCATTGACGCGGCCGCCGAACCGGCCCACCTTGGCCCTCGTACAGGTATCTATCTCTTCATCCACATGAAGCGATGGATTTAAACGGGAATCCGGTGACGGCTGGCTTGCCAGGCCCATTCCGGAGCTGCCCCGCAGCGGTGAATGGAAACGACCTCCGCCATACGCACTGGGCCTTTTGGCCTGGGAAGCGGCGGACATTAGGCCCGCCATGCCGACCGGCATGGCCCGTCCATCAGCCCGAATACCGGCCTGCGCCGGTGGCCTTGGCCATCGTTTCGACCTGGCGCCCGCGGGGGTGGCGGGAGTCGTGCGCGGTCACGCCGCGCGCGCGCTTTCGCCTTGCCCGCAGGCACCGGTTCGCCCGCGGGGGCGAAGGTCGCTGGCAGGGCGACGTGCGCGAGCGCGGGCAGCCTTGCGGTTCCTTCGTTCCTCACTGCCCAACGCAATGAGGATCCACAACATGACCATCGTGACCCACCTGGGCTTCCCGCGCATTGGCGCGCGGCGTGAGCTCAAGCAAGCACTGGAAAGCCACTGGCGTGGCGAGACCGATGCCGACACCCTGCGTGCACAAGCCCGCCAGCTGCGAGCGCAGCACTGGCAGCTGCAACTCGACGCCGGCATCGATATCCCTCCCAGCAACGACTTCAGTCTCTACGACCACGTGCTCGATACGGCGTTCGCGTTCGATGCGATTCCGGAACGTTATCGCCCGCTGCTGCACGAAGAACCCCTCGCCGCTTATTTCGCCATGGCACGCGGCCACCAGGCCGACGGCATCGACGTGCACGCGCTGGAAATGACCAAGTGGTTCGACACCAACTACCACTACCTGGTCCCCGAACTGCAGGCCGGCCAGCGCTTCCGCCTGCGCAGCCGCAAGGCCGTGGAGGAATACCGCGAAGCCAGGGCGCTCGGCATCGAGACCCGGCCCGTGTTGCTCGGCCCGGTGAGCTTCCTGCTGCTGTCCAAGACGACAGACGGCAGCGACCGCCTGGCCGCGCTCGAGGCGCTGCTGCCGGTATACGCCGAGTTGTTGGGCGAGTTGCGGGCGGCCGGCGCGCAGTGGGTACAACTCGACGAGCCGGCCCTGGTGCTGGACCTCGAACCGGCCTGGCGCGACGCCTTCACCCACGCCTACCAATCCCTGTCCGCCACCACCGCGCCGAAACTGCTGCTGGCGACTTACTTCGGCGCGCTCGGCAACCACCTGGCGCTGGCCACCTCGCTGCCGGTGCACGGCCTGCACATCGACCTGGTCCGTGGTCGCGCCGAACTCGATACGGTCCTGCGCGCCTTGCCACCTGGGCGCGTGCTCTCGGCCGGGCTCATCGATGGCCGCAACATCTGGCGCGCGCGCCTGGACGAGGCGTTGACGCTGGCGCGCTACGCCCAGGGCCATCTCGGGCCCGATCGCCTGTGGTTGTCGACCTCGTGTTCGCTGCTGCACGTGCCGGTGGACCTGGCCCAGGAAACCGCGCTCGACGCCGAACTGCGCGGCTGGCTCGCCTTCGCGCGACAAAAGTTGCAGGAGTTGCGGACGCTCGCCGACGTACTCGACGGTCGCAGCGATGAGCACGTGCTGCAGGCCCACCGGGCGGCGCGAGAAAGCCGCCACCACTCCGCGCGCGTGCATCGCCCCGACGTGGCGCGCCGCCAGGCCGCGCTGGATACCGACGCCACCCGGCGTCCACGCGCGCATGCCGAGCGCGCGCAGCTGCAACAAGCGCAGTTGCAGTTGCCGCTGTACCCGACCACCACGATAGGCTCGTTTCCGCAGACGCCGGAAGTGCGCCAGGCCCGTGCCCGCCTGCTCACCGGCAAGCTCGATGTCGCCGGCTACGACACCTTCATCGCCGCGCAGATCGCTCATTGCGTGCGCGTGCAGGAACAGATCGGCCTGGATGTCCTGGTGCATGGCGAATTCGAGCGCAACGACATGGTCGAATACTTCGGCGAGCGCCTGGACGGTTTCGCCTTCAGCCGCCACGGTTGGGTGCAGAGCTACGGCTCGCGTTGCGTCAAGCCGCCAATCATCTACGGCGATGTCGCCCGCCCGGCGCCGATGACCGTGCGCTGGTCGCAGTACGCGCAATCGCTGACCGAGCGGCCGGTCAAGGGCATGCTCACCGGGCCGGTGACCATCCTGCAATGGTCGTTCGTGCGCGACGACCAGGAGCGCGCGCGTACCTGTCGGCAGATCGCCCTGGCCCTGCGCGACGAGGTGCGTGATCTGGAAGCGGCGGGCATTGCGGTGATCCAGATCGACGAGCCCGCCTTGCGCGAAGGCCTGCCGCTGCGCCGCGGCGACTGGCCCGGCTACTTGCAATGGGCGGTGGAGAGTTTCCGCATCGCTTCGTGTGGCGTGCGCGACAGCACCCAGATCCACACCCACATGTGCTACTCGGAGTTCAACGACATCATCGAGGCGGTCGCGGCGCTGGACGCGGACGTGATCTCGATCGAGACCTCGCGCTCGCGCATGGAACTGCTCGATGCCTTCGTGCGCTTCCGCTACCCCAATGCGATTGGCCCCGGCGTCTACGACATCCACTCGCCGCGTGTGCCGGCGCTGGCCGACATGCTCGGCCTGCTGGAACGCGCGCGCGATGTGCTGGCGCCGGAACAGTTGTGGGTGAACCCGGACTGCGGCTTGAAGACACGCCGCTGGAGCGAAGTCGAACCGGCGCTGCGGGTGATGGTGCAGGCAGCGCAGCGGCTGCGTGCCGAGGCGCGACAGGTGGCTTAGCGGGATCGAGGGGCGCTCAAGGGCGCCCCTTTTCGGCTACTGGGTCAGGCCGCCGCGCACTTGGCGCACAGGCCATGTACTTCCAGCGTCTGTGCCTGCGGCTGGAAGCCCAGCGCCTTGGCGCGGGCGTCGAGCTGGGCCACGACTTCGCGGTCTTCCAGTTCCACCGCGCTGTGGCAGCGGTCGCAGATCAGGAACGGCACCGAGTGCTGGCTGCTATTGGGATGGTGGCAGGCCACGAAGGCGTTGACCGATTCGAGCTTGTGCACGAAACCATTGGCCATCAGGAAATCCAGCGCGCGGTACACCGTCGGCGGCGCATCGGCCCCCACGCTCTTGCCTTCACGCACCCATTCCAACAGCTCATAGGCCTTGACCGGCTTGCCCGCATCGGCGATCAGACGCAGCACGTTGGCGCGGATCGGCGTCAGGCGCAGGCCGCGCTCGGCGCTGGCGCGCTCCACCGCGGCCACGAACGCATCGGCGCTGTGGACGTGGTGGTGCGGGTCGGTGCAGGCATGCTTGGCGGCCATGGGGGTCTCGGGACTCTTCGTTCGGGCGGAAAGGCGCGCGGCTCAGACGGCCGTGCGTACCTTGATAAGCGCCGCATCGATGCGTTTCAAGGCCTCGTCGTGCCCGGCCAGGTAAACCGTATGGGAAATGTCCGGGCTCACCTGGGTGCCGGTGATGGCCACGCGCAGCGGCTGGGCGACCTTGCCCATGCCCAGTTCCAGCGCGGCGGCGGCCTCGTGCAGGGCCTGCGACACGCGCTCCACGCTCCACTCGCCGAGCCCGGCCAGCAGCTCGCGCGCCTTGAGCAGCGGGGCCTCGGCCGCCGGCTTGAGGTGCTTGGCCACGGCATCGCCGTCGTAATGTTCCAGCGGCTGGTACCAGACCTGGGCGCGTTCGGCCATTTCCTTCAGCGTCTGCACCCGGTCTCGCAGGGCCAGGACCACGTCGACCGCGGCCGGGCCACGGCCGAGCGACAGGCCTAGCTTGCCCAGCTGGTACTCAAGCTGCGGCGCGATCGTGGCCGGGTCGTCGCTCTTGAGATAGTGCTGGTTGACCCAGCCAAGCTTGGCCATGTCCAGGCGCGCGGCCTTGGAGTTCACGTCCTCGACCTTGAACAGGTCGATCAACTCCTGGCGCGAGAACAACTCCTGGTCGCCATGCGACCAACCCAGGCGCGCCAGATAGTTGATCAGCGCGTGCGGCAGGTAGCCGGCATCCTTGTATTGCATGACGTCGGCCGCACCGGTGCGCTTGGACAACTTGGCGCCTTGCTCGTCGAGGATCATCGGCATGTGCGCGAACTTCGGTACCGGCGCGCCCAGTGCCTGGTAGATGTTGATCTGGCGCGGGGTGTTGTTGATGTGGTCGTCGCCGCGGATGACCTCGGTGATGCCCATGTCCCAATCGTCCACGACCACGGCGAAGTTGTAGGTCGGGAAGCCGTCGGGGCGGAAGATCACCATGTCGTCGAGCTCGCTGTTGGCGATCTCGATGCGGCCCTTGATCAGGTCGTCGAAGGCGACCACGCCGTCGTTCGGGTTCTTGAAGCGGATGACCCGGTTCGGGTCATCGCGTCGCGGCAGGCCGAGCTCGCGCGCGGCGCCGTTGTAGCGCGGCTTCTCCTGTTTGGCCATCGCCGCTTCGCGCATCGCATCGAGCTCCTCGCGGGTCTCGTAGGCGTAGTACGCCTTGCCGTCGGCGATCAGCTGCTCGGCGACCTCGCGGTAGCGGTCGATGCGCTGGGTCTGGTAGATCGGGCCTTCGTCGTAGTCCAGGCCCAGCCAGTCCATCGCCTCCAGGATCGCGTCGATGGCGGCCTGGGTGCTGCGCTCGCGGTCGGTGTCCTCGATCCGCAGGATGAACTCACCGCCGCGGTGCCGCGCCTCCAGCCAGCAATACAACGCCGTGCGTGCGCCGCCGATGTGCAGGTAGCCGGTGGGACTGGGGGCGAAACGGGTACGGCAGGCCATGGAACGCTCGTGAACGGCGGGAATCGGGGGGATTTTACCTGCTGCCGGAGGACGACGGTGACCACGCCCTCCGGCGGAGGAGATTCACCCCGCCCGCCGCGTGTCCAGCTCCTGCCAGAACAGCCAGGCCACCTGCGCCGGCGCGTCCACCAGCACCGCGATTTCGCCGTCCTCGCTGCGGCACCAGAAGCCGCCACGCGCCGGCAGCCGCTGCCAGGGAAGGTAGCGTGGCGCGGCAAACGCATCATTGCCACGTGCCTTGCACAGCCCCCGTCGCAACACCTCCGCTGCAAAACCCGCAGCCAGCCGCAACCCCAGCACCCCTCGTCGTTGCCCACCCAGCGTCAGGCGCGACAACGGCGAATGTTCCCAGCGAACCGGCCCCGGCGGCGGCAATACGCCGACCGTCGGCAGGTCCGCCGGCAACAGCCGGCGGACCCTGCGATGCAATTTAGGCAACGAAAGCATCAGCGCAGTTCGTCGTTGAGCGCGTACCAGTCCAGCCGGCGGGTGAGCCACATCACCGCGGCAAGAATGCCGAACAACAGCAGCGAGCCCATCAGCAAGGCGTTGTCTTCCGATACCAGCAGGCTGTAAAGCACGCCATACAAGGCCGTGAGCAGCGTCGCGAAGCCCGCCGCCAGTGCGCGACTGCGCAATACCCCGGCCAGGTAGAAGAACTGCAGCCCGATACACGCCGCCGCCGAGACCAGATAAGCCTGCCAGAAGGCGATGTGCTCGGACAGGCTGAACAACAGCAGGAAGAAGATCGCCAGCGCCAGGCCGACCAACAGGTATTGCACCGGGTGGATCTTCAACTTGCGGATCAGTTCCAGCAGCACGAAGCCGGTGAAGGTGAGCAGCACGAACAGCAAGCCGTATTTGCTGGCGCGGTCGGCCAGGGTATAGACGTCTACCGGATCGACCAGGTCCACCTGCAAGGCATCGGCCTCCTGGCGCGCGCGCAACTGTGCCTGGGCGCTGGTGGCCAGGGCCGACAGCGACCAGCGCGCGTTGAAGCCCTGGTCGCTGATATCGCGACGATTGGGCAGGAAGCTGCCGCCGAACAAGGGGTGCGGCCAGGCCGAGGACAACGAGACTTCGGTGCTGTCGCCGATCGGCACGATCGCCAGCGAGCGGGTGCCGTCCAACTGCATGTCCAGCGCGACCTGGGAGATCGCCGGCAGCGTGCCGCTGACGTTCTCGCTGTTGTCGGCAAGCGCGACATGGACCCCTTGCTTGAGCGCGCCGCCGCCGGCGAGTACCGGCAGCGGCCGCCCCGCCACCACCAGGCTCGGCACGCCGACCAGGCCGCGCGCGTCGGACAGCCCCACCGCCAGGTACGGTTGGCCATAACTGCGTCCCGCTACCGCCGCGAACGGCATCGGCGCGAACTCAGCCTTCACCTTCGCCTGCCAGGTGTATACCGGCACCTTGAACAAGCCGATCCGCCGTTCCGCCGGCACCAGCACGCCATCGACCCACAGCCGCGAGGGCGCCTGCATTTCGACGCCGGTTTCCTGCTGCTTCTCGATCCGGGTCTGGCCGTCTTCGTCGCGCACCTTCAATTCGACTTCGCGCGTCCACGGCAGGTAGCGCACCGGGCCGATGAAGCGCTGCTCGCCGGCCTTGCTCTGCGCCACCCGTTCGATCGCCTGGTCGCGGTAGCCGGCGCGGTCGGTGATGACGCTGCGGATCAGCAGCAGCGGGATCAGCAACAGCAGGATCAGCCCGCCCAGCACGGCGAAGCGCAACAGCAACTTCAAGGATTTCATCGATGGCCCCTCAGGTGAGAAGGCCTTAGCGTGGGGTGCGCTTGTGCGCGCAGTACGAGCGCTGTTTGAAGCGAATGTGAAGTGCCGCCGCGCTAACGCGGCAGCGGCAGCACCAGGGTGGCGCGCGCGCCGCCGTGCGGAAGATTGTCCAGTCGCGCTTCGCCGCCGTGCAGCCGCGCCACCTCGCGCACGAACGGCAGCCCCAGGCCGGAACTACGCGGCGTGCCATCGGGCCGGGCCAACGAATAGAAGCGCTCGAACACCCGTTCGCGCGCGTAGTCGGGCACGCCGGGGCCCTGGTCTTCGACCCACAGCGACAGGCGACCGGCATCGATAGCGGCGCCAAGCACCACCTCGCCGCCCTCCGGTGAAAACGCCAAGGCGTTTTCGAGCAGGTTGAGCAGCGCCTGCCGCAACAAGAAGGCGTCGCCCTCGACATTGCCGGGCGCCGGCTCCGCCTGCAGCCGCAGATTCACCCCACGCGCCCGCGCCGGTGCCGCCACTGCCTCCAGCACTTGTGCCAGCAACGCGCCGATGTCGATCGCGCCGCGCTTCTGCAACCAGCCGTGCTGCTCCACCTCGGCCAGCGCCAGCAGCTTGTCGATGGTCTCGGTCAGGCGCCGCTCCTGGCCCTGGATGTTGAGGACGAAGCGTTGGCGCTCGACGTCCGGCAAGGGTTCCTGCAGCAGTTCGGCGGCACCGCGGATCGCCGCCAGCGGGCTCTTCATCTCATGGGTCAGCGATTGCACGTATTGCTCGACATAGGCCTTGCCTTCGAGCTTGCGCCGCATCTGCTCCAGCGCCTGGCCCAGATCGCCGATCTCATCACGGCGCGGCGGCGGCGGCGGCACCGGCTCGCCGGCACTGACCGCGCGCGCATAGCGTTGCAGGCGGCCGATGCCATGCACCAGCCACCACGTCGCCAGCAGGCCGATAAGCGCCGAGATCGCCACCAGCCAGGCGCCGCGGCGCAAGATGCTGCGCTGGCTGGCGACGATGATCGGCTCGATGCTGCGGTTGGGCTGCGAAACAGTGAGCACGCCGATCAGGGTGCGGCCGTCGGCCGGGTCGAAGATCGGCGCGGCCACGTGCATGACCGTTGGGCTGTCGGGGTCGCCGGCGTCTTCGGGGCTGGAACGCGCGCCGTACTCGCCGCGCAAGGTGCGGTAGACATCGTTCCAGCGCGAATTATCGCGACCGACATCGCGGCCGCTGGAATCGAACACCACGACCCCGCGGGTGTCGGTCACGGTGACGCGGAAGTCGATGCGATGCTTGGGGAAACGCCACACCATCGCCTGCGGGTCGCGCTGCTGCGCGCGCGCCACCTGCCGCGCGAACGCGCCATCGGCGATATGCCCGGCGGCCAGGTCGGGCGCGGCCATCTCGGCAAACAGGTTGGCCCCGTCCACCAGCGTCGACTCGATCGCCTGGCGCACGCCCGGCTTGATCTCGTTGACGAACACGCGCATCACGAAAAACGCGGCAACGCCGGCGATCAGGAAGAACCCCAGGAACAGCTTCAGGCCGAGCCGCATGCGCGCGCTTCCTCAGGGCTCGAGCGCGTAGCCGAGGCCGCGGTGGGTGCGGATCGGGTCGGGTTCGACGCCGGCCGCGCGCAGCTTGGCCCGCAGCGTCTTGACGTGGGTGTCCACGGTGCGGTCGGCGCTGTCGGCATCGCTGTCCCAGGCGCGGTCCATCAGCTGGGCGCGGCTGAAGATCGCGCCGGGCCGCTGCAGCAGCGTCGCCAGCAGGCTGTACTCGTAGCGGGTCAGCGGCAGCAGGCGGTCGCGATAGCGGATCCGGCAGCCTTCGCGGTCGATCGCGAACTCACCTTGCTGGCGCCATCCGGCCTCGACCTCGGCTGGCAAATGCCGGCGCAGCCGTGCGCGCACCCGCGCGACCAGTTCGCGCGGCGAGAATGGCTTGGCGACATAGTCGTCGGCGCCCAGCTCCAGGCCGAGCACGCGGTCGATCTCGTCGTTGCGCGCGCTCAGGAACACCACCGGCACTGCGCTGAAGGTGCGCAAGCTGCGGCAGACCTCGAAGCCGTCCAGGTCGGGCAGGCCGATATCGAGCAGCACCAGGTCCGCCGGTGCCTCGCGCTGGCGCGCCAACGCCTGCCGGCCCAGCGCGCAATGTTCGACCGCGTAGCCCTCGCTGCGCAGCGCGTAGAGCACGGTATCGGCGATGGCGGCCTCGTCTTCGACGACGAGGATCCTGGCAACGGCAGTGGGCATGGCGCGCAGCATAGCGGGAGTCCGCGCGTAGCGGCGGAGAACTCATGCTCAAGATGGCTGCGCGGTCAATGACTCACCCACGGGAAAACTCGCGGGCCGAACCACTAGTGCTTTCGCCGCGAAGCGTCCGACCTCTGCTGCAGCCAGACCACGCCAAATACGATACCGGCAAGTAGCGATTTCAAGGCCCAGGGATCACCCTTCGGCAGCCAGAGATATATAGCGTCGGTCACGTAGTACAGCGCAAACACGCCCAGGATGACTCTCCACTTGCCCATCGCGCTGTCACCTGATGGGGCCCGGACAACTGACCGGGCCCTTTCTTCACACTGCCTGGTATTGCCGGCGGAATGGATCGTTATGGATCGTTTCCTGCACCTGGTTGTACCAGCCTCCCACCGTATCTCCGACCCAGTGCATGACGTCATAGGTAATACCGCCGCCGGAGACGGCCTCGCTCACCTGCTTTCTCCTGTGATCCGTTGCATGGCTCGGCACGCCGAGATGAACCAAAGCATCTGAGGCAAAGCTATTACCAAGGTATGGCGCTCGCATATTTGATTTTTCCGAGAGTTTGCTTTTTTAGGTGACCGACCCACTACACTGCCGCCCATGAATTACCGCCACGCCTTCCATGCCGGCAACCATGCCGATGTCCTCAAGCACATCCTGTTGCTGGCGCTGATCGATGCGCTGCAGCGCAAGGATTCGCCGTGCTTCGTCCTCGACACCCACGCCGGGCGCGGCCGCTACCTGCTGGCCAGCGCCGACAGCCAGCGCACCTCGGAGATCCAGGACGGGGTGATGCGGCTGATGGGCGCGCCCAAGCTGCCGGAGGTGGTCGAGCGCTACCTGCGCGCGGTGCAGGCCGATAACCCGGTCGGCGCGCTGCTCACCTACCCCGGCTCGCCGCTGCTGGCGGCGCAGGCGCTGCGACCGCAGGACCGGATGGCGTGCTGCGAATTGCAGCCGGAGGAAGTGGCGGAGCTGAAGACCCTGTTTGCCCATGACAGCCGCGTGCGCGTGCATGGCGGCGACGGCTACGCCGCTATCCGCGCCTTCCTGCCACCCAAGGATGGCGCCACCAAGATCGGCCGCGGCCTGGTGCTGATCGACCCGCCCTACGAAGCCCAGGACGCGGAGTACCCGCAGATCATCGCCGCGGTGCGCGAGACCCTGACGCGCTGGCCGCAGGCCACTTGCGCGGTGTGGTACCCGATCAAGCAGCGCCGCAGCCTGCAACCGTTCTTCCGCAAGGCCGCCGCGCTGCCGGCCAAGTCGGTGCTGGTGGCCGAGCTGCTGGTGCGCCCGGACGATTCTCCGCTGCGCCTCAATGGCAGCGGCATGCTGCTGGTCAACGCACCATGGCACTTCGAACAGGTGGTGGCGCCGGCCCTGGCCGCGTTGCGTACCCACCTCGGCGAGACCGGCGCCGCCACCCGCCTGGAATGGCTCAAGGCTGCTGACTGAATCGGCAGTCACGGGAGGCTCACACCCCGTGAAGGTAGAGTGACGCCGCCGCGCCGCCCCCAGGTTCCCGGCACCGTTTGCTGTGCAGCCAGCAGTCCCATCGATCCCAAGGAAGCCTGGTCATGGCCATCCGCAATCGCATGCCGCCTTGGCACGAAAACTTCAGCTTGCCCAACGGTCGCACGCTCCTGCTGCGCCCGGTGCGGCCGGAGGACGGCCCGCCTTTGCAGGGCGCCTTCAGCTTGCTGGGGCCCGACGAGATCCGCGCCCGCCTGCTGGGCCCGGGCGATGAGATCACCCCGGAAATGCTGCAGCGCCTGACCCACCCCAATCCCAAGACCGAGATCGTGCTGGTGGCCGCCGAACAGCTGCCGCCGGGCGAAGCGGTGGTCGGCGCGATTGCCCGAGCCGGCATTGTTGCCGGCACCCGCGAGGCCGAGTACACCATCCTCGTCAGTCATTTCGTCGCCGGCCAGGGTTTGGGGCGGCAGTTGATGCGCAAGCTGGTGAAGTGGGCGCGGCGCAAGTACCTCGACCGTCTGTACGGCGATGTGCTCCGCGTCAACGAGCCGATGCTGCAACTGGCCGAATCGCTGGGGTTCAAGCCGCAGCCGCATCCAGATTCGCCAGAGCTGTTGCGGATGATGCTGGAGCTGGAAAGCTAGCAAGCCGGCTGCCACTTCACCGCCTGGCGACGCGGACCAGGGCGGCCGAGGGTAAAATCCCCGGCAATGCCGTCCCATTCCCGCCTCCCCGCTCCGCCGCTGCCCCGTACCGGGCAGCTCCGCGCCTACTGGCGTAATCCCGCTTCGGCCACCGCGCTGGCCTGGTACGTCGCCCGCGCCGCCGAGGCCCACGACGGCCCGCTGCTGGTGGTGGCGCGCGACACCCACGGCGCGCACCAACTCGAATCGGACCTGCTCGCCCTGCTCGGCGAGCGCGGCAGCGTGCCGGTAGTGCCGTTCCCCGACTGGGAAACACTGCCCTACGACCAGTTCAGCCCGCACCCGGACATCATCAGCCAGCGCCTGGCCGCCCTGCACCGGCTGCCGAGCCTGCGCCAGGGCATCGTGATCGTGCCGGTGCAGACGCTGATGCAGCGCCTGGCCCCGCTTAAATACATCGTCGGCGGCAGCTTCGACCTCAGCGTCGGCCAGCGCCTGGACATGGACGCGGAGAAGCGCCGGCTCGAAGGCGCCGGCTATCGCAACGTGCCGCAGGTGATGGACCCGGGCGACTTCGCCGTGCGCGGCGGCCTGCTCGATGTGTTCCCGATGGGCGCGCAGGCGCCGCTGCGGATCGAGCTGCTGGACGAGGACATCGACTCGATCCGCCAGTTCGACCCGGAATCGCAGCGCTCGCTGGACCGGGTGGCGGCGGTCAAGATGCTGCCGGGCCGCGAAGTGCCGCTGGACGAAGCCAGCCTGGAGCGCGTGCAGGCGATCCTGCGCGAACGCTTCGACGTCGACACTCGCCGCAGCGCGCTCTACCAGGATCTCAAGTCCGGCCTGGCGCCTTCGGGCATCGAGTATTACCTGCCGCTGTTCTTCGACCAGACCGCGACCCTGTTCGATTACCTCCAGCCCGACGCCCTCACCCTGATCACCCCCGGCGTCTCCAACGCCGCCGACGCGTTCTGGCTACAAGCCCAGCACCGCTACGAACAACGCCGCCACGACGTCGAACGGCCACTGCTGGCGCCCGACGCGCTCTACCAGACCCCGGACCTGCTGCGCGAGCGCCTCAACGCCGCCTCCCGGGTCGAGGTCTGGCCGGCCGACCACGCCCGTTTCAACGAAGCCGTCGCGCTCGGCGACCAGCCGCTGCCGCCGCTGCCGGTAGCGGCCAAGGACGCGCCGGCCGGCGAGGCGCTCAAATCCTTCCTCGGCCATTACCCGGGCCGGGTGCTGGTAGCCACCGACTCACCCGGCCGACGCGAAGCGCTGCTCGAAGTGCTGGCCGCCGCCACCCTGCAACCGATGGTCGTGCCCGACCTGCCCGCGTTCCTGGCCGACGATGGCGCCCGCTTTGCGATCGCGGTGGCGCCGCTGGAAGACGGCTTCGCGCTGGACACGCCGAACATCGCCGTGCTCACCGAGCGCCAGCTATTCCCCGAGCGGGCGACCTCGCCGCGCCGCGCACGTCGCGCCGGGCGCGAGCCGGAAGCGATCATCCGCGATCTCGGCGAGCTGTCCGAGGGCGCGCCGATCGTGCACGAGGACCACGGTGTCGGACGCTACCGCGGCCTGATCGTGCTCGAAGCCGGCGGCATGCCTGGCGAATTCCTCGAAATCGAATACGCCAAGGGCGACCGCCTGTACGTGCCGGTCGCGCAGCTGCACCTGATCAGCCGTTATTCCGGCGCCTCGCCGGAAACCGCGCCGCTGCACTCGCTGGGCGGCGAGCAATGGAGCAAGGCCAAGCGCCGCGCCGCCGAAAAGGTCCGCGACGTCGCTGCCGAACTGCTGGAAATCCAGGCCCGCCGCCACGCCCGCGCCGGCCTGGCGCTGCACGTGGACCGGGTGATGTACGAACCGTTCGCCGCCGGCTTCCCATTCGAGGAAACACCCGACCAGTTGGCCGCGATCGAAGCGACGCTGCGCGACCTGCAATCGAGCCAGCCGATGGACCGGGTGGTATGCGGCGATGTCGGCTTCGGCAAGACCGAAGTGGCAGTGCGCGCGGCCTTCGCCGCCGCCAGCGGCGGCAAGCAGGTGGCGGTGCTGGTGCCTACCACGCTCCTGGCCGAACAGCACTACCGCAACTTCCGCGACCGCTTCGCCGATTACCCGCTCAAGGTCGAAGTGCTGTCGCGCTTCAAGAGCACCAAGGAGATCAAGGCCGAGCTGGAGAAGGTCGCCGCCGGCACCATCGACGTGATCGTCGGCACCCACCGCCTGCTGCAGCCGGACGTGAAGTTCAAGGACCTGGGCCTGGTCATCGTCGACGAAGAACAGCGTTTCGGCGTGCGCCAGAAGGAAGCGCTGAAGGCGATGCGCGCCAACGTGCACCTGCTCACCCTCACCGCCACGCCGATCCCGCGCACGCTCAACATGGCGATGAGCGGCCTGCGCGACCTCTCGATCATTGCCACCCCGCCGCCGAACCGCCTGGCGGTGCAGACCTTCATCACCCAGTGGGACAACGCCCTGCTGCGCGAGGCTTTCCAGCGCGAACTGGCGCGCGGCGGCCAGTTGTATTTCCTGCACAACGATGTCGAGAGCATCGTGCGCATGCAGCGCGACCTGGCCGAGCTGGTGCCCGAGGCCCGCATCGGTATCGCCCATGGGCAGATGCCCGAGCGCGAGCTGGAGCGGGTGATGCTGGATTTCCAGAAGCAGCGCTTCAACGTGCTGCTCTCGACCACGATCATCGAATCGGGCATCGACATCCCCAACGCCAACACCATCATCATCAACCGCGCCGACCGCTTCGGCCTGGCCCAGCTGCACCAGCTACGCGGCCGCGTCGGCCGCTCGCACCATCGCGCCTATGCCTACCTGGTGGTACCCGACCGCCGTTCGATGACGCCCGATGCCGAGAAGCGACTGGAAGCGATTGCGTCGATGGACGAGCTCGGCGCCGGCTTCACCCTGGCCACGCATGACCTGGAAATCCGCGGTGCCGGCGAGCTGTTGGGCGAGGACCAGAGCGGGCAGATGGCCGAGGTCGGCTTCAGCCTGTACACCGAACTGTTGGAGCGCGCGGTGCGCAGCATTCGCAAGGGCCATCTGCCGGACCTGGATGCGGGCGAAGAAGTGCGCGGTGCTGAGGTCGAACTGCATGTGCCGGCGCTGATCCCGGAGGATTACCTGCCGGACGTGCACACGCGCCTGACGCTGTACAAGCGCATCTCCAGTGCGCGCGACAGTGAGTCCTTGCGCGAGCTCCAGGTGGAGATGATCGATCGCTTCGGTCTGTTGCCCGACCCGGCCAAGAACTTGTTTGCGGTCGCCGAGCTCAAGCTGCAGGCCAATGCGCTGGGCATCCGCAAGCTGGAGTTGGGCGAGGCGGGCGGTCGGCTGGTGTTCGAGTCCAAGCCGAACATCGATCCGATGGCGGTGATCCAGATGATCCAGAAGCAGCCGAAGCTTTACACGATGGACGGGCCGGACAAGTTGCGGATCAAGCATCCTTTGCCGGAGGGTGAGGATCGGTTCAATGCGGCGAAAGCCTTGTTGGTGACTTTGCGGAAGGGGTGAGGTTTGGTTTACGTGCGGCCTGCGGGGGTATTGTCCTTTCGGGACACGTCCCGAACAGGGTCTGCCCCCGGCCACCGCACGTAACAACAGAATCACACACCCTCACCAAAACCAAAGCCATACTGCCGCAGGCAAAAAAAAGGAGCGCGCGCATGTACCAAGCCCTGCCCTCCGCCGACCACGTCGGCGCCTACCGCTTCACCGGCACCCTCGACCGCGAGGACTACGACACCTGCATCGCCGATGTCGAGGCGCGGTTGCAGAAGCACGGCCGCATTGGCATCTATTGCGAGCTTGATGGGTTTACTGGCCTTACGCTGCCGGCGCTGGGTCGCGATCTCGAATATGGCCTGCGAAACTTCGGCCGCTACCATCGCTTCGCCCGCGTGGCCATCGTCACCACGCCTGGCTTCGTCGCCAACATGAGCAGCTTGGCCGGACGCTTCCTGCCGCAGACGGAGGTGCGGGTGTTCGGTCCGGACGAGCGCGTCATCGCGCAGAATTGGGTCACCGACTTCGATCCGGAAATCGATTCGGCCGATGCAGATTGAACGCGTCGGCTAGAGCTGTGATTCCACCGGCAGCCAGCCGATCACCTTGGCCGCGCCGCGACGCCAGGCGGTGGCCTCGGGTTCGCGGGTCCAGGTTTTCGGCGGTTGTGCGGCGTCGTCGTGCCACTGCAGCGCGTCGCCCGTAAGCGTGAGCCGGTAGCTCACCGCGGGCGCGGTCTTGCGCGCGTACAACAGCTGCAGTTCGCGCGCCATGTCCGGCTGCTCGAACAACAGGCCCATCTCGGTATTGAGGTTCATCGAGCGCGGGTCGAGGTTGAACGAGCCGACGAAGCCGGTGCGGCCGTCGACCACGAATGCCTTGGTGTGCAGGCTGGCGCCGCTGGAGCCGAACAGGCTGCCGTCGGGCTTGCCGTTGGGCTTGAGCTCGAACAGCGCCACGCCGCCGCGCAGCAACGGGGCGCGGTAGCCGGCGTAGCCACCGTGCACCGCGACTACATCGTTGGCGGCCAGGGAGTTGGTGAGTACGCCGACCTCGACCCCGCGCCGGCGCAAGTTGTTCAGCCAGCGCAGGCCGGCGTCGCCGGGGACGAAGTACGGCGAGATCAGCAGTAACTGGTGCTTTGCGGTCGCCATGTCGTGCACCAGCACCGGCGTCATCCAGTCCGGTGCCGGCGGCGCACCAGCGGCCTTCTCCGGCGGATCGGAAATCACATGCGCGGCTTTCGACCAGTGGATCGTGCGCCGCTGCTCGACCAGGCTGCGCACGCCGGGCGATTGCGCCAGCTTCTGCAGGTACGGTTTGGCGCTGGGTGAGCCCAGGCCGGTCGCCAGCGTTTGCCGCAGCGCCGGCAAGCCGGTGGAAGGCTTGCGCACCAGCGCCGAGAGCGGAATGGCGTTGGGACTGTTCCAGTACGCGTCGAACTGCCGCGACGCCTCGCCCACCGCCTCGCCGAGCACGGCTACGTCGGTGTCCATGAAGTTGGTATCGCGCGCGGCATCGAAGTACTCGTCGCCGACATTGCGCCCGCCCACGATCGCCACCTGGCCATCGGCAATCCAGGCTTTGTTGTGCATGCGCCGGTTGACACTGAAGAAGCGCAACAGCATCTCCATTCCGCGCATCACGGTGCCCTCGCGCGCGCGGGTGGGGTTGAACAGGCGCACTTCGATCAAGGGGTGGCTATCCAGCGCCGCCAGCACCGAGCGGCTGCCGCGTACGTTGAGGTCGTCCAGCAGCAGGCGCACGCGCACGCCGCGGTCGGCGGCGCGCAAAACGTCTGCGTACAGCAGGTTTCCGGTGAAATCCGGGTGCCACATGTAGTACTGCAGGTCCAGGCTGCGGCCGGCGCCGCGCGCCAGCAGCGAGCGCGCGGCGAACGCATCGACATTGTCCGAGAGCAACACCATCCCGGTCTGCCCGGGGTGTACCTGCACCAGCGGCGTGAGCGCTCGGTCGATGGCGGTGGCATCGGCTCGCACCGGCAAGGCGTGGCTGGCCGGTCCACGGACGTGGTCGGCAAAACGGCCGTAGCTCCACAAGGCCGCCACGGATGCCAGCAGTAGGGCCAGCAGTACGATGGCGATCCACTTCACAGTTTTTCGGGTCATGCCCGCATTCTCGGGCGCACCGCGTCGGCGCGCCGTGCACACCGCCGGTTGGTGTCCGGAAAGCACGCGAAACGGCGCGGACACCTTGGTCCGCGCCGGCAAGCTGCGCAATTTCCGCTGGGTCAGCGCGGCGGCTCGATCACCACGTACTGCACCGTGGTGCCGGCATATTGCGGCTGGTACCACGTGTTGCCGCACTGCTGGTAGGCGATGCCATTGATCACCGTGGTGACGCAGCTAGGCGGCACCGAGTTGACGATCGAACCGACCACCGCGGCAGTCACCATGGTCGTGGCCGTCACCGCTGCCGCCGTGGCCACCGGATGGTCGTACCAGCCGTCGTGCCAGTGGTTGTCGACATCCACGTCGATATCGCGGTGGACGTTGACGTCGCGGTTGACGTTGACGTTGTGGTTCACGTTGGTATTGCGGTTGACATTGGCGTTGCGGTTGACGTTGTGCCCGGCATTGCCGCCGCGGTTGATATTGGCGCCGCCGGCGTGCGGCGCATGGTTGACGCCAGTGCGCGCAACCGAGCGCGTGCGCGGCGCCGCGTCGGCAGCGGCCGAGGCCATCAGACCACCCGCACCAGCGACGAGCGCCACCGCCAGCAGGAACCGGAAATTACGCACGTTCATGGCTTGTCCTCCGCAACCACGGCCACATCGACCTCGACCAACTCGATCTTCGCCGCATCCTTGGGTGGCACGAAGGTAAAGGTGCTGTCCTTGAAGCTGGCGTTGGTATTCCACGTCAGCGTAGTGCTGTACTGCGGCTGCGCCGGATCATCGGTAGTGGTGATCACCAGCCGACGCGGCAGGGGCTTGTCGCCGGTTTCCACCCACAGCTGCCAGTCCACACCCTCCTGGCGGAACGCATATTGCTCGGTGACGCTGCCATCGATCCGCGCCGGCCCAACGAACGTGGCCGATTTCAGATCCGAGACCGGCGCCTCGTCGGTGCCCCAGAGGAACAGATCGGGCAATGGCAGCTCTATGCCGTAGCGGTCGCGGGCGTCGGCCATCAGCGCGCGCAGGGTGGGCGGCGCATCGACGCTGGCGTAGTACTTATTCTTCGGACCGTACACCGTCAGCGTCTTGCCGTCGTAGAACAGCTCACGCTCCTTGCGGTCGGTCTTCCAGCTCAGTTGCAAGTCGTTTGGCGCGCGCACCTTGTACTCGACGCTGCCGGGAAACTGCAGCTTCTGTCCGTCCTCGGTCACCACGTCCAGCGTGGTATCGCCGCGGACACTGAAGCTCTTGAGGCTGCGCAAATACTTGCCCATCTTCTGCAGCGCGGCCACGGCCTGCGGTTCGACGGCGGGCGCGGCGGCGGTGGGCGCGGTGGCGGCGGCCTTTGGCTTGGCCGGCTCGGCCGACAGGGCGGCTGGCGCGGCCAGGGCTACGGCAAGCGCCAGGCAAAGGGTGGATCGGGACATGGGTTTCTCCAGGCGTTGCACTTGGGTGCACGGATCGCTGTAGAGCAGACCATCCCGGGTGGTCGGGCGCGACGGATGAATTACCGGTTTTTGGTTGAGTAAAACTACTGCTCTGGGGAGCGGACTCTTTGGTTTCCCGTGCGGCGTTTGGGGTCGGGCCCTTGCCCCGGGGGACGCCAAGATCTGCATCCATGCGGGGCTCGTTTGGGCGACGTCCTGTCGCCCAACGCCCCCAGGGCAAGGGCCCGACCCCAAACGCCCGATAGAAGGTCGCGTTTGTCTGGGGACACGCCTCATCCGCCGCTGTCGCGACACCTTCTCCCACCAGTGGGAGCAAGGACGGCATGGCTCGTTGCACGCTGCAATCAATCGCCGACAGCCGCTGCTGTCCTTCTCCCGTTGCGGGAGAAGGTGGCCCGACAGGGCCGGATGAGGGTGCTTTTCTCTCCCCCAAACCAGGCTGATCTATCGGGTGGTCGGGGGCAGACCCTGTTCGGGACAATTGGCGACATGGATGTCGCCAATTAGCCCCCAGGGATGGGTTCACGGCGTGTCCCGAACAGGGTCTGCCCCCGGCCACCGCCGATAAAAACAAAACAACAAAACAAGCAGAACTAGCGAAAACGCCGATCCAAGAACAAACCAATCAACCCACCCCCCACCACAGGCACCACCGAATAGATCGGAATCATCAACAAACCCAGCCCCGCCTGCGCATCCGAGCGCAAGTTGATACTCCCGTACGCCCAGGCCAAGTAACCGAAGCCGACCAACACCGGCACCCACAGCGAAGCAGCACGCCGATACGCCAAGCTCCACAACAGCAAACCGCCCCAAACCACCGCACTACAGCCGGCCATGAACAAGAAGGCGCCCCAGCCCCCGTAGGTGACCTGCCCCAACCACTCGCGCCCGCCCGGCAGGCGCGACAGATAAGGCAGTACCAAGCCGAACAGTACGATCGCAATGCGCGCGCGATTCATCGCCATGGCAGCCCCTTGCTGAGAAGCTGCCGATGCTACTTCAGCGCGCGCACCCTGAGTGGCCCGCACCACTCAAGGCCGCAACAACACCTTGATCGCCCGGCGCTCGTCCATCGCGCGATAACCCTCGGCGACATCGGCCATCGGCAGTTCCAGGTCGAACACCTTGCCCGGATTGATCTTGCGCTGCAGGACCAGATCCATCAGGTGCGGCAGGAAGCGCCGCACCGGCGCCGGGCCGCCGAGCATGCCGGTCTGCGAGAAGAACAGCGATTGGCCCTCCAACTGCACGCCGTGCGGCACGCCGACGTAGCCAATCATGCCGCCCGGACGCGTCGCGCTGATGGCCTGTTGCATCGATTCGCCCGTGCCCACGCATTCGAGCACCGAATCGGCGCCTACGCCACGCGTCAGTTCCTTGATCCTGGCCACGCCAGCTTCGCCACGCTCGGAGATGATGTCGGTGGCGCCGTATTCGAGCGCGAGCGCCTGGCGGGTCTTGTGCCGGCTCATCGCAATGATGCGCTCGGCACCCATCTGCTTGGCCGCCAGCACGCCCATCAAACCCACCGCGCCGTCGCCCACGACGACCACGGTGGCGCCCGGCCTGACGCGTGCCGCGTCGGCCGCGTACCAGCCGGTACCGAGTACGTCGGACGTCGCCAGCAGGCTGGGGATCAAGTCGTCCGGCGGCATCTCGGCGGTGGCGACCAGGGTGCCATCGGCCAGCGGCACCCGCGCCAACGGCGCTTGCGCGCCGCTCATGAATTCGCGCTGCTCGCAGGAGGACTGGAAACCGTACTGGCAATGCGGGCAGGTGTTGTCGGACAGGCAGAACGAGCCGACTACGAACTGGCCCGGCTTGACCGTTTTCACTGCGCTGCCCACTTCCAACACCACGCCGCAGTATTCGTGCCCCATCGCCATCGGCTCGCCGACCGCGTTCAAGCCGCGATAAGGCCACAGGTCCGAGCCACAGATACAACTGGCCGACAGCCGGATGATCGCGTCGGTCGGCTCAAGGATTTCCGGTTCCGGCCGCGCTTCGAAGCGCACATCGCCCGGGCCGTACAACAGGGTTCCTAACATGGTGGGTTCCTCCTGGTTCGAACAGGAGGATGCTAGCCGCAGGGTTCGCGCAGAGTGAGGCCCTCAGCCTGGATGCCGTGATGAAACGGCCTCATCAATCGTCGTCGTGGTCGCTGCGCGGCGTAGGTGCGGCATCGGCGGCCGGCGACGGTTGGCAATACTCGCAAGCGATCGTCACCTGGCAGCCGACCTGCTCGTCGATGATGACGACTTCGCCCTTGCCGCCGCAGATCGCGCAGACCGGCGATGAGGACGGCGGCGGCGTTGCCGCGCTCACGGCCTGTCGCCAGGCGGGCGCCCGGCGCGGCCGCAAAAACGCCACGCCAGGCCCAACGCCAGCACCGCCGCGCCCATCAGGATCGGCAGGCCGTGGGAAAGCAGATAGCGCAAGACCATGGGGCTGACCTCCAGGATTCACCAAACCCGCACATCCGCCCCTGCGCCTGCTACTTCGCCTTGCCCTGGTTGGCCACCGCTTCCGCAGCGCGCTTGGCCGCTTCCGGGTCGCCCAGGTAACGATAGGTCTGCACGGCGAGTTGTTCGTCGAGTTCGAACAACAGCGGGATGCCGGTGGGGATGTTGAGTTCGAGGATCTCCTCGTTCGACACGCCGTTGAGGTACTTGTAAAGCGCGCGCAGCGAGTTGCCGTGCGCGGTCACCAGTACCGTCTTGCCTTCCTTGAGCTGCGGGGCGATGGCGTCGAACCAGTACGGCAACACCCGCACCAGCGTGGTGGCCAGCGATTCGGTGCCCGGCAACGCATTGCGGTCGAGCCCGGCGTAGCGGCGGTCGTGCGCCGGGTGGCCCGGGTCTTCCAGGTCCATCGGCGGCGGCGGGATGTCGTACGAGCGGCGCCAGATCTTGACCTGCTCCTCGCCGTGCTTGGCCGCGGTCTCGGCCTTGTCCAGGCCCTGCAGGCCGCCGTAGTGGCGCTCGTTGAGGCGCCAGCTCTTGTAGACCGGCAGCCAGTCCTGGTCGAGCTCCTTCAAGGCGCCCTGCAAGGTGTGGATGGCGCGCTTGAGCACCGAGGTGTGGGCGACATCGAACTGCAGCCCCTCGTCCTTCATCAGCTTGCCGGCGGCGGCAGCCTCGCTGCGCCCCTGTTCGGTGAGGTCCACGTCCACCCAACCGGTGAAACGGTTGTCCAGGTTCCATTGGCTCTGGCCATGGCGCAGCAATACGAGTTTGCGGGTCACTACGGGTTCTCCGGCGGCAGGGGATTGACGGGTTGATTGTAGCGGCGGGCTCGCAGGTGCGACACGATCCATGCCAGCAGTGGGTCTGCCGCTGTCATCGGCGCCATGCGATGCTCCCGCCTGCCCCGCCACTTGGAGACCGCCATGACCACCCTCATCGCCCCGCGCGTCCACGATATCGGCGGCCTGCAGGTACGCCGCGCGGTGCCGACGTTGCAGGCGCGCAGCGTCGGTCCGTTCGTATTCGTCGATCACATGGGCCCGGCGGTGTTCGAGCCCGGCCAGGGCATCGACGTGCGCCCGCATCCGCACATTGGCCTGGCCACGGTGACGTTCCTGTGGTCGGGCGAGATCGGCCATCGCGATACGCTCGGCTCGGAGCAGGTGATTCGCCCGGGCGATGTGAACTGGATGACCGCCGGGCGCGGTATCGCCCATTCCGAGCGCACGCCGCCGCCCGAGCGTGGCCGCGAGCATGCGCTGCACGGCATGCAGACCTGGGTCGCGCTGCCGCGCAACTTCGAGGAAACCGATCCGGCGTTCTACCACCATGCCGCGGCCAGCTTGCCGCAGCAGCGCCGTGGCGGCGCCTGGTTGCGGGTGATCGCCGGCCGCGCCTACGGCGAGGAGTCACCGGTGAAGGTGTTTGCCGACACCCTCAACGTCGCCATCGACCTGGAACCGGATGCCGAGATCGATCTGGACACCGGCCACGTCGAGCGCTCGCTGTACATCCTCGAAGGCCAGGGCCAACTCGACGGTGTCGATATTCCCGAGCGCTACCTGGTGCTGCCCGAGGAAGGTGCGCGCGGCCGCCTGCGCGCCAAGACGCCACTCAAGGCGATGCTGATGGGTGGCGAGCCGCTCGATGGCCCGCGCCACCTGTGGTGGAACTTCGTCTCGAGCTCGAAGGAGCGCATCGAACAGGCCAAGGACGATTGGCGCGAGGGCCGCTTCGGCAAGATCCCCGGCGACGACAAGGAATTCATTCCACTTCCCGAAACGCCGGCGCCGCCGCCCCCGAGCTACCCCTGAATTCCCTTTGCGGCCAATGGTTTCGGATGGAACCGTTGGCCTTCACCGGGCCGATTTGCTCCCCGGCCCAGGCTTGGCTATGGTGAGGGCGTCCACCCATCCGTTGTGATGGGCGGCACGTCGGGAACGCGCATGGGGATGCGCCACGCGGGCGATTCGGGAGGTACCCGTAGGCGAACCGACCCAGGCGATGCGCGCCTTCCCGTTAGCATTCACTGCCAGGGGAAAAACAATGAACTCCGCAACCCGCTTGTTCGGCCTGTTCCTGCTGTCTGCCAGCGGCGCCGCCATGGCGCAGCAATCGCCCACTTGTCCCACCTTGCCGCCAGCCGCCGGGCTGGAATGGAAGCAGTTGGCCGGCGCCGACTACCTTTCCTGCAAGGCGCTCACCGCCGATGGCCGCGAAGTGCTGGGCGTCATGCTCACCGCGCGTTCGCCCGGCCTGAGCCTGCCGCGCGACCACCGCGAGGAGAAGGGCCAGCTCGCCGAGGAAGACTTCTACTGGTATCGCCCCGACCTGGGTGGCCGTGAGGTCGCCAACCGCCGCGTGGCGGTGATCGAGCTTGGGAAAAAGCGCTTTGCCCAGGTGTGGGTCAGTGCCGGCGATGCCCAGGAACTGCGCACCCTGCAGGGGCTGACGCAGCGCCTGGACCTGGAGCCGGCGAGCCTGGCGCTCACGCGCTGAGCCCTGCGCAAACCGCTGCAACCGAAAAACTACCGTTGCCAAGCGCCGCGGCCAGGCATTGAATGCGCGCATCCCGCCCCTTCCGGGCGGGCCTGCGCAGGAGTTGCCTCATGTCACTGGCTAAGCGATTGACGGCGGAGTTCCTCGGTACGTTCTGGCTGGTTCTGGGCGGTTGCGGCAGCGCGGTATTGGCGGCCAACTTTGGCGGTGCCGGTAACCCGCTGGGCATCGGCTTCCTTGGCGTCGCCCTGGCCTTCGGCCTGACCGTGCTTACCGGCGCCTACGCCTTCGGGCATATTTCCGGCGGCCATTTCAATCCGGCGGTGAGTCTCGGCCTCGTGGCCGGCGGCCGCTTCCCGGCGCGCGACCTCATTCCCTACTGGGTCGCCCAGGTGCTCGGCGGCCTGCTCGCTGCCGCAGTGCTGTTCCATATCGCCCATGGTCGCGCCGATTTCGCGATCGATCCCAACGCAGCCGGCACCTTCGCCAGCAACGGCTTTGGTGCGATGTCGCCCGGTGGCTATTCGCTGGTGGCGGCGTTCCTGTGCGAGGTGGTGCTCACGGCCGTGTTCCTGCTGGTGATCATGGGCTCGACCCATACCAATGCACCGGTGGGCTTCGCACCGATTGCCATTGGCCTGGCACTGACCTTGATCCACTTGATCAGCATCCCGGTGACCAACACTTCGGTAAACCCGGCGCGTTCCACCGCGGTGGCGGTGTTCGCCGGTTCCGGTGCCCTGGGGCAGCTGTGGCTGTTCTGGTTGGCGCCGTTGCTGGGCGGGGTGATCGGCGGGGTGATCTACAAGATCCTGGGCCGGCCGGACCCGCACATCGTCGGTAGCGGCAGCTGATTCTCTGGTGAGAGGGTGAGCGCAGCCGCATCGATGCGGCTGCGCTCAGCGCCAGCTAGAAGCGCCCTTCCTGGTAATCGACGAACGCCTGCATGATTTCCTGCTTGGTGTTCATCACGAACGGACCATGCCGGGTCACCGGCTCGCGCAGGGGCCGCCCCGCGACCAGGATCAGGCGAGCGCCCTGGTCGCCGGCACGCAGCTGAAGCACGTCGCCGCCCCCGATCACACCGAGCTGCTGCGCCTCCAGCGCGCGCGCCTCATCGCCCTCGCCCACCGTCGCCGCGCCCTCGAAGACGTAGGCGAAGAGGTTGTGGCCTTCCGGCAGCGCGTATTCCCAGGCCACGTTGGCGGCCAGTTCGATATCCAGATACAGCGGATCGGTCGCCGGCTGCACGATCGGCCCGACCGTGTCGCCGACGCGGCCGGCGATGACCTTGACGCTGACGCCCGCCGCCGGGGTGGTCACCGGAATGCGCTCGGCCGGGAACTCCTGGTACTTCGGCTCGCTCATCTTGTCGCGCGCCGGCAGGTTCACCCACAGCTGGAAGCCGCGCATGCGGCCGGACTCCTGCTCGGGCATTTCCGAATGGATCAGGCCGCGGCCGGCGGTCATCCATTGCACGCTGCCCGGGGTGAGCAGGCCTTCGTTGCCGTGGTTGTCCTTGTGCCGCATGCGCCCATCGAGCATGTAGGTCACCGTCTCGAAGCCGCGGTGCGGGTGGCTCGGGAAACCGGCGATGTAGTCCTCGGCCTGGTCGGTGCCGAACTCGTCCAGCAGCAGGAACGGATCCAGGTCGGGCAGCTCGGCCGAGCCGATGACGCGGGTCAGCTTGACCCCGGCGCCGTCGGAAGTGGCGCGGCCGCGCAGGGTGCGCAGCAGGCGTGCCGGGGAGGCGGGGTGGGTGGCGCTCATGGCGTGACTCCTGGGAAGTTCGACACAGGATGGGTGCGCAGGGGCCGCCGACCAATGACAGCTGGCGCAACCTATTGTTCCGGGCATGGGCGAATCGGCGTGTGACGCTCTACGACCAAAGTCCTAGCGCCCAGCATTGACCCCAGCGCGGCGCGGGGGGAACCTTGGACGAATCTTTTGGGAGGGGACCACATGAAAGGTTTTTCGAAACTGGCCTGGGCCGCACTCGCGCTGCTTGGCGCCTTCTGCCTGGGCACCATAGCCCTGCGCCGGGGCGAGCAGATCAACGCCCTGTGGATCGTGGTCGCAGCGGTTTCCATCTACCTGGTGGCCTACCGGTACTACAGCCTGTTCATCGCCACCAAGGTGATGCAGCTGGACCCCACTCGCGCCACCCCGGCGCAACTGAACAACGACGGCCTGGACTACGTGCCCACCAACAAGCACGTGTTGTTCGGCCACCACTTCGCCGCCATTGCCGGTGCCGGTCCGCTGGTCGGGCCGGTGTTGGCCGCGCAGATGGGCTACCTGCCCGGCCTGCTGTGGTTGGTAGCCGGCGTGGTCTTTGCCGGCGCGGTGCAGGACTTCGTGGTGCTGTTCCTGTCCACCCGCCGCAACGGCCGTTCGCTCGGTGACCTGGTCAGGGAGGAGATGGGCCAGGTCCCCGGCACCATCGCCCTGTTCGGCGCCTTCCTGATCATGATCATCATCCTGGCGGTGCTGGCCATGGTCGTGGTCAAGGCGCTGGCCGAAAGCCCGTGGGGCATGTTCACGGTGATCGCGACGATGCCGATCGCCATCATGATGGGCGTGTACATGCGCTACATCCGCCCGGGCAAGATCGGCGAAATCTCGGTGGTCGGCCTGATCCTGCTGCTTGCCGCGATCTGGCTGGGCGGCAAGGTCGCCGCCGACCCGACCTGGGGCCCGGCCTTCACCTTCGACGCCAAGCAGATCACCTGGATGTTGATCGGCTACGGCTTCGTCGCCTCGGTGCTGCCGGTCTGGCTGTTGCTGGCACCGCGCGACTACCTGTCCACCTTCCTCAAGATCGGCACCATCCTGGCGCTGGCGGTCGGCATCCTGATCGTCATGCCGGAAATGAAGATGCCCTCGCTGACCCAGTTCGCGCATACCGGCGACGGCCCGGTGTGGAAGGGTGGCATCTTCCCGTTCCTGTTCATCACCATTGCCTGCGGCGCGGTCTCGGGCTTCCACGCCCTGATCTCCTCCGGCACCACGCCCAAGTTGCTCGCCAACGAAGGCCACATGCGCTACATCGGCTACGGCGGCATGTTGATGGAATCGTTCGTGGCGATCATGGCGCTGGTGGCCGCCTCGATCATCGAGCCGGGCATCTACTTCGCGATGAACAGCCCCGCCTCCGTAGTCGGCAGCGACGCCGTGGCCGTGGCGGCGAAGATCAGCGAATGGGGTTTTGCGATTACGCCCGACATGCTCGAAGCCACCGCGCGCGACATTGGCGAACACACCATCCTGGCGCGCGCCGGCGGCGCCCCGACCCTGGCCGTGGGCATCGCCCAGATCCTGCACCACGTGTTGCCGGGCGAGGACACGATGGCGTTCTGGTACCACTTCGCGATCCTGTTCGAAGCCCTGTTCATCCTCACCGCCGTGGACGCAGGCACGCGTGCCGGCCGCTTCATGCTGCAGGACCTGCTGGGCAACTTCGTACCGGCCCTGCGCAAGACCGAATCGTGGGGCGCCAACATCCTCGCCACCGGCGGCTGCGTGGCCCTGTGGGGCTACCTGCTCTACACCGGCGTCGTCGACCCGTTCGGCGGCATCCAGACCTTGTGGCCGCTGTTCGGCATCTCCAACCAGATGCTGGCGGGCATCGCCCTGATGCTGGGCACCGTGGTGCTGTTCAAGATGAAGCGCGACCGCTACGCCTGGGTCACCATCGTGCCGGCGGCGTGGCTGCTGATCTGCACCACCAGCGCAGGGCTGATCAAGATCTTCGACAGCAACCCGGCGCAGGGCTTCCTGGCGCAGGCGCATAAGTACCAGGCGGCAATTGCCAGCAATACGATCACGGCACCGGCCAAGACCGTGGGGCAGATGCAGCAGATCGTCACCAATGCCTACGTCAACACCGGGCTGACGGCGCTGTTCCTGTTCGTGGTATTCGCGGTGCTGGTGTACTCGGTCAAGACGATTGTCTTGGCACGCCGTAGTCCGGTGCGGACGGATCGGGAGACGCCTTACGTGGCGTTGACCCCGGCGCAGATGGCGGATCTGTGATGGGTACCGGGCTGGTTCCTGTTGGCCAGTACCAGGCGCACCGTCGGGTGTGGCGGCGCCTGGTGCAGACGGCGCGGTTGTGTTGCGGGATTCCGGATTACGACAACTACGTTCGCCATACGTTGGAGAAGCATCCTGATCGGGTGGTTATGGATTACCCGACGTTTTTTCGGGAGCGGCAGGAGGCTCGGTATGGGGGGAAGAATGGCTTTCGGTGTTGTTGATCGGTCGATATTTATTGTTTGATTTTTACGGGCGGCATCCGGGGGCAGGGCCTTTCCCGGAGAAAGCGTCCCGCCCCCGGAGACCGCAAGCAAGCAACCAAAAGGCCGCGCGTCAAACAAACATCCCCCCCGACGCCTCAACCCGCTGCGCATTGACCCATCGAGTAGCAGGATCCAGCAACGCCACCATCACCGGCCCGATATCGTCCGGCTTGCCCGGCCGCCCCAACGCCGTGATCGAAGACACCATCGCGTTGACCTGCGCATCGTCGCGCACCCGCCCACCGCCGAAGTCTGTCTCGATCGCGCCGGGCGCCAGCGTGTTGACACTGATCCCGCGCGCACCCAGTTCCTTGGCCAGGTAGCGCGTAAACACCTCGATCCCGCCCTTCATCATGGCGTAGGCCGAACTGCCCGGTAGCGCGAAACGCGCCAGGCCGCTGGAAATGTTGAGGATGCGGCCGCCGTCGGCAATCAACGGCAGCAGTGCCTGGGTGAGGAAATACGGGCCGCGCAGATGCACGGCCACCATTTCGTCGAACTGCGCCGGCGTGGTCTCGGCGATTGGTGCGTACAAGGCGGTGCCGGCGTTGTTCACTAGCGCATGCAGATGCGTGGCCTGCCACTGCGATAGCTGGGCGCGCAATGCTTCGACGAAGCCCGGCAATGCGGCGGGATCGGCGACATCGAATTGCAGTGCCGCTGCGCGTTGGCCCAGCGCCTGGATCTGCGCGACCACGGCCTGCGCCTCTTCGGCGTTGCTGCGGTAGGTCAGGACGATGTCGCTGCCGGCGTGCGCCAGCGCCAGGGCGCCGTTGCGGCCGAGGCCGCGGTTGCCGCCGGTGATCAGGGTGATGCGGGTGGTCGTGGTCATGGCAAGGCTCCAGTCGGGCGCGCTGTGCGCCGGGAGTGCCAGGGTATTGAGCTTGACATGGACAATAAATCGCTCAAATCTGAGCTAACTGTTCAACAATCGAAAACAATCATGGATCTGGCGCAGTCGCTGCGAGCGTTCCAACGGGTGGTGGAGTTGGGCGGCTTTACCCGTGCCGCCGAATCCCTCGGCCTGCCCAAGGCCAGCGTGTCGATCGCGGTCCAGCAGCTGGAAGCGCGCCTGGGCACCCAACTCCTGCATCGCACTACCCGCCGCGTGCAGGCGACCGCCGATGGCCGCGCCTTCTACCAGCGCAGCCGCGATGTGCTGGCGGACATGGAAGAACTGCAAGCGATGTTCCAGACCGAAGGGCGGCAACTGCGCGGCCGCTTGCGGGTGGACATGGGCAGTGGCATGGCGCGCGCGTTCGTGCTGCCGCAGCTGCCGGCGTTCCTCGCGGCGCATCCGCAATTGGAAATCGAGCTCAGCGCCACTGACCGCCTGGTCGATGTAGTGCGCGAGGGCTTCGACTGCGTGCTGCGTGGCGGCCATCCACAGGACAGTGCGTTGGTGGCGCGAACGTTGGGGTCGATGCGCATCGTCAATTGCGCCAGTCCCGCCTATCTGGCGCAGCGCGGTGTTCCGCGCAGCCTTGAAGATCTCGCCGACCACGCCCTGGTGCATTACGTCAGCACGCTGGGGCAGCGGTCGGCGGGTTTCGAATATCGCAGTGGTGGCGAATACCGCCTGCTGCCGATGGGCGGTGCGGTTACGGTCAACAATGTCGAGGCCTACCACGCCGCCGCGCTGGCGGGGCTGGGCATTATCCAGGTGCCGCTGCTGAGCGTGCGCCAGGCGCTGGCGCAGGGAACGCTGGTCGAAGTGGTGCCCGAACTGGTGGCCGAACCCATGCCGCTCACCCTGCTCTACGCCCAGCGCCGCCACCTGCCGCAGCGCGTGCGTGTGTTCATGGACTGGCTGGCCGAGCTGTTGGCGCCGCACCTGGATCCGCCGCTGCGCTAGCGCGGCGGATTCGTGCGACTCCCGCTACTTCCCATACTCCCAGTCATAAGGCGCAGCGGTCGCGCCCAGCACGAACTCGGTCAGTTCGGCGAAACCGTCCTCCGCGCGCACGTCGTTGCCCAGCATGAGCAGGCAGCGGCGCTGGCGCTGCAGGCACACCAGCATGTTGCCGGTGGTGTCGTTGTGGCCGCCCTTGAGGAAGCCGCGCCCTTGCGGTCCTTGGAACACCACCACGCCGAGGCCGGCGGCCAGGTCCTTGCGCCGCTGCGCCGGTGGCAGCTCTGGTTGCAAGGTCGGGAACTGGCTGCGCGTGGTGATCGCCAGTTGCGGGCGCAGCATCTCAGCGTAGCCAGCGGCGGTCAGGCCGCGGCCATCGACGAAGGCGGCGGCAAACTTCGCCAGGTCGGCGATGGTGGTGTCCATCGAACCGGCGGCGCGCACCTTGGAGCGGTCATCGTGCGGCTCCGGCTTGCCGTGCTCGTCCCAACCGTCGGCAATATTGGGCGCGAAGTCGTCCCGCCATTTCAGCGCCGTGCGGGTCATGCCAAGTTCGGCGAACACCGCGTTGGTGCCCTGCCCCACGTCCAGGCCCAGGCCGCGTTCGAGCACGAATTGCAGCGTCGCCAGGCCATCGCCCGAATAGGCGTAGCGCGTGCCCGGGTCGAAATGGAAGTGCAGTTTTTCGTCAGGCTCGAGGAAGTTGAAATTGGCAAAGCCGCTGGAATGCTGCAGCAGCAGGCGCGGCGTCAGCCGCCGCCAGCGTTCGTCCAGCGCGGTCCAGTCGGTATAGCGGTTGACGATGTCTTCGCCGCCATACGAAGGCAGCGGCTGCGGCAGGTGGTCGGCAATGGAATCATCCAGCGAGAGCTTGCCGGCCTCGACCCAGCGCATCACCGTGTAGGCGAACACCGTCTTGGTCAGCGAGGCGCCGTACATCACGGTGTCGGTGGTCAGCGGCTCACCCTGGGCGTTGCGCTTGCCGTAGGCCTGCACATACACCGGCTGGCCGCGGTCGATCACGGCCACTGCCAGTCCCTGGGCCGAGGTGCGCCGCATCACTTCGGCGACCTTTGCATCGATCTGTGCCGGCGTGGGCAGCGTACGCGCCGCGGCCGGATGGGAGGACAGCAACAGCAGGCAAAACAGACAGCCGATGACGGACTTCATGTCGCATCCTCCGCGGGTCGGCGGCCCCCTTGGCCACCCTGGCTTCACGCTAGCGCGCCGCCGGGCCGGCCCGCCCCTGCCGCAAGTCACGCGCTTGTGCCGCCCGCACGCACGCTCTAGGCTCGCACCGGCCCACCGTGCGGAACCTGCGATGACCCACAGCGACCCCTTCAGCGCCTTCCTCGATGGATATGCCGCGGCGGTACGCGCGCGCGATGTCGACGCCTTCCTCGCGCTTTATGACGAGTCGCTGCATGTGTTCGACATGTGGCAGACCGCGCCGCTTACCGGCCTGTCCGCCTGGCGCGCGATGGCCGAGGGCTGGTTCGGCGGGCTCGGCGATGAAGTGGTGGTGGTGAGCTGGCGCCAGGCGCAGTCGCAGGTCGGCGGCGACCTGGCCAGCGGCCAGGCGATCCTCACCTTCGCCGCGCAGGCGCCCGATGGCAGCGTGCTGCGCGCGCTCGACAACCGCCTGAGCGTGACGCTGCGGCGCGGCGCGGGCGGCTGGAAGGTCGTCCACGAACATACCTCGGCGCCGATCGAACACGAGACCCTGGCGGCGGTGCTGAAACTAACCTAAGCCTTCGCACGGCTTGCACCGGCTTGCCGGCACGCTGCCGCGCATGGCCTCGACCTTCCCGCCCAGCGTTGCCACCCACGCGCTTCCCGCGCCCGTGCAGCCATGACCCGCGCCAACGACCCACACAACGCCCATGGCGCCGAAGTCGCCGCCGGCCTGCACGTGGACAGCTACAACCTGGCGCTGGTGCGCGCCGATGGCGAGGGCTTCGTCGGTGACCTCGCCAGCCAGACCGCGTTCCGCGAGCTGCTCGACCAGGCGCGCCGCAAGCAGCGCACCGCCAAAGATCCGTTCGGCAAGAAGCCAACCACCGAGCTCGGCAAGAAGGAGATCGACATGGTGCTGGTCGGCGGCGACGCCGATGCCGCGCACCTGGTGCATATCGCCATCGAACAGCATGCGCAGCGCTTGGTCGAGGTGACGCGTTGCTTCCTGTCGCAGCCGCAGTGGGCGTCAGTCGAGGCGATCGTATTGGGCGGCGGCTTCCCCGAAAGCCATTTCGGCGCGCTGTCGATCCGCCGTGCCGATCGCTTGCTGCGGCTGGCGCGGATCAAGGTTCGCCTGTACATCCTCGACCAGGACCCGGACGAAGCCGCCCTGCTCGGCTGGAGCACCCTGCTGCCGGCGGCGGCGCGCAAACATGCCGCCTACCTGGCGGTGGATATTGGCGGCACCAACCTGCGCTGCGGGCTGGTCGAACATCGCCTGGCCAAGGCCGCCGATGGCCACAAGGCGCGGGTGCTCGAACACATGCAGTGGCGCCATGCCGACGACGCGCCCGCGCGCGGCGAGGCGATCGCGCGGCTGGCCGGCATGCTCAACGGCCTCAATGCCCAGGCGCGCACGCTGGGCATCGACCTGGCGCCGTTCGTGGGCATTGCGGTGCCGGGCCAGATCGAGGCGGACGGCCATATCTCGCAAGGCGCCCAGAATCTGCCCGGCGACTGGGAAATGCCGTTCGACCTGCCCGGCGCGTTGGCCCAGCAACTCGATCGCATCGGCAAGCAACGCCCGCAGGTGCTGCTGCACAACGATGCGGTGGTGCAGGGCCTGAGCCAGTGCCACGCGATGCGCAAGCATCGCCATTGGGGCATCTTCACCATCGGCACCGGGCTTGGCAACGCCAGTTACTCGCGGCTGTGAGCGTACACCGGTGACTGCGCGATAATCACCGCGACCCCACTGCCGCGGAGCGAACGTGCGCGATTCCACCCTGGTCTTCTTCGTCACGCTGCACCTCAAGCCCGAGTGCATCGACGAATGGCGCACCGCCCTGGACGAATTGCTGCGCGACATGCAGCGCGAGCCGGCGTTCGTCTCCTGCCATCTAGACCGCGATGCGCAGGACCCCACGCGATTCACGCTCTACGAGCACTGGAACGAGGTCTCGGTGGAAGCGTTCCTGGCCCATCAGGCCACCGACTACCGCGATCGCTATGAAGCATTGCTGCCGCGATGGCTGCAGTCGCCGCGGCAGGCCCAGGTACTGTTGCCGCTACAGCGGTGGACGGCCGCAGCCTGAGTTCAACAGGCGTGGGTAACGCAAGAATCCACGGCCACAGGCCAAATCGCTGCGTGCGAGCAGACTTTCGTAAATCCTTCCAAGCACAGCACACGGCATGAACAACCTGCCGCCGCAGAATCCGCTGCCGCGCTCCTGCGGCGCAGGTTTTCATGGAGCATGCCGTCATGTTGGATTGGAACGAATACCGCAAGGAACTCGGCAGCCGTATCGGCGAGCTCGGCAAGCTGAGCCCCGATACGCTGCGTGGCTACCAGACATTGTCCGGAGCCGGTGCCAAGACCGGCCACCTCGACGGCAAGACGCGCGAATTGATTGCGCTGGCGGTGGCGGTGACCACGCGCTGCGACGGCTGCATCGCCGTGCATACCGCAGCGGCGGCGAAAGAAGGCGCCACCCAGGAGGAAGTCGCCGAGGCGTTGGGCGTAGCGGTGGCGCTCAATGCCGGTGCCGCGTTGGTTTATTCGGCGCGGGTGATGGATGCGCTGAGCGGGGCTTGAGGCTGACGCTGGCTGGCTGCGGAGATTCCTGAGCCTGCTGGAAGTTTCCGGTCGCGGCTGAAGCCGCTCCTACAGGGCAATCGCGTGCGTCATGGTGATCGGGGAGGCTCAGCCTGCCCCGGCCATCGCCCGCAAGGTGATGCCGACCACGTAGGCCAGGTAGGTGCCGGTGGCATAACCCAAGGTGCCCAGCAACACGCCCACCGGCGCCAGCGCCGGATGGAAGGCCGCGGCCACCACCGGGGCCGAGGCCGGCCCGCCGATGTGCGACTGCGAGCCGATGGCGAAGTAGAAGAACGGCACGTTGAGCAGGCGGCCCAGGCCCCATAGCAAGCCGATGTGCACGCCGATCCAGATCAACCCGAGCAGGAACAACCACGGCCGGTCGAGCAGCGCCAGCAGGTCCATCTGCATACCGATGCAGGCGATGAGGAAGTACAGCAGCAACGAGCCGATACGCGAGGCGCCTGCGCCTTCCAGCGTGCGCGCGCGGGTGAAGCTAAGGCCCAGGCCGCAGCTGGTCGACAGCACCACCACCCACACGAACGGCGAGTCCAGGCTGAAGCGCGAGGCCCAGGACACATTGGCATCGAACCAGGCCGACAATGGCGCGGCGATGGCATGGGCTAGCCCGACCGCGCCGAAGGCCACGCCGACGATGATCATCAGATCGCTCAGCGACGGGATGCGTTCGTGCTCGGCCTGGAACGCGGCGATGCGCTCTTTCAACTCGTCCAGCGGGCGGGTATCGGCGCCAGTGCGCGCGTCGATCTTTTGCGCGCGGCCGGCCAGGAAGATAAGCGCGGCCATCCACACGTAGCCGACGCCGACATCGACCACGGCGAACTGGCCGAAAGTGGTGGCATCGACATTGAACACTTCGCGCATCGCCAGCATGTTCGCACCGCCGCCGATCCAGCTGCCGGCCAGCGCGGCCATGCCGGCCCAGGTATCGCCGGCGACCGTGGACGGATGCAGCCACCGCATCAGCGCGAAGGCGACCACCGCACCAAGCATGATGCTGATCGAAGTGCCGACATACATCAGCACCAGTTTCGGCCCCAGCCGCATGATCGCCTTGATGTCCACCGCCAGCGTCAGCAGCACAAGTGCTGCTGGCAGCAGGATGTCGCGCGCGACCGGGTTGTAGAGACTCGTGTGCTGGCCATCGATCAGGCCGACGGTGTTGTAGATGCCGGGAATCAGGTAGCACAGCAGCAGTGCCGGCACGAAAGTGTAGAAGCGCTTCCACAGGCCTTGCTGGCGAGACGCAGTCCAGAACACCGCACCGAGGGTGGCGGCGATCAAGCCGAAGACGACGATGTCGTTCTGGATCAGGGCGGTGCTGGGTGGATTCATGCGGCTTCCCGACGGCTGGACGTTGCAACGACGCGGGGCCGGCGAAACCGGCCCCGCAAACACCACTTACTGGCCGATGTGGTCCTTCAACCAGGCATTGACGGTGTCGTGCCACAGGATCGAGTTCTGCGGCTTCAGAACCCAGTGGTTCTCGTCGGGGAAGTAGAGGAACTTGGATTCCACGCCCTTGCGCTGCGCCGCGGTGAACGCGGCCAGGCCCTGTTCCACCGGAATGCGGAAATCCTGCTGCCCATGGATGACCAGGATGGGCTTGGTCCAATTCTTGACGTGGTTGACCGGGTTGAACTTCTCGTACTTGTCGGCGTTGTCCCACGGCGTGCCGCCGTTCTCCCATTCGCTGAACCACAGCTCCTCGGTGCTGTAGCCCATCATGCGGTTGTCGAACACGCCGTCATGGTCGACCAGGCACTTCCACGGCTCGTTCCAGTTGCCGGCAATCCAATAAGTCATGAAGCCGCCGTAGCTGGCACCGAGCGCGCAGGCCTTGTCGCCGTTGAGGAACTTGTACTGCTGCTGGGCCGAGGCCCAGCCCTTCTGCAGGTCTTCCAGCGGGCGGTCGCCCCAATGCTGGCTGATCGCATCAGTGAAAGCCTGGCCGTAACCGGTGGAGCCGTGGAAGTCGATCATCACTACCGCGTAGCCCTGGCCGGCATAGGTCTGCGGATTCCAGCGGTAGCTCCAGCCGTTGCCGAAGCTACCCTGCGGGCCGCCGTGGATCAGGAACGCCACCGGATACTTCTTGCCCGGCTTGTAGTTGTACGGCTTGACCACGTAGCCGTGCACGGTGTCGTTGTTCCAGCCCTTGAACTCGAATTGCTCGAAGTCACCGAACTGCACATCCGGCAGCATCTCGGCCGCGCTCGGGGTGATCGCGCGCGCATTCTGCGCGGCGCTGTCGGCCACGAAAATCTGGTCGCCGCTCTTGAGCGAGTTGCGGGTGAACGCCAGCGTCTCACCGGCCAACACCGGCGAACCGACGCTGCCCTCGCCCACCAACTTGGTGGCCTGGCCGCTGGCGATATCGATCTTGAACAGCGGGTGCTCGCCCATCTCGTCGGCGCTGGTGTAGATGGCCTTGCCATCGGCGCTCAACACGATCTCGCCGGCCGAGCGATCCCAATCCGCGGCAATTTCGCGGGCCTTGCCGCTGGCCAGGTCGAGCGCCATCAGCGCGAAACGGTCGGCCTCGAAACCCGGGCGCTGCATCGCGCGGTAGTACAACGTCTTGCCGTCGGCGCTGAACACCGGACCGGCGTCCCAGGCCGGGTTGGCCTTGGTCAGGTTGACGGCAGCCTTGCTGCCGGCCGCATCAAGCTTGTAGAGGTCGAAGTTGGTCGACCACGGCTCCTGCCGCCCGGCCACGCGGATGCTGGCGACCACGCTCTTGCCATCCGGCGCCCATTCGAAATCATCGTTGCCGCCGAACGGCTTGGACGGCGCATCACCGGCGATCTTGGCGCTGATCGCGGTCGCAGTGCTCGCCTTGGCCTCGGCCTTGGGCAGCGGCGCGACGAACAGGGTGTTGCGGCGGCCATCGTTCCAGGTATCCCAGTGGCGCACGAACAGCGAATCGAACACCTTGCCGGTGGCCTTGCTGGCTTCCAGCGCATCGAGCTTCTTCTTGCTGCAGGCCAGGTCCGAGACGCAGTCCTGGAACACGCCGGCGCTGAACACGATGCGGTCGCCCTGCGGCGAAAGCTTGAAGCTATCCACATCGACCGGGAAATCGGTCAACTGGCGCGGCGTACCGCCGTCGGCCGGCATCGCATACAGCTGCTGGCTGCCGTTCTTGGCGCTGAGGAAGTACAGCGTCTGGCCATCACGCGAGAACGCGGGCGAATTGACGTTCCAACCCTCGGGGCTGATCTGCTTCGGCGGCGCCATGTCGCGCGTGCGCAGATCGCGGCGCCACAGGCTGTTGCTGGCCTTGGTCTTGTTCGCATCCATCACCCGCTTGGAGAACACCAGCACGCCGCCATCCGGGCTCAGCGTAGGCGCCGAGACCCGATCGAGCGACACCATGTCGCGCACATCGAAACCGCGTGCGGCGGCCAACGTAGGCAGGGCGGCCAGCAGGCACAGGGGCAGCAGGGCATGGCGAAGCTTCATGGGTTCTCCGGGGCTGGGACGGCAAACCTCCGATGGTAGGGGTGGGGGTTGGGCGGCGCCAAGGCCTAAGGTCATAGCGGCGATGGTTTGGTTGTTATCGGCGGCGGCCGGGGGCAGGCCCGTTTCGGGACACGCCGTGAACCCGTCCATGGGGGCTAATTGGCGACATCCATGTCGCCAATTGTCCCGAAACAGGCCTGCCCCCGACCACCCGACAGGCCGGCGCAAGTTGTGAGAAGAGAAAAAGCACCCTCATCCGGCCCTATCGGGCCACCTTCTCCCAGAGGGAGAAGAACAGCAGGCGCTGTTGGCGATTGATTGCAGCCGCAAAATGCATGCCGTCCTTCTCCCTCTGGGAGAAGGTGTCGCGACAGCGACGGATGAGGGCACTCTCCCCACACAAACGCGACCTTCTATCGGGTGTTCGGGGCCGGGCCCTTGCCCCGGGGGCGTTGGGCGACATGGACGTCGCCCAACGAGCCCCGCATGGATGCAGTACTTGGCGTCCCCCGGGGCAAGGGCCCGGCCCCGAACGCCGCACGGAA
>Ga0160435_1000142_pt1 | contig 40334 bp, 31 predicted proteins | sample HID1973K_E0MG_FD_108213 | JGI IMG/M metagenome (GOLD analysis project Ga0160435, IMG submission 108213) | Enriched mosquito-associated microbial communities from UW Madison campus, WI, USA - HID1973K_E0 MG | ecosystem: Host-associated > Arthropoda: Insects > Digestive system > Unclassified ...
CCCTCGGCCACTACCAGCCGAACCGCCTCTTCACGCATTGCCGCTGAAATCTCTCTTGCCATCTGCCCACCTCGATATCTGGATAAATCCTATCTCGGTGTCCAAGAAAATTAGACCAGCTCAGTCACGCCCCCCTTTGTTAAGGGGGGCGCGGCGACAGCCGCGGGGGATAGGCGAGTGCGGAGGCAGGGCCCCAAAGTTTGCGCAGCAAACTTAGGGAGCGTCGCCCGCAAAGCGGGCGGCGCAGCCAGCCACCCGAGGACGCTAGTCCTCGGGTGGCTGGCAAGAGTCGCGAACGATCAAGTGCGGCCGCACGCTCGCGGTCGGCATGCTCGGTTGCGCTTCTGGCTGGATCAGCATCGCCGCGGCGGTGCGGCCGGTGTCGCGGGTGTGGCGGCGCACGGAGGTCAGCGGTGGCCACAGGCGCGAGGCAAGCGAGCTGTCGTCGTAGCCGATCACCGAGAGCTGGCGCGGGATGCTGATGCCGGCGCGCAGTGCGACTTTGTAGATGCCGGCCGCCATTTCGTCGTTACCGGTGAAAATCGCGGTCGGGCGCTGCTTGGACAACAACAGTTTTTCGGCGGCGGCGACGCCGGATTCGAAGGTGTAGCCGGCTTCGACTACGCGTTCGGCCGGCAGTTCGATGCCGCGCCGCTTGAGTGCGCCAACAAAGCCGCTGGTGCGCTCGATCGAGGATCGGTAGTTGCTCGGGCCGGTCACCAGGGCGATGTCGCGATGGCCCAGCGATAGCAGGTAGTCGGCCGCTTCGGCCGCGCCTTCGGAGTCGTGGGTGATCACGGTCTGCGAAGTCGCGTCCAGTGCTACCGAAGCGATGCGGGTGTAGCGGACGCCGATCTCGGCAAGCATATCGGCCAGGGCCTGGTCTTCCGAGGCACGCGGCACCAGGATCACGCCGTGCAGCTTCTGCTGCTGCACGAAGCGCCGCACGCCTTCGATGTAGCCGGGGCTGCGGGTGTCGCAGGGGTGCACGACCAGCTCGTAGCTGGAGCCGCGCAGTGCGTCCAGGGCGCCGTACTGCATGTCCACGATGTATTGCGCGGTCGGGTTGTCGTAGACCATGCCGATCAGGAACGAGCGCCGGAACGCCAGGCCACGGGCCAGCGGGTCGGGCGCGTAGCCGACTTCGCGCATCAGCGCCTGGACCTTCTCGCGCGTGTCCTGCCGCACCAGCGGCGAGTCGTTGATGATCCGCGAGACTGTCTTCTTGGAAACCCCGGACAGGCGGGCGATATCGTTGATGGTCGCCACCTTGCCCTTGGGCAGGCCGACGATGGCTTCTTCGGCTTTCTTGCGCGGCATGGCGGCGGGTCGTAGGAAGTGGTGTGATTCTAGCGGGTTGGCCGGGCGAGGAACGGCGCTGGCGGAGCAGCGACGCCTCGGCTAGACCCCGCGCCCGCCGGGAAGTTCCTGCGTGGCGCTCAGTCCAGGGCGCCGTAGCGGAAGTCGAGGAACCGTACCTGGCCGTCGCCGGCGGCGTAGATCGCCGGTTTCAACGCCAGGAACTTGCCGGCCACGTTGTGGTGGTAGCCGGACACTTCCATCTGCACCGGGTACTTGGTCCAGGTCTTGCCGTCTGCGCTGGTGTGGATAGTGACGATGTGGCGGTCGTTGCGCACGCGGATCCACAATTCGCCGCCAGGGCCGGCCGCCAGTTGCTTGGGCCGCTCCTCGCCGTAGCGATGCAGGATGAAGTCGCGGCCATTGCTGCCGACGCCGGCATACAGCCGGTCGCTGTAGAACAGCAGCGCACCGCCGACCGCGCCGGGGCCGATCTGCATGCGCACTTCGAATTCATAGGCCGGGTCGGTGGCAATGGCCGTCAACGGTGAGCTGTCGCGCGGGGCCTGGCCCTTGCCGCGCAGGGTGAGCGCGCCATCGCCGAACGACAAACGCTTGGCTTCGTCCGCCGCCGGTGCGTAGAACGACCATTGCGGGCCCAGGCGTTGGCCGTTGAAGTCATCCGACATCGGCAGGCCATGCGGCAAGGCCTCGCCGCTGGGCTTGCGCAATGGCTTGCCGAGGTCGCCGCCCTTGGCGACGAACCAGCCGTCCTTCGTCCACTCGATCGGGTCGAGCAGCGCCTGCCGGCCGAGGGTCCAGAAGCCGTTTTCGTAGCCGTGGTACAGCATCCACCAACGGCCATCGGTGCCTTCCACCAGCGTGGCGTGGCCGCGCGACCACCAGGGCTCGTTGGCAGATTGGGTGCGGGTGATGGGGTTGTTCGGCGCGTTTTCCCACGGTCCATGGATCGAGCGAGAGCGCGCGGTGATGACCATGTGCCCGGTCGGCGGACCGGCGGTTCCGCCGACCGCGGTGGTCATGTAGTACCAGCCGCCATGGCGGGTGATCTTCGGCCCTTCCTGCGCGTAAGCCTCCACGTCCCAGCTTTCGGGATACTTCCAGCCGTCGTAGACGTGCTTCGGCGTGCCGACGACCTTGAGGCCGTCATCGGACAGTTGCACGTAATCGCCGCCGCTCAGGAACAGGTAGCGCTTGCCGTCTTCACCCACGGCATGGCCCGGGTCGATGTACTTGCCCAGGCCGAGGTCGATCGGTTCGCTCCATGGCCCGGTGATGCGGTCGGCCCACACCACGAAGTTGCTGCGCGTGCCGTTGTCGCCCTGCCGGGCGGGGAAGTAGATGTAGTAGCGGCCGCCATGCTTGACCAGGTCAGGCGCCCAGATCGCGCCGACATTGGTGTTGATCGCATGGCCGAGCGGCTGCCAGTTCACCAGGTCGCGCGAATGCCACAGCGGCAGACCCGGATAGGCATCGAACGAGGACAGCGTGAGGTAGTAGTCCTCGCCGTCCTTGAGCACGGACGGGTCGGGGTGATCGCCGGACAGCACGGGATTGAGAAACGTCCCGTCGCCCTGGTCTGCGACGCGCTGGTGCTCGATGCCGCGCTTCCATTCGGCGGCTTGGGCGCCGGTGCATGCCAGCAGGGCCATCAACAACCACAGTGTCTTGCGCATCGCATTTGCTCCCACGATTCCGGTATCCATCAACCTGCACGCAACATCGCCGGCAACCACAGCGACAGTTGCGGGAAGAACGCCACGATCAACAGCACGCCCAATGCCGAGAGCCAGAACGGCCAGATGGTGCGCATGCTGTCGGTAATGCTGATCTTGCCGATCGCGGTGCCGATGAACAGCACCGAGCCTACCGGCGGGGTGACCAGGCCAATGCCGCCGGCCAGCACCATGACCAGGGCGAAATGGATCGGATCGACGCCGTAGGCCTTGACCACCGGCAGGAAGATCGGCGTGCAGATCAGGATCTTCGGTGCCAGGTCCATGAACATCCCCAGCACCAACAAGATGGCCACGATCATCAGCAGCACCATGCGCTGGCTGTGGGCGAACTTCTGCAGGAAGTCCACCGCTGCCGCCGGTACCTGCAAGTAGGCCAGCAGCCAGCCGAACACCGCCGCAGTAGCGATCACGAACAGGATCACGCCGGTGGTGCGGGCGGCATGGGTGACCGCGGCGAAGAACTCGGCCCACTTGAGCTGGCGGTACAGCAGCGCGGTGACCAGCAGCGCGTAGACCACGGCGATGGCCGCGCTCTCCACCGCGGTGAAGATGCCGGCGCGGATGCCGACGAAGATCAGCAGCACCAGGCCCAGGCCAGGCAGCGCGCCGACCAGCCGCATCAGCACTGCGCGCCAACCCGGGAACGGTTCGGTGCCATAGCCGCGATGACGAGCCACCAGATACCCGGTCACCATCATTGCCGCGGTCATCAGCAGCGCCGGCACGATGCCGGCGGCGAACAGGTCGGCGATCGAAATGCCGCCACCGGCCGCGGCCGAGAACAGGATCAGGTTATGCGACGGCGGCACCAGCAGCGCCACCAGCGCGGCGGTGATGCTGACGTTGACCGCGTAGTCGCGGTCGTAGCCGCGCTTGATCATCTGCGGAATCATCGTGCCGCCGACCGCCGACACATCGGCGATCGCCGAGCCCGACACGCCGCCGAAGAACAGCGAGGACAACACGCTGACCTGGCCCAGGCCGCCGCGCATGCGCCCGACCAGCGAGGCCGCCAACGCGATCAGGCGTTCGGAGATGCCGCCACGCAACATCAGTTCGCCGGCGAAGATGAACAATGGAATCGCAATCAACGAGGCCGAGCCGGAACCGGCCGATATCTGCTGCACCAGGACAATGCTGGGCAGGTCCAGGTAAACCAGCGTGGCAAGCGCCGCGACCGCGAGCGCATAGGCCACCGGCACGCCGACGACCATGAGCACGACGAACAGCAACAGCAGGATGGCAATCGCCATGGGTCAGGCCTCCCCTTCTTGCAGATGGAGCGGGCGCAAGACGCGCCACACGCGGTACAGCGCAAACACCGTCATCAACGCGCCGCCGATGGCCAGTGGCAGGTAGTTGATGCTCTGCGGCATCTGCGCGCCGGCGATCTTGATATCCAGGCCGTCGACCAGCAGCATGCTGCTCCAGCCGGCCAGGACCGCGCCGACCGCGGCCATCACCAGGGCGCGCAGGGCTTCCAGCGCGCGGCGGCCGGCTTCCGGGAAGCGCTCGGCCAACAGGAAGAAGCCGAAGTGGCGGTTGGTATGCACGCCGGCGGCGGCGCCCAGGCTCATCGCGGTGCTGAGCAGCAGCAAGGTCACCGGCTCGGTCCAGCTGGGCGAATCGTTGAGCACGTAGCGGGTGAAGACCTGCCAGCCTTGCACCACCACCAGCCCGAGCAGGGCGGCGGCGGCGGTGTAGATGGCCAGGTCGGCGAGGCGGTCCAGCGCACGCTGGGCCGGTGGACGAATCACGTTGGTGGGAATGTCGGTCATCGCTTGCCTCACGCCAATGCGCGGATGCGTCGGTACAGCGCTTCGATTTCCGGGCGCTGGTGGTATTCGGCCAGCAGCGGTGCGGCGGCCTTGCGGAACGCCGCCATGTCGACGTCGTTGAACTTGACCCCGTGCGCCTTGACGTCCTCGCGAGCAGCTTGTTCGGAGGAGTCCCACAACTGCCGCATCACCGGCACCGAAGCACGCGCCAGCCGCACCACGCGCTCGCGGTCCTGCGGCGCCAACGCCTCGAAGCTGCTGCGCGACATCACCAGGATGTCCGGCGCATACGAATGCTCGCTCTGCGACCAGTAGCGCGCGGCCTCGAAATGGCGGCTGGACTGGAAGCTGCGCATGTTGTTCTCGGCACCGTCGATCATGTGCGTTTCCATCGCCGAGAAGGTTTCACCCAGCGACATCGGCGTCGGGTTGGCACCCAGCAAGCGCATCAACTGGATGAAGATGTCGGAGTTGGCGACGCGGATCTTCAGTCCATGCAGATCGCCCGGTTCAACGATCGGATGCTTCGTGTTGTAGAAGCAGCGCGCACCGGAGTCGTAGATCGCCAGCCCGACCAAGCCACGCGCTTCGAAGCTGCGCAGCACGGTTTCGCCGACGTCGCCATCGAGGGCGCGGCGCAGGTGCGGCACCGAGTCGAAGACATAGGGCAGGCTCAGCGCCTGGGTCAGCGGGAACGCGTTGTTCAGCGCGCCGGAGTAGACCCGGGTGATGTCGATGGCGCCGAAGCGGGCCATGTCGATCGCCTCGGCCTCGCGGCCAAGCTGGCCGGAGTGGTACAGGCGCAGCTTGAGGCGGCCGTCGGTCTCTTTTTCCAGCTGTTGGCCGATCCAGCGCACCGCCTCGACGGTGGGATAGTCGGCGACATGCACGTCGGTAGCAGTCAGCACCAGGCCGTCGCGGCCCTGGGCGCCTGGCGCCTGGGTGATCGCACGTGCCGCGCCGAACGGGGCGGCCACCGCCGCCCCCATGCCAATACCAATGAAACCTCTGCGTGTGATCATCTGCGCCCTCCCGCGCTCTGTTCACCAGGAGTGGGGGCCAATCAGGCGGCTGCGATCGCCTTGCACTGGATTTCGCCGAACCCTTCGAAACGGATGGTCGCCTGTTCGCCGACCGCGATGTCGTGGATGCCGGTGGCATTGCCGGTGGCGATGAGGTCACCGCGCTTGAGCGGACGCCCGCGTCGCGCCGAACGCCCCAGCGCGAACGCGTAGGCGGTCAACAGGCCACCTGGCAACAGGGTAGCGCCGCCGCTACCGACGACTTTGCCTTCGATGCTGGTCTGCGCGCGCAGGCCGGCCTCGTCGAGCGCGCGCCAGTTCGGGATCTCCGCGCCCAGAATCAGGCCGTTGTTGTTGCCGAAGTCGGAAATCACCACGCGCGGGCCGAGCTGGTTGATGGTGGCCAACGGACTGCTGGCGATCTCCACGCCCATGTACAGGCGCGCCGGCAAGGCCGCCGCCTGCTCGGGCGTCCACTGCAACTGGTCGGCCGGGGCATCTGCTTCCAGCTGCAGCACGTACTCGGCTTCGACGGCGCCGAAGCCACCGACATAGATCGGGAATTCGTTGATGCCACCGGTAGCATTCCAAAGCGCGCGCTTGAAGATCGGGCCCAGCAGGCGATCATCGCCGGAGGCGTCGCGGCGCTCGGCGGCGATGTAGCCGACCTTCCAGCCGACCACCTGGTCCGGCCAGCGCGCGATCGCCAGGTCCTGGACGCTGTAGGCGGTGACCAGGTCCGGCGGGATCTGGCCGGGGAAATCCGGCAACGAGCGGCCGTGCTGGCGCGCTTCGACAAAGGATTGGGCGATCGCGGACAACGCCTGCTGATCCTGCGGGCCGGGTTGTGGGCTCAAGGGTGACCTCCGGGTGGAATCGATGCTGCACTGCCCATCGACAGCGCCTGGGAACGATGTATATGGTAAACCGGTGTCATGAGCAATGTGCACTGCGGCAAAAACCGCGGAGCCTTGTCCACCAAGCCTTGGGAGGGGCTGATGATGCTTTGCCGTCTTAATGTGTTGTTCCCGGCCGTGGGTCTATGGCTCGTCGGTCTGTCCCTGGTCGGTACCGCGACAGCGGCGACTCCGCCGGCTGCCGCCAGCGAAGCCAAGGCCTGGCCCAGCAGCGAGACCCCGGCCGAGCGCCAGGCCCGCCTGCCGCTGTGGCCGGGCAACGGCTTGGCGCCGGGTGACCAGGCGCTGGCGCAGCCACAACGTGTGTTCGAACGCAGCCACGACCAGGCCTTGCCTGATCGCTATACCGACCACGTCAACCAGCCTTATCTGGTCGTGCAACGCCCGGCACACCCCAATGGGGCCGCGCTGCTGGTCATCCCCGGCGGCGGCTACCAACGCATCGTGCTGGACAAGGAAGGCACCGCCTTGCAGCAAGCGTTCGTCGACCAGGGCGGACTGACGTTGTTCGTGCTGCGCTATCGCTTGCCCGGCGAAGGCCACGCCGAGGGCGCCGATGCACCGCTGGTGGATGCGCAGCGCGCCCTGCGCCTGATCCGCTCGCAGGCGGCGCGCTGGCAGCTCGACCCGAAGCGCATTGGCGTGATGGGGTTCTCCGCCGGTGGCCATGTTGCCGCCAGCCTCGGCACGCGCTTCGACGAAGCGGTGCATCCGCCGATCGACGCGACCGATCGGGTTTCGGCGCGGCCGGACTTCCAGTTGCTGGTCTATCCGGTGATCGACATGACCGGCGCGGCCGCACACCCAGGCTCGCGCCGACAACTGCTCGGCGCGCAAACCGACGACGCGCGCGCCGCGCGCTATTCGCCGCAGCTACACGTGGATGCGCGCACGCCGCCGACCTTCCTGCTGCACGCGCAGGACGACAACGTCGTGCCGGTAGCCAACAGCCTGCTGTTCTACGACGCCCTGCAAAAGGCCGGCGTTGCCGCCGAGATGCATCTGTTCCCGCGCGGCGGCCACGGCTTCGGCGTGCGCGGTACCACCGGCCTAGGCGTGGCGGCCTGGCCGCAGCTGGCCTTGTCCTGGATCGACCTGCAAGCGGAGCCTGCGCGATGAACGACCACGCCTTTCCCAATGACCCGCATCGGCGTCGATTCCTGCGGGGCGCAGCGCTGACCGGACTGGCCGCCGCCGTCGCGCCCTGGCCCGCCAGCGCAGCAACGAAAGCCAGCGCCAACGAAGCGCCGGTTGCACGCGTGCGCGGTGGTCAACTGCGTGGCTACCGCGACAACGGAGTCGCGGTGTTCAAGGGCATTCCCTACGGTGCCGACACCGGCGACCAACGCTTCCAGCCGCCGCGCATCGAGACCCCCTGGACCGACGTGCGCGAGGCGCTGACCTACGGCGCCGCCTCGCCGCAACCAAAAGCCGACGAAGCCACCAGCGAAGATTGCCTGCGTCTCAACGTGTGGACGCCCGCACTGCGCGACGGCGGGCGTCGGCCGATCCTGTTCTACATCCACGGCGGCGCCTACAACAATGGCTCGGGCAGCAGCCCGCTCTACGACGGCGGCAACCTGTGCCGGCGCGGCGACGTGGTGGTGGTCACGGTCAACCATCGCCTCAACGCATTCGGTTACTTGTACCTGGCACCGTTCGGCGGCGCCGACCTGGCCGATTCGGGCAACGTCGGGCAGCTCGACTTGATCCAGGCGCTGAAGTGGGTGCAGCAGCACGCGGCGGAATTCGGCGGCGACGCCGGAAGCGTTACCGTGTTCGGGCAATCGGGCGGCGGCGCCAAGATCGCCACGTTGATGGCAACGCCGGCGGCGCGTGGCCTGTTCCACCGTGCCTGGACCATGAGCGGGCAGCAAGTGACCGCCTGTGGCCCGCGCGCGGCGGCACAGCGCGCGGCGATGGTGCTGGAGGCATTGAAGCTGGCGCCGGCGCAGGTCGATCGGCTGCGCACGCTGCCGGCTGCCGAGCTGATCGCCGCCGCCCAGGTGCGCGATCCCTCGCGCGCCGAAGACACCTCGTTGTACCTGGGCCCGGTGCTCGATTCCCGCTCCCTGCCGGTGCATCCGTTCTGGCCCGAAGCGCCAGGACAGTCCGCCGCGATACCGATGGTGATCGGCAACACCCATGACGAGACGCGCGCCTTCCTCGGCCACGATCCAAAGAACTTCGCCCTGACTTGGGACGAGTTGCCGGCGCGCCTGGAGAAGCAGCAATTCGTCGATCTATCGCCGAGCGTGGTGATCGCCGAGTACCGACGGTTGTATCCGCACTACTCGCCGTCGGACGTGTTCTTCGCCGCCACCACCGCCGGCCGCTCGTGGCGGGGTGCGGTCGAGGAACTGGAAGCGCGCGCGCGCCAAGGCGCGCCGACCTGGGCCTACCAGCTGGATTGGGCATCGCCGCTGCAGCCACAACTGGGCGCCTACCACACGCTGGATATCCCGCTGGTGTTCGACAACGTAGCCCGCGCGGAAGCCCGCACCGGCGATGGCGAGGCCGCGCGCCGCATGGCCGCGCTGATGAGTGAAAGCCTGCTTGCCTTCGCCCGCCACGGCGACCCGCAGCACCGCGGTTTGCCGCAGTGGCAGCGTTATGGACTGGATCGTCGGCAAACTTTGTTGTTCGATACCTCGCCGCGCCTGGCCGATGACCCTCGCGGCGGCGAGCGGCAATTGTACGGACGAGTTCCCTTTATCCAGCGCGGCACTTTCTGACCTTCCCACGCGGCATCGCTCGATTTCGAGCGCTGCCGGCCAGGCCTAGAGTGGTCTCGCAGCAGGGGATGGGAGAAGGCAATGGAAGGCTACTGGTTCCGCTCGACGCAGTTCCAGATCATCGAAGATGAGGATCTGGATACTGCACCCGGCATCTACGGCAGGCAGCTGGCGTATTGGCTGCGCGATGGGTTGGTCGAGGCCGGTTACGCACGGGCGGATGTACAGCCCGAGCCATGGGGATGGTGCGTGGTGGTCTCGCTGCGGCCGCTGCTGTGGGTGGGCTGCGGCGGCGTGGTGCCCGATGGTGTGGACGCCGAAGCAGTGCGTGGGGACGCACTGCTTTGGCACTGCCATGCCGAGGTCGAGCACTCCTGGCTCATGGGCTGGTGCCGCGGCGCCGCGGTCGAAGCCTCGGTGCGCCAGCTCGATATCGCGCTGCAGACGCTGCTGGTCGGCGAGCGTCGAATCCAGCTGGTCGATCCCCCCCTGTAGGAGGGGCTCTGCGTGGCCTTGGGCCATAAGCCCCGGCCGTAGAAACGACTAGGGCAAAACCACCCTCGCCACGTTATTCACCTGCGTCACCTCAGCCACCCCACCCTCCAGCACCAAGCGCACGCGCGCCCCCTGCAACTGCCCGCTCGATGGCACCGCCAGCCGCATCGTCTGCGTCTTCGGCAGCAAGTCCCGCGGCGCCGGCAAAGCGCCGAACGGCGCGCGCGCCAGTTCGCGACCACGCGCGTCCTCGAGGATTGCCACGCCGTCGGGCGCATCGCTGTGCCCCAGGCTGTGCACGGTCACCACCAAAGCATCGCCTTCGCGACGAACATCGCCACGGCCAATGCCGACATCCGCACGCAGCTCGACGGCGTCGCCCGGCTGGATCAGTTCCAGTTCCAGCACGGTAGTGGCGCGCGGCGCGAATACCACCTCGGTGGCGACGCTGCGGGCGAGATCCAGTTCGCGAACGTTGCCGCTGCCGTCGATCCGGTCATCGCCATCGCGATCGGTGCCGCTGCGCAGGCGCCAGCGTCCGGCGGCGATGTTCCACCCGGTCATTTGCGCGCGTTGGGCCTTGCTGCTGGTGTTGTAGGCGATCACCTTGAACCGCTCGGGCCGCGGCTGTGGCAGCAATAGCGCCACCTGCACGGCTGCCTCCGGATCATCGAAGCGCCAGCTCACCGTGTTGCCCGGATAAGTCTGGTTGCGCTTGAGCGCGACGCCACCCAATCGTGCGCGCTGCAGGTTCACCGTCGGCGACTCGACCCGATCCGACCACCAGTGGCCTTCGGTGTTCATGTAGAAATTCTGTAGCTTGTCGCGGGTCTCGCTGCGGTACAGCGTTTCCAGATAGCGCTTGTCGCCACTGTTTTCCCAGGCAACGTGGTGTGCGAAGTCCGGCACGGTGTCGGGCTTGGCCGCGGTCTTGCTGAGTTCGGCACCCCAGGAGGCGCGCTTGTCGAGCGCGTCGATGAAATTCTCGTTGAGCAGCGACAACCCGTCAGGCCCGGCGCGGCGCACGCGGTAGTCGAGCGCCTGCAGGTAGCGCGGCTCGCCGGAGGAGAAGCGCCAGGCCGCCCAGAAGGTCTGCATCAGGTCCGCCCCGCCGCTGCCTTCGAACAGTTCGCCGCCGCGGGTCTTGCCGGTGGCCCAGTTGATCTCGTTTGGCAGCACCCACTCACCCTTGGCATTGACCGAGGCGTGCGCAAGGTAACCGTCGGCCAGGCCGGTGACGATTTCACGGCTGCGCGGGTCGGCGTTATAGACACCGAGCAGCATCGCCGGGTGCAGGATCGGGAACGAGTACGGCTTCTGCCACTGCCAGTTCGGCTCGCGGTAGACCTTGCGGCCGCCAAACCAGTTGCTGGCGAACAACAGATGCCGCTGTGGATTGACCTGGATGATGCGGTCGAAAGCCTTGACCGTGGTCATCAAGCGCTCGACGGTGAGCGGGTCGCCCCAGTTGAGGTAGAGCATCTGGCTGTTGAGGTTGATGCCTTCCTCGTAGCTGTGCAGCTCGTCGGTCTCGATCGTGGACAGGCCGTCGGTGAACATGCCATTGCGATAGTTGGCGTCGGACAACGCGGTCATCGAAGCGTTCAACCGATCCGGGTCCACGCCCATCAGCGCCATGCCCGGCCACTGCTGGGTCAAGTCGGTGTCGTCGGAAATGCCGCCACCGAAATCGCCATAGGCGACCTGGCGCTGGTCGATCCACCAGTGGATGTAGCGGCGCGTGGTCTTGAGATCTTCCAGTTGCCAGAATGCCCACGCCGGCATGCCCTTCGGGACCTCGGGCAAGGCCACGGGCAGCGGCGACTGGTTGCCGTAGCTGATGTCGTTCCAGTATTCGCGCCCGAGCGTATGATCCGGATCCACGCGCAGCAGGTCGCTGACATCGCGATGCAGCCGGCGGTACAGCAATTGCCGTTGCGAGGTGGTGTGCTCTTCGACCAGGAAGCCCCAGTTGTCCTTGACCTGGTTGAAACGGTCGGCGACGTGTTCTGCCTTGGCCTGCTCGCGCGGCTTGAAGACCAGGCGCAGCTGGGCGCCGTCCAGCGCGCGGCCGTCGAAGGCCGGCGCGGCCGAGGCGATGTCGATCATCAGGCTGTCATCGCCGAGCAGGCGGTCGCGCAGGTCCAGCCACACGGTGCGGGCCTGCTTCGGCCGTACCGAGACCGAGACGTCGATGAGATCGCGCGCCGGCCACAGCGGGTCCTTGACCCGGATGTTGAGCGGGATCAAGCCGTCGGCGCTGGCCGGCAGGTCCAACGCGGGCAGGTCGATGGCGATGCCATCGAGACCGTCATGCATGTTTTCCCAGCCATAGGCCCAACTGCGCATCAGCGGCTGGTCTGCCGGCGGCTGGCCCAGCGTGGAGGGCACCAGGACGTGCACCAGCGGCCGCGCTTCGGCCTCGGCCAGAGGCTCGCGCTTGCGCGCCGGTGCCTTGGCCGGCAACGCGATCACGGTATCGCGCTCGCCCTGCGGATAACGCCCGGCGATAAAAGCGCGCAATGCGGCGAGGTTGTCGTAGTCCGGGGCAACGTCGCTGCGCACGGTGTAGCGCAAGGTGGTGGTTCCTTCGGGAACCTCTCCGGCGCCGACGTCGTAGGCCCAGATCTCCTGGATCGGCGTCTCCTGCTCGATGTTCTCGAAGCGCAGCGTGCCGCCGCGCTTTTCCGCGAACTGGTCGACGCTGCGCACCACGCCTCGCGCGCGCTGGAACAGGGCTTGCTCGGGTTGCCCGGACGCGGCGTACTTCGCCTGGCCGAAGGCGGCACCGCGGATCTCGATACGGTTGAACGGTTCGTCCGGCAGGGTCAAGGTCAGGGCCTTGCCGCCTTCGACATAGACGTTCCAGTCCGGTAGCTGGAAATAGTCGTCGCGGCCAGGCAACCGCGAGCGGTTGTAGACCCCGGGCCAAGTCGTTTCGGCGATGCCGTCGGTGGCTTTCCACATCCAGGCCTTGAGGTCGCGCGTATCGGCGAATTCGACCTTGCGGATGCGGGTGACCGGTGCATCGAGCGCCGGCGGGACCGCGTGCTCCCAACCATAGCGATGGCGCCAGGCTTGCTCGCGGCCTGTGGCGGCGTCCACTTTGGCGGCGGGTTCTTTTTGCACGGCGAGCGCGGCAATGCCGGCCGCGTCGAGCATGCGGTCGTAGATGCGGATCTCGTCGAAATCGCTGCCGCGCAGGAAGTTGTACCGGCTCTGCACCTGGTGCGGCGACATCACCCGGCCGGCGAGGCCGAACTGATCGAGCCCGGCGTCGTAGTCGGCGGTGGTGTCCACGCGCTCGACCTCGCGGCCGCCGACGTAGAGGCGCACGCCGCGGGTCTCGTCCCAACTGAAGGCGATGTGGGTCCAGTCGCTGGCCGCCGGCATCTGCGGCAGTCGGAAGGAAACGCGCGTACGCGCCAGGTTGGCGTCGGTGACGAAGGCATCGAAGCCGTGGCCGTTCCAGTCGATACGCAGCCAGGCCATGTCCCAGCTGCTGTGGTCGGCATAGCCGACGCGGAAAATGACGAACGGCGCTTCGCCTACCGGGTAACGCGAGCGCCAGAAGAAGGCGAGCGTGCCGCGTTGGGCGTACAGATTGCCGGGGGCGTTCCAGGACAACACGCCGTCGTCGGCCCACTCGATGGCATCGCCGTGGACACCGGTCGGAACGCGTTTGACCTTGTCGCGAAAATTGGGGACGGGGTCGCCAGCGGCAACGTCGGCGTCGAAGCCCTTGTCGGCCGAGACGCGGAACAGCAGCTGCGGGGCCTGGGGCGCGGCAGCGGCGGCGAAGGGCAACAGCAGAGTGGCCAGGCAGGCCAGCAGTACGGCGCGCGGCGCCGAAAGACGATCGAACAACGAAAACTGGCAGGCCATCGGCACGCTATCCCCGGGCAGTGGATCGATGCCGCGCTCCACGAGCCCGGCCGGCGCGGTCCGCGCCCCGACGGCACTGTGCCACGGGGTGGGCCAAGCTAACGATCCCGCCGCAAGGCGACATCCTGCACCGCACCATCTACAGCTTCCTCATCCGCCTTGCCGGCACCCTCCCCCCGCGAGCGGGAGGAGGGGCGGCGTGCTCCGCTTCCCGCTGGCGGGAGAGGCGCCGGGATGAGGAGCTACGTCAACGCATCAGAACTTGTAGCGCACACCAATCGAGTACTGGCGACCGGTCTCGCTGTACTGCAGCGGCAGCTGCCAGTCCGCGCCGACCCACTCGTCCGAAGACTCGTTGGTCAGGTTGAGACCTTCCAGGCTGATCTCCAGGTGATCGTCGATCTTGTAGCTGAGCGACGCATCGACGGTGTTGACCGCGGTCATGCCATGGACATCGAAGCCGGCTTCGGTGGCCGGCACCTGGGTCAGGTAGTCGTCGCGGTGGGTGTAGGACACGCGCCCGCTGAACTTGTCCCCTTCGTAGTACAGCGTGCCGTTGTACGAGTTCTTCGACAGACCGGTGAGATCGGTCTTGTAAGAATCGGTGCCATCGGCCTTGAGGTACTGGATCTGCGAATCGACGTAGGTGTAGTTCAGCTGCACGCCGAAGTTCGCCCACTTGCCCGGCAGGAAAGTGAAGGGCTGCGTGTAGTTGACTTCGGCACCGGTCAGATCGCCACCGGGCGTGTTCAGCGGCACGCTGAGGGTGAAGTCGTCGTTCGGGCCGGCGCCGGTGCCGTCGAGCAGGCTCAGCGGCAGGCCGGTGGACGCGTACGGCACCACCGTGCGGGTGGTCTGCACGAAAGTTTCGATGTCCTTGTAGAACACCGCCAGGCCCAGCATGGCGCCTTCGTCGAAGTACCACTCAAAGCCGAGGTCGGCAGTCTTTGCGCGAATCGGATCCAGCGCCGGGTTGCCGCCGCTGATGGTGCGCGCACCACCGGCCACGTTGACGGTCACGCCCGGGGTCAGCGAACCCAGGCCCGGACGCGACATCACCTTGGCCGCGCCGAAGCGGATCAGGAAGTCCGGAGTGATGTTGGCCACCAGGTTCATCGACGGCAGGAAGTCGTTGTATTCGCGATCCACCGTCGTCTGCACCGGCGTACCCGAGACCGTCGCATAACCGGTCGAAGACATCTTGGTCTTGACGTAGCGCCCACCGATGTTGCCGCTGAAGGGGACGTTGCCGAGGTCGAAGCCGAAGTCGCCCATCAACCAGAAGCCGGTGTCCTTCTCTTCCACGCTGCGGGTGTTCACCGCACGCTCGGAAACCGCGAAGGTGCCGCTATTGCTGTAGATATCCAGCGCGTCGGCAATCGCATTGAGGTTGGGGATCACCCAGCTGTTCGGGTATCCGGTGATGCCACCCAGGCTCGCCAGCTCGGTGTAGTTGGCCGGCAGGACGCGGGTGCCGTTCGGCAGAAGCGGAACCGCGGTTTCCGACGCACGGCGCAGCTCGCGGGTCTTGAAGGTGTAGTCCTTGTACTGGACACCGCCCTTCAGGGTGAAGCTGGAAGCCATGTTCCAGGTGAAGTCGAGGTCGGCGATGTCGTAGTCGTTCTGGACATACTGCGGACGCAGGCGGATTTCGGCCAGCGTCCAGCCGTTCGGGTTGGTCGGGTCGATGCCGTAGTTGAACACCGGGAAGCGGCTGTCGCCCCGATAGTCGTAGCTGTAGCCGTCAACGTTGAGCTTGTCCATGATCACGGTGGTCTGGATCGGGTTCTCGTGCTTGGAGCTCGAGGTGCCGACCTGGCCATTGATCTTGAAGACGTCGTTGAAGCGGTGTTCGCCCGCCAGGGTGAGCTGCTTGAAGACGGTGTTCCACTCGTCGTAGCGCTGCTCGGCGCGGATGTCGGTGTTGTCGAACTGGCCGTACAGCAGCGCGCCGGTGGCCGGGTCGATGTAGCCATCGTTGACCACCATCTCCGGCTTGCCGCCCTGCGAAGCGCCGCGCGAGAACGAGATCGCCTCGATGTACTTCTCGGTGCGCTTGGCATCGATCTTGGAGTACATGCCATCGAGGGTGAACTCGGTGCTGTCGCTGGGCTTCCACTGCAACGCGCCGGTCAGGCCGGTGCGCTTCTGTTCGTGCTCCATCAGGGTGTAACGGGGGAAGCGCGGGCTCCACACGTTGGCACCGCGCGCGGCCTGGAACGGCGAGGTCGGGCTGAAACCGTTGTTGGCGGTGCCGCCGGCCCAACGGCCGCTGTTGCTGCCTTCTTCCAGCAGCTGGCGCTCGGAATAGGCGAAGGAGAACAGGGCACCGAAGGTGCCGTCGGCCCACGTATTGGCGATCAGGCCGGCGATGCGCGGGTCGGCCTTCTCGGCCATGTCGTTGTAGGTGGCCTGCGTGCTGGCCGCCAGGGTGAAGCCGTCATAGTCGAACGGATGCGCGGTGCGCAGGTCGACCGTGGCGCCGAGCGAGCCTTCCTCGACATCGGCCGAAGCGGTCTTGCGCACGATCAGCTGGGTGAACAGGTCCGAGGCAAAGACGTTGAAGTCGAAGCCACGCGAACGGTTGGAGCCGCCGGACTGGTCCGAGCCGCCGACCGTGGTCAGCGCTTCCATGCCGTTGATGCGCACGCGGGTGAAGTCCGGCCCCAGGCCGCGCACGGAAATGTTGCGGCCTTCGCCAGCGTCGCGGGTGATGACCACGCCCGGGATGCGCTGCAACGACTCGGCCAGGTTGTTGTCCGGGAAGTTGGCGATGTCCTCGGCCACGATCGCGTCGACCATGCCGGTTTCGCCGCGCTTGATGTCCAGGGCCTTTTCGACCGACGCGCGATAGCCGGTGACGGTGACGGTGTCGAGGTCGACCGCGCCCTGGGCCTGTTCAGCCTGGGCCGCGTCCTGCGCCTGGTGCCCGGTCGGCACCGGCTGGCCGGCGTCCTGGGCGAAAGCGGTGGCCTGCAGGGCCAGACCGATCGAAAGCGCTAGCAAGGTAACCGGTGTCTTTCGGATATTGGTACGAGATTGCATGTCCTCCCCTCCCAAGGGTACATGAACTACGTTGTTTTCCAGTGGGTGTCCCAACGGATGACACCGCTGGTCAAAAAGACGTTAGCAGCTGTTTAACGCCGTCACATCTTGCAGCGCAGCAAGGTTTGCGGCGTATTTGGGCCGAATCGCGTCCGGCCGAGGCGAATTGTCCTGGCGGCGGTCCCGGCGGACGGCGCCTGGCTCGGGCAGACAGGGTTTCTTGCGCCATCGCTAGAATGACACCGCTGGTCAGCTTCACACTATGGTCCTTGTCCGCCCCATCCAGAGGAATTGCCGCATGCGCCGTACCCGCGTGGTCTGTTTCGGAGAACTGCTGTTGCGCCTCGGCGCGCCTGGCCGCGAGTTGCTGCTGCAGTCGCCGCGCCTGGATGTGCACATCGGCGGCGCCGAAGCCAACGTCGGGGTATCGCTGGCGCATTTCGGCCACGACGTAGCAATGCTGGGCACGGTAGCCGACAACCCGCTCGGCGAAGCCGCCACCGGGGAGCTGCGCCGCCACGGGCTGGATACCTCGCGCGTGCGCCGCGCACCCGGCCGCATGGGCCTGTACTTCCTCACCACCGGCGCCGGTCATCGCGCCAGCGAGGTGGTGTACGACCGCGCCGACTCGGCCTTCGCCCTGGCCGACCCCGCCAGCTACGACTGGCCGACGCTGCTCGCGGGCGCTGATTGGCTGCACTTGTCCGGGGTCAGCCCGGCCCTGGGGCCGGAGGCGGCGCAAGCCACGCTGGACGCCGCACGCGCCGCGCGCCAGTTGGGCATCCGCGTTTCCTTCGACGGCAACTTCCGGCCCAAGCTGTGGCAGCGCTGGCAGGGCGACGCCGCCGGCGTGCTGCGCGAACTGTTCGCCTGCGCCGACATCATCTTTGCCGACTACCGCGACATCGGCGTGGTGCTCGGCGGTGAATTCCCACAGGAAGACGTGCGCGAGCGCGTACGTGCGGCCGCAGCGATGGCCTTTGCGGCATTCCCGCAATTGCGCTGGATGGCCTGCACCCAGCGCGCCACCTTGAGCGTGGACCACCACAGCCTCGGCGCGATGCTGCTCGGCAGCGACGGCACCGAAGCGCAGGCGCCGGCCGAGTCGGTAACCGGCATCGTTGATCGCATCGGCGGCGGCGATGCCTTTGCCGCTGGCGTGCTGCATGGGCTGATCGAGGGCCGTGGTGCGGAAGCCGCGGTGCGCTTCGGGCTGGCCGCCGCGTGCTTGAAGCATACGATTCCCGGCGACTTCAATCCGGTGTCGGTGGCGGAAGTTGAATCGCTGATCGGCGAGGGCCGGTTCGACGTGCGTCGGTAAATTTGCGCCGGTACGACGCTAGATCACCCGCAACGTGATCGCCTTGAGCACCGCGCGGGTGCGGTCGCGGGTGCCGAGCTTGTCGAGGATATTGGAGACATAGTTCTTCACCGTGCCCTCGGCCAGAAACAAGGTGCGGGCGATTTCCTTGTTGGAGTAGCCGCCGGCGAGCAGGCGCAGGATCGCCACCTCACGCTCGCCGAAGGTATCGGTCGGCGGGGCCTGGTCGCGGTAGCGATAGCGCGCGCGTACCGGATCGGTGCTGACCGGCTGCAGCAGGGTCTCGCCAGCCGCCACGCGCTGGATCGCCTCGCGCAGATCGTCCGGCGCCGCGTCCTTGAGCAGGAAGCCCTGCGCCCCGGCTTCGCAGGCTTGCAGCAGCAGATCCGCGTCGTCGAAGGTCGTCAGCAACAGCACCGGCGTCTGGTCGCCACGCGCACGCAGCTGGCGCAGCGTTTCGATGCCGTCGAGTCCGGGCATGCGAATGTCGCTGAGCACCACATCCACGCTGCCGGGCTGCAATTGCGCCAGCAGCGCCTGGCCATCGTCGGCCTCGATGACCACGGACAGGCCCTGGTCCTGGAGCAGTGCGCGCAGGCCTGCGCGGACCAGCACTTGGTCATCGGCCAACGCGACGCGAAGGGGAGTGGAATTCATAGCGGCAGCCTCGCATGCAATCGCAGGCCGCCGCGTGCGCCACGGCCCAACTCCAGGTGACCTCGCAACGCTGCCACGCGCTCGCGCATGCCGGCAATGCCGTTGCCCTCGCACAGGCGCAGGGGCGCGCTGCCATCGTCCTCGATCTCCAGCCACAGCGCGCCTTCGCGCTCGGACAGATGCAGCCGCACATAGTCGGCATCGGCGTGGCGCGCCGCGTTGGTCAACGCTTCCTGTGCCAGGCGCAGCACGGTCTCGGCCAGCAACGGATCACGCACCCGTACCTGTGGATCGATCGCCACGGTCAACAGCGGCCGCGGAAAAGGCGCCGCCAGCGCGCGCAGTGCGGTGGCCAGATCGAGGCCTTGGTCATCGCGCATCGTCCGCACCACGTTGCGGATATCGGCCAGCAACTCGGCAGACAGCTGCTCGGCCTGCGCCAATTCGGCGCGATCGCCGAACGCCGGATCGTTGGTCAGCCGCCGCAGGTTGAGGCGCATCGCGGTGAGTTTGTGCCCGGCCACATCGTGCAGCTCGCGCGCCAGGCGCAGGCGCTCGGCATCGCGCGCGCTGTCTGCAAGGAGTGCGCGGGTGGCGAGCAAGTCGGCATTGACGTGCATGAGCCGGTCGCGTGCGTGCCCGGCCTCCATCGCGTAGTGGGTGGTCAGTGCCGCGAACGCCTGGAAGCCACCGTATAGCGACACCACCAGCCAGGGTTGGCCAAAGCCAGCGATACGCGCCAGGATCAGGTACATCGCCACATCCATCGCCAGCGCCAGACCCCACACCGCCATCCGCGGCCAGCGCCGCGCCGCCAGCGCGACGACGATGACGGTCAGTACCGGCGTGGTGCCAGTGCGCACCTCCATCCACACCAGCAGGATGGCGAGCGCCGCCTGTAGCACCAGGATGGCGTGATCGCGCCGGCGCGGTACCTCGCCTTGGGCGACAAAGCCGGCCACGAACGCGGCCCAGGCGACCCAACGCCACGGCCCGTACGGCGAACTGGTCAGGCCGAACGACAATCCGATGGCGGCCAGGGTGACCAGGCCGGCAAGGCTGAGGGGCTTGAGTAGATCGCGCAGGAAGAGCGGCATGCAGCGATGCTGTCAGGCCGTTGCCGTCATCGGCAATGGGCCGGGCGAAGAAAGTGACTTCCGGCAGGTCGGATCGATGACCAGCGGCGGCTGTGGTGCTCGCCCGCCATGCACACAATGGCGGCACACCCCAGAGCAGGCTAGCCCTATGATTGCCGTCATCTCCAATACCCAGCCGCTGCTGGGTGCCAGCGTCTTCGTACCCAGCTCGCAGACCCTGTTTCTCGCGTTGAACCTGGCCTGGGCCGCGTGCGAGATCTGGTTGAACGTGCGCCGGCGCGCGCAAGACAACGGCGGCCGCGACGCCGGCACCCTGGGCCTGCTCTGGCGCGTGCTTGGCCTGGCGATTGCCGCGGCCGTCTGCATCACGGTTTCGGGTTACGGCCATTTGCCGGCCGAATGGCGGGTGCCTGCGCGGTGGGTGGGCTGTGCGCTGCTAGCGGCCGGGCTGGTGCTGCGGGTGTGGTCGATCCGCGTGCTGGCGCGCTTCTTTACGGTCGATGTGAAAGTGCACGCGGACCATGAGTTGATCGAGCGCGGTCCTTATCGCTGGGTGCGGCATCCGTCGTATACGGGGGCGTTGTTGGCGTTCTTGGGGTTGGGGGTGGGGTTGGGCAATGTGTTGGCGCTGCCGGTGCTGGTGATTCCCGTGGTGTGGGCGTTCTGGCGGCGCATCGAGGTGGAGGAGGTTGCTTTGCGGGAGGCGTTTCCGGTGGCTTATCCGGTTTATGCGGGGCGTACTGGGAGGTTGTTGCCGCGGTTCTGGTGACTTTCCTTTAAGACGGACTTTTTGTTTTTCCGTGCGGCGTTCGGGGCCGGGCCCTTGCCCGGGGGACGCCAAGGTCCGCATCCATGCGGGGCTCGTTTGGGCGACGTCCTGTCGCCCAACGCCCCCGGGCAAGGGCCCGGCCCCGAACGCCCGATGGAAAGTCGCGTTTGTGTAGGGAGAGTCGCCCTCATCCGCCGCTGTCGCGGCACCTTCTCCCAGAGGGTGAAGGAAGGCATGCAATTCGCACGCTGCAATCGCCGACAGCGCCTGCTGTCCTTCTCCCGTTGCGGGAGAAGGTGGCCCGACAGGGCCGGATGAGGGTGCTTTTCTCCCTTCCCCACAGGTCGCGCGAACTATCGGGTGGCCGGGGCTAGACCCCTTTCGGGACAATCGGCGACATGGATGTCGCCGATTAGACTACATGGATGTATTTACGGCGTGTCCCGAAAGGGGTCTAGCCCCGGCCGCCGCCGATAACAATCGAGCAATCAAGGCGCGTTGACCACATCACCCGCGCAGCGCCTAATGTCCAGCGTCGCGTCTCAATCCACCTTAATGATCATCTCCGCCTCAACCGACTACCGCGCAGCAGCCAAGTCGCGCCTGCCCCCGTTCCTGTTTCACTACATCGACGGCGGCGCCTACGCCGAGCGCACCCTGCAGCGAAACACCGAAGACCTCGCCAACATCGCCCTGCGCCAACGCGTGCTCCAGGACATGACCGGTGTCAGCCTGGAAACCGAATTGTTCGGCGAACGCCTCGCGCTGCCGGTGGCATTGGCACCTGTCGGCCTGACGGGTATGTATGCGCGCCGTGGCGAGGTGCAGGCGGCGCGGGCGGCGGCGGGCAAGGGCGTGCCGTTTACGCTGTCCACGGTGTCGGTCTGCCCGATCGAGGAGGTGGCCGCGGCAATCGATCGGCCGATGTGGTTCCAGCTCTATGTGCTGCGCGATCGCGGCTTCATGCGCAATGCGCTGGAGCGTGCGTGGGCGGCGGGGGTGCGCACGCTGGTGTTCACGGTCGATATGCCGACGCCCGGTGCTCGCTATCGCGATGCGCATTCGGGCATGAGCGGGCCGCGGGCCGGGTGGCGGCGCATGTTGCAGGCGGTCGGTCATCCGCGTTGGGCGTGGGATGTGGGCCTGCGCGGGCGTCCGCACGATCTGGGCAATATCTCCGCGTATCGCGGCCATCCTACGGGGCTGGCCGATTACATCGGCTGGCTCGCCAACAATTTCGATCATTCGATTTCGTGGAAGGACCTGCAGTGGATCCGCGAGTCGTGGCAGGGCGCGATGGTCATCAAGGGCATCCTCGATCCGGAGGATGCGCGAGAGGCGGTGCGCTTCGGTGCGGATGGCATCGTGGTGTCCAATCATGGCGGCCGCCAGCTCGATGGCGTTCCGTCCACGGCGCGTGCATTGCCGGCGATTGCCGAGGCGGTACAAGGCGATCTGCGAATTCTTGCGGACTCAGGCATTCGCAGTGGCCTGGACGTGCTGCGAATGTTGGCGCTCGGGGCGGATGCGGTGTTGCTCGGGCGCGCGTTCGTGTACGCGCTGGCGGCGGCCGGTGAGGCCGGGGTGGCCAATCTGCTGGACCTGATCGAGAAGGAGATGCGCGTGGCGATGATCCTGACCGGGGCCAAGTCGATTGCGGCGATCAATCGCGATTTGCTGGTGCGCGAGGCTTGAGTTGACCGGTCTTCCTACAGGGATTTGGGCAAGGTCTGCTTGAGCTTGCGCCAGTCGCCCCAGGGATGGGCCTTCAACCGCGCCGCGCGTTGCATGGCCTTGGGCAACGGGAACGCCTGCGGCGTGCTGATGCGCGAGAGTTCTTCCCAGCGCAGCGGCATGGCCACGGTGGCGCCTTCGCGGGCACGCAGCGACCAGGAGCAGACGCTGGTAGCGCCGCGCGCGTTGCGCAGCCAGTCGATGAAGATGACACCTTCGCGCCGGGCCTTGCTCATCGTGGCGACGTAGCGGTCCGGGTGGCGTTCGGCCAGCCGATGCGCCAATTGGTCGGCGAATTCGCGTGCCTGGTCCCAGCCGGCCTTGGCGCGCAGCGGCACGACAACGTGCAGGCCCTTGCCGCCGGACAGGCGCACGAAGCTTTCCAGCCCAACCTCGGCCAGTTCGGCACGGATCTGGCGCGCGCCGGCCTTGACCTCGCGCCAGGCCAGGCCCTGGTCGGGGTCGAGATCGAACACCAGCTGGTCCGGATGTTCGGGATCATCAACGGTCGCACCCCAGGGGTGCAGCTCGACGGCATTCATCTGTACCAATTGCAGCAGGCCGCGTTCGTCTTCGATGTAGAGGTAGTCCTCTACGCCGCTCTTCTGCTGCAGCGGCACGGCATGGACGTCGGCGCCCAGGCCGCGGCCGTGGTGCTTCTGGAAGAAGCATTCGCCGGCCACGCCGTCGGGGCAGCGCAACAGCGACAGCGGCCGCCGCGCTACCTCCGGCAACACCCAGCGCGCGACAGCGCGGTAGTAGGCGGCGACATCGCCCTTGGTCAGGCCGGAGGCGGGAAATACCACCCGCTCGGGGTGGGTGATCGCCACCTCCTGGCTTGGCGCCGCCACCCTCAGCTGGCCTTGCGCCGTGCCGGCGCTTTCTTGGCAGCGGCCTTGGTAGCTTTCTTCGCGGCCTTGCGTGCCGGGGCCTTCTTGGTTGCGGTCTTCTTCGCCGGGGTGCGCTTGTTGGCCTGCAGGCTCTTCTGCAGCAGCGACATGAAGTCGACCACGTTGGTGGTCTCGTCTTCCTGCGGCGCGGCGGTCTCCTCGATGCGGGTGGTGCCACCCTTGGCCTTGATGCGCTTCTTCAAGACGGATTCCAGGCGGGCGCGGAATTCGTCGTGGAAGTCATCGGGCTTCCACTTGCCGGCCATCGACTCGATCAGCTGCTTGGCCATCTCCTGTTCCTTGGGACTGATGCGGTAGTCCTTCTGCGCACCACCGGGCAGCTTGTAGTCCTCCGGGTCCACCAGCTCCTGGTGGTAGCGCAGCAGCATCAGGATCAGCGCGTCGCCCTGCGGCATGACCGCCGAGAGATATTCGCGGGTACGGATCACCACCCGCGCAATGCCGACCTTGCCGGTCTCGCGCAAGGTCTCGCGCAGCAGCACGTAGCCTTTCTCGGCCTTCTTGCCGGGCACCAGGATGTAGGGTTTCTCGTAGTAGCGCGGGTCGATGTCGGCGGCATCGACGAAGGTCTCCACTTCCACCGTCTCGTGCGTTTGCGGTGCGGCCGAGCGGATATCCGATTCCTCCAGCACGACATAGCTGCCCTTGTCGTACTCGAACGCCTTGACGATCTCCTTCCAGGGCACTTCCTCGCCGGTGTCGGCGTTGACCCGCTCGAAGCGGATCGGCTTCTTGTCGCGCGAATCAAGCATGCGGAAGTGCAAGTCGACCTTGCGCTCGCCCGACATCAACTGCACCGGCACGTTGAGCAGGCCAAAGGAGAGGGTACCGGTCCAGATCGGTCGCGCCATCAGTGTGTGGCTCCATGTACAGCGGCTTCGGGCATGTGGTCGAGGGCACGCCAGGCGTCTTCGACGATCGCGCGGGCGCGGCGCCAGCTCAGGCGCGAGGCGCCACGCATCTGTTCCCATTGCGTGGCCAGGGCGTCGTCGATGTCCGGTGCGCGCGGCCAGTCGGCGGCGTGGGTGCGTCGGGCGAATTCGTAGGCCGGGTAGAGGTCGCGCCAGGTCGGCCCGCCGCGGCGGCGGCGGCGCTGGAAGTCCACCAGGCTGTAGTGGCGGTAGTCCTGGGCGATGCCGCTTTCCAGCGGCGGCAACAGGGCCGGCAGCTGGGGGTCCAACGGCAGTGCGAACAGCTGGCGGTCGGGGCGACGTTCGAAGGGGCGCATGGCGCGGCTCCGGCATCGGTTGGGGGAGGGCGCTCAGCAGTACCGCCGCCGCCGTTAGACAGGCGTGATCGCAGCGCTTGTTCTGTTCTTCACGTGGCTCGCGGTGAACTCTGACACCCGCCTTGCCTGGAAGCCGCCATGAGCCGCGATCCGCTCCGAGAAAAATCTCCCCCCGTCCCCGGCGAGCAGCGCGGCAAGCACGACAGCCAGGAGATGGAAGACCGCGGCGCCGGTGAGCGCCCGGACGAGCTCATTCCGGGCGACGCCGAGTCTCCCGCGCGCCTGCCAGGCCAGCCGCCGGGCTGAGTCAGGCCGCCATATCAAGCACGACCCGGCCTTCAATCTTGCCGGCATGCATCTGCGCGAACACGGTGTTGATGTTCTCCAGCCGGTCGGTACGCACGGTCGCGGCTACCTTGCCCTGGGCGGCGAAGTCGAGCGACTCCTGCAAGTCCAGGCGTGTGCCGACGATGGAGCCGCGCACGGTAATGCCGTTGAGCACCATGCCGAAGATGTCCAACGGGAACTCGCCCGGCGGCAGGCCGTTGAGCGACACCGTGCCGCCGCGACGGACCATCCCCAGCGCCTGCGAGAACGCCTTGGGTGAAACCGCGGTGACCAAGACGCCGTGGGCACCGCCGATCTCCTTTTTCAAGTAGGCGGCCGGATCCTGTAGGGCGGCGTTGACAGTGACGGTCGCCCCCAGTTTGCGTGCCAGCGCCAGCTTGTCTTCGTCGATATCCACCGCTGCCACGTTCAGGCCCATGGCGCGCGCGTACTGCACGGCCATGTGGCCCAGACCGCCGACGCCTGAGATCACCACCCATTCCCCGGGCCGCGTGTCAGTGACCTTCAGCCCCTTGTAGACCGTTACCCCGGCGCACAGCACCGGCGCGATCTCGATGAAGCCGATATTGGCCGGCAGATGTCCGACGTAGCGGGCATCTGCCAGCGCGTACTGGGCGAAGCCGCCATTGACCGAGTAGCCGGTGTTCTGCTGCTGTTCGCACAGCGTCTCCCAGCCGCCCAGGCAATGCGGACAATGTCCGCAGGCCGAGTACAGCCAGGGAATGCCGACCCTGTCGCCTTCCTTGACGTAGTCCACGCCGGCGCCGACCGCGACCACGTGGCCCACGCCCTCATGGCCGGGGATGAAGGGCGGGTTGGGCTTGACCGGCCAATCGCCCTCGGCGGCATGCAGGTCGGTATGGCAGACGCCGCACGCTTCGATCTTCACCAGGACCTCGCCGGTGCCGGGGCGGGGCACGGTCACCTCTTCGATCACCAAAGGCTGGCCGAACGCACGCACCACCGCGGCCTTCATCGTCTTGTCCATGGCACCTGTCCTCGTGGGAGAGCGGTGAGGATGCGCCCGGAGTTGTTAGTCCGCCTTGATCCTGCGCAAAAAAGTCCGACGGCCTAGGGCCGGAAATTCCACTCCATTCCCACCAGGAAACTCCGGCCCGGCCCGGGCTCGTAGTAGCGGCCGTTGCCATCGTTGACGATGACCGAGCCGACATAAGCGCGGTCGAACACGTTGTCGATCCGCGCGAACGCGCGCAGCGTTCCTTGCGCCGCCCGCCATTCCCGCGAAGCGGCAAGCGCCAGCAACCCATAGCCCGGCGATGCCTCGCTGCCCAGGTCGTTGACCCCGGTGCTGTCGGCAGCCTCCATCTCCACCGCCAGCTGCCACGGCGCCGGCCGCCACACCCAGCGCGCGGAAAACTGCTGGCGCGGCACGCCGGGCAGCCGGGTGTCGGGCGCGACCCAGGTGTTGGGCACTGCGCAGCCGCTGCTCGCACAAACCAGATAGCCCTCACGCACGGTCGCCTGCAGCCAGGTGTAGGCCAGTTCCAGCTGCGCACGCGCCGCCAGCGGCTGGGTCCAGCCCGCCTCCACGCCCGCGCGGCGGGTGCGACCAATATTGCGATAGGTACTCCGTCCATTGGTGTTGCTGGCGACGGCGAGTTCGTCCTCGGTATCGGCACGGAACACCGCCAGGGTGGCGGCGGCTTGTTCGCGACCCTGCCATTTCGCGCCGAGTTCGTAGTTGCGGCTGGTGGCCGGGCGCAGGTCCAGCGCGAGGCCGGCGCCGCCGTCGGCGCGGTAGCCCAGTTCGTTGAACGTGGGGGTCTCGAAGCCGCGTCCCAGCGAGGCGTATAGCCGCGTTGCGTCACTGGCGCGAAAGACGATGCCGGCCACCGGCGTGGTCGCCGAATAGTCGGTGCGGCCGCTGTCGTCGGGATTGCGCGCGGTGATGTAGTCGTCGTCGGAGCGAAACTTGACCTCGCTGTGGCGCACGCCGACCAGGCCCGACCAACGCGGGCTCCATTGCCACCAGGCCTGGGCGAATTGGTCCAGGCTGGAGACGCGATCCTCCTGGTCGCGGCGCAGCGCGCCTTTCACCCCGAGCACGTCGCCGACGAAGTTCTCGTAACCGGTGCGGTGCTGGCGCTGGCGGTCGGCGCTGGCGCCGACGGTGAAGTCGAACGGGCGCCCGGCCAGCTCGCCCTGCCAGGACCAGCGCGCGTCGGCGCCACCGTAGCCGCCGTCCAGGTCGACCACGCCGCCGGCGTGCAAGGGGTTGGCCTGCACCGCGACCGGCACGGCCAGGAACTGCTCGACCGTGCGTTCGCCGGCATACGCCATCAAGCGCAGGCTGCCGCCGCCGGCCAGCTGTTGGTAGATCAGGCCGGCCTGCGGCTGGCGCACCGACTTGCGGGTATTGAACTGGCTCGCCACCGCGGTGGCCTGGCGCGGGTCGGCCTCGAACTGGGCGCGGGTCAGGCCGAGGGGGTCCTGGGCGTCGGGGGCGTCGAGGTAGTTCATCACCAGGGTGAGGTTGCGGCCCTCGCCCAGGGACCATCCGAGCCGGGCGTTCAGCGATTCGCGCCGGGCGCGGCTGTGCTCGCGCCAGCCGCCGGTCTCGAAGTGGCTTGCCGCCACGTTGTAGTCGAACGGCCCGCGCGCGCCACGCAGTTGCGCCCCTGCGGTGAAGGTGTCATCGCTGCCCCAGGTCGCGCGCACCCGCCACGGGTCGGCCGCCGCCCCGATCCCGCTCCACCACTGCACCACGCCGCCGGACGCATTGCCATACAGCGCCGAGAACGGCCCGCGCAGCACCTCGACCCGCTCGGCGCCGATCACGTTGAAGTGCGAGAGCTGGCCCTGGCCGTCGGGCATCGTGGCCGGTACGCCATCGACATACAGCCGCACCCCGCGCACGCCGAAGGTAGAGCGCGCGCCGAAACCGCGGATCGACAGCTGGGTGTCCTGGGCGTAGTTCTGGCGGTCGCGCGCGACCACGCCAGGCAGGCCATCGAGCAACTCGGAAGCCTGGGCGCCGCGGCGGTCGGCGGCCGCGGCGGCATCGACGGTGCTGAAGGAGGCCGGCAGGTCGAACGGATCAACGCCGCGTACCCGCGCCGCTTCCACCTGCACCGCGGGCAGGGCGGGCACTTCCGGCTCGGCAGCCAGGGCAGCGGTGGAAGGAAGGGTCGGCAGCGCCACGCAAAACGCGGCCAGGAACCGGGCCAAAGGTTTCATTCGACACGTTGGGAGCATCGGCCCATTGTGACTCAAGCCAGGCCCAGCAAGGCTCGCGGCCTCTTCACGGGCCCCGCTGGTGACGCTGCTTTGTTACGATGAAGCGCTTTGCCGCGAACCCGCGCGAAGCGATCCGGAAGCACCCCCTCTTTCCGTCTCCAGCGAGTACCGCCGTGTCTTTCTTTGCAAATGTCGAACAGGTTCCGGGCGACCCGATCCTGGGCCTGACCGAGGCCTACAACGCCGATGCGCGTGCCAATAAGGTCAACCTGGGCGTAGGCATCTACTACGACGAGAATGGCCGCATTCCGTTGCTGCGTGCCGTCTACCAGATCGAGCAACAGCTGGCGCTGGACGCCAAGCCGCGCGGCTACCTGCCGATCGACGGCCTGGCCGCCTATGACCAGGCCACGCAGCAGCTGCTGTTCGGCGCCGACTCGGCCCTGCTTGCCGCCGGCCGCGTCAGCACCTCGCAGACCATTGGCGGCAGCGGTGCGCTGCGCGTGGGTGCCGACCTGCTGATCAAGCTGCTGTCCACCCGCACCGTGGCCATCAGCAACCCGAGCTGGGAAAACCACCGCGCCGTGTTCAGCGCCGCCGGCTTCGAGGTCGTCGACTACACCTACTTCGACGCCGCCCGCCACGGCCTGGACTTCGACGGCATGCTCGCCGACCTGCGCAAGCTCGAACCGGGCAGCGTGGTGCTGCTGCATGCGTGCTGCCACAACCCGACCGGCGCCGATCTCAGCCATGGGCAATGGCGCGTGGTGGCCGAGCTGCTGAAGGAGCGCGGCCTGTTCCCGTTCGTGGACATCGCCTACCAGGGCTTCGACAAGGGCATCGACGAGGACGCCTACGCGATCCGCCTGCTGGCCGGCATGGATATGGATTTCGTCGTCGCCAGCTCCTACTCCAAGTCGTTCTCGCTGTATGGCGAGCGCGTGGGCGCGCTGTCGGTGGTCTCGGCCGACGCGACCCAGGCCAAGGCTGTGCAGTCGCAGGTCAAGCGCATCATCCGCACGATCTATTCGAGCCCGTCCACCCACGGTGCGGCGCTGGTGGCCGGGGTGCTCAACAGCCCGGACCTGCGCAAGATCTGGGAAGAAGAGCTGACCGAAATGCGCGAGCGCATCCACGCTTTGCGTTCGAGCCTGGTCGCCAGGCTGGCTGAACTCGGCGCGCCGGAGTTCTCCTTCATCGAGCGCCAGGCCGGCATGTTCTCGTACTCGGGCTTGAGCAAGGCCCAGGTCGATCGCCTGCGCGACGAGTTCGCGATCTACGCGGTCGGTACCGGCCGCATCTGCGTAGCGGCACTGAGTCACAAGAACCTGGACTACGTGGCCAATGCCGTAGCGACCGTCGCCAAGGGCTGAGCCCGGCGACATCGCATACACGCGAGCGCAAAAGCCGACGGCATTGCCGTCGGCTTTTTTGTTGTCCGGTGACAGCGCTCGCCAGAGACAGCGCGATGACGTAACGATGACTTGCAATCGATTCCAGCGTGACCTGTGTCTGTCTGCACTCACGGTGCCGATGCGACAATGGCGGCTCACTTCCTACGCAAGGCCGTCCGTTCCATGTCGCGTACCTCGCTGACCCGATTCCTGATCGAAGAACAACAAGCCGGCCGCATCGGGCCGGAACTGCGCCAGCTCATCACGATTGTTTCCCGCGCGTGCAAGCGCATCTCGATCGCGGTCAGCAAGGGCGCGCTCGGTGGCGTGCTCGGCGATGCCGGCACCGGCAACATCCAGGGCGAAGCGCAGAAAAAGCTCGACGTGCTCAGCAACGACATCCTGCTCGAAGCCAACGCCTGGGGTGGCCACCTTGCCGCCTGCGCATCGGAAGAAATGGAGCACAGCACGCCGGTGCCCGACCGCTACCCGAGTGGCGACTTCCTGCTGCTGTTCGATCCGCTCGACGGCAGCTCCAACATCGACGTCAACGTCTCGGTCGGCACGATCTTCTCGGTCTTGCGCTGCCCGCCCGGTGTCGACAAGCCCGGCGACGAACACTTCCTGCAGCCCGGCCGCGACCAGGTCGCCGCGGGCTACTGCATCTATGGGCCGAGCACCATGCTGGTGCTCACCCTCGGCCACGGCACCCACGCCTTCACCCTGGAACGCGAGGAAGGTTCGTTCCTGCTGACCCAGGCCGACATGCGCATTCCCGAGGAGACCAAGGAATTCGCGATCAACATGTCCAACCAGCGCCATTGGGAGGCGCCGATGCAGGCCTATGTCGGCGACCTGCTCGCCGGCAGCGAAGGCCCGCGCGGCAAGGACTTCAACATGCGCTGGATCGCCAGCATGGTGGCCGACGTACATCGCATCCTCACCCGCGGCGGCATCTTCATCTACCCCTGGGACCGCAAGGACCCTTCCAAGGCCGGCAAGCTGCGCCTGATGTACGAGGCCAACCCGATGGGCATGCTGGTCGAGCAAGCCGGCGGCCTGGCCAGCACCGGCCGCACGCCGATCCTGGATATCCGCCCCGACGGCCTGCACCAGCGCGTGCCGGTGTTCCTGGGTTCGAAGCGCGAGGTGGGCGAAGCGGTGAAGTACCACCTGGCGTTTGATGAGGCGACGTGAGGCTCGGGCGGCGGTGACATCAGCCACCGCTGCCGCATCGGCTCACACCGCCACCGGCGCCCGCTCGGAGAACTGCCCACGCCAGTACGGGTAGTACGGATACGGCACTTCGACCCGACTGGCCGCGTCCAGCCGTGCGATCTGCGCGGCATCCAGCGACCAGCCGACGGCGCCGAGGTTTTGTTGCAGCTGCGCTTCGTCGCGCGCGCCAATCAGCACCGTGCTCACAGTCGGGCGCGACAGCAGCCAGTTGATCGCCACCTGCGGCACGCTGCGCCCGGTTTCGGCCGCAAGCTCGTCGAGCACATCGACGATGTCGTACAGGCGTTCGTTGTCGATCGCCGGACCCACCGCCGCGGTGTCGTGCAGGCGGCTTTGCTCGGGCAGCGGCTGGCCGCGGCGCAGCTTGCCGGTCAGGCGGCCCCAGCCCAGCGGACTCCACACCACCGCGCCCACTCCCTGGTCCAGGCCCAGCGGCATCAGCTCCCACTCGTAGTCGCGCCCGGCCAGCGAGTAATAGGCCTGATGCGCGACGAAGCGCGACAGCCCGCGTGCATCGCTGATGGCCAGGGCCTTCATCAGCTGCCAGCCGGCGAAGTTGGAGGCGCCGAGGTAACGCACCTTGCCTGCGCGAACGAGCCCATCGAGGGTGTCTAGCTGTTCTTCCAGCGGCGTGAGCGCGTCGAAGGCGTGCAGTTGCAACAGGTCGATGTAGTCGGTGCGCAGGCGCCGCAGCGAATCGTCCACCGCACGCAGCAACCGCCAGCGCGAGGCGCCGGCATCGTTCGGGCCTTCGCCCAGGCGCAAACCGGTCTTGGTGGACAGGATCACCTGGTCGCGCCGGCCCTGCAGTGCCGCGCCGAGGATCTCTTCCGAAGCGCCGTCGGAGTAGACGTCGGCGGTATCGAACAAATTGACGCCCGCCGCCAGGCACAGGTCGATCATCCGCCGCGCCTGCTCCACGCCCGCATTGCCCCAGGCCGAGAACAACGGCCCCTTGCCGCCGAACGTCCCGGCGCCGAATCCCAATGCCGGCACCTTGAAGCCGGAGCGTCCCAACAGTCGATAGTCCATGGCCTTTCTCCTCAGTTGATTTGCGCACATGCGCCGTTGATCGAATCGCGGCGCTGCAAGCGCACGCTCCATGCCGCCACGCCCAGGCCCAGCAGGCTCACCGCGGCAGCCGCCCACGGCGTGCCGGGCAAGCCAACGCGGCTGGCCACGACCCACCCGCCCAGGGCCGCGCCTAGCGCGTTGCCGAGGTTGAAGGCGGCGATGTTCAAGCTCGAGGCCAGGTTCTGGCCGGCGCCGCCGGCCTGTTCCAGCACCCGCAGCTGCAGCGGCGCGACGGTGGCGAAGGCGGCCACGCCGAGCAAACCGGCGAACACCACCATCGCGGCCATCGAATGCAGGGCGGCGGGCATCAGCAGCAGCACCCCGGCCAGCGCCGCCAGCGTGGCGAGCAAGGTCGCCTGCGGCCAGCGGTCGGCCAGGCGGCCGCCGAGCAGATTGCCGGCGATCATCCCCGCGCCGAAGACCAGCAGCACCGGCGACACCGCCGCCGCGCTGAAACCGGTGACCTGCACCAGCAGCGGCTGGATATAGGTAAAGACGGTGAACACCCCGCCGAACCCCACCACCGTCATTAGCAGTGCCAGTAACACTTGCGGCCGCGCCAGCACCGCCACTTCCTGCCGCCATGGCGCCGGCGTGGCGCCGCGCACGCCGGCCGGCACCCACAGCGCGACCGCCACACTGGCCAGCACGCCGATGCCGGCCACGGCCCAGAACGTCGCCCGCCAGCCGAAGTGCAGACCCAGCCACGCGCCAGCCGGCACGCCGAGCAAGGTGGCGACCGTTAGCCCTGCGAACATCAGCGAAATCGCCGAGGCCCGGCGTTCGGGCGCGACCAGCGAGGTCGCCACCACCGCGCCGACGCCGAAGAAGGTGCCGTGCGCGAGCGAAGTGAGCACGCGGGCGGCCATCAAGGTCACGTAGTCCGGGGCGAGTGCGCAGGCCACGTTGCCGACGGTGAAGATGAGCATCAGCGCGACCAGCACGGCCTTGCGCGGCCAGCGCGCGCTCAGCAGCGTCAGCACCGGTGCACCGACGAAGACGCCGAGCGCATAACCGCTGATCAGCAACCCGGCGGCGGTGATCGACACGCCCAGGTCGGTGGCCACCTGCTGCAGCAGGCCCATGATGACGAACTCGGTGGTGCCGATGCCGAACGCGCCGACCGTAAGCGCATACAGCGCGATGGGCGTGCGCGCCGCCGGCAGCGGCGAGGAAGCAGAAGCGGACATGGCCGGGTCCGTCAAAAGAAGGCGCCTAGGCTGCGCCACCGGCATTTGCGCGAAAACCACTGCTATCCTGAATCATCTTCAAGATTCGGTTGATAAAGCATGGACCGTCTCGGCGACATCGCCTTGTTCCTGCGCGTGCTCGATCAAGGTTCGATCTCGGCCGCCGCGCGCAGCCTGGACCTGTCGGTGGCGGTGGCCAGCCAGCGCCTGCAACGGCTGGAACGCGCGCTGGGCGTGCGCCTGCTGCATCGGACCACGCGGCGACTGCACCCGACGCCGGAAGGCCAGGCCCTGGCCGAGCGCGGCCGCGTGCTGGTGCAGGATCTCGAAGCGCTGGCCGATGGCCTGCGCGAGAGCGCCCAGGCCATCGGCGGCAACCTGCGCATGACCTTGCCGGCCTCGTTCGGGCTGCAGCATGTTTCGCCGCTGCTGGCTGGCTTCCAGTCCCGCCACCCGCGGGTGGCGGTCAGCGCGCACCTGAGCGACGACCTGGTCGACCTGGTCAAGCAAGGCTTCGACCTGGCGATTCGCATCGGGCCGCTGGTCGACTCGGGGTTGGTCGCGCGCCGCATCGCCGCCAACCAGCGCGTGCTGGTCGCGGCCCCCGACTACCTGCGCCAGCACGGCACACCCCGGCATCCCGACGACCTCGCTCAGCACGCCGGCATCCTGCTGGTGGGTCGCGACGGCCGCCAGGACACGTGGACGCTGACCACCCCGGAAGGCACGCCGCTGCGCGTGCGCATGCACAGCCGCTTCGAAAGCAACCAGGGCGAACTGCTGCGCGGCGCCGCTGTGGCCGGGCAGGGCATCGCGCTGCATTCGCTATGGCACGTCGCCGACGACCTGCGCGCCGGCCGGCTCAAGGTGCTGCTGCCGGACTGGCCGCTACCGACCTCGCAGATCAGCGCGGTGATGCCGGCGCGCAGCCAGCAGCCACCGCGGGTGCGGGCGTTCGTCGACTACCTGGTCGAGCATCTCGGCACGCCGCCGCCCTGGGAGGCGATCGACCTGCGCGCGCACGCGGCGACCTGACGCGCGCGCTCAGCGCGCCTGCGCCGCTTCGGCCTCGCGCTGGTAGACCGCCTGGCCGTCGACCCAGGTCGATTCGATCTTCAGGTCATCCAGGGCGGACTCGGCCACCGCGAACGGGTCCTGCGCCAGCACCACGAAATCGGCGCGCAGGTTTGGCTTGAGTTGGCCCACGCGCTGCTCGTCGAAACCGGCGTAGGCCGCATCGGCGGTGAATCCGCGCAGCGCTTCGGCCAGGCTCAACTTCTGCGCCGGCAGCCAGCCACCGGGCGGCTGGCCGGCGCGATCCTGCCGGGTCACCGCGGCGTACAGGCCCAGGCGCGGGTCCGGTGATTCCACCGGGAAGTCCGAACCCAGCGCCAGGCGCGCGCCACTGTCCAATAGTCTTTGCCAGGCATAGGCGCCGAGGATGCGCTGCGGGCCCAGGCGATCCTGCGCCCACGGCATGTCCGAGGTGGCATGGGTGGGCTGCATCGACGCGATCACGCCGAGCGGGGCGAAGCGCGGGATGTCTTCCGGGCTCAGCACCTGCGCGTGTTCGATGCGCCAGCGGTGGTCACTTTTCGCGTCCGCCGCGAGTGTTTTTTGATAGGTGTCCAGCACCATGCGGTTGCCGCGATCGCCGATCGCGTGGGTGGCCACCTGCAGGTGGCAGGCCTTGGCCTTGGCCACGGCGCGCGCGTAGGCGGCGGGATCTGTGACCAACAAGCCGCGGTTGCCGTGGTCGTCGCTGTAGTCGGCCAGCAGCGCAGCGCCACGGCTGCCGAGGGCGCCGTCCATGTAGAGCTTTACCCCGCCCATCTTCAGGCGACCGCCCGGGTGCGCGTAGGCGCCCTGCGCGCACAGATCGGCCAACGCGTTGCTGTCGCCGTCGGCGTACGTGTCGATGCGCAGGGGCAGGCGGCCCTGGTCGGCGAACTGGCGCATCAACGCCAGGTCTTCGCGCGAGGTACCCATGTCGTGCACGCCGGTCAGGCCATTGCGCATCGCCGCGTCCAGCGACAGCGACAGCGCGCGCTCGCGCGTGGCCTGGTCGGGCGCGGGCATCACTGCATGGATCAGCGGCATCGCGCCATCGACCAATACGCCGGCCGGCTTGCCGGCGGTGCGTTCGATTCGACCGCCCTCCGGTTGCCAGTCGGCCGCAAGCAGGCGCGGCTCCTTCGCCGCGGCGAGCTTCAAGGCCGCCGAGTTCGCCCAACCGGCATGGCCATCGACGCGCTCCAGCCAGATCGGCCGATCGGGAAACGCGGCGTCGAGATCGGCGGCGGTCGGAAAGGCCTTGTCCGGCCAGTCGTTCTGGTCCCAGCCGCTGCCGGTCAGCCAGGCACCGGGGGCCAAGGTCTTTTCAAATGCCTGCAGGCGTTCGATCACTTCCTGCTTGCTGCGCGCGCCCACCAGGTTGGCCTGCAACAGCGCCCAGCCCAGGCCCATGACGTGACCATGCGCGTCGATCAGGCCCGGCAGCACCGTGGCCTGCGGCAGCGAAATGCGCTTGGCACGCGGGTACCGCTGGGTCAGCGCGGCCAACTCGCCCGCCGCGAGCAGCTGCCCACCTTTGTCCCAGGCAATCGCCCGGACCTGCGGCTGCGCCGGGTCGGAGGTGTAGATGTGGGCCGCGTCGAGCACGGTGACGTCGGCCGCCGCCGCCGCCGTGGCGGCACCGAGCAGCGACAGCAGGGGTAGGGCCAGCTTCCAGGCGCGCATCGGTCCGCTCTCATGTCCGAAAGCGGCGACTATGCGTCAAGCAGGCGGCCGGGCGAAAGCGGCGGCCCTCAACCGTGTCGGGACGAGGCCGCTTCGAGGTTGCGCGGCAACAGCGCCGCGACGATCCCCAGCAGCGGCAGGAACGAGATCAGCCAGTACACGTGCTCGATGCTGGTGCGGTCGGCCAGCAGCCCGAGCACCGCCGCCCCGAGCCCGCCCATGCCGAAGGCGAAGCCAAAGAACAGGCCCGATACCGTACCGATGCGCTGCGGCATCAACTCCTGCGCGTACACCAGGATCGCCGAGAACGCCGAAGACAGCACGAAGCCAATGATCAGCGTCAGCACCGTGGTCGCGCCGAGGCCGACGTGCGGCAAGGCCAGCGCGAACGGTGCCACGCCGAGGATCGAAGCCCAGATCACCGGCTTGCGGCCGATGCGGTCGCCGACCGGCCCACCGATCAGGGTGCCGGCCGCCGAAGCCAGCAGGAATCCGAACAGATGCAACTGCGCGCTCTGCACCGACACGCCGAACTTGTGGATCAGATAGAACGTGTAATAGCTGCTCAGGCCGGCGATGTAGAAGTATTTGGAGAAGATCAGCACCAGCAGCAGGCCGATCACCCAGGCCACCGTGCGCGGCGGCAGCACCGGTGCGGCCACGCTCGCCTTGCGAGCCGTGGGCAGCGCGCCCAGGTGCAGCGCATACCAGCGCCCGACGTAGGAAAGCAGGCCGATGCCGATCAGCGCAGCGCCGGCGAACCACGCCACCGCATGTTGGCCGTAGGGCACGATCACCGCGGCGGCGATCAGCGGACCGATCGCGGTACCGGTATTGCCGCCGACCTGGAACACCGATTGCGCCAGGCCATGGCGGCCGCCCGAGGCCAGCCGCGCGATCCGCGAGGATTCGGGATGGAACACCGCCGAGCCCACGCCCACCAACGCGGCGGCGACCAGCACCAACGCGTAGCTTGGCGCGTACGCCAACAGCAGCAGGCCGAGCAGGGTCGAACCCATGCCCATCGGCAGCGAATACGGTGCCGGGCGGCGATCGGTACGCAGCCCGATCAGCGGCTGGAACAGCGAGGCGGTGAGCTGGTAGGTCAGGGTGATCAACCCGACCTGGGCGAAGCTCAGCGAGAACTCGCCCTTGAGGATCGGATAGATGGCCAGGATCAGCGACTGCATCATGTCGTTGATCAGGTGCGAGGAGGTGATCGCGGCCAGGACACCGGTGACGACCGGGCGCGAGGCCGGGGCGGCCGCAGGCGCTTGAGCGGCGGGCAGGACGGAGCTGTTGCTGGACATGGGGGACCATACGGGAGCGCGGGACAAACGCATGGTAGGCTGCTGCGGCCTGTCCTTCCCGCGCATTCCGGTCATGCACCCTGCAGAAACGGACAACCTCGGCCTCCCTCGGCCGCCGCACCTGGTGGAGATCGACGAAAGTCCGTCCGATGTCTTTTGCCGGGCCATCGACTACCCGGCCGGGCGCCTGATCCCGCCCCACCAGCACGCCAAGCACCAGCTCATCCATGCCGTGCGCGGGCTGATGGTGGTCACCGCGGAACAGGGGCGCTGGGTGGTGCCGAGCACGCGCGCGCTGTGGATGCCGGCCGGCTGGCGCCACACCGTGTTGTGCATCGGCGAGGTGCACATGCGCAGCCTCTACATCCGGCCCGAAGCGGTAGCGCACCTGCCCGAGCGCGCCGCGGCCACGGTCGGCGTGCATCCACTGCTGCGCGAATTGATCGCCAGCGCCGTGCAGGTCGCCCAGCCCTACGCCACCGACTCGCGCGACGGCCACCTGATGCGGCTGTTGCTCGATGAGCTGCGCGCGCTGCCGGTGTTGCCGCTGCACCTGCCCGAGCCAACCGACCCGCGGCTGCGCCGCATCGCCCGGCACTTCGAGCGCCACCCCGAGGACAACGCCCCGCTGCCGGAGTGGGGCCAGGCCCTGGGCGTGGACGCGCGCACCATCCAGCGCCTGTGCCGGCGCGAACTGGGCATGAGCTTCGCGCAATGGCGCGCGCAGGCGCGCCTGCTGCGCGCACTGGAACGTCTGGCCGAAGGCGAGAAAGTGATCGACGTGGCTGCCGCGCTTGGCTACGAAAACGCCAGCGCGTTTTCGCGGATGTTCCGCCGGCATTTCGGCGTGGCGCCGAGCCAGTTCTTCGGCTGAACAGCGCGCGCGGCTATGCTTCGGGCTGGTGCCGCCTTCCGGCGGCGCACCGAACAAGGATGTGCATGGATCGTCGCAGCTTTATCGCCACAGGCGGCCTGGCGGCCGCGCTGCCGCTACTGGGCACGGCCACCGCCGCCGCGCGAAGCGCGCCGATGTCGGACCACGTGAACTTCGTCTCCGACGGCCTGGGCCTGTCGCCGGCCGAGTACGCCGCACAGCTGGCGCATGGGGTGGCCGCGAAAGATTTCGAACCCGACAACTACAGCCTTGGCGGGGCGATCGAGCAGGTCGAACGCGCCTTCGCCCAGCGGCTGGGCAAGCCGGCCGCGCTGTTCCTGCCCACCGGCACGCTCGCCAACCACCTCGCGGTGCGCGCACTGGCAGGCGAACACCGCCGCGTGCTGGTGCAGGCCGAGAGCCATCTCTACAACGACAGCGGCGACTGCGCGACGGTGCTCAGCGCGTTGAACCTCGTGCCACTGCCGGCGGACAACGCGAGGCTGCCGCTGGACGCGGTGCGCACCGAGGTCGAACGTGCCGCGCAAGGGCGGGTGCCGATGAAGATCGGCGCGATTTCGCTGGAAAGCCCGGTGCGCCGGCTCGGTCACCGCTATGTTCCTTGGGCCGACGTGCGCGCCCTTTGCGATTACGCACGCGGCGAGGGCATCGGCCTGCACCTGGACGGCGCCCGGCTGTTCAACCTGCCGCAGCACACCGGCCACAACGTACGCGAGTACACGGCGCTGTTCGACACGGTCTACGTCTCGCTGTGGAAGCACTTCAACGCCGCCTCCGGCGCGATCCTGGCCGGCGAATCCGCGCTGATCGAGCCGCTGCGCGCGCAGCGCCGCATGTTCGGCAGCGGGCTACCGCACGCCTGGCCGCTGGTTGGTCCGGCACAGCGATACCTGCAGGATTACGAGCAGCAATACGCCCGCGCCTGGCAAGCCGCCGAACAGGTCTTCGCCGCCTTGCAGGCCGACGGCCGCCTGCGCGTGCAGCGTTTGCCCGAGGGCACCAGCAGCGTCGCGCTGACCTTGCCCGGCCAGATCGATGCACAGGCCTGGGCGGCCAAGGCGGGCGCCGCCGGCGTGCGAGTGGCTGCACCCCCGCCGGGCGGCAACAGCATGCTGCAGGTCAACGCGACATTGTTGCGACGCCCACCGCAGGATGTGGCGAAAATCCTGCTGGCCGCCCTGGTCAGTTGAGTGTCGCCGCCCGCGCTACTGTGATTCGCTTCTCGCACCCATGACCGCGGTCACTTGACCCACTTTCCACCCAACCGCCACGCTCGGGGTTTGCGCATCGCGATGGACTCCGCAGGCGCGCCTCACTGGAGAAGCCTCGCGTGGATCGTCGTACCTTCCTGCAATTGTCCGCGCTCGGCGCCGGCGGCCTGCTGCTGCCGCATACGCGGCTGATCGCCGCCGAACAACTGCTCGCGCCCGCCGATGCCGCGCGCAACCGCCGCCTGGCCGATGCCGCGTTGGCGGCGGCCAAGTCCGGTGGCGCCAGTTATTGCGATGTGCGCGTGGGCCGCTACCTGCGCCAGTTCGTGACCACGCGCGAGGCCCGGGTCGAGAACGTGGTCAATGCCGAATCGACCGGCGTCGGCGTGCGCGTGATCGCCGATGGTGCCTGGGGCTTTGCCGCCACCAATACCCTGACCGCCGATGGCGTGGCCAAGGCCGCCCGGCAGGCGGTCGCCATTGCCAGGGCCAACGCCAAGTTCTCGACCGCGCCGGTGCAGCTGGCGCCGGTCACCGGCGTGGGCGAGGTCAGCTGGCGCACGCCGATCCAGCGCAACGCAATGGAAGTGCCGGTGGCCGAAAAGGCGGCGCTGCTGCTGGACATCAATGCCGCCGCGCTCAACGCCGGTGCCGATTTCGCGGCCTCGCGCCTGTTCGCGATCAACGAGCAGAAGTACTTCGCCAGCAGCGACGGTTCCTGGATCGACCAGGACATCCACCGCCTGTGGCTGCCTTTCACCGTCACCGCGGTGGACAAGGCCAGCGGCAAGTTCCGTACCCGCGATGGTCTCGGTGCGCCCGTCGGCATGGGCTACGAGTACCTGGCCGGCGACCCGGCGCAAAAACACAAGCTCCCCGGCGGGCTGGTCGCCTACGGCCTGTCCTACGACCCGCGCGAGGATGCGATCGCTGCCGCCAAGCAGGCCCGGGCCAAGTTGTCCGCGCCCTCGGTCAAGCCGGGCAAGTACGACCTGGTGATCGACCCGAGCAACCTGTTCCTCACCATCCACGAGTCGGTCGGCCATCCGCTGGAGCTGGACCGCGTGCTCGGCTACGAGGCCA
>Ga0160435_1000143_pt1 | contig 40236 bp, 27 predicted proteins | sample HID1973K_E0MG_FD_108213 | JGI IMG/M metagenome (GOLD analysis project Ga0160435, IMG submission 108213) | Enriched mosquito-associated microbial communities from UW Madison campus, WI, USA - HID1973K_E0 MG | ecosystem: Host-associated > Arthropoda: Insects > Digestive system > Unclassified ...
CAGTCCATTCGAGGAGCGGATGTCGATGAATAGGATTTATCGCAAGGTCTGGAACAAATCGTTGGGTATGTGGACCGTGGCCTCGGAACTGGCCCGCAGCGACAGCCCCGGAATCACCCTCGATCGGCGAGTACGCCTGGTTGCACAGGGCGGCATTGCACTTGGCGGTTGCTTGCTGCTTGCGACAGCGCTGCCAGTGGCGGCGCAATCGGTCGAAGTGGGCGGCAATCAGAATTGCATCGTGCTGGGCGGCAGCATCCTCGACAGCTGCGTGGTAGATGGCAGCGCCAACGCCAGTGGCACCGACGCAGTCGCCATCGGCACACGCACGCTGGCCAGTGGCGCCAACTCGTTGGCCGTGGGCGCACGCGCCAGTGCCACGGCGACTGGCGCGGAAGTCTTCGGCGTGGATGGCAGTGCCTCGGGCATCAACAGCACCGGCGTCGGCCGCCAGACCAATGTCATCGGCGAGAACGGCGTAGCCGTCGGCTACAACACCTTCGTGCGCGAGAGCGCGGTCAATGGCGTCGCCATCGGCGCGAATGCCGGTGCCACGGGGGCCGACTCGGTCGCGCTGGGCTCAGGCTCGCGCACCTATGAGGCGAATACGGTTTCGGTCGGTAGCGGCAACGGCATCGGTGGCCCGGCCACTCGCCGCATCGTCAATGTCTCCGATGGCATCGATGCGACGGATGCGGTGAACAAGGGCCAGCTCGACGAAGTGGCCGAGGTGGCGGAAACCACCAGCAAATATTTCCAAGCCAGCGGTAGCGACGACAGCGATGCCGGCGCCTATGTCGAAGGCGATAACGCGCTGGCGGCAGGCGAGGCGTCCAACGCCATCGGCAACGGCGCGAGCGCGCTGGGTAGCGGGGCGAATGCGCTGGCCGAGAACGCCACTGCGGTCGGCTTCAACGCCTTGTCCACGGGCGTCAACGCTGCGGCCATCGGCAATGGCGCCCAAGCACTGGGCTCAAGCAGCGTCGCCTTGGGCGATGGCGCTACGGCGGCCGATACCGCAGCGACGGCTACCGGTGCAGGGGCCCAGGCTACTTCGACCTACACCACCGCCACCGGCAGTGAAGCGGTGGCCTCGGAGAACCAGGCCACGGCCACCGGCTTCCGCAGCGCTGCCAGCAACATCGGCGCCACTGCGCTCGGTGGTTACAGCGAAGCCAGCGGCTATCTGGGTTCGGCCCTCGGCTACGGCGCGGTAGCTTCTGGCGACTACACCACCGCTGTCGGCGTCGCTGCTACTGCTTCCGGTGCCAGTGCCGTCTCGGTCGGCGAGTTCAGCATCGCCAGTGGCGATGAAAGCGTCGCCGTCGGCGGCAGCACGTTCTTCGGTTTCATCCCGGCACAAGCGACCGGTACCGGCGCTTCGGCATTCGGCGCTGGGGCATGGGCCACCGGTGACTACACCACCGCGATCGGCTGGAACTCGTATGCCGATGGCGTCAACGCCAGCGCTCTCGGCCAAAGCGCATTCGCCCTGGCCGACAACACGGTGGCCGTCGGCGGCGGCTCCGCGGCCGAGGCTGTTGGTTCAACGGTAGTAGGCGTCGACGGCAGCACCACCGGCGTCAACAGCACCGGCGTCGGCCGCCAGACCAATGTCATTGGCGAGAACGGCGTAGCCGTCGGTTACAACACCTTCGTGCGCCAGAGCGCAGTCAATGGCGTCGCCATCGGCGCGAATGCCGGTGCCACGGGGGCCGACTCGGTTGCGCTGGGCTCGGGCTCGCGCACCTACGAGGACAACACGGTCTCGATCGGTAGCGGCAATGGCGTCGGTGGCCCGGCCACGCGCCGCATCGTCAACGTCTCCGATGGCATCGATGCGACGGATGCGGTCAACAAGGGGCAGTTGGACGAAGTCGCGGAGGTGGCGGAAACCACCAGCAAGTACTTCCAGGCCAGCGGCAGCGACGACAGCGATGCCGGTGCCTACGTTGAAGGCGACAACGCCCTGGCGGCAGGCGAAGCCAGCAACGCGATCGGCAACGGCGCCAGTGCCTTGGGCAGTGGGGCGAATGCCTTGGCCGAGAACGCCACTGCCGTCGGTACCAATGCCCTGGCCAGCGGCCAGAACAGCGCGGCGCTCGGCTACAACGCGCAGGCGCTGGGCCCGGCCAGCGTGGCGGTGGGTGGCGTGGCGGTCGATGAAAACGGCGATGCTTTGATCACCAACGGCGGCGTACCGGTGGATACCGGTGCCACCAGCGCCGGCGTCGGCGGCACCGCGCTCGGCGCCAGCGCCAATGCCGAAGGCTTCGCGGCCTCGGCGGTCGGCGTGGGCGCCTTCGCCGGGGGCGCGCAGTCGGCGGCCTTCGGTGCGGTGGCCAATGCGGTGGGCGACTACAGCACCGCCATCGGCACGCAGAGCGTGGCCGCGGGCACTAGCAGCGTCGCGCTCGGCGGGCCGGTCGATCTGATCCCCGGCCTGGGCTTCTTCGTCGATACCCAGGCAACCGGCGAGGCGTCCACCGCGCTCGGTGCCGGTGCGATTGCGTCGGGGGATTACGCCAGCGCTACCGGCACCCTGGCCGAGGCCAGCGGACTCGAAGCCACTGCGTTGGGCTATTTCTCCTACGCACCCGGTGGCTATGCCACGGCAATCGGCGCCGAGTCCTGGGCCAGCGGCGAGCAGAGCACCGCGGTCGGCTACTACAGCACCGCGCTTGGCGATAACAGCGTGGCGCTGGGTGCCAACTCCACCGCCACCCGCGACAACACGGTGTCGGTGGGCGATGTCGGGACCGAACGGCAGATAACCAACGTCGCCGCCGGCACCGAAGACACCGATGCGGTCAACAAGGCCCAGCTCGACGAGGTGGCCGACGCCGCCGCGACCACCAGCAAGTATTTCCAGGCCAGCGGCAGCGACGATAGCGACGCCGGCGCATACATCGAAGGCGACAACGCATTGGCCGCAGGCGAAGCGGCCAACGCCATCGGCAATGGTGCCAGTGCATTGGGGAGCGGCGCGAACGCGCTGGCGGAGAATGCCACCGCGATCGGCTTCAACGCATTGTCGAGTGGTGTGAACGCTTCGGCGATCGGCAACAACGCACAGGCACTGGGAGCCAGCAGCATCGCACTCGGTGATGGGGCTACGGCCGCAGACACCGCAGCGACGGCTACCGGTGCAGGCGCACAGGCCAGTTCGACCTACACCACCGCCACCGGCAGTGAAGCGGTGGCCTCGGAGAACCAGGCCACGGCCACCGGCTTCCGCAGCGCTGCCAGCAACATCGGCGCCACCGCGCTGGGTGGTTACAGCGAAGCCAGCGGCTACCTGGGTTCGGCCCTCGGCTACGGCGCGGTAGCGTCTGGCGACTACACGACGGCGGTCGGCGTCGCCGCTACTGCTTCCGGTGCCAGTGCCGTCTCGGTCGGTGAGTTCAGCATCGCCAGCGGCGATGAAAGCGTCGCCGTCGGCGGCAGCACGTTCTTCGGTTTCATCCCGGCGCAGGCGACCGGCACCGGCGCTTCGGCGTTCGGTGCTGGGGCATGGGCCACCGGTGACTACACCACCGCGATCGGCTGGAATTCCTACGCGGACGGTGCCAACGCCAGCGCACTCGGCCAGAGTGCCTCGGCGCTGGCCGACAACACGGTGGCCGTCGGCGGTGGCTCTGCGGCCGAGGCTGTTGGTTCAACGGTAGTAGGCGTCGACGGCAGCACCACCGGCGTCAACAGCACCGGCGTCGGCCGCCAGACCAATGTCATCGGCGAGAACGGCGTAGCCGTCGGCTACAACAGCTTCGTGCGCCAGAGCGCAGTCAATGGCGTCGCTATCGGCGCGAATGCCGGTGCCACGGGGGCCAACTCCGTCGCGCTCGGCGGTGGCGCGCGTGCCGACGCCGACAACGTGGTATCGATCGGCAATGGCACCGGCGAGGGCGGCCCGGCTACTCGCCGCATCGTCAACGTCGGCGAAGGCGTGGATGCCACCGACGCGGTCAATAAGAGCCAGCTCGACGAAGTCAGCGCCGGAGCAACAGCCGCCACCGCGGCCTTCAAGGCCGACGGCGACGAGGTGGCCACCGCCAGTGGCGTCGACAGCACCGCTGCCGGCTCCGGTGCCACCGCCAGCGGCGCCCGCAGTGCCGCGTTTGGCGCTGGCAGCACGGCCTCGGGCATCGGCGGCAGCGCCGTCGGTGTCGACAGCCTGGCAATCGGCACCAACAGCACCGCGGTCGGCCGCCAGACCAACGTCATCGGCGAGAACGGCGTGGCGTTGGGCTACAACAGCTTCGTGCGCCAGAGCGGCAAAAACGGCGTCGCCCTCGGCGCCAACGCCGGGGCCAGCGGTGCCGACTCGGTCGCGATCGGTTCCGGCTCGCGTACCTACGACGCCAACGTGGTGTCCTTCGGCAGCGGCAACGGTGTCGGTGGTCCCGCCACTCGCAAGCTCACCAACGTCGGTGCCGGCAGCGTGGCCAGCGGCAGCACCGAGGCGATCAACGGCGGCCAGTTCTTCCAGTCGTTGAGCAACAGCATCAGCTTCCTCGGTGGCGGGGCCGCACTGGGGGCGCAGGGCGTGTTCGTCGCGCCGACCTACGTCATCCAGGGGGCCAGCTACAACACCGTTGGCGATGCGCTGAGCGCCCTGGACAGCAAGGTCAGCGCACTGGACGCCGCTACCGCATCGGCGACGCCGACGAGCAGCCCATCGGCGCGCATGATGCGTAGTGCCGCCGTGGAAACGCTGCAGGTCGCCGAACCGGAGGCGGTTGCTACGGAAGCCGCCACGGCCACTACGACCTCGGCGACCACCGCCACGACCGCCACGACCGTTGAAAGCACGGGCACGCTGGCAACCGGCACGCCGGCCGCCACGTCCACCGCGCTCGGCACCGCCGCGCGCGCCAACGACGTGACCGGCACGGCCATCGGTGGCAATGCCTATGCGCACGGCCCGAACGACACCGCCATCGGCAGCAATACCCGGGTGGATGCGGACGGCAGTACCGCGATTGGCGCCAATGCACATGTCGCCGCGGTCGCCACCAACGCGGTGGCGGTCGGCGAGGGCGCTACTGTCGCCGCCGCATCGGCTACCGCCGTCGGCCAGGGCGCCAGCGCTACCGCCAATGGCGCGGTCGCCCTGGGCCAGGGTTCGGTGGCCGACCGCGCCAATACGGTGTCGGTGGGCAGCGCCGGGGCTGAGCGGCAAGTCACCAACGTCGCCGCCGGCACGCAAGACACCGACGCGGTGAACAAGGCCCAGCTCGATGGCGGCGTCACCCGCGCCAACGCCTATACCGACCAGCGTTACTCGGCCATGGCCGATACGTTCCAGACCTACCAGGGCGAAGTGGACGACCGCTTCCGCCGGCAGGACAAGCGCATCGACCAGCAAGGCGCGATGAGCGCGGCGATGTTGAACATGGCCACCAGCGCGGCGGGCATCCGCACGCCGAACCGGTTGGGCGTGGGCGTCGGCTTCCAGAGCGGCGAGTCGGCATTGTCGCTGGGTTACCAGCGTGCGATCAGCGACCGCGCCACGGTCACCGTGGGCGGTGCCTTCAGCAGTGACGACAGCTCCGTCGGCATTGGCGCCGGCTTCGGCTGGTGAGGGTTTGAACCACGGCGGCGGCGCCTGGTGGCGTCGCCGCCGGCAGTACAAGGCCCGGGGGGGCGGGACGGAACGCGGCCAGGCCAGCAGCGGTTCCGTGGCACACGATGGCCGTACACCCTTTGCCGGAAAAAACACGAACGAAGAGGACTTCACCGTGATCGACAAGCATGATTTCCGCCGCAATCCCCTGGCCGTGATCCTGGCCGCCACCCTCGGCCTGGCCGGCGCGCAGGCTGCGCAGGCCGCAGAATCCTTCCCCGTGCGCGAACCACTGCACGCCGCACCGGCCAATGCGCAAGGCGCCGCCACCCGCCTAATCGTCCGCTACAAGGACGGCACCGCGGCGGCCACCGACCGTACCGCCAAGCTCGCCACCGCCAATGCCGCGCTCGGGCGCGCTGGCCTCGCCGCTGCCAGCGCACGCAGCGGCACCGCCGCCGCGCAGGTTGCCTATGTGCGCCGGCTCGGCACTGGCGCCGACCTGCTGCGCGTCAGCGGCAAGCTGACGCCGGCGCAGATCGAGCGCGTGCGCGCGGAGATCGCCGCCGATCCGGCCGTGAAGTCGGCCAGCATCGATCGGCTGAAGCAGCCGTTGCTGGTGCCCAACGATCCGTACTACGCCCAGTACCAGTGGCACCTCAACAACGCCACCGGCGGCGTCAATGCGCAGCCGGCCTGGGACAAGGCGCAAGGCGAAGGTGTTGTAGTCGCGATCCTCGATACCGGCATCCTGCCGGCGCATCCGGACATCGCCACCAGCCTGCTCAACGGCTACGACTTCATCACCGACTCCTTCGTTTCGCGGCGCCCCACCGATGAGCGCGTACCCGGTGCACTGGATTACGGTGACTGGAACCCGGTGGCCGGAGAGTGTTACGCCGGCTCGCCCGTGCGCGACAGTAGCTGGCACGGCAGCCATGTGTCCGGCACCGTCGCCGAGAAGACCAACAACGCCACCGGCATGGCTGGCCTGGCCTACAAGGCCACAGTGTTGCCGGTACGCGTGCTCGGCCGGTGCGGTGGCTACAGTTCCGACATCGCCGACGCGATCGTCTGGGCCTCGGGCGGCCATATCGACGGCGTGCCGGACAATGCCAACCCCGCCGAGGTGATCAACATGAGCCTGGGCGGCGAGGGCACCTGCGATGACGAAACCCAGGTCGCCATCGATGGTGCGGTAGCGCGCGGCACCACCGTGGTGGTTGCGGCAGGCAACGATGCCGACGATGCCGCCAACTACAGCCCGGCTTCGTGCAACAACGTGATTTCGGTCGGCGCTACCCGCATCAATGGCGGCATCGCCTCGTACTCGAACTACGGCACCAAGGTCGACCTTTCCGCACCCGGTGGCGGCGGCAGCGCGGATGGCAATCCGGGCGGTTACGTGTGGCAGCTGGGCTATACCGGCCTGACCACGCCGACTTCCGGCGCCTACAGCTACTTCGGCATGGCCGGCACTTCGATGGCTTCGCCGCACGTGGCCGCCACCGTGGCCCTGGTGCAGGGTGCCCTTGCCAGTGCCGGCAGTGACCCGCTGACCCCGGCGGCGGTCGAGGCGCTACTCAAGCAGACCGCGCGTCCGTTCCCGGTGGCGCCGCCGGCCAACAAGCCGATCGGCGCCGGCATCGTCGATGCCAACGCGGCCATCGACAAGGCGCTGACGCCTCCGTGCGATCCGACCGATCCGAGCTGCGTGCCGGATGCCACCCCGCTTACGAACAAGGTCGCCGTCGGCGGACAAAGCGGTGGCGAAGCGTTGTACAGCTTCGAGGCGACGGCCGGGAAGGTGATCACGATCATGACCTATGGCGGCAGCGGCAACGTCTCGCTGTATGTGAGCCATGACGCGGCACCTACCACCACCTCGTTCGATGCCAAGTCCACCCGGACCGGCAACAGTGAGACGGTGCGCATCACCGCGCCGCAGGCGGGTACTTACTACATCCTGCTGACCGGTGCTCCGAGCTACAGCAATGTGACCGTCGTCGCGCGGCAGTAAGCGCGAAGGCTCGCCCCAAGACCCCGGCGCAACGCCGGGGTTTTTTTTTGTACGTGCGCAGGCCAGGTGTGGCAGACCTCAAACCTGCCTGGCGTTGCCGGGCGCGTGGTGATGGCGCACGTTGTGATGCTCATCAACTTTGGCGGTAAGGAGTTAGGAGTTATCGCATTGGTTGGTCGATAGCGCCGGTCGCTGCTTGTCGTGTTCGTCTGCACCCCTACACCCTGCCGCCATGACGCGCCTTCAGCGCGGACCAGGAGCGGTCGACATGCGTGCCAATCAGCCTTCCGCCTTTACCGCCGCCGTGTGCGCCTGTGCGCGCCGGCACGCCTCACGTGGTCGCGCGTTCGTGTGGGGCGTTGCGCTGTTCATTCCCCCTGCCGTGGGCTGGGCGCAGCTAGCGCCCACGCCCGAGGCCACGCCGATTTTCTTCGCTGCCAACGGCAGCAAAGAGAGCGCGGCGGGGGCTTTTGCCGAAGGCAGCGAAGCGGTGGCGGTGGGTGAGGCGAGCCATGCGTCCGGCGCCTCGGCGATCGCCATCGGCGCTGGCGCCACCGCGCTTGCCCAGCAGACGCTGGCCGTCGGCCACAACGCCGTGGCACGAGATCTGCTGAGCGTTACGTTTGGGACGGAGGCGAAGGCCGAGGCCATGTATGCGACGAGCCTGGGTTCGCGTTCACTGACCTACGGCGACCAAGCTTTGGCAGTGGGCTACCGCGCGCTGGCTCAAGATATAGGCGCCAGCGCGCTGGGCAGTTTCAGTCAAGCCACCGGCCGGCTTTCGGCAGCTTTCGGCTATGACACCCGCAGTACCGGAAGCGCCAGTCTCGCCCTAGGCGTCAGGGCACGCGCCACCGCGACTGACAGTGTCGCGTTGGGCGCCCGTGCGGTGGCCGACCGCGCGAACACCGTCTCTCTGGGGCGTCCAACTGCCGAGCGCCAGCTCGTGAACCTGGCAGCGGGCACGGCGCCCACAGACGCCGTCAACGTAGCCCAGCTCGACGCCAGTACGCGGGCCTTCCGCGTGGCCGGCGCAGGCGCAGCCAACGCCGTCGGACCGGACAGTACCGCCGCCGGCACCCACAGCGAGGCCTCGGGCGAAGGGGGCAGCAGCTTTGGTGCCGATAGCCTGGCGGCCGCAGCGAATGCCCTCGCGCTGGGGCGCGGCGCGCGGGTCACCGCCGATAACGCGGTGGCAGTAGGCGGCGGTGCGCGCGCCGATGCGCCGGCCACCGTTTCCTTCGGCAACGGAGACGGAGTGGGTGGGCCCGCGGCCAGGCGGTTGGTCAATGTCGCCGAGGGCGCGTTGACTGCGAACAGTCGCGATGCGGTCAACGGCGGGCAACTGTTCAAGGCGATGCAGCAGACCCTCACCTGGCTGGGTGCTGCCGTGCGGCCGCAAGACCCCGCGAACGTGGACCGGGCACCGGCGTTTCCGGTGCGCGGCGAAGCGCATGACGACGTGCGCAGTGCGCTGGATGCGCTCGATCGACGCATCGGGGAGGTCGATGGGCACGTGCGTGCCAGCAATACCTTGGGTGTCGGTGCGCGCGCGGCCAGTGCGGACGCGGTTGCCGTGGGTAGCGCGGCCAATGCAGGAGCAGCCGGCGGCACCGCACTCGGCGCGGGCAGCCGCGTCGAAGCGAGCGCCAGCGGTGCGGTCGCGCTTGGTGCCGGCTCGATCGCTGCGCGCGCCAATACGATCTCGGTAGGAAAGCCTGGGGCCGAGCGCCAGATCACCGATGTCGCCGCGGGCACGCAGGACAGCGACGCGGTGAACAAGGCGCAGCTGGATGCCGGCCTCAGCAGGGCGAACGGCTATACCGACCAACGGCAGGCCGCCATGGCCTCCAGCTTTCGCACTTATCAAGGCGAAGTGGACGACCGCTTCCGCCAACAGGACCGGCGCATCGACCAGCAGGGCGCGATGAGCGCGGCGATGCTGAACATGGCCACCAGCGCTGCGGGTATCGGCTCGCCCAACCGGGTCGGCGTGGGCGTGGGCTTCCAGAGCGGCGAATCGGCGTTGTCGCTGGGTTACCAGCGCGCGATCAGCGTACGCAGCGCCATCACAGTGAGTGGTGCCTATAGCGGCGGCGTCACCGCCGTGGGTATCGGCGCCGGTTTCGGCTGGTAGGTTGCGCGGCTTTCCAAAGCGCGCGGCCCGATCCGGCAATGCACCTTATCCATGGGGATATCTATGAAGCGTCGCTTGGCAACTGTCCGTCACCTTCCCTTGTTCATCGCCATGTCGCTGGCCCTCTCGCCCGCGTGTGCGATCGCCGTGCCAGTTGGCGCTCCCCCTGCTGCCGCGCCGGATCGCTTGGCCAGCCCGCGCCTGATCGTGCGCTACCGCGACGACGCCGCCTCTGCCACAGGTCCCACCGTGCGCACGCAAACCGTGCGCCGTACCCTCGATGCGGCAATGGCGCGCAGCGGGATCACTCCGCCGGCTTCCGCATCGCGCAAGACCAGGAGTGCGGCATCGGAGCCAGTGCGACGCTTGGGCAGTGGTGCCGAGTTGGTTGCGCTTCCACCCGGGCTGACGTCTGGCAACGTGCACCAGCTGGTGCAGGAGATCGCGGCCGACCCGGCGGTGCGCTACGTCGAAGTCGACACTTTGCAGCACCCCATGCAGGCGCAAGCCCCCTTCGTGCCCAACGATGCTCATTACGCCAGCCACCAGTGGCACTTCCATGATCCGCTGGGCGGAGCGAACGTGCCGGGCGCTTGGCAAGTCACGCGCGGCGAAGGCGTCGTAGTGGCGGTTATCGACACCGGCATCCTGGCCGAGCACCCAGATTTCAAGAACACCCGATTGCTGCCCGGTTACGATTTCATCACCGACCCTTTCATCTCGCGTCGGCGCGAAATAGGACCTGCCCCGGGTGCTGCGGATTTGGGCGACTGGAGCGCAGGTGTCGTCGAATGTGGGCCGGGCGCAGAAGCGAGGACGAGCGGTTGGCACGGTACGCACGTAGCGGGCACGATCGCGCAATCTACGCACAATGAAATCGGCGGGGCAGGCGTGGCGCCCGGTGTCACGGTGTTGCCGGTGCGCGTACTCGGACGCTGCGGCGGCTGGACCTCAGACATCATCGACGCCATCACCTGGGCCTCGGGCGGCTCGGTGCCGCACGTGCCCGACAACCCGAATCCGGCACAAGTCCTCAATCTGAGCCTCGGCGGCCGCAAGTCCTGCTCGTCGGCGTACCAGGAGGCGATCGACGCTGCCATCAGTCGTGGCGCAATTATCGTGGCCGCGGCGGGCAATTCGTCGGAGGACGTCAGCGGGGTTCAACCCGCCGGTTGTCGCAACATGATCGCCGTGGGTGCCAGCAGCGGCAGTGGCCACAAGGCCGATTACTCCAATTATGGGGATCGGATCGACCTTGCCGCGCCTGGCGGAGACAAACAGGGCGGTAATCTCGGCTACATCTGGCAAGCAGGCTATACCGGCCCGACGACGCCGCAATCGGGTACGTACAACTACGTCGGCTATACCGGTACGTCGATGGCCGCTCCGCACGTGGCGGCCACTGCGGCCCTGGTGCAGGCCGCGCGCGTGCGCTTTGGTCGGTTGCCGTTGTCGCAATCGCGCATGGAAGCGGTGCTGGTCGCCAGCGCGCGGCCGTTCCCGCGGCAGCCGCCGCCGGGGAAGCCCATCGGGCGCGGCATCCTTGATACCACCGCCGCCGTGGCCATGGCGCTGGCGGCCGATTGCGACATTGCCGTGTCGGATTGCCGGGCGCCAGCCACCTTGCAACCGCAGGTGCCGGTCAGTGGGCTGGCCGGGGCTCCCCACGGCACGGTGTATGCGGTATCGGTGCGCGGCGGCCGACCCTTGCGAGTGATGACCTATGGCGGGCAGGGCGAAGCGAGGCTGTACGTGCGGCGTGCTGCGGCGCCGCAAGGTGTTCCGTTCGACGCTCAGTCCACGCGCCCCGGCACCCACCAGAGCGTGCTGCTCGCCAACCCTGCCGAGGGCATCTATCACGTCTGGATTACGGGGGCTCCTTCCTACGGCGGGCTGAGCATGGTGGTGCGGCAGTAACGGCAACCGGAGGGCGCGGCCGAACTGCTAAAGTTCGAGCAGGTAACGGAGACGGGCGTGAACACGATCGCTGCCGCATCGATCGACCCATCGAACAAGGCTACGGGCGCTCTCGCCCCGCCTGATGCCGTGTCGCGCGTCGTGGAAAGCCTGCTGGCCAATCGCCGGCTGAAGGACGCCGACCTCGCCCGCGCGCGCCAGCTGCAGGACGAATCGGGCCTGGATCTGCTGGCGCTGCTGGGTCGCCTCGGCCTGGTATCCGAACGTGACCACGCCGAAGCCTGCGCCGAGGTGCTCGGGTTGCCGCTGCTGGAGAGCCGCGAGTTGCCCGAACCGCCGCCGGAACCGTTGCCGGAGATCCGCGCGCTGTCGCCCCGCTTCCTCAAGCAATTCCACGTCTGCCCGATCGGCGAACAGGCCGGCACCCTGGAACTGTGGATGGCCGATCCCTACGACGACTATGCCGCTTCGGCCGTGGCGCTGGCCACCGGATTGCCGGTGCGTGCCCGCGTCGGCCTGCGTTCGGAGATCGACGACACCATCGAGCGTTGGTACGGCCAGGGACGCAGCGCGATGGGAGCGATCGTCGAGACCGCCGATGGCGAGGCCAGCGGCGGCGAGGATATCGAGCACCTGCGCGACCTCGCCTCCGAAGCGCCGGTCATCCGCCTGGTCAACCTGCTGATCCAGCGCGCCGTAGAACTGCGCGCATCGGACATCCACATCGAGCCGTTCGAAAATCGCCTGAAGGTGCGCTACCGCGTCGATGGCGTGTTGATCGAAGGCGAGAGCCCGCCGGCGAAACTGACCGCCGCGGTGATCAGCCGGGTCAAGATCATGGCGCGACTGAACATCGCCGAGCGCCGCCTGCCGCAGGACGGCCGCATCCAGCTGCGCGTGCAAGGCAAGGAGCTGGACCTGCGCGTGAGCACCGTGCCGACCGCGCACGGCGAAAGCGTGGTGATGCGCCTGCTTGATCGCGAGACCGTGGTCTTCGATTTCCAGCGCCTGGGTTTCACCGAGCAATTCCTGCCGCAGTTCCGACGCGTGCTCGAACTGCCGCACGGCATCCTGCTGGTGACCGGCCCGACTGGTTCGGGCAAGACCACCACGCTGTACACCGCGCTGAGCCAGCTCAACACCGCCGACGTGAAGATCATCACGGTCGAAGACCCGGTCGAATACCAGATCGAAGGCATCAACCAGATCCAGGCCAAGCCGCAGATTGGACTGGATTTCGCCAATGCCCTGCGCAGCATCGTGCGCCAGGACCCGGACATCATCATGATCGGCGAGATGCGCGACCTGGAAACCGCGCGCATCGCCATCCAGTCGGCGCTGACCGGCCACCTGGTGCTGTCCACGCTGCACACCAATAACGCCGCCGGCGGCATCACCCGCTTGCTGGACATGGGCGTGGAGGACTACCTGCTGACCTCCACCGTCAACGGCATCCTCGCCCAGCGCCTGGTGCGCCGGCTGGAGCCGACCCACGCCGAACGCTATGCGGCCTCGCCAGAGGAGATCGAACGTTTCGAGTTGCGGCGCTGGCAGCCGCACGGCGAGATCTTCCTGTACCGCCCGCGGCCATCGGCGGTGGCGCCCACCGGTTATCTGGGTCGTACCACCATCGTCGAGTTCCTGGTCATGGACGATGAGCTGCGCCGCGCGGTGATGCGCCGCGCCGGCATGGGCGAGATCGAACAGCTCGCACGCCGCGCCGGCATGCGCACCATGTACGAGGATGGTGTGGCCAAGGCCCTCAGTGGCCAGACCACGCTGGAAGAAGTGCTGCGCGTGACCGAGGAAGGCTGATGCGCGAGGTGTTATTCCAGGCGGCCCGCGCATGACCTTGTTCCGCTACAAGGCGCTCAGCGGCGAGGGCGAGTTGCTCGATGGGCAGATGGAAGCGGCCAGCGAAGCCGAGGTCGTCGCGCGGCTGCAGGAACAAGGTCACCTGCCGGTGGAGGCGCGTGCAGCGCAGGCCGACGAGCCGGGACCGGGCCTGCGCACGCTATGGCGCCAGCGGGTGCTGGGCGGGGCCAGCCTGGTGCAATTCACGCACCAGCTGGCGAGTCTGCTGGCGGCCGGCCAGCCACTGGATCGCGCCTTGTCGATCCTGATGGAGCTGCCGGAAGATTTGCGCGAGCGCCGCACCATCACCGCCATTCGCGATGGCGTGCGCGGTGGCGCGCCCCTGTCGGCGGCGCTGGAGCGCCAGCACGGCGTGTTCTCGCGGCTGTATATCAACATGGTGCGCGCCGGCGAGGCCGGCGGCAGCCTGCATGAAACCTTGCAACGCCTGGCCGATTTCCTCGAACGCAACCACGCCCTGCGTGGCCGGGTGATCAACGCGCTGGTGTATCCGGCGATCCTGATCGTGGTGGTCGGCCTCGCCTTGCTGTTCCTGCTCGGCTACGTCGTGCCGCAATTCGCGCTGATGTATGAAAGCCTGGACGTGGTGCTGCCCTGGTTCACCCGTGGGGTGCTGGCGGTGGGCTTGTTCGTGCGCGATGCCTGGCTGGTATTCGTGGTGGTGCCGGGATTGGCGCTGTGGTGGCTGGAGCGGCGCCGCCGCGATCCGGCTTTTCGCCTGGCACTGGATGGCTGGCTGCTGCGCCGGCGGCTGGTCGGCCCGTTGGTCGCGCGGCTGGATACGGCGCGCCTGGCACGCACGCTCGGTACCTTGCTGCGCAATGGTGTGCCGCTGTTGCAGGCGCTGGGCATCGGCCGCGGCGTGCTCGACAACCGTGTGCTGGTGGCTGAAGTCGAACGCGCCACCGAGGAAGTACGCAATGGCCATGGCCTGGCGCAGGCGCTCGGGCGCGGCAAGCAATTCCCGCGGCTGGCCCTGCAGATGATCCAGGTGGGCGAGGAATCAGGCGCGCTGGACACGATGCTGCTGCGCGTGGCGGATACCTTCGAACAAGAATCTGCCCAGGCAATAGATCGCCTGCTCGCGGCGCTGGTGCCGCTGTTGACCCTGCTGCTGGCCGGCGTCGTCGGTGGCGTCATCATTGCCGTGCTGGTGCCGCTGTACGACCTCACCAATGCGATCGGCTAGTCACTCCCGTCCCATTCCCCCGAACCACCAGGACATACGCATGACCCAGCTTCGCCGCTCCTTTTCCATCGCCTCGCCGCACCGCCAGTCGGGCATGAGCCTGCTGGAAATCATCATCGTCATCGTGCTGATCGGCGCGGTGCTGACCCTGGTCGGTAGTCGCGTACTGGGCGGTGCCGACCGTGGCAAAGCCAACCTGGCGCGCTCGCAGATCCAGACGCTGGCCGGCAAGGTCGAGAACTTCCAGCTCGACACCGGCAAGCTGCCGGCCAAGCTCGACGAGCTGGTCACCCAGCCCGGCGGCGCCGCCGGATGGCTGGGCCCGTACGCCAAGCCGGCCGAGCTCAACGATCCGTGGGGCCATCCCATCGAGTACCGGGTGCCGGGCACGGGGCGCCCGTTCGACCTGGTCAGCCTGGGTAAGGATGGGCAGGCCGGCGGCAGCAGCTACGACTCGGACATCGTCTACGAGTAAGCCGCGATGGCAACCGCCCCGGGGCTGAGGCACGCGCACGCGCGGCTGGCGCGCACGCGCGGTGTCAGCTTGCTGGAAATGCTGCTGGTGATCGCGCTGATTGCCGTTGCCGGGGTACTGGCGGCCAGCGTGCTCGGCGGTGGCATCGATGGAGTGCGGTTGCGGTCCAGCGGCAAGCAACTGGCCGCCGAACTGCGACAGGTTCGCACCCGCGCCATCGCCAGCGGCTTGCCGCAGCAGTTTGAACTGGACCCGCGCACTGGCCAGTGGTCGAGCACGCTCGGCCATCGCGGCACGCTGCCCTCGCAGTTGCGCGTGGCGTTCACCGGCGCGCGCGAATTGCGGCCGCGTCCCGGCCGCGGCGCCATCCGCTTTTTCGCCGACGGCGCCTCCAGTGGCGGGCGCATCGATTTGGCCGCGCGAAAGGCGCAATGGCGGATCGAAGTGGCCTGGATCACCGGCGAGGTGCGCAGCGGCCGCGTCGAGGCGGCGCCATGAAGTACCAGCGCGGCTACACCTTGCTGGAGGTGATCGTGGCCTTTGCGCTGCTGGCGCTGGCGCTGGGCCTGCTGCTGGGCACGCTGTCCGGCGGCGTGCGCCAGGTGCGCGCCGCCGACGCCGCCACCCGGGCCAGCCTGCACGCACAATCGCTGCTGGCGGAGATGGACATGCAGGCGCCGCTGGCGCCGCAGCATCGCCAGGGCAAGTTCGAGCAGGGTCGCTATAGCTGGCAACTGGACGTGCGGCCGTGGGTCGACCCGCGGCCGGCGAACGACCTGCAGCCGGTTTCGCCGGCCGATCCGGTGCTGCTGCAGGTGGACCTGACGGTGCGCTGGGGCTCGGCCGCCAGTGAACAGCTGCACTGGCGCAGCCTGCGCCTGGTGCCGCCCGCCCAGGCCGGGAGTCCGCCGTGAGCACGCGCCGGGCCGCCGGGTTCACTCTTATCGAGGTGTTGCTGGCCACCGTGCTGCTCGCTGCCGGCCTGACCCTGGCCTTCGCCACGCTGCGTTCGGCCGGCACGATCAGCCAGCGTGGCGAAGCCATGGCCGCGCGCAGCGAACGCATGCGCACGATCGAAGGGTTCTTGCGCCGTCGCCTGGCTGCTGCCCTGCCGATGGCATTCGGCCGCGACGAGGGCACGCTGCGGCCGCAGCGCTTCATCGGCGAGCCGCAGCGCCTGCGCTTCGTCGCCGACGTGCCCGACTACCTCGGTCTCGGCGGTCCCTACCTGCACGATATCGACGTCAGCGGCCAGGCACCTTCGCAGCGCCTGCAATTGCAATTGACCCAGGTGCAGGCGGGAACGGTGCTGGCCGCACCGCAAGCGGCGGCGCCGGAACTGTTGGCCGACGGCCTGCTCGAAGTGCGCCTGGCCTACCGCGGCGTCGACCCGCAACGCGGCAAGCTGGGCGACTGGCAGAACGAATGGACCAGCAGCGAGCGCCTGCCACGCTTCGTGCGGATCGACCTGCGCGACGCGCGCGGCGCCTGGCCTTCGCTGCTGGTGGAATTGCCGCAGGCATCGCGCGAGCGAACCTCGCTATGACCCGGCGCGAACGCGGTGTCGCCTTGATCCTGGTGCTGTGGTTGATCGCGCTGCTGACCGCGCTGGTTGGCGCCTTTGCCCTGACCGCGCGCGTGGAAGCGGGGCAGGACAGCGTGCTGCGCGGCAACGCACGCGCGCAATCGGTGGCACGCGCCGGCATGGAATACGCGTTGTGGCGGATGCGTGGCACCCCGGCTACGCGCTGGCAGCCAGACGGCCGGCCTTACGATTGGTCGTTCGACGGGGTGCCGGTGCAGGTGCGAATTGTCGACGAAGGCGGCAAGGTTGATCTCAATAACGCCAGCCCGGCGTTGCTAGCGGGATTGTTGCGCGCGCTGGAAGTCGAGCCGGGACGGGCGCAGGCGCTTGCCGCAGCCATTGTGGACTGGCGTGACCGCGACAGCCTGCAGTCGCCCGGCGGTGCCGAAGACCCCGATTACGCCAGTGCCGGGGTGGCCTACGGTGCCAAGGACGCACCTTTTGAAAGCCTGGGCGAGTTGCGCCTGGTACTGGGCATGGACGCCGATCTCTACCGTCGCCTGTTGCCGAACGTCACGCTTTACGCCCAGCGCGCGCAACCGCTGCCCGCCTTTGCGCCGCCACCGGTATTGGCTGCCCTGGGGCTGGAGGTGTCGACCTGGATGGCCGCGCGGCAGGCACCGGACGGACCCGGCGGTGGCCTTGGGGTCAATCCCGCTGCCGCGGCGGCGACCACGGGCACTTATAGTATTGAGAGCCGGGCACGCCTGGGCGAGGGACGCGAGGGGGTGCTGCGTGCGCTGGTGCGCGCCGGTGCGCCGGCTTCCCGCGATTCGGCCTATACCGTTTTGCAATGGGAAGAAGGAGCGGCACTGCAATGACCGCGTGGCGGCAAAGTCTCGAGCGCATCGGCTTGCGCATCCCGCCAGGCGCTGGTGGCTTCTGGCGCTGGTGGCAGGGCGCGTTGCTGGCCTGGTTGCCGGCGCGCTGGCAGTGGCGGCTGGGATTCTCCCCGGCGCGGCTGCTGCTGTGGCGTGATGGCGAACAGATCGCCCTGGCCTGGCAGCGCGAACAGGGCATCGAAGCCCTGGCCCTGCTGCCCGAGGCAGTGCCGCCGACCGATTGGGCCCCCTTGCTGCCGCCGCGCCTGCGGGCACTGCCGCGGCACTGGCTGTTGCCGGCCGGCCTGGCGCTGCGCCGGCCATTGCGCCTGCCTGCCGCCGCCGCCGCACGCCTGGCCGACGTAGCGCGCTTCGAGATCGACCGACAGACGCCATTCGCCGCCGACCAGGTCTGGTTCGACGCGCGCCTGATCGGCGAGCGTGCCGACGGCCAGATCGACGCCGACCTGGTCGTGGTTCCGCGACGCGCCCTGGAAGGCGTGGGCGGCATTCCGGCCGGCTGGCGCGACGCCCTTGCCGGTGTGGACGTCCGCGACGCTAACGGCGAGCCACTGCGAATCAACCTGTTGCCCGTGCCCGAGCGCCGCATCCATCGCAATCCGATGGCGCGCTGGAACCTGGCGCTGTTCGCCGCCGGCCTGGTCTGCTTGGCCCTGGGCTCGCAGTGGCTACTCGACAACCGTAATCGCGCCGCCGACGCGCTCGAAGCGCAGGTGCGCGCCGACGCCCAGCGCGCGCGCCAGGTCGCGATGCAACGCGAAGAGCTGGTGGCGCTGATCGAAGGCGCGGGCTTTTTCGAACAACAGCGCGCGGCGCGACCGGCGACGATCGAAGTCTGGAACGAGCTCACGCGACGCCTTCCGGACGGCACCTACCTGGAGAAGTTCTCGATCGAAGGCGACGAGTTGCAGCTGATCGGCCTGAGCAACGAAGCCGCGTCGTTGGTGGAGCGCCTGGATGGCGCGCCGACCTGGCGCAAGCCGGCGCTGACCGGCGTGCTGCAGAGCGATGCCGGGCAAGGGCGCGACCGCTTTACGCTGACCGCCACGCTTGCCGGCGCCAGACCGCCGTCGCAAGCGGGCGCGCCGGCGTCGGGAGGCGGGCGATGAACACCGTGCCGAGCCGCCGCGAGCGGATCTGGGCGTTGGCCTTGTTGGCCGTCGGCCTGGTGCTGCTCTATCTGCTGTGCGTGCATCCATTCTTCGTGCAGCCGCTGCTGGCTACCGAAGCGCGCGTGCGTACCGCGATAGAGCGCGAGCAGCGCATCCATGCCGAACTGCAGGACGGCCCACGGGTGACCGCGCAATTGCAGCGCGCGCGTGCGCAATTGGCGGCGCGCTCGGGCTTCCTGCCCGAGGCCTCGGCCGAATTGGCGGCCGCCGGCCTGGTGCAGCGCCTGGAAACGGTGGTTTCCCAAGCCAGCCCCGGTCACCGCAGTTGCGCCATCAGCAACCGCTCCACGCTGCCGCTGGACCGCCAGGGGCGTTTTGCGCGGGTCGCCGTACAGGTGCGCTTGCGCTGCGGCACGCCGGAACTGGCCGCCGTGCTGCATTCGCTGGAGTCCGGCGCGCCGGGGTTGTTCGTGGACAACCTCAACGTGCTTGCCCAGCGCGCCGCCCTGTCGCCCGGGGACAGTGGCAATGGCCTGGACGTGAGCTTCGATCTTTCCGGCTACGTGCGCCCGACGGTCTCGGCGCTGGAGGCAGGCGATGCGCACTGACGCTGCGGGCCTGCGTACCTGGTGGCTGGTGGTGTTCGCCGGCTGGGCCTTGTTGATTTGCCTGATGGCCGGGCTCGGCATGGGCAGCCGCCTGCCGCAGGCCGGTGGCAGCGAAGCCGCGCGCCCGTTGCCGGCGATTCCCGCCGCGGGTGCGCCGCGCTTGAGCGACTTGCCGGCCTACGCGGCGATCGCGCAGCGCCCGGTCTTCGCCGAGGATCGCCGGCCGCATCCGTTCGTGCTTGCAGGCACCGACGCGCCGCAGTCCACCGCGTTGCGCCTGACCGGCGTGCTGATCACCCCGCAGCTGCAGATGGCCACGCTCACCACCGACCAGGGCCGATCGCTGCGCCTGCGCCTGCAAGGCGAAGCCGTCGAAGGTTGGCGCTTGCTGACGCTGGCCGCGCGCAGCGCGACCGTGGAAGGGCCGGGCGGCGTGCGCACGCTCGACATGCAGGTGTTCGACGGCCACGGCGGCGAAGCGCCAACAGCGCTGCGCGGCAAGCCCGGCGCCACGCCGCCCTTGCCGGCGGCCAATGCGATCGTTGCCCCCGGCGTGCCGATGGTGCCGCCACCGCCGCCGCAGGCTGTCGCGCCGGCTCCGACGGCAACCGCCAACGCGACCCACCCCAGCGCGCCCGCCGCGACCCCGCCGGCCCCGAGCGAGGAGCAGCTGAAGGCGATCCGCGAACGCATCGAAGCGCGCCGACGCGCGTTGCAGCAACAGCAGCAACCCAATCCCCCGCGCAATGGCGATGGCGCCGTGCAACAGAACCCGTAGAGTGCCGACATGACGTTACGCGTTGTCCTGATTTCCCTCGTGCTGGGCCTGGTGGCCGGTTGCGCCAGCGTGCCTACGCCCGATGTCCGCCGTGCACCGGCTTCGTCGCAACCGCCACGTGGCGTGCCGCAGCACACCGACGACGCCGGCACCGATGCCGGGCCACAGCCGGTGATCCGGCGCGGCAGCGGCGAGGTGATCAACCGCGCGGCCGCCGCGCGTCCCGGCCCGAGCCTGGGCGGTGCGTCCACCGGCGAGGCGACGTTCAATTTCGAAGGCGAATCGCTACAGGCGGTGGTCAAGGCCATCCTCGGCGACATGCTCGGACAGAACTACGTCATTGCCCCGGGCGTGCAGGGCACGGTGACACTGGCTACGCCCAAGCCGGTATCGCCGGCGCAGGCGCTGAACCTGCTGGAGATGGTGCTGGGCTGGAACAACGCGCGCATGGTCTACAGCGGTGGCCGCTACAACATCGTGGCCGCCGACCAGGCCCTGGCCGGTACGGTCGCGCCGAGCACCGCGCCGGCGGCGAACGCGCGCGGCTTCGAGGTACGGGTGATCCCGCTGCGCTACATCTCGGCCAGCGAGATGAAGAAGGTGCTGGAACCGTATGCGCGTGCCAACGCGATCGTCGGCGTGGATCCCTCGCGCAACGTGATCACGCTCGGCGGTACCCGGGCCGAGCTGGAGAACTACCTGCGCACGATCGAGATCTTCGACGTCGACTGGCTCAGCGGCATGTCGGTGGGCGTGTTTCCGATCCAGACGGGGAAGGCAGCGCAGGTGGCGGCGGACCTGGAGAAGGTGTTCGGCGAGAAGAGCAACACGCCCAGCGCCGGCATGTTCCGCTTCATGCCGCTGGAGAACGCCAACGCGGTGCTGGTGATCACGCCGCAGGCGCGCTATCTCGACCAGATCCAGCAGTGGCTGGAGCGCATCGACAGTGCCGGCGGCGCGCCGCGCTTGTTCTCCTACGAACTGAAATACATCAAGGCGCGCGAGCTGGCCGATCGCCTGGCCGAAGTGTTTGGCAGCGGCAACCGCCGCGGCGGTGACGATCCGTCGCTGGCCCCTGGCGCCAGCGAAATGCAGATGGGCGACATGGCCGACGTCAACGGCATGGGCGGCAACAGCACCTCGATGGGCAATGGCTACGACACCGGCACGGGTAGCGGCTCGGGTGGCAACAGCACGATTGGTTCGGGTGGCGAGTTCAATCTTGCGCCCGCCAAGAGCGGAAACGGCAGCGTGGTGCTGGAAGTGGAAGGCGACCGTGTCGGCGTGTCGGCCGTGGAAGAGACCAACACCTTGCTGGTGCGCGCCACGCCGCAGGCCTGGCAGTCGATCCGCGAGGTGATCGAGAAGCTCGACACCATGCCGCTGCAGGTGCATATCGAAGCGCAGGTGGCCGAAGTGAAGCTGACCGGCAAGCTGAGTTATGGCGTGAACTGGTATTTCGAGCAGGCGGTTGAAGGTCGCGGTGATGGAAGTTTTGGCACCTTGCCTTCGGCATTGGGGCGCAACATCTGGGGCGACATTTCGGGCAGCATCACTGACAGCAAAGGACTGGGCTGGGCATTCCTCGGCAAGAACGCGGCCGCGGTGATCTCCGCGCTGGACCAAGTCACTGACGTCCGCTTGCTGCAAACCCCCTCGGTTTTCGTCCGCAACAACGCCCAGGCCACGCTCAACGTCGGCACCAAGGTGCCGATCAACTCCGTTTCGGTCAACACGTTGGGCACAGCGAGCACGTACAGCAGCGTTCAATACATCGACACCGGCGTGATCCTCAAGGTGCGTCCGCGCGTGACACGCGAGGGCACCGTGTTCCTCGACATCGTGCAGGAAGTGAGTTCGGCGGGCGCCATTCCCAGCAGCTGCGACCCGACCAAGAGCAGCTGCAATCCGCCGATCGACACCCGCCGCGTCCGCACCGAAGCGGCCGTGCAGAGCGGGGACACGATCATGCTGGCCGGCCTGATCAGCGATCGCAACGAGGATGGGTCTTCCGGTGTTCCGTTCCTCAGCCGCCTGCCGGTGGTCGGTGCGTTGTTCGGCAAGAAGACACAGAACGAGGATCGCCAGGAAGTCATCGTGCTGCTCACCCCGACGATTGTGAAAGACCCCAACGAGGCCCGCCGCTTCAACGACGATTACGGGCGCAAGTTCAAGGCGCTGGAACCGCTGTACACGCCCGCCACCCGATGAGTTCGGCGTTGCCCATCCTCCTGCTCCCCGTCGGTCCCGACGACCGCGCGCTGGACGCCTGCCTGGGCGCGCTGGAAGCGGGCACGCCGGCCGGCACGCAGATCTGGCTGGCCGATGATGCGCAGGCCGGGCCGCGCGGTGTGGCGGTGATCGAGGCCTGGCTGGCGCGCACGCGCCTGCAGGCCGACTACACCCGGCGCGAGCGGCCGATAGGCGAGGTCGCGCACCTGGATGAAATGTTGCGCGCCTGTGGCGAGGCCGACGTGGTGGTGCTGTCGTCGCAGGCGCGGCCATTGCCCGGGTGGTTGAAGCAGCTGGGCGCATGTTTCGCGCGCGATGCCGCCATCGCCAGCGCGACGCCGTGGAGCAATGTCGGCGAAGCGGCGGCGTGGCCGCGGCTGGGTGAGCTCAATCCCTTGCCGGATGATGACGAGCGCCTGGCCACGGCGTGCGCGGCGATGCCGCCGCTGCATCCGGAATTGCCCGCTGCGATTTGTCACGCCGTGGCGCTGCGCGGTAGCGCGCGCCGGCGTGCCGGTGGGCTGGATGCGAGCAGTTATGGCTCCTGGTACGCCGCGTTGATCGACCTGAGCCTGCGCATGGCCGGGCTGGGTTGGCGCAATGTGTTGTGCGAAACCACCTTCGTTGCACGCATGGCCGAAGGCGTGCCCGCCGACGGCGACATGGATGCACTGGCCACGCGCTGGCCGGCCTGGCATTCGCGCCTGGCTGCGTTCCTGATGGAAGATCCACTGGCGCAGACGCGGCTGCAACTGCAACGCCTGTACGAGCAGACGCCGGTGGCCGAGCCGCAGCGCGAGTTGTTCGGCGAACTGCCTGAGAAAAACGCATGAGCGACACCATTGCCGCCGTCGTGGTTACCTACCGCAGCGGCGCGACCATCGATGAATGCCTGGCGCGGCTTCGCGCCGCTGCCGATGTCACCGAGATTCGCGTGGTCGACAACAATTCGGACGACGACACCCTTGCCGTGGTGCAGCGCCATGCGATCGAAGATGCGCGCGTGCACTTCATCGCCAACCCGGACAATCCGGGTTTCGCCACCGCCTGCAACCAGGGCGCGGCCGATTCGAGCGCGCCCTGGCTGGTGTTCATCAACCCGGACCTCATGGTCGAGCGGGATACGCTGCAGCGGTTGCGGCAGAAAGCTGAAACATTGGGCGGCACCCCGGCGCTGCTCGGGGTCGAGCAGGTTGACGAGCACGGCCAGCCCGATGGCGCGGTACGCCGGCGCGACCCTGATTTCGCGGCTATGCTGCGTTCGCCACGCGGCGGCGCCCAGCTCGCCGTGCCGGTCGATGCCGCGCAGCCCCTGCAACAGGTAGACGCGATCTCCGGGGCGCTGATGCTGATGCCGCGCGCGCTGTTCGAGGCGATCGGCGGTTGGGATGCCGGCTACCGCCTGCATGCCGAAGACCTGGACCTGTGCCGCCGCGCGCGCGAAGCCGGCGCGGTGGTGGCCGTGGCGAACGACCTGCAGGTGCTGCACCTGCGGGGCGTATCGAGCCGATCGCGGCCGTTCTTCGTCGAATGGCACAAACACCGCGGCCTGTGGCGTTATTTCCGCAAGTTCGAAGCGCCTCAGCGTGGCTGGAGCGTGCGCGTCGGTGTCTGGCTGGCCATCTGGGCGCATGCGCTGGCGCAGGTGCCACGTTTGCTGCGGCGGCCAGGCTAGGACACGGCGCAAACTGGCGCCAACGTGCAGAATGCTAGCCAACCCCTTCCCCCCAAAGGGCGGTAGTCCTCCATGATCATCACCTCGCTGCTCGACACCGATCTGTACAAATTCACCATGATGCAGGCGGTGCTGCACCAGCATCCCGGTGCGCAGGTCGAGTATCGTTTCAAATGCCGCACGCCCGGCACGGACCTGGCGCAGTTCATCAATGAGATCTCCACCGAGATCGATCTGTTGTGCGAGCTGCGCTTCCAGCCGGATGAACTGACCTATCTGCGCGCGATGCGTTTCATCAAGCCGGACTTCGTCGACTTCCTCGGCCTGTTCCATCTCGATCGCAAGTACCTGACCCTGCGCGCCTCCGCGCAGGTGCCCGGGGAGATCGAGTTGATCATCCGCGGGCCGTGGTTGCACACGATCCTGTTCGAAGTGCCGCTGCTGGCGATCATCAACGAGGTCTGGTTCCGCAATACCTCGCAACCGGATTTCGAGGAAGGCCGGCGCCGCTTGCAGGCCAAGGTCGCATTGCTCGCGCGCCCGGGTTACGAGGACTGCCGCATTGCCGACTACGGCACCCGCCGGCGCTATTCGCGGCAATGGCAGGGCGAGCTGTTGCCGCTGCTGCGCGAAGGCTGGGGCGAACGCTTCGTCGGCACCAGCAACGTCTACTTCGCCCGGCGCTATGGGATGACGCCGCTGGGCACGATGGCGCACGAGTACCTGCAGGCATTCCAGGCACTGGGCCCGCGGCTGCGCGATTCGCAGGTGGCGGCGCTGGAATCGTGGGCGCGCGAGTATCGCGGCGACCTCGGCATCGCCTTGTCCGATGTCGTCGGCCTCGATGCCTTCCTGCGCGACTTCGACCTGTACTTCTGCAAGCTGTTCGATGGCATGCGCCACGACTCCGGCGACCCGTTCGTGTGGGGCGAGCGGATCCTCGACCACCTCGAACAGCACCGCATCGACCCGCGCACCAAGGTGCTCGTATTCAGCGATGGCCTCAACATCGACAAGGTCATGCGCCTGTTCGACCACTTCAAGGGCCGCTGCCGCCTGTCCTTCGGCGTCGGCACCCACCTGACCAACGACTTGGGCCCCGAGCCGCTGCAGATCGTCATCAAGATGGTCCGCTGCAACGGCCAGCCGGTGGCCAAGCTGAGCGATTCACCCGGCAAGAGCATGTGCCAGGACGAGGATTACCTGCGGTATCTGCGCCAGGTATTCGAGGTCGAAGGCACGCCATCGGACTGACGCAACGCGGCGCTTTCTGCCGCCGGGCGGCGCAACGGGGTGAAAAATCAGGGCCGCTTCGGGTAAAGTGCGATCCGCATCTCACTATGCACTCGCACTGCGTTGGGTTTGGCACCGCGCTTGCATCTGTTTCACCTGTACCGGGGGCATGATCCCCGGTACCCCCCACGCAGCACGGTTCCGCCATGCCTTCGTTCGATCCTTCCACGCTGTTTCGCACCCGCGGCTGTTCGCGCCAATGGCTCGGCTTCGTGCGCGCCATGGCCGAGGAGTTCGCCGCCGAACTGCCCGAGCATGAGCTGGCCACGCTGATGGCCCGCATCGGGCGCCGCTATGCCCAGCGTCATCCGATCGGTGAATGCCACGGGCTGGGCGACGTGGAAGCGTCGGCCAACCGGATCTGGGGCGAGAGCGACTGGGGCCAGTGCCGGATGGAAGAGCAGGCGGGCAGCGTGGAGATCATCCACGCCGCCGCGCCGCTGGCCGTTGCGTTGCCGGGCATGGAGTGGGCCGATGGCTTCCTGGCCGGGGTCTACGAAGGGTGGTTCCAGCAATTGGGGATGCTGGCGGGGCTGTCGGTCCATGCCGACCGTCCTTCAACACCCGATCTGCGCCGGCTGCGGCTGGCGCGCGCGGCGTAAACGTTTTTGGATCTTCGTTTGAAATCTTTGGGGTCGACATGAACAAGCACAAGAACAAGGGTTCGCAAGCGCAAGACCAGGCTCTCGACGATGTCGATCGCCTGTTTGCCCGGCTGGGGAGCCAGGGCGCGGACGCTTACCGTGACTTTTCGCCAGGCAAGCTTCCGTCGCGCGAGCCGGCGCCGGCCGCCAAGGCCGAGCCGGCCGCCGAAGAATTGACGGCGCCTGTCGCCGCCGCCGAGCCGGCACCCCTGCCGAGCCCGCCGCCGCCGGCACCGCCGATCCTGGCTTCGATCCGCCCGCTGCGCGCCGAACCTGCGCCGGCGCAGCGCCCGGTCGCGGTGGCCGCGCCGGATTCGCCGCTTGGCGATCTGTTCCAGCGCTTGCTGCGTGCCGACGTCGCGCAGCCGCCTGCCGGCCCGCTGCGACGGATGTTCAGCCGCTGAACCGCCCGCTGGACAAGGCTTCGGCCTTCGACCAAGAATCGGTGCGAGTCCGCGCCACGGTAGCTGTCATAAGGAAGACTTGATGAGTATTGCCACCGCGCCGCGTCCCGGCTCGCCTTTGCCCAGGCTCGCGACCTGGACCTTGTGGCTGCTGGGCGCGCTGCTGCTGGTGTTCGTGGTGGCGGTGCCGATGGACGTCGTCCAGCAGATGGTCTTCTCGGCCGTGCTGTTCATGGTGGCGTGGTTCCTGCGCCGGCGCGGCGGCCGGGTCGTGGTGCTGATGATGATGGGCCTGTCGCTGGCGGTGTCCTCGCGCTACATCTGGTGGCGCCTGACCCAGACGATGGGCGTGGGCGGTTTCACCGACCTGGTGCTTGGCCTGGGCCTGGTCGGCGCCGAGCTGTACGCGTTCCTCATCCTGGTGCTGGGCTACTTCCAGGTGCTGTGGCCGTTGAACCGCAAGCCGGTGCCGTTGCCGGCCGACCAGCGCGACTGGCCGACCGTGGATGTGTTCATTCCCACCTACAACGAACCGCTGGCGGTGGTTCGCACCACGGTGCTGGCGGCCACGGTGATGGATTGGCCGGCCGACAAGATCAAGGTGCACGTACTGGACGATGGTCGCCGGCCGGAGTTCCGCGAATTCTGCGAAGCGGTCGGGGTGAACTACGTCACCCGCACCAACAACTTCCACGCCAAGGCCGGCAACATCAACGCCGCACTGAAGAAGGCCACCGGCGAATACGTGGCGATCTTCGATTGCGACCATATCCCCACGCGCTCGTTCCTGCAGGTGGCGATGGGCTGGTTCATGCGCGATGCCAAGCTGGCCGTGGTGCAGACGCCGCACTACTTCTTCTCGGCCGATCCGTTCGAGCGCAACCTCGGCACCCACGGCAAGGTTCCCAACGAAGGCGAATTGTTCTACGGCCTGCTGCAGGACGGCAACGACCAGTGGGATGCGACGTTCTTCTGCGGCTCGTGCACGGTGATCAAGCGCGCGCCGCTCGATGAAATCGGCGGCGTCGCCGTCGAGACCGTCACCGAGGACGCGCACACCGCGCTCAAGCTGCATCGCCGTGGCTATCGCAGCGCCTATCTGGCGATCCCGCAGGCTGCAGGCCTGGCCACCGAGAGCCTGTCGGGCCACGTCGCCCAGCGCATCCGCTGGGCGCGCGGCATGGCGCAGATCGCGCGGCTGGACAACCCGCTGTTCGGCAAGGGCCTGCGGCTTTCGCAGCGGCTGTGCTACGCCAACGCGATGCTGCACTTCTTCTATGGACTGCCGCGCATCATCTATCTGACCGCGCCGCTGGCCTTCCTGTTCTTCGGCGCCCACGTCATCCATGCTTCGGCGCTGATGATCCTCGCCTACGCGTTGCCGCACATCCTGCAGGCCAACCTCACCAACATCCGCGTGCAGGGCAAGTACCGGCACCTGCTGTGGAACGAGGTCTACGAGACCACGCTGGCCTGGTACATCCTGCGCCCGACCTTGGTCTCCTTCATCAACCCCAAGCTCGGTAAGTTCAACGTCACGCCCAAGGGCGGCCTGGTCGAGCGTGGCTACTTCGATTCGCAAATCGCCAAGCCCTACCTGTTCCTGCTGGTGCTCAACCTGGCCGGGATTGCGGCCGGCGTGATGCGCCTGCTGACCGCCAGCGACAGCGGCGAGGTGCACACGATCTGGTTCAACGTCGGCTGGACCATCTACAACATGCTGCTGCTCGGCGCGACGATCGCCACCGCCAGCGAAAGCCGCCAGGTGCGCCGCTCGCATCGGGTGCCGCTGGACGTGCCGGTCAGCCTGCGCCTGCCGAACGGCAGCCTGCTGCAAGGCCAGACCGTGAACTTCTCCACCGGTGGCATGGCCATTCGCCTGAACCAGCCCGAGCCAATTGAACCGGGCCTGCGCGTGCAGGTCGGCCTGCGCCATCGTGGCGAAGAACAACCGTTGCCGGCCATCGTGCGGCATGACCGCGAGGGTCAGATCAGCGTGGAGTTCGCCGAGATGGACCTGGAGCAGGAACGCTGGCTGGTGGCGTGCACCTTCGCCCGCGCTGACCTGTGGCTGGGGCAGTGGGGCCAGCACGACCGCGACTCCTTCCTGAAGTCGGTGGGCCAGGTATTGGCGGCGAGCATGCGCGGCTTCCGCCGGCTCGGCCAGCACACTGCCAGCAGTTTGCGCCGCGGCTTCCGGCCGATCGGCCACGAAGAGGGGACTTGAGCATGGCCGCTCCCCGCGTGGTTCCTTCCCTATTGCACAAGATGATCCCGATGCGACTCGTATCCGCCACCGCCGCCTGCTTGTTGACCGTGATGGCCGGCCTGGCCTGGGCCCAGCCCGCACCGACGCCTGCGCCAGCCCAGGAAGCGACGGACATGCCGCCTCAGGCCGCGGTTGATCCCGCGGCTGCGAGCGTGCCGCCGGCCTCCGCCACGACCCGCACGCAGACCCTGCGCGAACTCGGCATCGACTACGAGATCACCCTGCGCGGCATCCACGGCAACGCCGGCGTGCCGTTCGGCGTGCGTACCGACGAGCTCGTCAACCAGGCGCAGTTGCATCTGCGCTACAGCTTCTCGCCTTCGCTGCTGCCGGATCTCTCGCACTTGAAGGTCACGGTCAATGGCGTCACCGTGGCGACGTTGCCGACGCCGACCGCCGATGCCGGCAAGTCGCTCAGCGCCGATATCACCATCGACCCGCGGGTTGTTTCCGACTACAACCAGATCAACCTGGAACTGATCGGCCACTACACCCGCGATTGCGAAGATCCGGACCACAGCAGCCTGTGGGCCAACATCGACGCGGCCAACAGCACGCTCACCCTGACCACCACGCCGGTGGCGCTGGCCGATAACCTGGCGCTGTTGCCGGTGCCGTTCTTCGATGCCCACGACGTGCGCCCGCTGGTGTTGCCGTTCCACTTTGCGCAACGCCCCGACAATGCCACGCTGCAGGCGGCGGGCATCGTGTCCTCGTGGTTCGGCGCGTTGGCCGGCTATCGCGGTGCGTCTTTTCCAGTGACGACCGGCAGCCTGCCGGCCACCGGCAACGCGGTGCTCTTCGCCACGCCCGACAGCCTGCCCGGCTTGTTGAGTGGCACCACCGGTCCGTTGCCGGACATCCACGGCCCGACCCTGGCGGTGATGACCCATCCCACCGATGCCAACGCCAAGCTGCTGCTGGTGCTGGGCCGCAACGCCGCCGAGCTGGCCAAGGCGGCCACCGCGCTGGCGCTGCACGCGCCGTTGTCCGGCGCGGTCGCGGCGGTGGGCGATGTCGCCTTGCCGGAGCCGCGCAAACCCTATGACGCGCCGAAGTGGGTCGACAGCGAGCGGCCGGTGTATTTCCGCGAGCTGGTCGACAACCCGGAAAAGCTCAACGTCACCGGCTATCACCCGGACCTGATCCGCGTCGGCCTGCAACTGCCGCCGGACCTGTTCGTGTGGCGCAGCCAGGGTATTCCGCTGGCGCTGAAGTACCGCTACACGGTGCCGGACCAGAACGACCAGTCGGCATTGAACATCAGCATCAACGATGCCTTCGTCACCACCTTGCCGCTCAACGGCCATGCCTACGCGCAATCGCTGCCGCTGCGCTGGTGGCGCGGATTGGGCGAGCGCGGGGAGATGCCGATCGAGCAACAGTTGAACCTGCCGACCGGCCTGTTCTCCGCCAACAGCCAGCTGCGCTTCCACTTCTTCTTCGACCGCCCGCAGGCCGAGGCGTGCAAGAACACGTTCCCGGACGTGTCCGGCGCGATCGACCCGGATTCGAGCATCGACCTGCGCAGTTTCCCGCATTACATGGCGATGCCGAACCTGGCCGCGTTCGGCAATGCCGGCTTCCCGTTCACCCGCCTGGCCGACCTGGCCGAGTCGGCGATCGTGCTGCCCGACAGCCCGACCGAAGTGGACTACGGCAATGTCCTCACTTTGCTCGGCAAGCTCGGTGCCGCCACCGGCTATCCGGCGCTACGGGTGAACCTGGCCACCGCCGCCGAAGCCAAGCAGCAGCATGCAGAGCGCGATCTGATCGTGCTCGGCTCGCCGACCACCCAGCCGCTGCTGCGTGACTGGGCGACGCAATTGCCGGTGAGCGACAGCGCCAATGGCCGCCGCTTCCGCCTCAGCGACTGGTTGCTCGACAAGCTGCCCGGCTTCCTGTCCTTCGACGCGCGCCGCACCGATCTGCCGACCACCGCCGAGGTGAGCGTGCATCCGCAGGCCGACGACGTGCTGATCATGGGGCTGCAATCGCCGCTGTCGCGCGGGCGCAGCGTGGTGGTGTTGCAGGCGGACGATCCGTCCAACCTGGCGCGGCTGTTCGAAGCCTGGGCCGACCCGGTGCGCCTGGCCAAGTTCCAGGGCAGCGTGGTGCTGCTGCAGCAGGACAAGGTGACCAGCCTGGCCGGTAACCAGAGCTACTACATCGGCCATCTGCCGCTGCCGACCTGGTTGCGTTGGTATTTCTCCAATCACCCGGTGTGGCTGGCGATCGGCGTGGTGGTGTTGTGCCTGTTGCTGGCATTGGCCGCGCGCGTGCTGTTGCGCATGCACTCGGCGATCCGCCTGCGCGAGGGCCGCGGCAAGTGAGCCAAGGCGCTGGCCCGCGCGACACTGCACGCCGCCGTTGGCTGGGCGGCGCGCTGGCGCTTGCTGCGGCCTCCGTAGTGCGGCCGGTGGCGGCAGTGAGCCTGCCGCCGAACTCGCCCTGCGCAGTTCCCGCCGCCTGGCCGTTCTGGCAGACATTCGCCGCCAAGCACGTACAGGGCGACGGCCGGGTGGTGGATTTCGCCACGCCGGACCAACGCAGCACTTCCGAAGGGCAGTCGTACGCGCTGTTCTTCGCCTTGGTGAACAACGACGAGGTCCTGTTCGAGCGTGTGCTCGGCTGGACCCGCCACAACCTGATGGGCGGCAATGCTTACGACGCGCTGCCGGCCTGGCTGTGGGGCCGCGCCGCCGACGGCCAGTGGCGCGTGCTCGATGCCAACAACGCCACCGATTCGGACTTGTGGATCGCCTACGTGTTGCTGGAGGCCGGTCGCTTGTGGAGCCGGCGCGGCTACACCGCAGCCGGCATGCGCAAGCTGCAACTGGTGCGCGAGCAAGTGCTGGCCGACGTGCCGGGGCTCGGACCGATGCTGTTGCCGGGGCGCAACGGATTTCACACCGGCACGCGTTGGACCTTCAACCCCTCCTATGTGCCGCTGCAGTTGTTGCGGCGCTTTGCCGCCGCCGACCCCAAGGGGCCATGGCGGGGATTGATCGGCAACAGCGCGAAGATGATCTCCGGCAGCGCACCGGTGGGATTCGCCGCCGACTGGATCGGCTGGGATGGTCGTGCCTTCGGCATCGACCCGGGCAAGGGGAGCACCGGCAGTTACGACGCCATCCGCGTGTACCTGTGGGCCGGCATGCTCGACCCCAAGGATCCGCTGCGCGCCACGCTGCTGCGCGATCTCTCCGGCCCGGCGCAGATGTTGCGCGCTCAGGGCAGCTTCGCCGAGAAGATCGATGTGCAGCGCGGCGTCGGCAGCGGCGCCGCGCCGGTAGGATTTGCGGCCGCGCTGCTACCGTACCTGAGCGCGCTCGGCGAAGGCGCGCTGCTCAAGACCCAACAACAGCGCATCCCGGCGCCGCAATCCACCGCGGCCGATGCCCTGCCTTACTACGAGCGCAACCTGGTGCTGTTCGGCCAGGGCTGGCTTGAGAACCGTTACCGTTTTTCCGCAGACGGGCGCCTGCTGCCTGCCTGGAGATCGACACCATGCTCCGCAAGAACCTGAAGCCGCTCTACCTGGCCGGAATGATCGAGTTGTGCCTGCTGGCCACGCCGGCGCAGGCGCAGAACGCCAGCCAACAACTGGTCAACCAGGGCAACTACTGGCACGACCAGGGCCGCGACGACCTCGCCGCCGACACTTGGCGCAAGCTGCTGAGCATCGACCCGAACCAGCCTGACGCGTTGCTTGGCCTGGGCCAGATCGAGTTCGCCCAGGGCAAGGCCGCCGATGCGCGCAAGCGCCTGCAGCAACTGCAGGCCGCGCATCCGAACGCGCCGCAGACGCAGCGCCTGCGCCTGGTGCTGGGCGGCGGCGCCAATGCGGCTGCCGCCGCCGATCCGCACCTGGTCAATGCGCGCCGCGCCGCCGCCGCCGGCCGCTATGTTGAAGCCGTGCGCGAGTACGAAGCCAGCTTCAACGGCAAGCCGCCGCCGGCCGCCGTCGCACTCGAGTACTACCAATCGCTGGCCGGCACGCCGCAAGGCTGGGAGAAGGCGCGCGATGGCCTGCGCCGGCTCAAGGCCAGCGAACCGGCGAACGCCAGCGTGTCGTTGGCGCTGGCGCAGGTGCTGACCTATCGCGAGCCGACGCGGCGCGAGGGCATCGCGCAGTTGCGCGAACTCAGCGCACGTCCGGATATCGGTGGGCCGGCGCGCAATGCATGGCGTCAGGCGCTGCTGTGGCTCAACGCCGGTCCCGGCGACTCCGACCTTTATCAGGCCTGGCTGTCGGCCAATCCTAACGATGCCGAGGTCAGTGCCAAGGCGACCCAGCTGCGCGAGCGCCGTACCGCCGACACAGCACAGGACGTGGAAGGTGCTGCGCTCGGCGAGGGTTTCAAGGCGCTCAACGCCGGCAACCTCGCCACCGCCGAACAGCGCTTCGCCCAAGTGTTGCGTGCGCGTCCGCGCGATGCCGACGCGCTCGGCGGCCTGGGCTCGGTGCGCCTGCGCCAACAGCGCTTTTCCGAGGCGCAGGAACTGCTGCGCCCGGCGGCCGCCGGCAATGGCAAGTGGAACAGTGCCTACAACAGCGCACGCTATTGGCTGCAGCTGCAGCAGGCCGAGGCGGCGCGCAAGCGCGGCGATATCGCGCAGGCGACCGCATTGGCCGAAGCGGCGGTCAAGCTGGTGCCAAATGAACCGGCCGGCCATGCTGCGCTTGGCAACCTGCAGGCGGGCAGCGACGCGCAGGCGGCCGAAGCCAGCTTCCGCAAGGCGCTGTCGCTGGCCCCGGACAACGCTGCCGCATTGCAGGGCCTGGTCGCGCTGTACAGCCGCCAGGGCCGCATGCAGGAAGCCACCGACCTGTTCAATCGCTTGCCCGCCGGGCAGCGCGAACAGGCCGGCGGCGAGGCGATGCTGCGTTCCAATGTGCAACGCGCCAAGGCCCGACAAGCGCTGGAAGCCGGCGATGCGGTGACCGCGCAGACCGAACTCGAAACGGCCATGGTCGAGCGCCCGGGCGATCCGTGGATTCGTCTCGACCTCGCACGGCTGTACCTGCAGGCCGGCCGCCCCGACCAGGCACGCAGCGTGATGGACGGCCTGCTCGCCGCACACGCCGACCTGCCCGAGGCGCAATACGCCAACGCGCTGTACGCGCAGGAAGCGGGCGACTGGGCCGGCGCCTACGCCAGTCTCGAACGCATCCCCGCACCTTCGCGCACACCGGAAATGACCCGCCTGCGCAACATCGCCTGGGTCGAACAGCAGGCGCGCCAGGCGCGCAACCTGCAGCAACAGGGCCGCGGCGGCGAAGCGCAAATGCTGCTTTCGCGCACCGAGGCCGCGCTGGGCGACCAGATCGACGATCCGCAATTGCTCGCGGCGCTGGCCGGCGCCTGGGCCGACAGCGGCAATTCCTCGCGCGCACTGACCTTGGCCCAACGCCTGGTGACCACGGGCAATCCGGGGACCGAGCAGCGCCTGCAATATGCCGGCGTGCTGCTGCGTGCGCACCAGGACGCCGAACTCTCGGCCGTGTTGCGGCAGTTGCAGGGCGTGACGATGACGCCGGAACAGCTGCATCGCTACCAGTCGTTGCGCAGTGGCTACGTGCTGCGCCAGGTCGATGCCCTGCGCGAGCTTGGCAACCTGGAAGGCGCGTACGAGGCGCTGGCGCCGATCATGTCCCAGCAGCCGCAGGATCCCGACACGCTCGGTGCGCTCGCGCGCCTGTACAGCACCGCCGGCGACCAGCGCCAGGCGCTGGTGATCTACCAGCAGATCCTGCAGCGCCAGCCTAATGATCTCGATGCATTGGTGGCCGCTGCCAACAGCGCCGCCGCGCAGTCGGACCTGGACAGCGCCGAGGTGTACCTCAAGCGCGCGCTGGCGCAGGCGCCCGACTCGCCGGACGTGCTCGCCGCCGCGGGACGGGTCTATCGCGCCGCCGGCAAAAATCGCAAGGCCGAACAGTATTTTCGTGCGGCCCTGGCTGCGCAGCAGCGCGATGCCGGCCAGCTCGACAACGGCCTGCCGGGCGCGCGTGGCGCGGCGGCCTATGCCTCGGCCTCGCGTCCGCTCAATCCCTTCGCCGGCATGACCGGTCCGATGCGTGGTTCGGCGGCCGTTCTCTCCGATGCGGCGCCTGCGGCTTATTCGGCGACGTTGCCGGCGCCGGCTGCTTATCCGGCGTCCGCGCCGGCCTACGCTGGTGCGGTGCCTGCGCCGGCCTACGTGCCGCCGGCACCGCAAGCGGCGGTTGCCTATGCGCCGGACAACAGTGGCTTGCCGCCGCCGGTAAGCACTGCCAATGCCGGGCTGGCGATGTTGCCGGTACCGGGGCAGGGCACGCGCGCGCCAGCGCCTGTGTATACCGGGACCGCGGTGCAGAGCATGAGTGCCGGCGCCAGCACCCAGCCGCTGCCGCAACGCCGCAGCGGCAACACCGTGCTCGATGAACTGCGCGAGGTGCAGGCCGGCAACAGCAGCCAGATCTCCGCGGGCGCGGCCTATCGCTCGCGCGACGGCGAGTCCGGCCTGGGCCAGCTCAACGACATCGAGATGCCGGTGCAGGCCGAGTTCGCGGTCGGCGATGGCAAGCTCGGCGCCAGCATCACGCCCACGCTGATCGATGCCGGCGCGGTGCCGGTCGACTACACCACCGCCAGCCGCTTCGGCGGCGGGCCGTCGGCGTCGGTTGCGGACGCGCTGGCCACCGATCCGACCAAGATCGACAACCTGGTCGGCACCCCGCTGTACCAGGGCCTGTTGACCACCGGCGACAACGCCGCCACGCGCAACTACCTGTACGAAGCGGCGGTGGCCAACGGCGATTTCCAGACGCTGTACAACGAGGCCGACGGCGACACCGCTGCCGAGCGGCGCCAGAACGCGTTGAACGCGCTGTACGCGCAGCCGCTGTCGCAGTACCTGCTGGCCAACAATTTGTCGGCGATGTCGATCGGCAGCATCGCCACCCAGGTGCTCAACGATCCGTCGTTGCGTGCCGACCTCGACGCCGCCGGTGCGGCGCAGTTGCTGGCGCTTTCGCAAAGCAGCGCGGCCAGCCAGACGCCGGTGCAGTTCCGCAATGCGCTGTATTCGATGGCGGCCACCGGTAGCGCTTCGCGCCGGCTCGACCAGGACGACAGTGGTGTGGGCGTGGCGGTGAGTTATCGCAACGGCGGTTTCTCGGCCGATATCGGCAGTACGCCGCTGGGCTTCCAGCAGCAGAACATCGTCGGCGGCGTCGGCTGGCGCGGTGAGGCGGGTGAGAACCTGACGTATTCGGCGCAGGCCTCGCGGCGCGCGGTCAACGACAGCGTACTGTCCTTTGCGGGCACCGAGGATGCCCGCACCGGCATGCAGTGGGGCGGGGTGACCAGCAATGGCCTGGCGCTGTCCGGCACGATCGACAACGGCCTGCTCGGCGGTTACGCCAACCTCGCCGCGCACCGCATCACCGGTCGCAACGTGGCCGACAACGACCACCGCCAGGCCGACCTGGGCTTCTACGTGCATGCGCTGGAAACCGACAACCAATCGCTGACCGCGGGCATCAACCTCACCGCGATGCAGTACGACAAGAACCTGAGCGGCTTCACCTACGGCCAGGGCGGCTACTTCAGCCCGCAGGATTACTTCGACCTCGGTTTCCCGGTCCACTGGACCGGCCGCTCGCTCAGCCAGAAGGTCAACTGGCGGCTCGACGCCAGCGTCGGCGTGCAGCACTTCCGCAGCGATGATTCGCCGTACTTCCCGACCGACCCCACGCTGCAACAGGCCGCCTATGACGCTGCATCGCTGGCCGCGATGCTCGGCCTGACCGACCGCTACGTGGCGCCGGTCTACACCGGGGAGAGCAAGACCGGCGTGTCGTACAACGTCTCCGGCGCGGCCGAATGGCAGGTGGCCCCGCAGCTGTTCCTGGGCGGACGCCTGACCTTTAACAACGCGCGCGACTACAACCAGTTCAATACGAATTTGTATCTGCGGTTCGTGCTGGATCGGTTGGGAGCGGCGTTGGGGAAGGCACCTCAGGTGGTGGCATCGCCGTACGCTAACGAGTATTGAGGAGTGGGTGTCGGCCGCTCAGGCGGCCGGGAGCGGCGATTGCTGTAACTGGCGGCGTGCCCAGTGCCAGAGCAGCAAATACGTGCCCAGCAGCACCCCGACGGGCATCAGCACGCGCGATAAGGGCGCCCAGCCGAACCATTCCAGGCCCAGCCAGACGCGGTACGCGGCCCAGGCAAGGGCGAATGGGCCGAGCGCGACGATCTGCGCACCGGGCTCCAGGTTACGGCCCGCCAGCAGGTCGATGATCGAGCGCCTACGGGCGCCGAGCAGGCGCATCGGCAGCGGCACATGGCCCTGCGCTGCGACCAGCCAAGCGACGTAGCCCTCGCGACGCACGACAAAGTTGGCCCACAGCAGGGACGCCACCAGCGTGGCCGAAAGTTGCGCCACTGCCCCCATTCCCAGCACCCATGCCAACGGCGTGCCGTTGTCGAGCAGGGCGACGGCGATGGGGTTGGCTTCGTACTTCAAGGTCGGTGAGTGGTGCAAGGTGGCGCCAATGTCGAACGCGGCCGCACCGGTGATGAAGCCGACGCCGATCAGGGTGAGTAAACATGTCTTGTCGGGCCTTGCAGCCGGCCAGTCGCGTCGCAACGCGCTCGCCACGATGGCAACAGCTATTGATGCCAGCAACGTAGTGACGGCAAATGTCGATTTCAGATCCGCCGAAATCGGTAGCCAGGTGACGATGCCAGCGACGCAGGTGACTAGCAGCAGCCGGGTGAAACGGCGATAGCGAGCCGTGCTCCCCGGGAAAGGTGTCAACCTTCGTGCTCCGGCCGCTCGCCACGGCGCAGCGGCTGGGTGGTGGCGCAGCCAGAAAGCATCAAGATCGGCACTGCGATTAGCCAGACAAAGCCGCCTGACACTTGTTTGATCTCTTCTTGGGTCAACTCTCTCATGTCAGGGTTCTCGCCTCGTTGAATGGACGCACACCCAGGCAGCCGGTGCGCATCCAGTCTTCGTCAAGACGCTAAGGCGGGAAACCATGATCCGGACGCAAGTGACACCTGTGGAGATTTATCTCACCTCACGTGGAGCGGCTCGTGACCCAGTGCTCCGCCGATATCACCCCAACCCATACCGCAACAAGAACAACCCCGCCACCAGCCACACCGCCGCATGCACCTCGCGCCAGCGCCCGGTGCCGGCTTTCAGCACCGCATAGGCGATGAAGCCGAAGGCCAGGCCATTGGCGATCGAATAAGTGAAGGGCATGGCCAAGGCGCACAGCGCGGCGGGCACCGATTCGGTGAGGTCGCTCCATTCCACGTCCACCAACTCGCGCAGCATCAGCCCGGCGACGAACAACAAGGCCGGTGCGGTGGCGTAACCGGGCACCATCGCGGCCAGTGGCGAGAACAATAACGCGGCGAGGAATAGCGCAGCGACCACCAAGGCGGTCAGGCCGGTACGGCCGCCGGCCTGCACGCCCGAGGCACTCTCGGCGTAGGCGGTCGTGCTGCTGGTGCCCAGCAACGAGCCGGCCACAATCGCGGTGCTGTCGGCGAGCAGGGCGCGGCCGAAGCGGCGCTGGCCGCCGGGCAGTTGCAGCAGCCCGGCACGGCCCACCACGCCATAGAGGGTGCCGGTGGCGTCGAACACTTCGACCAGCACGAATACCAGCACCACCTGCATCAACACCGCCAGCGGCGCGCCACCGTCGCGATGCAGCAGGCCGGGCAGGTCGAGTTGCAGGAACGTCGGCGCCAGGCTCGGCGGCCACGACACCAGGCCGTGGTACTGCACGTCGCCCACCAGCCAACCGGCTGCGGTGACGGCCAGGATTCCGATCAGGATCGCGCCGCGCACGCCGCGCGCTTCGAGCACTGCGATCAACAGGAATCCGGCCAGCGCGAGCAGTGGCGGGGCAGTGTGCAAAGGCCCCAGCGAGACCAGCGTATCGGCGTTGGCGACGATGACGCCGGACTTCTGCAACGCGATGATCGCCAGGAACAGTCCGATGCCGGCCACGATCGCGGCGCGCAACGAGGCCGGGATGCCCGCCACCAGCCAGGCGCGCACGCCGGTCAGTGTCAGCGCCATGAAGACCAGGCCCGAGATGAAGACCGCTGCCAGCGCCTGTTGCCACGGCAGGCCGGCGGCCCCGACTACGGTGAAGGCGAAGAAGGCATTCAATCCCATGCCCGGCGCCATGCCGACCGGGAAGTTGGCCGCCAGCGCCATGACCGTCGAGCCGAGCGCCGCGGCCAGGCAGGTGGCGACGAATACCGCGCCCGGGTCCATGCCGGTGGTGCCGAGGATGTCGGGGTTGACGAAGACGATGTAGGACATCGTCAGGAACGTGGTGATGCCGGCCAGCAGTTCGGTGCGCACGCTGGTGCCGTGCTGCTGCAATTGGAACAGGCGTTCGAAAAGGGAACCCATGGCGGCCGGCAACCTGCCTGTAGGGCGGCTTCAGCCGCGACGCGCGGAGTGTAGGCCACGCCGCGCGTGGCGGCTGTGCATTTGTGGGAGGGCTTCAGCCCCGACTTGCACCGGAGCCGGCCAAGTTTGTCGGGACTGCAGTCCCTCCCACAGTAAATCCGGTTCCCTTACTTCAGCGCCTTGAAGCGCAAGCGGTGCGGGCCGGCGTCGTCGCCGAGACGGCGCTTCTTGTCTTCCTCGTACTCGCGGTAGTTGCCCTGGAAGAATTCCACGTGCGAGTCGCCTTCGAAGGCGAGGATGTGCGTGGCGATACGGTCCAGGAACCAGCGATCATGGCTGATCACGAAGGTGTTGCCCGGGAACTCCAGCAGCGCATCTTCCAGTGCGCGCAAGGTCTCGATGTCCAGGTCGTTGGACGGTTCGTCGAGCAGCAGCACGTTGCCGCCCTGCAGCAGGGTCTTGGCCATGTGCAGGCGGCCGCGTTCACCGCCGGACAGCGAGCCGACCATCTTCTGCTGGTCCTGGCCCTTGAAGTTGAAGCGGCCGATGTAGGCGCGCGACTGGATCTCCACGCCATTGATGTTGAGGATGTCCAGGCCGCCGGAAATTTCCTGGAAGACGTTGTGGTTGCCTTCGAGCTTGTCGCGGCTCTGGTCGACGTAGGACAGCTGCACCGTCGGGCCCACGATGATTTCGCCCGAGTCCGGCTTTTCCTGGCCGGTGATCATCTTGAACAGCGTCGACTTGCCGGCGCCGTTCGGGCCGATGATGCCGACGATGGCGCCCGGCGGGACGATCATCGACAGGTTGTCGATCAGCAGGCGGTCGCCGAACTTCTTCGACACGTTCTTGAATTCCATCACCGAGTTGCCCAGGCGCTCGCCCGGCGGGATGAAGATTTCATTGGTCTCGTTGCGGCGCTGGTAGTCGACCGACTGCAGCTCTTCCAGGCGGGCCAGGCGCGCCTTGCCCTTGGTGCGGCCGCCCTTGGCGTTCTGCCGCGACCACTCCAGTTCCTTCTGGATGGCTTTCTGGCGGGCCTTTTCCTGGTTGTCTTCCTGCTTCAGGCGCTCGTCCTTCTGCATCAGCCACTGGGTGTAGTTGCCCTTCCACGGAATGCCGCGGCCGCGGTCGAGTTCGAGGATCCACTCGGCGGCGTTGTCGAGGAAGTAGCGATC
>Ga0160435_1000144_pt1 | contig 40036 bp, 33 predicted proteins | sample HID1973K_E0MG_FD_108213 | JGI IMG/M metagenome (GOLD analysis project Ga0160435, IMG submission 108213) | Enriched mosquito-associated microbial communities from UW Madison campus, WI, USA - HID1973K_E0 MG | ecosystem: Host-associated > Arthropoda: Insects > Digestive system > Unclassified ...
CGACCAGGATCACCATCCATAACCAGAGACTGAGGTTGCCCATCGCCGTCCCTTTGCCGAACCACGGCCCTGCCTATCCCGGCCGCCAGCATATCCAGCGCGTGCGAACGCGGCGTGCAGAACACCTTCACGGCCGCCCGGCTCACAGCGCGTCCAGGTAGAACCAGTGGCCGTCCTGGCGCAGGAAGCGGCTGTGTTCCTGCATCCGCACCGCACGCCCGCCGCCCACTCGGTAGCGGGCGACGAATACCACCTCGGCGCTGTCCGCTCCGGTATCCGCCGCGCGTTGGACATCCAGCCCCAGCCAGGTGGTGCGTGCGCCGGCCGGCTCTTCCATCGGCAGCGCCTGCGGACGGGTGGACGCGTGCCAGGTGCGCAACAGGTAATCGGCATCGCGACGCACGTAGGCGCTGTAGCGCGACCGCATCAATGTCTCGGCATCCGGCGCCGGCTCGCCGGCATGGTAGCGACCGCAACATTGCGCGTAATCCAGCGCACGTCCGCAAGGACACGGATCAAGGGGCTGGCGGTGCGGGGAAGCGGGGGTCATGGTCCGATTGTGCCGCCTGCGCCAAGCCGCTGCATCTCCCGGCCGGCGCAGGCATCTCGCGTATGCTGGCGCGCCCTCGCCGCCCCTCTGCCGCCGTGCTCGAATTCCTGCCGACCGAACTGCCCTGGTTGCTGTGCATTGCATTCGCCGCCGGCTTGATCGACGCAGCCGTAGGCGGAGGCGGGTTGATCCAGCTACCGGGCCTGTTTGCCACGCTGCCGCGCGAAGTGCCCGCGGTACTCCTGGGTACCAACAAATTCAGTTCGATGTTCGGCACCGGCATGTCCGCCTGGCGCTATGCCCGTAACGTGCGCTTCCCGTGGCGGCCGGTGCTGTACGCAGCAGCCACCGCCTTCGTGTTTTCGTTCCTTGGCGCCACCGCGGTCAGCCTGCTGCCGCGCGAGGCGGTGCGCCCGCTCATCCTGGTGCTGCTGCTGGCGATGCTTGCCTACACCCTGGTCAAGAAGGACTTCGGCGCACTGCACCGGCCACGCCATATCGGCCGCAAGGAGTTGCTGATGGCATTGGCCATGGGCGCGGCGATTGGCTTCTACGATGGCTTCTTCGGCCCCGGCACCGGCAGCTTCCTGATCTTCCTGTTCATCCGCTTCTTCGGCCTCGATTTCCTGCGCGCCTCGGCCGCCTCCAAGGTGGTGAACCTGGCGACCAACGTCGCGGCACTGTCGTTCTTCCTGCCGAGCGGCAAGATCCTGCTGGCCGCGGCCGTGCCGATGGCGGTGGCCAACGCGGCCGGCGCTTTCGCCGGTACCCGCCTGGCCCTGCGCGGCGGCACGCCGCTGATCCGTCAGTTGTTCCTGGTGCTGGTCATCGTGCTGATCGCGCGCATGGGCTGGGACACGCTGCGCGGCTGATCTCAGCGTGGCTTGGGTGGCTGTTTGGGTTTGGGCTTGGGCTTTGCGGAAGGCTTGCCGGCGGCCTTGGCGACCGGCATGGCTCTCGGGGCCGGCTTGGCTTTGGGCGTCTTGGCGGCTTTGGCCGACTTGGCCGTCTTCGACAGCCGCGCCTTGGGCACTTTCTTGACGGGGGCAGCCTTGGCGACGACTGGCGCCGCGACCGGTTCCACCACCACCGCCTCAGCCGCCCCCTGACGTGCCCGCTCGGGCAGCCTTAGCCGGTGGGCCGCGTCGTCGTACTCGACCAGCAGCACGCCGGAAGTATGGCGGCCGCTGATCTCGACGAAGCAGGCGCCACCAATGAACGGCTCCAGCGTCATCACCGACTTCAGCGGCGTAGCCACGATCATCTGGAAACCGAAGTTCTCGAAGATGTTCATCGCCAACGCGGTGAACTCGTTGTCGGCCTTGTCGAATGCTTCGTCCAGCACCACCGCGCAATAACGCGGCAGCTCGCCATCCTCGCCGCCCAGCTGGTAGCGCAGTGCCGCTGCCAGGCAAGTGGTGGCGAGCTTCTGCCGCTGCCCACCGGATTTGCCGGCGCCACTGCGGTAGATCTCGATCTGCTGGCGCGTTTGTGCATCCAGCTCCACGCCGACGAATTCCACGTGCAGCCGCACGTCCAGCACCTGCTCGCGCCAGCGACGTTGCTCCGGATCCTGCGCGCCCAGCCGCGCAACCAGGCCACGCAACGTATCGAACTGCGCTTCGGCCAGCGCGCGATCCTCGGTCTGCTGCTGCGCCAGCACCGAGCGCAGCTGCTGCTGAAACGACTGCACTTCCGGCAGGCGGCGGTCGCTCACTTCGATGGTCAGCACCGTGCCACGGTTGAACGCTACCTGCTCCAGGCTCGCGTTGACCTCGTCCATGCGCTGGCGGATGCCCTTGTAGGCCTCGGCCGCATGCCGTTGCAGGGCGAGCAGGTTGTTCTTGCTCTGGGTCTGCAGCAGGTCGAAGAATCGGTTCTCATGGCGTGGCAGGCCGTCGCTTTCCAGCCGATCAAGCCGCGCCAGGAAGTCGTCGGCGCTGGCAACGCTGACCGTGAAGTCGCCGCTGTCTTCGGGCCACTGTTGGCAATACTTGCGGAAGCAGTCGAGCAACAGCTGGCTCAGGCGGCTGTCGCGGCCCTGGCTTTCGGCCAGTTGTTCGGCCAGGCCACGTTCGACCAGGCGGAAGTGCGCTTCCAGGTTTTCCAGGCTCAGCGGTGGCAGCGCGGCCAGGCGCTCCTGCAGGCCTTGCAACTGGGTCGGCGTCAGCTTGCCGCCCGTGCGGGCCTGCGGATTTTGTTGCTGGTTCTCCAGGCGCACGCGCTCGCGCGCCAGCTGGGCCCGCTCCAGGCGCACGTCTTCGTAGGTGCGGCGGGCCTGTTCGCGCAGGCCGCGCGCCTGCTCCAGGGCCTGGCCAAGTGCGCGCAGGCCGGTGTCGCCCTCGCGCAGCTGCCGCAACTGCTCGTCGATATCCGACAGCCGCTGCAGCTTGGGCGCGATATCGATCTCGTCCCAGTCGCGTTCGGCCAGGGTATGCGCGGCCAGCGTGCGTTCCTGCCCGGCCTCGCGCTGTTGTCGCAGCGCAGCGACATCGGCCTCGCAGGCGGCGATGCGCTGGGCCAGTTGCTGGCCCTCGCGCTCGAACACCTTGAGCTTGTCGCGGTTGTCGTAGCCCAGCAGCCAGCGCTTGCGGTCGCCCACTGCGTGGCGGTCGTCTTTTTCGTAGCGGTCGCCCGGATGCTTGACCTGGCCTTCGCGGGTAATCGCCTTGTCGGCGTTGCGCAAGGCTGCGGCATTGTCGACGCAGTCGTAGTCGAAGCGCCGCGCCAGCTCGTGGCGCAACCAGTCGGCATAGGCGTGTTCACGCAGCTGCAGCTTGCCCGGCAGGCTGCGTGGGCCGGGCTCGCGCGGCTGCAGCGAATCATTTCGGCGCACGCGGAAGTACACCAGGCGAGTGCCGAGATGCGTGCGGTTGACCCACTCGCTGACCTGGGCGTAATGGCGCTCATCCACCAGCAGCGACTGGGCGAAACCGTGCAGCACGCGCTCGATGGCGCCGCGCCAGGCCACCTGGTCCTCGCGCACCTGCAGCAGCTCGCCCACGAACGGCAACGCGGCCTCGCTCAGGCCGGTGTCTTCGCACAACCGCGCCCGCAAGGCCTGCATCGGCGCCGGGATGCTCGAAGGCGCCTTCTTCAGCGCCTCGATTTCGGCGCGGATCGCAGCGAAGCGACGCTCGTCCTCGCGCCGCTCGGACATGCGCTCGGCGATCGCCTCATCCACCGAGCCAGCCTGGTCGCGCTGGCCGGCCAGCATCTGCCGTGCCTGTGCCACTTGTTCGGCGAAGCCGGCCGCGCTGCCAGGCAGGGCGGTTCCGAGTTGGCGGCAGGCCTGCTCGATCTGCTGGCGACGCCGCGCGCGTTCGTCGCGCTCACGTTCGATGCGTGCCCGTTCGCGCTCCAGTGCCTCGATCTGCTCGCCGCCCTGCGCGCGTTGCTCGCGCTCCAGCCCGGCCAGCTTCTCTTCGTGGTTGTCCAGGGCTTCGCGGCGTTGGCCTTCTTCGCCAGCCAACCCGCGGTCCTGGGTCTCGAGTTCGAGCAATCGCGCCTGCAGCAATTCGGCGCGGCGTTGCTCGCGGTAACCATCCACGCCCAGTTGCAGCTCGCGCAGCTCGCCAACGCTGCGGCGCAGCGCCATCAGCGCGGCGTGGTGTTCGCGCGCCGGGGCCAGGGTTTCGACCTGGCGCCGCGCGGTCACCACCGCCTGGTGCGCACCATCGAGCTCGGCGAAATCCTCCACCAGGCGGTCGGCGGCCTCGAAGGTGCGCGGCTCGTCAAGCATGAAGCCGCGCAGGAAGGCGTTGAGATCGCCGAGATTCTTGGCCGACTGGGTCTTGTGCAGCAGGCGCAAGGCCATTTCGTTGCCGATGCCAAGCAGTTCGCGGAAGTGCTCGGCATAGCCGGAGAAGCTGTCGAAGTGCTGTACCTCGTCGCCCAGCCGCGCGCGCAGGCGCCGCAGGTCCAGGTCGAAGCCGTCCAGTTCGGTGGCCAGGTCGAACGACCGCTTGGCGACCATGTAGTGCCTGCGCACATCGGCCACGGCGTTGCTGCTGCCTGCGATCCAGAACAGTCGCACCAGGCTGACCGCTTCGCCGCGCGCATTGCGGTATTCCAGTGCCAATGCCGACCAGGTAGCGCCGGCGCGCAGGTACTGGGTAGCGATTTCGCCGGAATGGCTGTCCTGCTGGTCGGCCCAGGCGCCGCGCACGTAGGACACCAGGTTGCGGTCGCGGCCACTGCGCTCGGCTTCGCGCGCGGCGGCGTTGAAGTCGACGATGCTCGGCGGCGTCAGCAGCGCCGACATCGCATCGAGCAACGTGGACTTGCCAGAACCGGAGCGGCCAACGAACAGGAAGCCGCGCTCGGCGATCGGTACGTCGGTGAGGCCACTGAATGTGCCCCAGTTGTGCACCTGCAAGCGGCACATGCGGAACTGTCGGGCGCGCGCATCCTGGGCCGGATCGGCGAACAGGCCGCCCGGCTGCAGCGAAGGAGAGCGGGAGAGCTGGTTCATGGCGCGGGGATCCTAAGCGTCATTCTTCGTCTGCCTCGGCGGTGGCGGCCGCGCCCTCGCGCAGCTCGCGATAGGCCTGCGACAGCGTCTGTACTTCTTCGGCCGAGAACAGCAGCTTCAGTACCGGCGAGACTTCGTAGCGGTCTTCGCTGCCGCGCAGGCGCGTCAGCAGCTGGTTGTCGCGCATCTTGGCCACCGCGGTGAGCACGCGGCGGGCGAAGCCCGCACGGTCGGTGGAGACGTGGCGCTCGTAGACCGACATCGCTTCCACCAGCTGTGCTTCCTCCACCACCGCGCGCTCGCCGCGGGTATCGGCTTCGGCCAGGCGTTGCCGCAGCATCAGCAGCAAGGCCGATTCGATGAAGGTCAGCGGCGCGCTGCGCAGCAGCGTCGGCGATTCGAGCTCGGCGGTGTCGGCCTGGCGGGTAAAGGCCACGCCGCCTTCGCGGTCGAGCACCAGCTCCAGGAACAGCTCGCACAGCACGCGGCGGATGTCCGCTTCATGGCGCAACAACGCCGGCCACAGGCTGCCGTGGCGCTGCGCGTCTACGCTCGGGCCGGCCAGCAGTTGGCACAGCGCGCGCCGCGCGGCATACGGCAGGTTGCCAGTGTCGCCGACGAACAAGGGCTTGCCGGCGGCAGTGGCCTCAGCCAATTCTGTGGCCGGCAACAGGCCGCGCTCGTCTTCGTCGCGGTCTTCAGACCAGTTCATCGCGTTTCTCCCGGGTGAAGCGCACCAGCGGGATGCGCGCGCGCCGCGCGCAGCCATCACCGCCCTGCCACTCCACGATTTCCCATTGGTCGTCGCTGACCACGCCATGGCGGGTGCCCAACGACAGATAGCCGATCACCGAACCCAGACCCTGCGGCGCGGGCCGTTGCTGCATTGCCTGGCCGATGCTCAGGCGTTCGTGCGCCGCCAGCAGTTCGTGCAGGTCGCGGCGCAAACCGCGCAGGTCGATTTCCGACTGCGCCACCAGGTCGCCGACGCTTTCCAGCGAGATCGACGCCATCTCCGCGGCCTGCACGCGCCCATCCACGCGCACGCTGCGCGGATCGTGCAGCCGCCATTGCGAGATCGAACGCAGGCGGCTGCCACTCAGCGCCAGCGTATAGCCCGTCTGCGTGGTGGCATGCAGGCGCTCGCGCAGTTGCAAGGCCTCGCCCTGGGCCTGGCGCAGCAACTGGTGCAGGCGACGCTGTTCCAGGTAACCGCGGCTCTGCACGAAGCCGCGCAAGCTGCGAGCGAAGTGTTGCATCACCGCGTGCACTTCCCCGCCACGCGCCAGCAACGTGCTGGTCAAGCCACGCAGGAAGGTGCGCTGCTCGCGACCCAGGCGGCGGGAAAAGCCCCGCGCGAGCAATGCGTCGAGTGCTTCGTCGAGGCGGCCGCTTTGCTCGGCGTCGTTGAGCAGGTTCCAGAAGCCCTGGAAGCTGCGCCCAGCCTCGCTGTCGGCAATGACGTCTACGCCTTCGAAGAGGCGCTCGAGCACGTCGCCGCGCGTGCCTTCGTCGTCGATGATGCGCTCTCGGAATTCGCGGTTGAGGCGCTCGAAGTCGTCGCGGACGCGGTGGAAGTCTTCGGCCAGCTCGTCGGACAGGTGGATCAGGTCGCGCGTGCGTTCCAGCGCGCGCTTGCCGTCGAGCGCCGCCAGCTGGCCGGCCTGGGCGCGCGCAATCTCCTCGTCCAGCCGTGCGCGCTCCGCATGGAGCGCGGCCAGGCGGGCGTCGGGGTCGGATTCGGTCTGCCCGGCCAATTGCACCAATTGCTGGATCACCAGCGACAGCCGGCTTTCGGTGGCGCTGCCGGGGTTGTCCTCGACCAGGTTGGCAATGAAGCGAATGGCCTGGGCGGCGGCGCGCGAGAGTTCGTATTCCTCTTCTTCGGCGCCTTCGGGCAAACGCCGTTCCAGCCAACCCTGGCTGAGCCAATGCGCGATATAGGCCTGAGCGGTCCGCGGCAACTCACGCGAGAGTTCGTCGGCGCGCAAGACATCGAGCTGCCGTTGCAGGCGCTCGTGCAACACCGCCGAAGGCAGCCGCCGGTCCTGGTCCAGCAACAGGCCTTGCAGCAGGCCGATCAGCTCCGGGGCGTGGTCGGCGGCCAGCAACTTCCACAGCGGGCGTTCGCGCAGCTGCCGATAGCCGGCGATCCGTTCACGGTGCTTCATGTGTAACCGGGACTGACGCGCACCGGCCTCAGCGCTTGCCGCCGACGTCGATGAAGCGCAGGAACTCGGCGCGCGTACGCGCATCCTCGCGGAAGCTGCCGAGCATCTTCGAGGTGATCATGCTGACGCCGCGCTTGTGGATGCCACGGGTGGTCATGCACTCATGCGCCCCCTCGACCACCACGCCGACACCGCGCGGGGCCAGCACATCCTGGATGCACTGGGCGATCTGCGCGGTCATCTTTTCCTGCACCTGGAAGCGCCGCGCGTAGGTCTCCACCACGCGCGCGAGCTTGCTGATGCCCACGACCTTGCCGGCCGGGAGGTACCCGACATGGACCTTGCCGATGATCGGCGCCATGTGGTGCTCGCAATGGCTTTCGTATTCGATGTCGCGCAGCACGATCAGCTCGTCGTAGCCGGCCACTTCCTCGAAGGTGCGGGCCAGGTACTCGCGCGGGTCGTCGCCATAGCCGCTGAACCAGTCGCCATAGGCCTCGGCGACGCGGCGCGGGGTATCCAGCAGGCCTTCGCGGGCCGGGTCCTCGCCGGCCCAGCGCAGCAGGGTGCGCACGGCCTCTTCGGCCTGGTCCTGGGTAACGCCGGAGTCGGGGGTGTTCTTCGAGTGGGCCATGAGCAGGACGCCCTTAAAGGGGGAGCATGGTACCGGTTTGCGGCTCCCCCTGTCCGCCCTCAGGTCCCCCGCACGCCGCGCCGCCGGTGCATTTCGGCCTCGTGGTCCAGCCAGTTGGAGCCCTTGTTGGTCAGGAAGAAGACATAGACCACCAGGGATACGGCAATGACCACCGTGGCGTAGATGATGAACTCCGGTACCCGCTGGCTCTTCAGCGCGGCCTGGTACAACAGCGGCGCGGTGCCGCCAAAGGCCGAGTTGGCCAACGCGTAACCCAGCCCGACGCCGAGCGCGCGGATGTGGGTGGGGAACAGCTCGGCCTTGACCACCGCGTTGATCGAGGTATAGCCGGTCAGGATCACGAAACCAATGGTCAGGATTGCGAACGCGGACAGCCAGTCGCTCTGCTTCGGCAACGCCGTCACCAGGTACCAGGTGTACAACACCCCGCCAATGCCGAAGAACACCAGCAAGGTCTTGCGGCCGACGATGTCCGACAACCAGCCGCCTACCGGCTGCATCAGCATCAGCACCACCAGGGCGGCCAGGTTGATCCAGGTACCGGCCATGACGTCGTCGCCGGCAAAAGCGGTCTGGATCATCTTCGGGCCGGTCACCGAGTAGGTATAGAAGGCAATGGTGCCGCCGGCGGTGATCAGGAAGCACAACAGCAACGGCCGCCACTGGTTCACGAACAATTCGTGCAGCGAGCCCGAGGACCCGGCCTTGCCCTGCTTGGCGCGCTCGATGGCCTCGGCGCCCAGCGACTCGTCCATGGTCCGGCGCATCCAGAACACCACGATCGCGCCGATGCCGCCCAGGCCGAAGGCCACGCGCCAGCCCCACTCGGTGATCTGCGGCTTGTCCATGACGTGCAGCATCACCAGCAGCACGGTCTGCGCCAGCACATGGCCGCCGACCAGGGTCACGTAATGGAAGGAGGACAGGAAGCCGCGCCGCCCCGGCACCGCGGCCTCGGACATATAAGTGGCGCTGGTGCCGTATTCACCGCCGGTGGCGAAGCCCTGCAGCAGCCGCGCCAGCACCAGGATCACCGCCGCCGCCGCGCCGATCCTCGACACCGTCGGGGTGATCGCAACCACGAACGAGCATGCCGCCATCAGCGACACCGACACGCTCAGCGCCAGGCGCCGGCCGTAGCGGTCGGCGAAACGGCCGAAGTACCACGCCCCGATCGGGCGCATCAGGAAGGTCACCGCGAAGATCGCCCAGACATACAGGGTGGCGTTCTTGTCCTCCTTGGAGAAGAACTGCGACTCGAAATAGCTGGCGAACACCGAGTAGACGTAGACGTCGTACCACTCCACCAGGTTGCCCGCCGAACCCTTGAGCGTGTTGGACACCGAGCGGCGCAGGTTATGTGGCGCGACGGTGGCGTCTGGATCGAACGGGGCGGTGGTGGGTGCACTCATGGCGAGAGGACCTGTGTCGTGGACAAGCCCCGAGTATAGAAGCCTTGTGTGTGGAGCCTGTCTGTGGCCGGCGGGTTGAACCATTGCAGGTGCGCCATTGTCGGAAGGACGCAGGCGCCGCGACCCGGCGCCCGCCGCCCGCGACGCGTTACGATGCCGCACCCCTCGTCCCCCCTGCCCAGATGCCGATGAAAGCCCGCAACGCCGACGCAGCCATGGCGGCATGAACAGCGCATCGACCGGCGTCGATGCCGGGGCCGAAGCCAGGCTCGAACGCTTGCAGCGCTGGATCGCCGCGCTCTGCAGCGCCTTGGTGCACCTGTTGCTGTTGCTGATGCTGCTGTTCGCGTCCAAGCCCACCGTGACCCGCCCGCAAGGCGCGGCCAGCGGCAGCCGGATGAAGGTCGATTTCCTCGGCCAGACGCGAGTGCCGGTGCAAGTGCCCAGCCCGACCCCGCCGCAAGCCCCGGTAACGCCTCGCAAGGCGCGCGCGGCCTCGCCGGTACGCACCACGCTGGTCCAGCGTGCCGACAACCCGCTGCCGCCGCCCGACACGACGGACGCGCCCGGCGCGGTCGCCGAGCCCGAGCCGCAGCCGGAGCAACGCGCGGCGCAGAAGCCGTCCTCAAGCCCGCCTACCCCACGCCGCCCGGAAACCTGGACCGGCCACCCGCCCGGCATGCGCCCGACCGATGTGGCCGATGCCGACAGCGGCATGGCCGATGGCCCGGAGGCCGAGCAGGGCGACCAGCACGACTACAACGCCGCCGAACCGAGCATGGAAGTGGGCGGCTACCAGGTCTACTACGACCAGCGCAGCGAAACCCTGCTGCGAACCTGGAAGGCGCAGGGCATGAAGGAGATCGCCATTCCGCTGCCCGGCACGCAATACCGCATGGTGTGCGCCCTGGAAATCGCGCTCAGGCGCGGCTCGGGCAAGTGCCGTCTGCTGGAACCTTCCTCGCCGCAGATGCAGGCCATCGGCGATGGCCGCGAAGTGATCAACATGATCCAGGTCTATCGCCGCGGCGAAGTCGTCTGGCGCGGCCCGGGGCCATACCGCTAACGGGGATCAGAACAGGCTGCCCTGTTCGGGCCTTGCCTGCTCGGCGATAGGGCTCGCCTCGGGCGCTGCGGCGGGCTGCGCTTCGCCCAGCCGCCACGCCAGCCCCGAGATCCGTGCTGCGTGCCGCGCCAATGCGGCGCGCAACACCGCCTCGTTGCCGGCTACGTGCAGGCTGCGGCGTGCGCGGGTGATGCCGGTATAGACCAATTCACGGCTGAGCACGCGGGCGTCGCGCGCCGGCAGCTGCAACCAGACATCGTCGAACTCCGAGCCCTGGGCCTTGTGCACCGTCATCGCGAACGCACTTTCGTGCGCGGGCAATGCCGCGGGGTGGAAGCCGCGCACCTGGCCGTCGCCCTCGCCCGCGAACCAGGCCACCAATGCGCCCTGGCCATCGCGCAGGCACACGCCGACATCGCCGTTGAACAGGCCATGGCGGTAGCTGTTCTCGGTGATCAGCAGCAGGCGGCCCTGGAACCAGGGCGAGGCCGCGCCGAGCCGGCGCGCGCCCGAGCCACTCTCGGCCAGCCGCTGCTCGATGCGCGCGTTGAGGCCGCGCGCGCCCTGCGGACCGGCGCGCACCGCGGTGAGCAGGCGCACACGGCCGGCCTGGCGCAATGCCATGACGGGGTCGTCGGCATCGGCCAGGCTGCGCCAATGCGCGAGCAATGCGTCGCCGCCTGCCTGTAGCGGGTCGTCGATGTCTTCGTGGAAATGCACCCCGGCCAGGGCGCCTTCGCGCAACAGCGCCAAGGCGTGTTGGGCTTCGCCACTGCGGACCGCGTCGGCCAGTGGCGCCAGCGCGAAGCCCTGTGCCTGGCGATAGCCCTGCAACAAATGCACGCGGTGGCCGGCCAGGCCGCCGCCACCGGAATGTCCGTGGCGGGTGCCCAGTAGTGGTTGCAGGGCCTGTGCATCCTCGGCTTGCAGCGCATCGCCGGCGCCCGCGGCTTGCAGGATCGCCGCCAGTACGTCGCCGGCTTCCACCGAGGGCAGCTGGTCGGCATCGCCCAGCAGGATCAACTGGGTGCCCTCGGCGACGGCTTCGACCAGCTTGCACATCAACGGCAGGTCGACCATCGAAGCTTCGTCGACCACGATGAGATCGAACGGTAGCGGGTTCTCGGCATCGTGGCGGAAGCGCGGCAAGCCGGGAATCACGCCGAGCAGGCGATGCAGCGTGCGGGCGCCGGCCGGCAGCGCTGTCGCCAGCGCGGGATCGACCCCTTCGGCGAGCGCGTGCTCGACCGCCAGCCTCAGGCTTTCGGCCATGCGTTCGGCGGCGCGGCCAGTGGGCGCGGCGAGCGCGATGCGTGGCGCGGCGAGACCTTCCGCTTGCGCCCGGGCCACGCGCAGCAGCAACAGCCTCGCAATGGTGGTGGTCTTGCCGGTGCCCGGGCCGCCAGTGACCAGCAGCAAGTTGCGCCGCAACGCCAGCGCCGCCGCCCGGGCCTGCCGGTTCTCACCCACGGCCGCTGGCGGGAACAGCTGGGCGAACAACGTCGCAAGCCTGGCGACGTCGAATGCAGGCACGGCCTGGCCGGCGATACGGCGCAGGCCCGCGGCCAAGCGCCGCTCGTACTCGCGGTAACGGCGTAGATAAAGCAGTCCGTGCTCCAGCACCAGCGGCCGGTCGGCGGCGGCGGGCGCTTCAGGGGTGGGTTGCGCGACCCAGCGCGAGGCGGCCAGCGCGCGTTGCCAGTCGCCTGGCTCCGGCAAGGACGGCACAGCGCCCTCGCGCGCATCGAACAACACGCCGGCACGCTGCGGGTCCAAGCCAGCGTGGCCACTGGCTACTGCCAGTGAAGCGAGCGCGGCGCCCGCCAGCGTCGCGCCGTCGGTGTCCGGCGCCAGCCGCTGCAAGGTTTGCGCGAAGGCCAGGTCGAGCGGTCGCAACAGGCCCGCGCGTTGCAGCGCATCGAACAGGCTCATGCGGCGGCCTCCGGCACGTCATGCCCGGCGAACAACGCATCCACCGCCGCGACCAGGGCCGGGTCGAACTGCCAGGCGCACACGCCAGGCGAGGGATCGCGCGCTGCGTCCAGGCCCCGGCAAAACAAATAGCGCACGCCGCCGAAATCGCGCGCGTAGTCGTAGTCCGCGCCGAGGCGGAAGCGCAACCAACGGTGCAGCGCGACGGTGTAGATCAGCGCCTGCAAGGTGTACTCGCTGTGGCTCATCGCCCGGGCTAGCGCGTCGGCGTCGTAGCTGGGGAGGCGGTTGGACTTGTAGTCCAGCACGTACCAACGTCCGTCGTGCTGGTAGGTCAGGTCGATCAGGCCGGTCATCAGGCCCTCCAGGCGCTGGCGCATGCCGAAGGCCTGGCGTTCGAGCAGCAGGCCGTGGCGATGCAACAGGGCGAGGAAGGCCTCGACGCGGGTCGGGCGCATGGCGAAGTGGAATTCCATTTCATTGCGGCGCGCAGTAAGCGGAACCGCCGCCAGGCAAGAGTCTTCGGGCAGCCGCACGGTCAGCGTGTGGCCAACCAAGGCGGTAAGCACGACGACACCGGCGTCCAGTTCGTCCTGCGCATAGCCGCCGCGCTGCAGGGCTTCGACGATCGCCGCGCGCTCGCCTTCGGGCGCGGCCTGGCCCGGTTCCCAACCGCGCCAGGCCGCGAAGTCGCAACGCTCGAAGGCGTCGTGCAGGACCACGCCGAAACGATTGCCGGCGAAGCGGGGATCGAAAGGTTCCACCGCAACCGGAAGCGTCGCGGTATCGCTGCCGGCGGGCTCATCGCTACCGCCGCCGGTCTCGACGGTGGCGCTGGCCATCGGATCATTGGCGATGCCGGCATCGGCGTTGGCCAGCTGGGTGAAGCTGTAGACCCACCAGTCCGGGCTGACGTGGCGTTGCAGCGCGCGCGCTGGCGGCACCACGACGTCATCGGCCAGCGACAAACGCGGCAGCGCCGCCGGTGGCGGCGTGCCGTCGAACTTGACGCCGCCGGGGCCCGCCTTGGCCTGCAGCGCCACGGCATCAGCCAGCATCTTCGACAGCGCAGTGTGCTCGTGCCGGTGGAAGGCCCCGGTTGCCAGCCACAGGGCGTGCTCGGCCCGGGTCAGCCCGACATACAGCAAGCGTGCGTCCTCGGCGCGCTGCTCCTGTCGCCACGCGGTTTCGGCAGCGGCCCAGGCCGGGTCGTCCTTGCCGGTATTCCACTGCAGCGAACGCCCGCTGCCCTCGGCATGCACGACGCAATGGCGGCCGGCGCCGCGGTCGCGGCGGCCGACGCCGATATACGGCAGGAAGACCAGCGGATATTCCAGGCCCTTGCTCTTGTGCAAGGTCACGATCTGCACGCGCCGCGCGTCGGATTCCAAGCGCAACTGTTGGGCCTCGTCGTTGTGGTCGGCATTGGCAATACGGCGCGCCAACCAGTCGACCAGGCCATGCGGGCCCAATGCGCGCGCGTCGGCTTCCTGCAGCAGTTCGGCCAGCTGCAGGTAGTTGGTCAGGCGGCGCTCGCCATCGGCCAGGGCCAGCAAGCGTTGCCCGTGCGCCGCGCCAAGGTCGCCGACCAGGGCCAGCGGCCCGCCGCGCTGCCAACGTTCGCGCCAATCCAGCGCCTGCTGCTGCCATTGCCGATGACGGTCGCCCTCGTGTTCCAACGCGGCGATGGCAGCGGCGTCCTCGCCGATCAGCACCGTGGCCAGCGCCGCACGCAGACGCGCGTCATCGCCCGGGTCCAGTAGCGCCTCCAGCAGCGCCAGCAGTTCCTGCGCCTGTTCGGTGGCGAACAGGCTGCGCTTGCCGGCGGCGACGGCGGGAATGCCCACTGCGCCCAGTGCCTGCTGGATACGCGCGGCCTGCTTGTGGTCGCGCACCAATACGGCGATGTCACCGGCGCGAACGGGTCGTCCATCGATCGTCGCGCTGCCAGCGCGGCCGGCGGCGAGCCAGCCGTGGATCGCGGCCACGCAAGCACTGGTGCACCACTCCAGGGACGGCCCGGCATTCCACGGCTTGGGCTTGCCCTTGGCCGGTGGCGGTTCGGGCGCCTGCCACAGGGTGAGCGCCGGGGCCGGGGCGCCATCGCGCACAAGATCGGCATCTGCTCGCTGGGTGCCCGGCTGCACTGGATGGAAGGCGATTCCCTCGGTCACGAAGGCGGCGTCGTAGCCCGCCTGTGCGTACAAGGCATCGATCGCCGCGAGCAGCGCAGGCCGCGAGCGAAAATTGTGCGCCAGGGGCGGCGCGCGTTCGGCGTCCCCGGCGGCGGCCAGGTAGGTGCGTACATCGCCGCCGCGGAAACCGTAGATCGCCTGCTTGGGATCGCCGATCAGCAGCAGCGCCGGCGCCAGCCCGGCCTGGCGTGCGCGCTCGCCCTCGCCGAAGACGTTGGAGAAGATCGACCATTGCCGCTCGTCGGTGTCCTGGAACTCATCGACCAGTGCAATGGCGTATTGCGCGCGCAACCGTTGCGCCAGGACCTCGCCCTGCGGCCCCCGCAAGGCCTCGGCCACGCCGTCGACCAGGTCGTCGTAGGTCTGCACCCGGCGCTGGCGCTTGAGCAGCGCCAGGCGAGCGACCGCCTCGGCGCGCAAGGCATGCAGCAGGCGGATGCGACGCCGGCTTCGCCATTCTTCGACGCGTGCCAGCGCGGCCAGGTAGCCATCGATCTCATGGCTCAAGGGCAATGCAGGGGTGCGGCCGGCGAAATTCTTGTTGGTTCCGGCGGCCAGTTCGGCGGCAGTGAGCTTGATCAGCTTGGGATGCAGCGGCCGGTCGATCGATGGGGCGACCGCAAAGGCCTCCAGCCAATGCCACAGCGACGTCAGCCACTCGACCTTGTAGCTGACCTTGCTGAGCACGCCGCCTTCGCTGGCGGCCATCAGCGACTCGAAGCATTCGGTGCCGTGCGCGCGGAAGGTTGCAGCCAGCGCCTCGGCGGCTTGCCGCGCGGACTGCAACAAAGCTGGGCCGTCGTCGGCAGGGCCTTCGGTCGGCGCAGCCGGCAGCAACGCGGGATGACGGACCATCTCGCGCAGGTCGCCGGCCATCATGTCCGGGCCGCCCGGCCACAGCCCGATGAGATCCTCGGCGGTCGCTGCCTCGGCGCTGCGCAGGCGCCACAAGTCGGCGGCGACTTCGGCCAGTAGTTCGCGATCGTTGCCGAGCAATTCCGGCGCGAGCAACGTCTGCCCGGTTTCCAGCGCATGCTCGCGCAGCACGCGAGCGCAGAAACCGTGGATGGTGAAAATCGCGGCGAGGTCGATTTCTTCGACCGCGCGCTGCAAGCGTCGCTTGAGCTCTAGCGCAGATTCGCCACTGGCCAACAGGTGGGCCTGCAGCAGTGCGGCGGTCAGGCGCGCATCGGGCGCGGCATTGGCCAGCTCGGATTCGACAGCGGCGTTGGGTGCGCCCGTGGGAACCCACTGCACGGCCAGCGCCAGCCGCTCGCGGATGCGCCGGCGCAGTTCCTGGGTGGCCGCTTCGGTAAAGGTGACGGCCAGGATCTGCCCGATCCGCAGGCTGCGCTCGACCACCAGCCGGGTGACCAGCGTGGCCAGGGTAAAAGTCTTGCCGGTGCCGGCGCTGGCCTCGATCAGGCGCACGCCCTGCAAGGGCAGCTGCAGGAAGGGATCGTCGGCGGCGGGCAGGTTCATTCCGCCTCCTCCTGGGCACCGCGCCATTGCCGCCAACTCTCCGCCAACTGCGCCGGATCGAGCGCGGCATCGGCGCGGCCCTGTTCGAGCAGCGCATACAGGCGATAGCTGGTGCTGGCGAAATCGATGAAGTGCTGGGCATCGGCAAACGGGCCACTGCCGCGATGGACCAGGCGCAGGGCCGGTGCGGCCGATTCACTCCAGCCGACATCGCTTTGCCATTGCGCGGCCGCTTCCTTGATCGCCTTGTCCAGATCGCCCTGCTGCGCGGCGCGGTAGTACTTCCAGCTGCTGTACGGGGCAAATGCCAGCGGCGCTTGCAGGCCCTGGCGATACAGCGCGAGCAGCTCTGCCAAGGCCGCCTGGGCCGCGGCGGGCGGCAGCGGCTCGGCATCCATCGGGTGCGGGCCCAGGCCCTCTTCGTGTTCGAAGAAGCGTTGGTAAGGTGCGCGCTCGCCTGTAGCACGCAGCAGCAGCCATTCCAGGCCATGGCGAATCGCCGCGCGCCCGCTGACGCCGCCGAGCTGCACCCGCGCCAGGCCGCCGGGATACCAGGCCGACAACCGGCCGTGCAGTTCGACACCCTCTATCGGCACCTGCAGCCGCCGCGAGTCGGCCACCGCGTCGCCTCGCCATTGCTTGAACACTTGCGCGTACGGCTGCAGCTGGCGCAGCCGTTCTTCCAACTGGCGCCTGCCGAGCGGTCCGGACGGCAGCAGCGCGCGGGCGCGCAGGCGTTCGTAGAGTTGGTCGGTATCGCCAGTCACGGCGGCATCGAACACCTGTTGCTGCAATTCGTATTGTTCCAGCCCCTGGGCGGGTGCCAGCAGCGGCTCGACGTCGCTGTCCTGCTCGGCGGCTTCGGGCAGGCGCATGCCCAGGCGGTGGCGCAGGAACTGGCCGGCCGGGTCGCCGAACAATCGACGCAGGTCGTCGATCGACAGGCTCGCAGGCGCGTCGCTGGCATCGACCGGGAAGGCGGCGTCGAGCCACGGCGCCAGCGGCTGCCGTTGCCCGGCCAGGCTATCGACCGCCGGCCGCCATTGCTGGCGATAGCTGAAGCGGCGCGGCTCCGGCCCATCTTCGTCCGGCGCCCCAAAGGCGGCGGCCGCGAACGGTTGCAAGGGATGCCGCAGCACCAGCTCGCGCGTGGCCGTGCGCGGATCGGCATGCTGCTGCGCTGCGCTGGCCAGCAGTTCGCTGACCAGCAGCGAGGGTTCGCGCACACTGCCATCGCGGGCGTCGGCACCGAGGTAGCTGAGGTAGAACACGTCCTGTGCCGAGGCGAACAACTGCAGGAACAGGAAGCGGTCGTCTTCGCGCGTGGAGCGGTCGCCGGCGCGGCGGCGCTCGGTGCCGAGCTCAGCAGTGAGACGGTTGAGCCCGGCGGCGGGGTCGCGGCGCGGGAAATCGCCGTCGTTCATGCCGAGCAGGCAGATCACCCGGAACGGCAGCAGGCGCATCGGCACCATGCGCCCGAAACTGATACCGCCGGTGAGCAGCGGCGCGCGGGTATCGGCCTCGCCCAGCACTGCGGCGAAGTGGGCGCGCACTACCTCGGCCGCCACCGGCGCGCGGAACTCGCCGCGCTCGGCGCTACGGGCGAAGTCGTCGATCAGCATGCGCAGGCGTTCCAGGGCGCGTTGCGCGCGCGGGCTGGTCGGATGCGCCGGCAGCAGGGCATCAAGCATCTCCAGCAAGCATTCGCGCCAGGCGCTGGGCGGCATCGGCTCGGACAACAGCTGTTGCTGGCGTTCGAGCACGCGCAACAGGCGGATCAAGGTGTCCAGGGCATCGAGCGCGCTGCCTTCCAGGTGCGGCCAGGCGGCGACGCCTTCGATGTCGCTTTCCTCGCCCATGGCGTGGCCCAACAAGAGCCGGTCGAGGGCGAAGCGCCAGGTATAGGCGTCGTCTTCGGGCGCGTGCTGGCGCTTCCGGTGTGCGGCATCCAGCCCCCAGCGCGCGCCGGCCGCCTGTAGCCAGGTGCGCAGGCGCTCGAGGCCGGCTTCGTCGAGGCCGGCGGCTTCGGCCAGGGGCGCGCTGGCGAGGAGGTCGAGGATCTCGTGCAGGCCGAAGCGCGAGATCGGCAGCGCCAGCAGCGCCAGGAACACGTCGGCCAGCGGCTCGGTGGCGAGCGGACTGGTATCGGCCAGTGCGTAGGGCACCGCGCCCTCGCTGCCCTGCCCGCCAAACACCGCGTCCAGGTAGGGCACGTAGGGGTCGATGTCCGGGGCCAATACGGCGATCTCGCGCGGTTGCAGCGGCGGATCGAAGCGTGGGTCCTCCAACAGCGCGCGCAGTTGGTCGTGCAGCACCTGCAGTTCGCGCAGGCGGGTGTGGCAGGCGTGGAGTTGCAGGCTCGGGTCGTGCCGGTCCACGGCCGCGCGCAGCGGCAGGCCGGGCACCGCACGACGGTGAAACAGATCGCCTTGCAGGCGGCGCAGCAGGCTGGGCTCGGCCGCGGCGCTCGCCTCGGGGTCGGCATAGGCGGGGAAATCGCCGGTCGGGTGCACGACTTCATAGCTGCCAAGCACCGCCACAAAGTCGCGACCGGCCGCGCCCCAGGCCTGCAACAGGCGGTTGTCGGCCAGCTCTGGGTCGCCGCCGGCGCGCTGTTGCTGGGCGCGGCTCTGCAGGTCGCCCCAGTAGGTGCGGGTCGGGCTGGGCATGTAGAAGTGAAGGGTGCCCACGCGCGCCTGGGTCGCCAGCACGCGCAATACGTCCGGCGAGATGTTGAGCGTGGCGAAGGCGAACATGCGCGCCGGCAGGCCTTGCGGCAACGCCGAGGCCTCGCCGCCGAAGCGGGCCAGGTAGTCGTGGATGCGGCGCGCGCGATACGCCCTGCCCTCGGCCACGGCGCGCCAGAGGATGGCCTGCGGGTCCTCCGGATCGGCGCCGGCTTCCCAACGCAGCAACCAGTCGCGGCGCCAGGCCTGGTACTTCTCGAAGACGTCGCCGAGTTCACCGGCCAACGTCCAGGCCTTGAGGGGGTCGTCGCCGGCTACGTACTGGGCCAGCGCGCGCAGCGGTGGGCGCGCCATCAGACCCGGGTCGCGCAGGGCCGCATATAGGCGCCAGCGCAATGCCTCGGCATCGAGGTCGTCGGCACCGCCGCCGACATTGGCGGCCAATGCACGCGAAACGAATTCGCCCGGGGTCAGGAATTCCAGGTTGGCGGCAACGCCGTGCTGGGCCGCGAGTGCGGCCTGCAACCAGCGCCGCATCGCCACTTGCGGAATCAGGATGGCTTCGGGCGCCAACAGCGATTGCCCCGGCGCCGGCTGCCGCAGCTGTTCGGCGAGCAGTCCGGCCAGCACTTCCAGCGAATTGGAATGGTAAAGGCGGAAATCGGGAAGCGCGGCCGGCATCCGGCCATCTTGCCCGAGCCGCCCCGGCCGGACGAGTCCCGGTCGAACCGTGGGTACGATTGGCCCGCTCCAGGGACAGGCTGTTTCGGCGCGACATGCGCTGAACCTGTGTGCAGGGTGGCGCCGGAATGCGACAATACTGCACGGTCCAGTTCGGTTAAGTTCAGCCGCCGCGACCAATTCTTCCGCGGATTCCCTGCCTAAGCGATGTCGGTGAACGATACCCCTGTCGTCCAGTTGTCTGGTGTGCGCATCGACCGTGGCGGGCGGGCGATCCTGCGCGACGTTTCGCTGGACGTGCCGCGCGGCAGCATCACCGCAGTGCTCGGTCCTTCGGGCAGCGGCAAGTCCACCTTGCTGGCAGCGCTCACTGGCGAATTGCATCCGGTCGCCGGCACGCTGCGCCTGTTTGGCGAGGAAGTGCCGCGGCGCTCGCGCGCGCTGTTGCAGATGCGCCGCAACCTCGGCGTGCTGTTGCAGGGCAACGGCCTGCTGACCGACCTGACCGTAGCCGAGAACGTCGCCCTGCCGTTGCGCACGCATACGCGCCTGCCGCCCCCGGTGCTGCGTCGCCTGGTGGAAATGAAGCTGCAGGCGGTGGGGCTGTTGGCCACCGCCGATGCCTGGCCGCGCGAGTTGTCCGGCGGCATGGCGCGGCGCGTGGCACTGGCGCGGGCACTGGCGTTGGATCCGCCGTTGATGATCTACGACGAGCCGCTCACCGGCCTGGACCCGATCGCCAGCGGCGTGATCATGAGCCTGATCAAGCGGCTCAACGACAGCCTCGGCCTGACCAGCATCATCGTCAGCCACCACGTGCACGAAACCTTGCCGATCTGCGACCAGGCGCTGGTGATCGCGAACGGCGGCATCGTCTTTTCCGGCACCCCCGCGCAATTGCGGGACAGCACCGATCCGCTGGTGCGGCAGTTCCTGCATGGCGAGCCGGACGGCCCCATTCCTTTCGACGCGGTGCCGCGTGCGGCGCAGCGGAGTGCTGCCTGATGCCCCTGGTTTCCTCCATCCAGTCGCTGGGCCGGGCCGGTCTGTTCTCGTTGAGCGTGCTGCGGCGTTCACTGCCCACGCGCGACTTCTTCGCCGAGCTCACCCGCGAAATCTACAAGGTTGGCGCGCGTTCGTTGCCGATCATCGCCGTGGGCGGGGCCTTCGTCGGCCTGGTGCTGACCTTGCAGGGCTACCGCACGCTGACCACCTACGGTGCGTCCGATGCCTTGTCCACCCTGCTCGGCCTGTCGCTCTACCGCGAGCTGGCGCCGGTGCTGACGGCGCTGCTGTTCATCGGCCGCGCCGGCAGCTCGATTGCCGCCGAACTCGGGTTGATGCGCGCCACCGACCAGATCAAGGCGCTGGAGCTGATGGCGATCGACCCGGTCGCCAAGGTCGTTGCGCCGCGCTTCTGGGCCGCGGTACTGACCGTGCCGCTGCTGACCGGGGTGTTCTGCTCGCTGGCGATCAGCGGCGGCTACTTCGAAGCGGTGCATGTGCTGGGCATCGACAACGGCACCTTCTGGTCGGGCCTGCGCGGCAGCGTCGACCTGTGGGACGACTTCGGCGTGGCAATGCTGAAGTCGGCGATCTTCGGCGGCACCGCCGCCCTGGTCGCCGCCTATGTCGGCTTCCACGCCGAACCGACCATCGAGGGTACTTCGGTGGCCACTACCCGCGCGGTGGTCAATGCCTCGCTGCTGGTACTGATGTTCAATTTCGTCCTTTCCGCGATGCTGTTCCAATGAGCATGCGGAAGGTTTCCCACCTGTCAGGACTGTAATGGCCATGCGTGGACCAAGACTCGAATTTTCCGTCGGCGCGTTCCTGCTGCTGACCCTGGCCTCGCTGCTGGTACTGGCAGTGGCCTCGACCAACCAGCGCTTTGGCTTCGGCCACAGCGAATACACGCTGGTGGCGCGCTTTACCCAGATCGGCCAACTGCGGCCGCAGGCGCCGGTGCGCATCGGCGGCGTCAACATCGGCCGGGTGTCGGACATCTCGCTGGATCCGAAGACGTTCGAGTCGGTAGTGACCCTGGCCCTGGACGAGCGCTACAAGGATCTGTCTGCCGATACCTCGGCCGGCATCTTCACCAGCGGGCTGCTGGGCGAGAGCTACATCGGCCTGCAGCCGGGCGGCGACCCCGACACGCTCAAGCCGGGCGATGAGATTGCCTTCACCCAGCCGGCCGTGGATCTGCTGCAGTTGGTCGGCAAATACATGTTCAGCGGCGGCGGCACGGGCGGTGGCGATAAAGCCGCCGCGCCCGGCGACGCTACCGACACTCCCGCTCCCACGGAACCGCAACCATGAAGAATCGTTTCGCCCTGACCGTCCTGTCCATCGCCCTGGCCGCCGTGCCGGCGCTTGCGCTGGCCCAGGCGACGCCGGCCGCCCCGGCCGCCGCCGCGACCAGCAATGGCACCGCCACGCGCACCGTGATCGGCACCAGCACCCGCATCCTGACGACGCTGGAGCAGCGCCGCGCCGAGTTCCGCAAGAACCCGGCAGCCCTGCGCCAGTACATCGACGGCGAGCTCACCAAATCCTTCGACCGCGACTACGCGGCCCGGCTGGTGCTGGGTATCCATGCCCGCGGTGCCTCCGATGCCGACGTCAAGCTGTTCGCCGATGCCATGGCCGACAACCTGATGCAGCGCTACGGCGATGCCCTGCTCGAATTCGAGGGTAAGCCGACCTTCCGCGGCAAGTCCGAAAGCGCGCTGCCGGGCGGCCGCGGCGTGGTCGTGGCTACCGAACTGCTGCGCGCCGGCAGCGACCCGACGCCGGTCGACTACCTGATGCGCAACGTCAACGGCCAGTGGATGATCTTCGACGTCCGCATCGAGGGCATCTCCTACGTGCAGACCTTCAAGACCCAGTTCGACGCACCGCTGCGCCAGAAGGGCATTGCCGAGGTCGCCAAGGAACTGCGCGACGGCTCGTTGCAGGCCGGCCCGCAAGGCAACGGCAAGGCCAGTGGCAAATAAAGCCGCCCTGCGTCGCGAAGGCGAGGCGCTGGTGTTGACCGGCGCGCTCGACCGCACCGCAGTGACCGCGCTATGGCTGCAAGCCAGCGCGGCGTTGGCGGGCGTGCGCACGCTCGACCTGCGCGCCGTCGAGCGCGTGGACAGCGCCGGTGTGGCGTTGCTGGCCGAATTGGCCGCGCGCCTGCGCGCCGCCGGCGAGGGCCAACCGCAAGTACTCGGTGCACCGGCCGGCCTGGCCGAACTCACGGCGGCCTACCGCCTCACTCCATCATTGGATTTCCAGGTGTCCCCACCGCCTGCTGCGAGCTGACATGAACGTCTCCCGTCTTTCCCTGATCGCCGTGACCGTCTTGCTGGCCGCTTGTGCCGGGCAGGCGCCGAAGTCCGACCCCGTGCAGCAAACGGGCACCGTGGTGCCGGCTGCGGAGACGACGGCCAGCGTGCCACCGCAGACGGCTGCACCGAGCGTCGCCGAGCCCGCGGCGGCGCAAGCCGATACCGCCGCGCCGAGCGCGCCCGTCACCGAAGCGGCTGCCACCGGCGCTGCGCCCACTGCGGCCGAAGACGACTTCGCCGCGCTCTACGGCGGCCCGGCTCCCAGCGCACAGGGTGCGTCCGGTGCCGAGACCGGTACCACCGCCTCTAGCAATTACGATCCGTGGGAGCGCTACAACCGTGCGATGCACCGCTTCAACATGGCGGTCGATCGCGGCGTGGCGCGGCCGCTGGCCAACGCCTATGTCACGGTGACGCCAGAGCCGGTGCGCCTGGGCGTCAGCAATTTCTTCGAGAACCTGCGTTCGCCGGTGACCATGGTCAACCAGGTATTGCAGGGCCACCCGGTGCAGGCGCTGCAGACCTTGGGCCGCTTCGTGCTCAATTCGACCCTGGGCATCGGTGGCCTGCTGGATCCTGCCAGCGCCGCGCGCGTGCCGCGCCGTACCGAGGACTTTGGCCAGACCTTGGGGGTATGGGGTTGGAGCAACTCGCGCTATGTCGAGTTGCCGCTGTTCGGCCCGCGCACCGTTCGCGATACCTTTGGCCTGGCCGGCGACATGCCGCTGTCGCCGCTGCGCCAGGTGGAAAGCGACAAGTGGCGAATCGGCCTGCAGGGCCTGCAGTTGGTCAACACCCGTGCGCAGTTGCTGGCGGTGGACGCCTTGCGTGATGCGGCGGTTGACGAGTACGCGCTCACCCGCGATGCCTGGCTGCAACGGCGCAACTACCAGATCCAGCGCGACCGCCGTGGCGACCGCAGTACGGACGAAGAGCGCGATACCACCGTGCCGGTGGATGCGATGCCGATGCCCGACTTCGGCAACTGAGGCGCGATACGTAGTGGTAAAAAAAGCCCGGGTCTCCCCGGGCTTTTTTCATGCCGAAACCTGCACGGCCAATTCGGTTACGCGCCCAGCGCGCGCTCGATCGCGGCCAACAGGCCGGCATCGTCCGGCGTAATGCTCGGGGCGAAGCGGGCGATGACCTCGCCGTCGCGGCCCACCAGGAACTTCTCGAAGTTCCACAGGACGCCCGGCGCCGGGTTCGGTTCGATACCGAAGCCAACCAGCTGCTGACGCATGGCCGCATCGCCGACCGACTCGGGCTGCGCGGCCACCAGCGCACGGTATAGCGGGTGGGTCTCGGGCCCGGTCACCGCGATCTTGGAGAACATGGGGAAGCTGACGTCGTAGGTCAGCTCGCAGAACTGCTGGATTTCCGCATCAGTCCCCGGCTCCTGGCCCTTGAAGTCGTTGGCCGGAAAGCCGAGCACGGCCAGGCCGGCGTCGCGCTTGGCGCGGTAGAGCTGCTCAAGGCCCGCGTATTGCGTGGTCAGGCCACACTTGGAAGCCACGTTCACCACCAGCAGCACCTTGCCGCGGTAGTCGCCCAACGAGGCCGGCTGGCCAGCGATGGTTTTCAAGGGGATATCGTGAAGCGTTGTTGCCATGGGGGAGTAGTCCTTCGTGGGTCGGGGTCAGTCTGACTCGGGTGAATCTTCGCCGGTGTCTTCGTCGGGCGCGCCAAGGGTATCGAGTGCGGCGTCCTCGAGCAGGGCGCGCGAATCGCCAATGGACAGGCTCTCCACCCCACGCAGTTTGCGCTCGATGGTGCGCGTCTTGCGATGGGCGTCTCCCAGGCTCTTGCCGACCGTAAGGATCTGCTTCTCGGCCTTTGCCAGGATGCCGCCGAACTTGCCGAACTCGCTCTTTACCGCGCCGAGCAGGCCCCAGACCTCGCTGGAGCGCTTCTCGATGGCCAGCGTGCGGAAGCCCATCTGCAAGCTGTTGAGCAGGGCGGTGAAGGTGGTCGGGCCGGCGATGACCACGCGGTGCTCGCGTTGCAGCAGATCCACCAGGCCCGGCCGGCGAATGGTCTCGGCGTACAGGCCCTCGGTGGGCAGGAACATCACCGCAAAGTCGGTGGTGTGCGGCGGCACGATGTATTTGTCGCCGATCGACTTGGCCTGGATCCGGATTGCCTTTTCCAGCTGCGCGCCGCTGCTCAGCACCAGCTCCGCATCGCCTTGTTCGTGGGCATCGAGCAGGCGCTCGTAGTCTTCGCGCGGGAATTTGCAGTCGATCGGCAACCATACCGGGGTGTCGACGTCCTGGCCGCGACCGGGCAGACGCACGGCGAAATCGACCACCTCGCCACTATCCGGGCGCACGCGCACGCTGCGGCTGTACTGGTCCTGGGTAAGGGTCTGTTCGAGGATGTTGTCCAGCTGCACTTCACCCCACCCGCCACGCGTCTTGACATTGGTCAGCACGCGCTTGAGGTCGCCCACCCCGGTGGCCAGCTGCTGCATCTCGCCCAGGCCGCGCTGCACCTGTTCCAGGCGTTCGGACACCAGCTTGAACGAGGCATCGAGGCGGGTGTTCAAGGTGGTCTGCAGCTTTTCATCGACCGTGGCGCGCATCTGCTCGAGCTTGCCGGCGTTGTCGGCCTGTAGCGCCTGCAACTGCTGTTCAAGCGTGGCGCGCATCTCGCCGATGCGCTGCTCGTTGCGCTGGGTGAGATCGGTCAGGCGCTGGCCGAGCTGTTCGGCAAAGCGCTGCTGGGCCAGGCTGGCTTCCTCGCGGGCGCGCCGGGCGTCTTCGCTGAGTGCTTCGCGCAGCAGGTCCAGGCGTTGATCGGTGCGGGTGGACAGGTCGCCGAGCTGGCGGGCGAAGATTTCCAGCCGCGCGTCCTGCTGGCGCGCGGCGCCTTCCAGTTGTTCCCGCAGCTCGCCGCGACCCTGGCGTTGCTCCTCGCGCAGGACCTGGGCGAGGGCGTCGTGGCGAGGGCGGCGGAACAGTGCGGCCAGCTGGAGCACGATGACTGCGCACAGCAGGCCGGCGATAAAGAGGGATTCGGCAGACATGCGCACAGTGTATCCGGCTGCGTCTCACCGGCTGCGTCCCGGGCTTATGCTTCCGGTCCTCCCCTCGCTGCCCCTTCCCATGCTCGAACTGATCGGCAAGGCCACCTCGATCAATGTGCGCAAGGTGCTGTGGACCCTGGACGAGCTGGGGCTTGAGTACCGGCGCCGGGACGTTGGCGAAGGCGTCGAGGAGATCGATGCGGGCCAGTGGCGCGCGCTCAATCCCAACGGACTGGTACCGGTGTTGCGCGAGGGCGATTTCGTGCTGTGGGAATCCAACACGATCTGCCGCTACCTGGCCGGCCGCGCGGCGCGCATGGACCTGCTGCCTGCCGAGCCACGCACGCGGGCGCGGGTCGAGCAATGGATGGACTGGCAGGCCAGCGGGCTCAACGATGCCTGGCGCTATGTATTCATGGCGCGGGTGCGGCAGAGCCCCCTGCACACGGATGCGCGCGCGATTGAACGCAGCATCGCCAGTTGGAACCAATACATGGCGGTGCTCGACCAACAGCTGGCGACCACAGGCGCCTACGTTGCCGGCGACACCTTCACCCTCGCCGACGTGGTCATTGGCCTGTCGGTGCAGCGCTGGCGGCAATCGCCGATCGAACGGCCGGACCTGGCGGCAGTGGCAGATTATTTTGCCCGCCTGCAGCAACGCCCGGCCTTCCTTCGCCATGGCGACAACGGCGTGCCCTGAGCGCAAGTTCTGGCGAAGGCGATGCATCCTCGCCTCGATTGGCGCAGTGCCCGACAATAGCGGCCCCTTTTCTGAGGTTCGGCGCACATGCCGTGGATGGGCATCCAGGATCTAGGCGCCTTCGTGGCCACGGTGTTGGTGTTCCTGGCCCTGCCGGGTCCGGGCACCTTTACCTTGTTGATGGCCAGTGGCCGCAGCGGCATCCGCGGCGGCTACACGGCGCTGGCCGGCTTGCTGCTCGGCGACCAGGTGCTGATGTGGCTGGCGGTGGCCGGCGTGGCCGCCCTGCTGCAGGCCAATCCGCTGTTGTTTCGCGCGGTGCAGTACGTCGGCGCGGCCTACCTGGTGTGGGTCGGCATCGGATTGCTGCGCAGTCCGCGGCTTGGCGGCGGCAGCCCGATTGCGCTGCGCCCCGGGCACTATTTTCGTCAGGCGATCCTGATCAGCCTGCTCAACCCCAAGGCCGTGATCTTCTACATGGCCTTCTTCCCGCTCTTCATCGACCCGGCGCGTCACCAGGGCGTGGCGACGTTCGCCACGATGGCGTTGCTGGTCCTGTTGCTGAGCATTGCCTATTGCACGCTGTTGATCCTGATCGGCCATGGCCTGGCGCGTCGGCTCGCACAGCACCCGCGGGTGGGTAGGGGTTTGCGGTGGCTGGCAGGACTGGGCCTGATCGGGTTCGGGGTACGGCTGGGCGTCGGCTGAGCGCCGCCCAAAAGAATGGGGGGCCGTCCCCCACGAACGGCCCCCCGGTAGGACCGGCTTGCGCCGGGCCCGTACAACCTGTCTGCACTAAGCAGGGAACCAATGTAGGCGTCGCCCTTTTGCCCGGATATACGACAAATCTAACGAGCTGATCGATAATCCGGCCATGGATATTCGCCCCGGCACCCTGGAACACCCCGCGGTCATCGCCTTGCTCGAGGCGCATTTGCGCGATATGCAGGCGATCACCCCGGCCGAGAGCGTCCACGCGCTCGACTTGTCTGGCTTGCGCATTCCCGAGGTCAGTTTCTGGTCTGTCTGGTCGGACGACGAGGCGGTCGGTTGCGGGGCCTTGCGCGACCTTGGCCAAGGAAACGGGGAGTTGAAGTCGATGCGCACGGCACCGAGCCATCGCGGCCGCGGTGTGGGCGCGGCGATGCTGGCCCACCTCGTGGCGCACGCGCGCAGCCAGGGGTTCGAACAACTGTGGCTCGAGACCGGGGCAACGGCCCCCTTCTTTCCCGCCCACCGGCTATATGCACGCGCCGGCTTCACCGCCTGCGGCCCCTTCGCCGACTACGGCGACGACCCGCATAGCGTCTTCATGACCCTGCGCCTGTAGCCAACCAGGCCTTTCGGCCGTGGCTTTGCTGCACCGCGTTCGGCGACACTCGCGCTTTCCTTACGCACCCACGAGGTCCGCATGCAGTCCTGGCTCCGGCGCAAGCCCCTGGATATGGTCACCGTCCACGAAGAAGGGCGGCGCCTGGTGCCTTCCCTGAGCTGGCCGCACCTGGTCGCCCTGGGCATCGGCGCGATCGTGGGGACCGGCATCTATACGTTGATCGGCGTCGGTGCCGACAAGGCCGGCCCGGCCGTGCTGCTGTCCTTCGTCGCCGCCGGCCTGGTCTGCGCCTGCGCGGCGCTGGCCTATGCCGAGATGGCCACCATGATGCCGGCCGCCGGCAGCGCCTACACCTACAGCTACGCCGCGCTCGGCGAGACCATCGCCTGGGTGGTGGGCTGGAGCCTGATCCTCGAGTACTCGCTGGTGGTGAGTACGGTGGCGGTTGGCTGGTCGGGCTATTTCGTCGGCTTCCTGCAATGGGTGCAGCAACAGACCGGATGGGCGGTGACCCTGCCCGCGGCGCTGGCCGCCGGCCCGCACGCTGGCGGCGTGATCAACCTGCCGGCGATCCTGATCACCTTCCTGGTCGCCGGCGCGCTGATTGCCGGTACCCGCGAAAGCGCAACGATCAATGCGGTACTGGTGGTGTTGAAGCTGATCGCCCTGGGCATCTTCGTCGCCGTCGCGCTGCCGGCATTCAACGCCGAGAACCTGCATCCGTTCATGCCCTATGGCTTCTCCAAGTCGGTGGACGCGCAAGGCATGGAGCGCGGGGTGATGGCCGCGGCGGCGATCATCTTCTTCGCCTTCTACGGGTTCGATGCGATCTCCACCGCGGCCGAGGAAACCAAGAACCCCGGCCGCGACCTGTCGATCGGCATCGTCGGTTCGATGATCGGCTGCACCTTGATCTACGTGTTGGTGGCGCTGGCCGCGGTCGGTGCGCTGAGCTACACCGTCTTCAGCAAGAGCGCCGAACCGCTGGCGCTGATCATGCGCGAGCTCGGCCACGGCACCGCGGCGCTGGTGATCGGCATTGTCGCCATCATTGCGCTGCCCACCGTGCTGCTGGCGTTCTTCTATGGCCAGAGCCGCATCTTCTTCGTGATGTCGCGCGATGGCCTGTTGCCGCGCGGCCTGTCGAAGGTGAGCAAGCGCGGGACGCCGGTGACGATCACGCTATTCACGGCGGTGCTGGTGGCGGCGCTGGCCGGCGTGGCGCGCCTGGACGAGATCGCCGCGCTGGCCAATGCCGGCACGCTGGCGGCCTTCACCGCGGTGGCGGTCTGCCTGCTGGTGCTGCGCAAGCGCGAGCCGGGACGCGAGCGCAAGTTCCGCACGCCGCTGGCCTGGGTGGTCGGCCCGCTGGCAATCGTCGGTTGCCTGTACCTGTTCTGGAGCCTGCCGACCCGCACCCAGCTGTGGTTTGCAGCCTGGAACGTGTTCGGCCTGCTGGTGTACGTGGCTTATAGCCGCAGCCGCGCGGTGTTGGGCAAGCAGGGCTGATGGCCGCCGCCCGATCTCCTCGACGAAGAGATCGGGCAATGGATCAATGCGCTGCCTGGCCTTGCCTGGCAGCGTAGGCCTCGGCCTGGCGCAACACACGCATGACATTGCCGCCCCAGATGCCGGCGATCTGCTTCTCCGAGTAGCCCTGGCGCAGCAGCCAGGCGGTGATCTTCGGCAGCTGGCTTACGTCTTCCATGCCTTGCACGCCGCCGCCGCCGTCCCAGTCCATGCCGATGCCGGTGTGCTCTGGGCCAGCGACCTTGAGGATGTGGTCGAGGTGGGCGAAAAAGTCGTCGAGCGTCCCTTGCTTGAGCGGCAACCGCGCGTCGAGTTGCTTCATCGCTTCGCCGTAGGCCTGCGCCTGGGCCATGCTCATGGCGTCGTACTCACCGAAGCGCGCTTCCAGCGCCTTTTCCGCATCGATGCGTTCGGGTGACTTGGTCACCTGTGTGAGATAGCCGCCATACGCGTTGACCTGGATCACGCCGCCCTTGGCCGCGAGCTTGCGCAGGCGCGCGTCGTCGAGGTTGCGCGGATGATCGAACTTCGCGCGCGACGCGCTGTGCGAGAGCACGAACGGCACCTTGGAAGCTTCGAGCAAGTCGTCGAACACGGCATCGGAGGCGTGCGATTGGTCGACCACGATGCCCAGGCGGTTGGCCTCGGCAACCAGCTGCCGGCCTGCGGGGCTCAAGCCGTGCCACTCGGGGCCCTTGGGGTCGGTGGCCGAGTCGGCGAATTCGTTGTTGAGGAAGTGCGCCAGGCTGAGCATGCGCAGGCCGGCGTGCTGGTAGAAGGTCAGCAGGCTGGGATCGGCCGCCAGCGGGCTGGCGTTCTCCATGCTGATGAAGACCACGCGGCGGCCGCTGGCCTTGATCCGCTGCGCTTCGTCGGCGGTGTGCGCCAGGCCGAAGCGCTCTGGATGGGCGGCGACCATTTCGCGAATTTCCAGCAGGCGTTCCAGCCCGGCGTCGCGATCACGTCGGTGGGCGGCGTCGCTGCGGTCGCCCTGCTCGGTATAGATGGCCCAGAAACCCCCATCCAACGCGCCTTCGAGCATGCGCGGGTAGTCCACTTCGGACACCGCGCTGCCGCCGTGACGCTGCAGGATGTCGAAACCCTCGCGGGCCAGGTTGGCCGGCGTGTCGAGGTGGGTGTCGAGGGTGAGCAGGCGCTGCTGCAACGCCTTGGCGCGCGCGAGTTCTTCGGCGCTGAAATCGGTGGCGGCCGCCGACAGCGGCCAGGCGAGCGTGAGGGCCATCAACAACGGCAGGGTGCGGCGACGTTTCATCGGGTCTCGCCAGAGTGCGGAAACCGCACCCTAGCGAAGACGCTGCCCGCCGAACAGTGACTTCAGTCCAGCACGCGGCAGAACACGGCCTTGAGGTAGCGCGATTCCTGCACGTGGGCCATGAACGGGTGGTCCGGGCCGGCGCCGGAAACCTTGAGGATCTGCAGCGTGCGCCCGGAGTAGAACGAGGCGCGGCGCAGCATGTCGAGAAATTCCTGCTCCGATACCAGCCCGGTGCAGGAGAAGGTGGCGAACAACCCGCCCGGCTTGACCACGCCCAGCGCCAGCTTGTTCATGTCCAGGTACTTCTTCAGCGCCGGGATCACCTGGTCGCGGTCGCGGGTCATCTTGGCCGGATCCAGGATCACCACGTCGTACTGCTCACCGCGATTGGCGGCATCGCGCAGCCACGGGAAGATGTCTGCCTGCACGAACTTCGGCCGCACGTTGTTGAGCTTGGCGTTGCCCTTGGCAATGGCGATGACGTCTTCGTCGATATCCACGCCGAGGACTTCGCTGGCACCGCGCGCGGCCGCATATACCGCGAAGCCGCCGGTGTTGCAGCACAGGTCGAGCACGGTCTTGTCCTGCACCTGCTGGCTCAGCCACTGCCGGTTCTCGCGCTGGTCGGCGAAAAACCCGGTCTTGTGCGCGCCCGCCGGGTCGGCGCGGAAGCGCACCCCGTGCTCGGTGATCACTGCCGCCTCGGTGCCCGAGGTGTTGTGGAAGTCGAAGCTCTCCTGCTTTTGCACGTGCTCGTCGGCGAAGCTGTGGAAGCGGCAGCCGGGGAACTGCTCGCGCAGGGCCTCGTAGATCCACTCGCGGTGGCGGAACATGCCGGCGGCGAAGAACTCCACCACCACCAGGTCGCCGTAGCGGTCCACCACCAGGCCGGAGAGGCCGTCGCCTTCGCTGTGGACCACGCGCCAGGCGTCGGAGACCGCGTCGAGCTTGAGCACGTCGCGACGCAGCGAGACGGCCTCGGCGATCTTGCGCGAGAACCAGCCGGCGTCCACCGGCACTTCCTGGCGGGTCTCCAGGATGCGTACGGCAATGCGCGAGTGGCCGTTGTAGAACCCCCGGCCGATCCACTCCCCATCGACCCCGACCACTTCGACCACGGTACCGGGCTTGGGCCGGACGGCCGGCTTCTCCACCAGCTTCTGGAAAATCCACGGATGGCTGGAGCGCCAGGCGTTCTTGAGGCGTACGACGGGGTTGGGGGTATTCATATGCCTATTGTACCGACGGTTTGACGGCCTCTCCGGCTGCCGGCAGAATGGCCGCCAAGAAGGGGAGTAGCTCCCGACGTTGTCGCCGTCAATTCGAGTCCAGGCCTGCAAGGCGGACTCCGGTGCAACGGCAGCCGGAAACGGCTGTGAGCGAGACCTTCGCCGTATGGCGAAGGTCTGTATTCCCGGAAAGTTTCCGTGTGCAGCGCCTCGGCCGTCCGGTTCGAGGCGTTTTCACTTTTCTACGGGACTTTCCACATGCAAACCATCGGCAATATCTGGCTCTGGGGCGGCTTCGCAGTCGTCGTGGTAGTCGCGCTCCTGGTCGACCTGGTGCTGATGCGCCACGGCGGGCCGCACAAGGTCACCTTCAAGGAGGCGCTGTGGTGGAGCCTGGGCTGGATCGCCCTGGCCCTGCTCTTCAATGCCGGCCTGTGGTGGTACCTGCACGAAACCGCCGGCAGCGTGCTCGCCAACCGCATTGGCCTTGAGTTCCTCACCGGCTACCTGGTGGAAAAGTCGCTGGCGGTGGACAACATCTTCGTCTTCCTGATGGTGATGAACTACTTCGCCGTGCCCGAAGAACAGCGCCAGCGCGTGCTGGTGATCGGCGTGCTCGGCGCGATCGTGTTGCGCGCGGTGATGATCTTCGCCGGCGCCGTGCTGCTGACCAAGTTCCATTGGCTGCTGTATGTGTTCGGCGCGTTCCTGCTGCTGACCGGCGTGAAGATGTGGTTCTCGGCCGGCAAGGAGCCGGACCTGGAAGCGAACCCGGTGCTGCGCTGGATGCGCAGCCACTTGCGCATCAGCCCGCAATACAACGGCAACCGCCTGATGCTGGAGAAGGACGGCGTGCGCTGGTTCACCCCGTTGTTCGTCGTGTTGATCCTGATCGCGGTGACCGACGTGATCTTCGCGGTGGACAGCATCCCGGCGATCTTCGCCATCACCACCGACCCGTTCATCGTGCTGACGTCGAACGTGTTCGCCGTGCTCGGCCTGCGCGCGATGTTCTTCCTGCTCGCCGGCATGGCCGACCGCTTCCACCTGCTGCCCTACGGACTGGCCGTGGTGCTGGTCTTCATTGGCTTGAAGATGCTCGCGATCGACCTGGTGAAGCTGCCGATCTGGGTCTCGCTCGGCGCGGTGTTCGTGATCATCGCGACGACCGTGGTGCTGAGCCTGCGCTCGCCGCCGCGGCCGCACGGGTCCTGAGCGCGGTTCCGGTACGGCCCCGGCGGATTGTCCCGCCGGGGCCGCCCATTCTCCCGGCCGCGCGGGCCTTGCAATCGCCGCGCCTGCCGCCATCCGCAAAGCATGGACACTCCTAATTCCGCTTTCGACCCGGCCGACGACGCCCGCACCCAGCGCGGCCGGGTGCTGCGTGCCTTCAACCTCAGCTTCGGCGCCGTGCTGGTGATGGTGGCGGTCTTCGCCAGCCAGGCCGGCTTCGACTGGCGGCCGCTGGCCGTGCGCCCGCATGAGTGGGCCGGGCTGTGGGGCGTGCTGACTGCACCGCTGCTGCATGGCTCGCTGGAACACATCGGCGCCAACGCGTTCGCCATGTTGATCCTCGGCACCTTGGCCGGCAGCGTCTATCCGCGCGCCACACTGTGGTCGTTGCCGCTGATGTGGATCGGTTCGGGGCTGGGCGCCTGGTGGCTGGGCGATGTCGGCACGTACCACCTCGGCGCCAGCGGCGTGACCCATGGCCTGATGTTCCTGTTGTTCGTGCTCGGCCTGATTCGCCGCGACCGCGCCGCGATCGCCACCAGCATGATTGCCTTCCTGTTCTACGGCGGCATGTTGCTGGCGATCCTGCCGCGCGAGCCGGGGATCTCCTGGCAGTCGCACATGGGCGGTGCGCTGGCCGGCGTGCTCGGCGCGCTGCTTTTTCGTCACCTCGACCCGCTGCCGCCGCGCAAGCGCTACAGCTGGGAGGATGAAGAGGACGACCTTGATGCGCCCGATACCGCCGAAGCCGACGCCGAGGGTCTGGAGCCCGCGCGGCCGGCCGAGGTGCCGGTGCTGTGGCAACGCGAGCAGCCGCAGGGTGCGGTCGTGGTGCGCTTGCGACCGCGTCACGGCGAGGACTAATCCAGGCCCGATGCGCTTTGCATCGCGGCGGCCGAGGGGTTAGAACAGCGGCACTGCCCATCGAGGAGCCTGCGCATGCATCCCCAATTCAGTGTGTTTGCCCATATCGGCCGGCCGGTGGAACAGGTCTACGAAGCCGTGGCCGACCCGGCGCAGCTGTCTCGCTACTTCACCACCGGCGGTGCACGTGGGCGGCTTGAGACCGGAACCACGGTGCATTGGGATTTCGCCGATTTCCCCGGCGAATTTCCGGTCGAGGTGGTCGAGGCCACGCCGCCACAACGCATCGTGCTGCGCTGGGATTCCAACGAGCCGGTCAAGGAAGGCGAGTCGGCACGGCGCACGACCGTGACCTTCGATTTCACCGCGACCGACGATGGCCGCACGCGCGTGGAGATCGGAGAGATCGGCTGGGGCGACGGCGATGAGGGATTGCGCGCGTCCTACGGCAACTGCATGGGCTGGTCGCAGATGCTGTGCGCGTTGAAGGCGTGGCTGGAGCACGACATCAATCTGCGCGAGGGGATGTACGTTTGAGCGTGGCGGCTATTTGCCGATGCAGAAGCTCGAAAAAATCCGCCCCAGCAGATCATCGGCCGTCATGCGCCCGGTGATTTCACCCAATGCATCATGCGCCAGGCGCAGTTCTTCGGCGGCAAGCTCAAGTTGCTCGTGATCCAGCTGCGCCACGGCGGCGTGCAGGTGTTCGCCCGCGCGTAGCAGCGCTTCAACGTGCCGGGTGCGTGCTGAGAACTCGCCGTCCTGGGCTTCGCCGTTGCCGGCGAGTTCGACCAGGCGTGCATGCAGTTGCGCCAAGCCCAACCCGGTGGCGGCGGATACGGCGACGGCATCGGCCGGCAACTCCGGCGGTGCTGGCAGCAGGTCGCTCTTGTTGTGAATCCACAGGCTGCGCGGCACCTGCGCCACATCGGCGGCGACGGCGGCGTGGCCGGCTTGCGGGTCGCGCGCATCGATGACAACCAGCGCCAGATCGGCGCGCTGCAGCTCGGCACGGGCGCGGCGCATGCCTTCGCGCTCGATCGCATCGCCGCTGTCGCGCAGGCCGGCGGTGTCGACCAGGGTGAGTTCCAGGCCGTCGATGCGGATGGTTTCATGCAGGGTGTCGCGGGTGGTGCCGGCCAGATCGGTGACGATGGCGCGGTCGCTGCCGGCCAAGGCGTTGAGCAAGGAGCTCTTGCCGGCATTCGGTGGGCCGATCAGCACCGCGTGCAAGCCATCGCGAAGCTTGCGGCCGCGCTCGGCATCGCGCAGCAACACCGCGAGGGCTTCCTGTGTGGCCGCTAGGCCGGCGCGTACCTGCGCGCCGCCGAGGGTGTCGATCGGCTCGTCGGCGAAGTCGATCGCCGCTTCGACGTGGATGCGCAATACGGTGAGCTGTTCGGCCACGGCCTCGACGCGACGCGAGAAGACACCATCGAGCGAGCGGCGGGCAGCGCGGGCAGCGCGCTCGTCGCCTGCTGCGATCAGATCGGCGATCGCCTCGGCTTGCGCGAGGTCGAGCTTGCCGTTGAGGAACGCGCGCTCGCTGAACTCGCCCGCGCGCGCCTGGCGTGCGCCCAGTGCGACGCAACGGGCCAGCAATTGCCGCAGCACGACCGGGCTGCCATGGCCCTGCAACTCCAGCACGTCTTCGCCGGTGAAGCTGTGCGGCCCCGGGAACCACAGCGCCAGGCCATCGTCGATGACACCGTGAGCGGCATCGCGAAAGCGCGCGTAGTGCGCATGGCGCGGCCGCAGGTTGCCGATGCCCAGGCCGCTCGCAATCTCGGTGCAGCGGCGGCCCGAGACGCGCAGTACACCGACGCCACCGGCGCCCGTGGCAGTTGCGATGGCTACGATGGTGTCGCTGTGGCTCATGGCGGTGTTCGCGGGCGGTGGCCAAAGTGTAAGGCCCCGGATACGACAAGGCCCGCGGGTGGCGGGCCTTGTCGGAGTTACCTGCGGATCAGGTGTCCTGCACGTTCTTCTGGATGATCTTGCTCGGCGACTCGCCATGCTGCTTGATCATCCACCACTGGATCAGCAGGCCCAGCCCGCCGTTGACCACCCAGTACAGCACCAGGCCGGCCGGCATGAAGGCCATCATGACGCCGAACACCAGCGGCATGAACTGCATCATCTTGGCCTGCATCGGGTCCATGCCCGGGGTCGGCGTCAGCTTCTGCGTGAACCACATGATGACCATGTTGATGATCGGAAGCACGAAGTACGGGTCACGTGCGGTGAGGTCGCCGATCCAGCCCAGCCACGGCGCCTGGCGCAGTTCCACCGATTCCACCAGCACCCAGTACAGCGCGAAGAAGATCGGCATCTGGATGAGCAGCGGCAGGCAGCCGCCCATCGGGTTGATCTTCTCCTTCTTGTACAGCTCCATCATCGCCTGCTGGTACTTCTGGCGATCGTCGCCGTAGCGCTCCTTCAACTGCGCCAGGCGCGGCTGGAACTTGCGCATCTTGGCGCCGGACTTGTACTGCGCTGCCGACAGCGGATACAGCGCCAGGCGCAGCAGCACGACCAGGCCCACGATCGCCCAGCCCCAGTTGTGCAGCAGGGTGTAGAGGTGGCTGAGCACCCAGAACAAGCCCTGGCCGATGATCGCCATCAGCGAGAAGCGGCTGTAGTCGACGACGCGATCCAGACCCGGCACCTGTTCCTTGGCGATCAGGCCGACCAGCTTCGGGCCCACCCACAGGCGCGCCTCAGTGTTGGCCTGCTGGCCCGGGGCCACGGTGAAGCCGGGGCCGCGCAGTTCGAGCACGTCGGCGCCATTGGCCTGGGAGAGCTTGAGCAGGGAGCTGTTGTCGGCCTGCGGAATCCAGCCAGTGAAGAACTGGTGCTGCAGCATCGCGATCCAGCCGCCCTGGATGACGCGATCGACGCTGCCATCCTTGAGGTAATCGGCGAAGGCGCGACGCTCGTAGCCGTTCTCGTTGGTGAACCAGGTAGCGCCGTTGAAGCTCAGGCTGTCCGGATTCATCATGCTGCGGCTGAGGATCGTCGGCACGCGGTTGAGCTTGCGATAGATATAGGCATTCCACGTGGTGGTACCCGCATTGACGACCTCGTCGCGCACCTGGATCGCGTAACGACCGCGCTCCAGGGTGAAGGTGCGGCGGATACTGACGCCATCGGGACCATTCCACACGAACGGCACCACCAGCTTGTCCTGGCCCTTGGCCAGGGCGAACTCGGTGCCGCCATCAACGGGGCGGAAACCGCCAACGCCCGGCACCGGCGAACCCTTGTCGCTGGCCCAGCCACTGGTGGCGTTGTACGGATGCGCCGGGTCTTCGGTCAGCAGGCTCACCGGCGCGGCGCCGGGTTGCTTGGTCTGCGGGAATTGCAGCAGCTCGGCATCGAGCACGCTGCGGCCGTCGAGCTTGAGGCGCAATACATCCGTGGTGATGGTGACCACCTGAGCCGGCGTGGCTGCCGCTGCGGCGGGCTGGGTCGCGGCATTGCCCGGAGCACCCGGCACATTGGCCTGCGGCACGCCATTGGCATCGGGAACAGCGCCGGTACCCGCGGTCGGCGGGACGGCTTGCGCGGCGGCAACGTCAGCGGCCGGCGCGGCCTTGTCGCGGCCCCACTCCATCCACAACAGGGCGGCCACCATCAGCCAGGCAAACAACAGGAATACGCGGGTCTGATTCATCAGGCAGCAACTCGGCTCAGTCGGAACGGCGTTCCGGCTCGGTCAAAGGAGGGGACGAAGCGTGGGCTTCCGAACGCGGCGGCATTGTGACGCCGCCGGATGACACCGGCAATGCGCCCGCTCGGCGCAGGATACGCTCGAAAGCGATGCGCAGTTCTTCGTTGCTTGCGCGCGCAGCCGCCGAACGGGCGACCACGACGCAGTCACCGCCGGCCAGCTGGGGCAGGAGGTGGCGAAAGCTGTCACGCAGGACGCGCTTGATGCGGTTGCGCCCGACGGCCCGCTTGTCGACCTTGCGGGATACCGCCATGCCGAGCCGGGCCGGGCCTTCTTGCGGGCGCCAGTGCAGACTCATGAGGGGGTCGGAGCAGCGACGGCTGTCATTGAAGACGACAGCGTATTCCGCGCGCGAACGAACCCGCGCAGAGCGAGGAAATCGCCTGCGCGGGTCGGAATCGGTCACGATCGGGATTGCCTGGGCCGCACGGAGCGGCGCGGCAATCAAGCGCTCAGGCGCTTGCGGCCCTTGGCGCGGCGACGGGCCAGCACCTTGCGGCCGTCGGCCGTCTTCATGCGGGCACGGAAACCGTGGTCGCGCTTGCGCTTGAGGTTGCTGGGCTGGTAGGTGCGCTTGGTGGCCATGTGGGCCTCTAGGAAAGGGTTACGAAAGAACCGGAAATTCTAGGCGTGAGGTGGGGGCCAGGTCAAGCGCTGTGACCTTTGGGCGCACGCCTGCCTGTGGACGTCCCTGTGAATAAATATGGGAAAACCCGCCCCCCGATGGTAGGCTGGCCCATCCGCTTTCTACCTCCCGTGCCGATGCATGGCGACCTTTTGCGCCCCCGGCCGGCTACTGATGAAAACACTTTGATGGATGCTTGGCCCCGTTGCCTGGAACGTCTCGAGGCGGAATTCCCGCCCGAAGATGTCCATACCTGGTTGAAACCGCTGCAGGCCGAAGAGCGCGCCGACAGCATGGTGCTGTACGCGCCGAACGCCTTCATTGTCGAACAGGTGCGCGAGCGCTACCTGGACCGTATCCGCGAGCTGCTGAGTCACTATGCCGGCAACGGCGAGGTGGCGCTGGCGGTCGGCTCGCGGCCCAAGGCGCCCGAACCGGCCGCGCCGGTCTTCGCCACGCAGATGGCGCCGCCGCCGGTGGCCTCGGTGCCGTTCGCCGGTAACCTGGACACGCACTACACCTTCGACAACTTCGTCGAGGGCCGCAGCAACCAGCTCGGCCGCGCCGCCGCGCTGCAGGCGGCACAGAAGCCCGGTGACCGTGCCCACAACCCGCTGCTGCTGTACGGCAGCACCGGCCTGGGCAAGACCCACCTGATGTTTGCCGCCGGCAATGCGATGCGCCAGGCCAACCCGAACGCCAAGGTCATGTACCTGCGCTCGGAGCAGTTCTTCAGCGCGATGATCCGCGCGCTGCAGGACAAGGCGATGGACCAGTTCAAGCGCCAGTTCCAGCAAATCGATGCGCTGCTGATCGACGATATCCAGTTCTTCGCCGGCAAGGACCGCACGCAGGAGGAGTTCTTCCACACCTTCAACGCGCTGTTCGACGGCCGCCAGCAGATCATTCTCACCTGCGACCGCTACCCGCGCGAAGTGGAGGGCCTGGAGCCGCGGCTGAAATCGCGCCTGGCCTGGGGCCTTTCGGTGGCGATCGACCCGCCGGATTTCGAGACCCGCGCGGCGATCGTGCTGGCCAAGGCGCGCGAGCGTGGGGCCGATATCCCGGATGACGTGGCGTTCCTGATCGCCAAGAAGATGCGCTCGAACGTGCGCGATCTTGAAGGTGCGCTCAACACGCTGGCTGCCCGCGCCAACTTCACCGGCCGAGCGATCACCGTGGAGTTTGCCCAGGAGACGCTGCGCGACCTGTTGCGTGCGCAGCAGCAGGCCATCGGCATCCCGAACATCCAGAAGACCGTGGCCGATTACTACGGCCTGCAGATGAAGGATCTGCTGTCCAAGCGCCGTACCCGCTCGCTGGCGCGTCCGCGCCAGGTGGCAATGGCATTGGCCAAGGAACTCACCGAGCACAGCCTGCCCGAGATCGGCGATGCCTTCGCCGGCCGCGACCACACCACCGTGCTGCATGCCTGCCGGCAGATCCGCACCTTGATGGAAGCCGATGGCAAGTTGCGCGAGGACTGGGACAAGCTGATCCGCAAGCTGAGCGAGTAAGTTCCGGCCCGCGCGCACAGGCGGGAAAAATCAGTGCATGATTTGCGCGCAAGGCCGGTAGAAACTGTGGATAAATCGGGCGGCGGTTTCGACCTGAATTTTATCCACAGGTTTTACCACGGGATCAGGGGCGGTAATCCCATGGGTTTCGGGTCCAATAAGTCTTTTTAAATCAATTGGTTAAGGTAGTTTTCCGTCAAAGACGGCCCTACCATCACCACCAAGCTTTTGATTTATTCCACATCTTTAAAGCATAGGGGCACGGAACCACATGCGTTTCACACTGCAGCGCGAAGCCTTCCTCAAGCCGTTGGCCCAGGTGGTC
>Ga0160435_1000148_pt1 | contig 39041 bp, 39 predicted proteins | sample HID1973K_E0MG_FD_108213 | JGI IMG/M metagenome (GOLD analysis project Ga0160435, IMG submission 108213) | Enriched mosquito-associated microbial communities from UW Madison campus, WI, USA - HID1973K_E0 MG | ecosystem: Host-associated > Arthropoda: Insects > Digestive system > Unclassified ...
GCGGCGCAGGAATCGCACCGGCCGCAGCGCGACATGCCGATCGGCATGCTGCTGTCGCTGGTGATCTGCACGGTGCTGTACATCGCCATGGCCGCGGTGATGACCGGCCTGGTGCCCTACACCTTGCTCGGCACCGACGAGCCGGTGGTCACCGCCGTAGCCGCGCATCCGGAACTGGGCTGGCTGCGCATGGTGGTGGAAATCGGCGCGCTGATCGGTCTCTCGTCGGTCGTGCTGGTGATGATCATCGGCCAGCCGCGCATCTTCATGATCATGGCGCGCGACGGCCTGCTGCCGGAAGTGTTCACCCGCATCCACCCCAAGTACCGGACCCCGCACATCAATACCGTCATCACCGGCGTCGGCATCGCCCTGCTGGCGGCGCTGTTCCCGCTCGACGTGCTCGGCGAACTGACCTCGATGGGCACGCTGATCGCGTTCGCCGCCGTGTGTGCCGGCGTGCTGATCCTGCGCCGCACCCAGCCTGACCTGCCGCGCCCGTTCCGAATGCCGGCGGCGTGGCTGATCTGCAGCCTCGGCGTGATCAGCTGCCTGGTGCTGCTGTCGCGGATGACCGCGCACAACTGGATGCTGATGGCGTTCTGGACCCTGGGCGGCTTCGGTATCTACTTCGCCTACGGCTTCCGCCACAGCCGCTTGAAGGGATAGGCCGCGGTGTGCGGCCCGCGACGGTGGCGCTGACTCCGCCGTCGCGGTGAAAGCCATAGAATATGGCCATGAACCAGACTTCCGTCCCCTACAGCGCCACGCGCCTGCACGAGCTGGCGCAGCTGCTGATCGGCAATATCCGCGAGCTGGCCCAATCCGGCTGGACCCCGGCCACCAGCAGCAACTTCTCGCACCGCCTGGACGACCAGCACGCGGCCATCACCGTCTCCGGCCGCGACAAGGGCCGGCTGGTCGAAGACGACATCATGGTGGTGGACTTCGATGGCCGCCCGGTCGGCCGCCAGTTGCGGCCGTCGGCCGAGACCCTGCTGCACACCCAGTTGTACCGGCGCTACCCGGAAATCGGCTGCGTGCTGCACACCCACTCGCCGGTGCAGACGGTGGCGTCGCGCCTGTACGCCGACCAGGGCCATATCCGCCTGGAGGGCTACGAGCTGTTGAAGGCCTTCGAGGGCAACCGCACTCACGAAATGGCCATCGACGTGCCGGTGTTCGCCAACACCCAGGACATGGACGTGCTCGCCGCCCAGGTGGATGCCCTGCTGGACAAACAGTGCATGTGGGGGTATCTCATCGATGGACATGGGCTGTATGCCTGGGGCCGTAACATGGCCGAGGCGCGCCGCCACCTCGAGGCCTTCGAGTTCCTCTTCCACTGCGAGCTGGAGCTGCGCAAGCTGCGCGGTCCGCGCTGACTCCCACGCTGTCCCCCCCTCTCAAACGCCGCCGCCATGAGCAGACTCCGCATCTACGCCGACACCGCCCCCGACACCCCGGTCTTCGATAGCCAGGACGGCGACGCCATCGCCGCCGAGCTGAACAAGATCGGCGTGTCCTTCGAGCGTTGGCAGGCCAACCAACCGATCGCGCCGGGCGCTACGCCCGAGCAGGTGATGGCCGCCTACCGCGCCGACATCGACCGCCTGGTGGCCCAGCACGGCTTCAAGACCGTGGACGTGGTCTCCATCGCCCCGGACAACCCCAAGCGCGAGGAAATGCGCGCCAAGTTCCTCGACGAGCACTTCCACAAGGAAGACGAAGTGCGCTTCTTCGTCGCCGGCTCGGGGATGTTCACCCTGCACGTGGACGACAAGGTCTACGAGATCGAATGCGTGAAGGACGACCTGATCGCCGTGCCCGACGGCACCAAGCACTGGTTCGACATGGGCGCCGAGCCGTACTTCGTGGCGATCCGCTTCTTCACCGAGCCCGATGGCTGGGTCGGACACTTCACCGGCACTGAGATCGCACGACAGTTCCCCCGCTACCAACCCGAGAGAAAGGCGAGCTGACGATGACCCAACCGCAGGCGATCCTGACTGATATCGAAGGCACCACCAGCAGCATCTCGTTCGTCAAGGACGTATTGTTTCCTTATGCGCGGCGCGAACTGCCCAAGTTCGTGCGCGAGCATGGCGGCCACCCGCAGGTGCGGCACTGGCTCAACCAGGTGGCCGATGAAATCGGCGAGGAAGCCGACGACGACACCCTGGTGCTGACCCTGCAGCGCTGGATCGACGAAGACCGCAAGACCACCGCGCTGAAAGCGCTGGAAGGCATGATCTGGGAGGCCGGCTACCGCGATGCCGACTTCACTGCCCATATCTATCCCGATGCGGCGCACCGCCTGCGCGCCTGGCACGAAGCGGGCATCCCGCTGTACGTGTATTCCTCCGGCTCGGTGCCGGCGCAGAAGCTGTTCTTCGCCCATAGCGATGCCGGCGACCTCACCGGTTTGATCTCCGGCTGGTTCGATACCCAGATCGGTGGCAAGCGCGAGAGCAACAGCTATCGCAAGATCGCAGAGAGCATCGGCTTGCCGGCGCCGCAGATCCTGTTCCTGTCCGACGTGGTCGAGGAACTGGACGCCGCCGGCCGCGCCGGCATGCACACCGCGCTGCTGGACCGACTGTCCGACTACCCGACCCCGCGCAGCGGCCTGGAAGTGGGCAAGCACCAGCGCGTGGAAGCGTTCGACCAGATCGTTTTCGGCTGAGCCACCGCGTCGGTGCCCATCGTCGGCACCGGCGCCTGCTCCTGCGCACCCCCATGCGTCCGCTGCCCCGCCTTCTGTTTGCGCTGCTCGCGCTGTTGCCGGCCTTCGCGCTGACCGGCGCGGCTTCGCCGCCCGCGGCGAGCGCCACTGCGGAAGAGACGGTTGCGCCCGATCCGCTGGACCAGGCCCAGCTCGCCCAGGCCTTGTCGGCCTTGCGCCCGCAGCGCCCCGGCATCAGCGACCTGTACGTGCTCGGTTTTGCCGGCGATGCCAGCGACCCGGTATTCCGCAACGAAGTGCTGTACCTGCGGCAGATGTTCAGCCGTCGCTTCGACACCCCGGGCCACGCGGTGGCGCTGGTCAACGCGCCGGACAACCTCGACGCGCACCGCTATGCGCCGATGGCGACCTACGACAACCTCTATGACAGCCTGGCGCGGATCGGCGCGCTGATGGACCGCGACGAGGACATCCTGCTGCTGTTCGCCTCTACCCACGGCACCGAAGACCATACGCTGTACGTGGACGCCGGGCCCGATGGCTATGACTACATCACCCCCGAAGACCTGCGCCAGGCCCTGGACGACGCCGGCATCGTGCATCGGGTCATCGTGCTGTCGGCGTGCTACTCCGGCGGCTTTATTCCCCGCCTGCGCTCTGCCGACACCCTGGTCATCACCGCCGCGCGCGCCGACCGACCCTCGTTCGGCTGCGGCAATACCGCCAACGCCACCTACTTCGGCCAGGCCTGGCTGGTGGAAGCGATGAACCAGACCGACGATTTCGTCGCCGCCTACCGCTTGGCGGCCGCTGCGATCACCACGCGCGAGCGTAGCGAAGGCGAGCTGCCTTCGTTGCCGCAGCTCTCGCAGGGCAAGCGCATCGGCGCGACCCTGGCGCGTTGGCGCGCAGGGCTGCAGGTCGGCCCGGCGGTGCCTTATCCGTATCCGTCAGTGGCGTCGAACGAAGACCGCGCCGCCAGCGTGCAGCCGTCTCGATGAGAGGAATTCGCATTCCGCCATGGCGCCGGGCGAGTCCCTAGAATCGCCCCACCGCGCCAGCCATCGCCAGCCGCGGTACCGATCCAGCCCGCCAGCCATCGCGCGCCCGCCAGATCATTCGCAAAACGCCTCCCTCGCGGAGGCGTTTTGCTGTGCTCACTCCGCCGCAGCCAACCGATACCGCGTCTTCGCCGTCGCTTCCCGGTTCGGCAACCGCGCCCGCACTTCCACCTCGTGCTCGCCCACCGCAAGATCGGTCGGCAACGCGGCGCGCCACAAATGCGTGGACGGGGTGGCTTCAGGTGAACGATCGAAACCGCGCAGCTGTTCGGCGAGGTCATCGCGCCCATTCTCCAGTTGCACCCGTGGATCAGGCTGCACGACGCGCTTCATCGGCTTCCATTCGCCGCTGTCGACGCGGTACTCCACCACGCTGTCGTCCTCGCCCATGAAGACGTTGGCGAACACCCCCCAGGCGGGATACGCCCCCTGGCGCAGCACTTTCGGCGCATGCAGGGAGAGCTGGGCGTCGTCCCGGTCGCGAGCGGCGTGGTAATCCAGTGCGTATGCCCCGCCCTTGCGCACGCTGAGCACGGCATATCCGTTCGGCGTGCCGTCGGACATCGTGGCATCGGGAATCCCGGCGGCATCCTTGACCCCCGACCAGAACGCACCGCAGGCCGCGCCGACGTTGTATTCATGCAAGGGCGCCGCGCCAGTCCAGCCTTCGTCGGCGCCGTGGTAGTAGTGCTGCTGGGTGTGGCTGTGGCCGCTGAGCACCAGCACGTGCGGGAACTCGCGCAACAGCGCGAACAAGCGTGTCCGGTCGGCATGACGAAAAGTTTCGCGGCCGGGCGCGGCGTCGAACACCGGAATATGCATGCCCAGCACCAACAGCCGGTCCTTGCGCAGCGTGCCCAGGTAAGCCTGCAGGAAAGCGAACTGGTCTTCGCGCAGGCCACCGATGTAGCCGGGTTTGGTGCCGGGTTGGAACACCACGTCGTCCAGGAACACGAAGCTGGCGCCGTGCTCGTTCACCGCGTAGGTGTCCGGGCCGTAGACCGCGCGCCAGCTGCTGAGCGAGGCCGCATCGTCGGGGGCATCTGCGTTGAGGTCGTGGTTGCCGGGCACGTGGAACCACGGCACCTGCAATTGGGTGGTGACCTGGTTCAGTGCTGGATACAGGCTCAGGTCGTCGGAGACCAGGTCGCCCAAGGTCGTGCCCAGGCGCGCCCGGGTCTTGCCGCGCAACGGCGCGACGATGTCCTTGGCGTAATAGCCGACGTCGGCCGGGCTCGCAGTTTGCGAGTCGGAGAACACCAGCATCTGGAAATCGTCATTCTCCACCTGCGCCTCGCGGCGCAGGCTGAAGTCCCAAGCGCTCGCGTCGGCGCCGCTGGGGCGTGCGGTGGCGTATTTCAGGCGAGGGCCGCCCTGCGGCGCATACAGGCGCCAGAACGCCGGCAGGCCATCGGCCCCCGGCGTGAACTGGTAGCCGTCCGGCTTGATCACGAACACGACCTGGCCATCGCGCACGGGCAGGCGGTAACGCCCTTGCGCGTCGGTGGCCACGATCGCCTCGCCGTTGGAGACCTGCACGCCGGCCAGGCCGCGCCCGGCGCTGCGGCCCTCTCGCATCTCGTACACGGTGCCGGTGGCCACGCTCTGTGCGGCCTGCGCACTGCCGACGCACAACAGCGCCGCCAGCCATGCCAAGGTCCAACCTCGTTTCATTTGCGTCCCCGCCCAAGACAGGCGGCGATTGTAGCGCCTGGCCAATGACAGTCCCGCGGCCCAGGCTTCAGCGATGCCGCGCTTCCAGCACGCCGAGCACATCGCGCAAACCCAGTCCGCGCGCGCGCAGCAGCACCAGCAAGTGATAGAGCAGATCGGCCGATTCGCCCAGCAGCTCTTCGTCGCCTTGGGCCACGGCGGCCAACGCCGTCTCCACGCCCTCCTCGCCCACCTTCTGCGCGATGCTTCGGGTGCCTTTGTCGAACAGCGTGGTGGTGTAGCTGCCCACCGGCCGTTCGCGTTCGCGCGTGGCGACCAGGGCGTCGAGACTACCGAGGAAGTTCGCCGGCGCCTGCTCAAAGCAGCTGTCGCGACCGAGATGGCACGTGGGGCCGCGCGGATGGGCCAGGATCAGCAGCGTATCGGCGTCGCAGTCGGCGTCGATGCTGACGACCTCCAGGAAGTGGCCCGAGCTTTCACCCTTGGTCCACAGGCGTTGCTTGCTGCGGCTGTAGAACGTCACCTGGCCGCTGGCGCGAGTCGCGGCCAGGGCGTCGGAATTCATGTAGCCCAGCATGAGCACGCGCAAGTTGTCCGCGTCCTGCACGATCACCGGCAGCAGGCCATCTCCCTTGCCCCAGTCGAGCGCATCGGTTGCTTCACTGGCCATCACGCACCTCGATCTGGCGTTCGCGCAGATAGCGCTTGAGTTCGGGAATGGCGATCGCGCCGCCGTGGAAAACGCTCGCCGCCAAGGCGCCATCGACATCGGCTTGTTCGAAGGCGTCGGCGAAGTGCGCCATCTCGCCGGCGCCACCCGAGGCGACCAGCGGCACACGACAACGCGCCCGCGCCTGCGTCAACTGCACCAGGTCGTAGCCCCGGCGCACGCCGTCGTTGTCCATGCAGTTGAGCACGATCTCGCCGGCTCCCAGGCGCTGCACTTCGTCGATCCAGTCCAGGGTGCGGATCGGCAGCGCCTGGATCTTGTCGGGGTCGCCGGTGAAGCGGCGCACGCGCCATTGCCCATCGACTTCGCGCACCGAGTCGATGCCGATCACCACGCATTGCTCGCCGAACGCCTCGGCCAACTCGCTGATCAGCTGCGGCCTTCCCAGCGCCGGCGAGTTGATCGAAATCTTGTCGGCACCGGCATGCAGCACCGCGCGCGCCGTCTCCACGTCGCCGATACCGCCGGCCACGCAGAACGGAATATCGATCAGGCGTGCCACCCGCTCGACCCAGTGGTAGTCCACCGAGCGGCCCTGCGGACTGGCGCCAATGTCGTAGAACACCAGCTCATCGGCGCCCTGGTCGCGATAGCGCAGCGCAAGCTCGACGATATCGCCCATGTCGACGTGATCGCGGAAGCGCACGCCCTTGACCACGCGTCCATCGCGCACGTCCAGGCAGGGAATGATGCGGCGGCTCAACATGCCAGGGCCTCGTCCAGAACCAGGCGGCCTTCGAGCAGCGCCTTGCCGAGCACCACGCCGGCGCAACCGGCCGCGCGCGCGGCGGCGACATCGCCGAGGTCGCGCACGCCACCGGAGACCTGCACCTGCAAGGCCGGCACCCACTGCCGCAGCTGCGCGTACAGGTCCATGTTGGGGCCGGAGAGCATGCCGTCGCGGGCGATGTCGGTGCACAGCAGGTGGCGCAGGCCGGCATCGGCGTAGCGCCGCGCCAGCACATCCAGCTCCTCGCCTGCGGTATCGGTCCAGCCCTGCACCGGCAGCCGCCAGTTGCCCTGCTCGTCCTGGCGCGTGTCCAGGGCGACGGTGATGCGTTCGGGGCCGAACTCATGCAGCCAGCCGATCACCGCCGCGCTCTCGCGCACCGCCAGCGAACCGACCACCACCCGTGCGGCGCCGGCGTCGAACAAACGCAGCACGTCATCGCGCGCCCGCACGCCACCGCCGGTCTGTACTTGCAGCCCGGTGTCGGCGATCGCACGCAACAGCGGTGCCAGGGTGTAGCCGCCGGCGCGCGCGGCATCCAGGTCGACCAGGTGCATCCACCGCGCGCCCGCCGCCAGGAACGCCTGCGCGCGCGGCAGCGGATCGTCGCCGTAAGTGGTCTGGCGCGCGTAGTCGCCCTGTAGCAGCCGCACCACGCGGCCGTCGCGGATATCCAATGCGGGATAGACAGTAAAACTCATGCGGGCATCTCAAGAAAATTGCGCAGGATGCGCGCGCCGGTCTCGGCCGAACGCTCCGGATGGAATTGCGCGCCCGCGTATTGACCGTGCGCCACCACAGCGGTGAACAGCCCGCCGTGGTCGCAGGCGGCCACGGTGTCGGCGGTCACTGGCGCGGCGTAGCTGTGGACGAAGTACGCATGGGCGCGCTCGGGCAGGCCGGCCAGCAACGGCGATTCGCGCATCGGCAACAAGCGATTCCAGCCCATGTGCGGCACCCGGATACCCAATGCCGGATGCAGGCGCCGGACCACCCCAGGCAGCAGGCCGAGGCACTCGACATCGCCCTCTTCCGAGCGCTCGTACAGCAACTGCATGCCCAGGCAGATGCCGATCAGCGGCACCTGCAATTGCCGCAGCGGTTCAACCAAGCCTTGCGCATGCAGCCGCCGCATCGCTTCGGGTGCGGCACCCACGCCCGGCAGGATCACCCGGCGCGCACCCGCCAGCCCGGCGGCATCGCGCACCAGCGTGGCCTGCACGCCGAGCCGCTCCAGCGCGTAGCGCACCGAGCCGAAGTTGGCGCCGCCGGCATCGATCAGTGCGACCTCGCTCACAGCGCCCCCTTGGTCGAAGGCAGCGCGGTACCTTCGCGACGGATCGCCTGGCGCAGCGCACGCGCCAGCGCCTTGAAGCAGCCTTCGACCTTGTGGTGATCGTTGTCACCTCGCACCGTCAGGTGCAGGTTCAAGCCGGCGGCATCGCACAGCGAGCGGAAGAAGTGCGGCACCAGCTCGGTGGGCATGTCGCCAACGCGCTCGCGGCGGAAATCGCCTTCGAAGACGAAGTACGGGCGGCCGCTGAAATCCAGCGCCGCGCTGGCCAGGACTTCGTCCATCGGCAAGGTAAAGCCGTAGCGGCCGATCCCGCGTTTGTCGCCCAGCGCTTCGCGTAGCGCCTGGCCCAGTGCCAGGCCAGTGTCTTCGATGGTGTGGTGCTCGTCGATGTGGAGATCGCCCTCGGCGCGGATATCCAGGGCGAAGCCGCCGTGCTTGCCGATCTGTTCGAGCATGTGGTCGAAGAACGGCAGGCCGGTGGCGGTGTGCGGCTCGGCGACGCGGTCGAGATCGAGCTCGACCCGGATCCGCGTCTCCTTGGTATTGCGCTGGACGATGGCGCGGCGCGGCGCGTCGGCCAATTCATGCGCAATCCCGGCCCAGTCCCACTCCCCGCCGAATTGCTCGGTACGCAGCTGGAAGCCGCGGATGCGCAAGTTGTCGGCGAACTGGATATCAGTCTGGCGGTCGCCCACCATCGCCGAGCGCGCCCAGTCGATATTGCGGTCCTGCAGGTAGCCCAGCATCAGGCCGATACCCGGCTTGCGCGTGGGCGCGTTGTCGGCCGCCCAGCTGCAGTCGACCAGCACTTCCCGGAAAACAATTCCCTGGCTTTCGAAGATCTGCAGCATCAGGTTGTTCGGCCCGTCGAAGGCGGCCTGCGGATAGGCCTCGCTGCCCAGGCCGTCCTGGTTGCTGACGATGACGAACTCATAGCCCGCGTCGCGCAGCTTCAGCAGCGCGGGAATGCAGCCGCGTACGAATCGCAGCTTGTCGTAGGCGTCGATCTGGAAATCGGCCGGCTCTTCGATCAAGGTGCCGTCGCGGTCGATGAACAGGATCGGCTTCATGCGGCCTGCTCCCGGCGCGCGCCGAGTACGACCAGGACGCGGTCGTTCTGCTCGGCCGTTCCAATACTGATGCGCAGCGCGTCATCGAGCTGCGGCGCGCCGCGCTGGTCGCGCACCACCACGCCGGCTTCGAGCAGCGCCTGCCAGGCCGCTTCGGCATCGGCAAAACGCACCAGCACGAAGTTGCCTTGCGAAGGATAGACGCGGCGCACGCCGGGTACCGTGGCCAGCGCTGCCTGCAGGCGGCTGCGCTCGCGCCGGACCTCGGTCACGCGCTCGCTGGTGCGGGCCAATGCAGCCGGCGCCAGCGCCTGCAGCGCCAGGTCGGCGCACGGCTGCGGCACCGGATACGGCGCCTGCAGGGTACGCAGCACCGCGATCAATTCCGGCGCGGCGATGACGCAGCCGATCCGCGCCGCCGCCAGCGCGTGCGCCTTGGACAACGTGCGCAGCACCGCGAGATTGTCGTAGCGACGCAACAGGCCCACCGCCGACGGTTGCTCGGAAAACTCGGCATAGGCCTCGTCCACCACTACCAGGGCCTGCCCTTGCAAGGCGCGGGCAACGCGCTCGATGTCCTCCAATGCGATCGTCGAGCCGGCGGGATTGGACGGTGAACACAGGAACACGATGCGCGCCTGCGTCGACTGGGCCGTGGCGATGATCGCCCCGATATCGGCCAGCAGGCCATCGCCGCCGTCGCGCAGCGGCACCTCGCGCAGCGGCGCCTCCTGCAAACGCGCGCTGACCGCGTACATGCCGAACACCGGCGGCGTCACCAACACGGCATCCTGGCGCGGGCGGCAGAGCGCGCGCACCAGCAGGTCGATGGCCTCGTCGCTGCCGCGCCCGATCAACAATTGTTCGGGCGTGCAGCCATACAGCGCCGCCAGCGCTTCGCGCAGGGGCTGCGGTTGCGGCGACGGATAGCGACGGCAACTTGCCTGCGGGTCGGCCGGGTTGGCCCAGGGCGACTCGTTGGCGTTGAGCCACACCTCCCCTTGCACCTTGGCGCTGCGGGCCGACGAATAGCCGGCGAAGCCACGCAGGTCCGGGCGGACCAGATCGAGAACCGAAGCGCTCATGCCGCCTGCTCCATGCGCAAGGCCACCGCGTTGGCGTGCGCGTCCAGGCCTTCGGCGCGGGCCAGGCGCAGCGCGCAGTCGCCGATCGCGGCGATGCCGGCGCGGCTGGCGCTCTGCACGCTGACGAAATTCTGGAAGCTGGCCACGCTCACCCCGCTGTAAGCGCGCGCCGCGCCACTGGTCGGCAGCACGTGGTTGGTACCGCTGCAGTAGTCGCCCAACGCCTCGGGCGTGTAGTCGCCGAGGAACACCGAGCCGGCGGCTTCGACCTGTTCCAGCCAGTCGCGCGGTTGGCGTAGCGCCAGGATCAGGTGTTCTGGCGCGTAGCGATTGCTGATCGCGAACGCATCGGCCAACGCATCGACCAGGACCAGGCGCGATTGCGCCAGCGCCTGGGTGGCGATGGCGGCACGCGACAACAGTGGCAGCTGGCGCGCCAGCTCCGCTTGCACGGCCTCCATCAACGCCGCGCTATCGGACAGCAACAGCACCTGCGAATCGGGGCCATGCTCGGCCTGCGACAACAGATCGGCGGCGACGAACGCGGCGTTGGCGCCGGCATCGGCGATCACCAGCACTTCGGACGGACCGGCCGGCATGTCGATGGCCGCCGCACCGGATTGCGCCACTTGCTGCTTGGCCTCGGTAACAAAACTGTTCCCCGGTCCGAACAGCTTGTCGCAGCTCGGCACGCTTTCGCTGCCGAACGCCATCGCCGCGATCGCCTGGGCGCCGCCGAGCTTGAACACCCGACGCACACCGGTCAGGCGCGCGGCCACCAGGACCGCCGGATCGGCGCTGCCGTCGGGGCGCGGGGGCGTGCACAGCACGACCTCGCGGCAGCCGGCCAGGCGTGAAGGCACGCCGAGCATCAGCGCGGTCGAAGGCAACGGCGCCGAGCCGGCCGGCACGTACAGGCCCACCCGGCCGATGGGCCGCACCACTTTTTCGCAGACCACGCCCGGCGCGGTTTCGACCGCGTAGTCGCCGCTCATGCCGGCGCGGTGGAACAGCTCGATACGTTGCGCGGCCTCGACCATCGCCTGGCGCAAGGCCGGGTCGATGGCGGCTTCGGCGGCGGCGAATTCGGCCGCATCGACTTCGAGCGCGTCCAAGGTGACGTTATCGAAGCGCGCGGTGATCTCGCGAAGCGCCTGGTCACCGCGCGCGCGGACTTCATCGATCAGCGCGGCGACCGCGCTGCGGGTCTGCGCGGCAATGGTTTGCACCGGGCGCGTGAGCGCCTGCGCCTGTGCCTCGGCGTCGAGTTTCGACCAGGTCAGCACCGGGCCGGCAATGGCAGTGTTGTCGTTCATGCCAGCGAGCGCTCCACGGTCAATACGGTGAGGCCCTGCGCGCCGGCCCGTTCGAGTTCTTCCAGGCGCTGCCAGGTCACCGCGCCGTGGCACATGGTCTGCAGGCGCAATGCGCCGCTGCCGTCGTCGGGCAGGCGTTCGAGCGGGTCGGCATCGGGCAGCAACCGGCGCAGCGCATCCACCTGCTGCTCGCCGGCGGCGCGGAACATCAGCAGCTTGCTGTCGCGCTGGTGCAGCACGCCGTCCATGCGCTTGAGCAGCATCGCCAGCAGGCCGGCGCGCAAATCGTTGGGCTCGCGCGTGTTGCCGGCCAGCACGGCCTCGCTTTCGAGCAAGGTCTCCACCGGCTTGAGCTGGTTGGCAGCGAGCGTCGCGCCGCTGGAGACCAGGTCGCAGATCAGGTCGGCCGTACCCAGGCGCGGGGCGATCTCGACCGAGCCGGACAGTTCGACCACCTGTGCGTTCACGCCCTGGCTCGCCAACCAGCCGGCCAGGATCGCCGGGTAGCTGGTGGCGATGCGCAGGCCTTCGAGCTGGTCAACACCTTGCCACTCCCATTCCTCCGGCACCGCCAGCATCAGCCGGCACTGGCCAAAGCCGAGGCCACGCAGGGCCTGGTAAGCATCGGGCAGACCATTGCGGCGGCGTTCGGCGGCCTGCTCGTCGAGTTCGTTGCGGCCGACGATGCCGAGATCGCACACGCCATCGGCGATCAGCCCGGGGATGTCGTCGTCGCGCACCAGCAGCAGGTCCACCGGCAGCGACTCGCCGTAGCAGAACAGCTTGTCGCGGCTCTGCCGCCAGCTCAGCCCGCAGGCCGCCAGCAGGCTGCGCGCCGGTTCGGCCAGGCGGCCGCTTTTCTGGATGGCGATTCGCAGCCGGTCACGTGCCGGGCTCGCCTGGGAAGCACTCATTGCGGAATTCTCAGTGGGATTCGGTGATATCGGCGCGCTGCGCCCGCAGCGCGGCGGCATAGCCGCCCGAGCCGTATTCCAGCGTCCGCGCAACGCGGCCGATGGTGGTGACACTGACCTGGGTCAGGTCGTGGATCTCGCGGTAGGGAATGCCCTTCACCAACAACGGCACCACCCGCCAGCGGTCGGCCATGGCCTCCAGCTCGGCGGGGGTGCACAGGTCGCGCAGGAAGGCCAGCACTTCGGCCGGTTCGGCCAGGCGCGACAAGGCGTAGGCCAGGGCTTCCGGGGAGGCCTTGGCTTCGGGGTCAGTCGCAGTTTGGGCTCGTTGTTTCATCGCGTTAATGTAATAGCGTGTTAGTACATTAATGCAAACTTGGACCTCGGGTCAAGCGCGGTCCCGGCGCCCGTGCTGCCTCGTTCACCGAAAAACAAACGGCCCCGCCGCTGCCCTGCCAGAGCAGGGGAGCGACGGGGCCGTGGGGTGGGCGCTCGACGCCGGACTACATGACCTTGGCCTGCTCCAACTCAACCCGCAGCGTATCGCCCAACTCCTCGCGGGCCACGTCGAACTGCTGCTCTCGCACCAGGTCCTTGACCGCCACCACGCCGCGCGCGCGCTCGTCGTCGCCGGCCAGGACCACGAAACGGATACCGGCCTTGGAGGCGTACTGGAACTGCTTGCCGATCTTCTTCGGCTCCATCTGCACTTCGGTATTGATGCCGGCTGCGCGCAGGCGCCGGGCGATGTCCAGCGAGTCGTCGAGCTGCTGCTCGTCCATCAGCGCGACCATCGCCTGCACGCTGCTGGTCTCGATGCTGGCGAGCAGCCCGGCCTCGCGCAGCTGCCAGAACAGCCGGGTCAGGCCGATCGAGATGCCGACGCCGGGCAGCCGCGACTTGGTGTAGTGGCTGGCCAGGTTTTCGTAGCGCCCGCCCGAGCAGATCGAGCCGATCTGCGGGTGATCCTTGAGCAAGGTTTCGTAGACGGTGCCGGTGTAGTAATCCAGGCCACGGGCGATGGAGAAATTCAGGCAGTACGCGCTCTCGGGCACGCCCAGCGCCTTGACCAGCGCCAGCACATCACGCAGCTCGAACACGCCCTGCAACAGGGCCGATTCACCCACCGGCGCCAGGGCGGCCAGTTCGTCGAGCTTGGCCCAGGCATCGGCGTGGCTGCTGGAACGGTAGGAAACGAAGGCCAGGATCTTCTCGACCTTGGCCGCGGCGATGCCGAATTCCGGGCCGGTAAGGGTCTCGCGCACATAGTCCGGGCCACGCTTGTCGAGCTTGTCGACTTCGCGCAGCACCGCCAGCTGGCGCTCGCCCTCGGCCACGCCCAGGGTTTCGAAGAAGCCGCGCATCAACTTGCGGTTGTTGAGCTGGATGGCGAATTGCCCGATCTCCAGTTCCGAGAACACGGCATGGATCACCGCCAGCACTTCGGCGTCGTAGCGAATGCTCAGCACGTCCTTGCCGATGACGTCGATGTCGCACTGGTAGAACTCGCGGAAGCGGCCACGCTGGGCGCGCTCGCCACGGTAGACGCGCTGCATCTGGTAACGCCGGAACGGGAACGCCAGTTCGTGCTCGTGCTCGGCCACATAGCGCGCCAGCGGCACCGTGAGGTCGAAGCGCAGCGCCAGTTCGGGCAATCCTTCTTCGCCACTGGCCGCGGCATTGGCCAGCGCGCCGGTGGACTGGACGAAATACACCTGGCGCTCGGTCTCGCCGCCGGACTTGGTCAGCAGCACGTCGGACAACTCGAACACCGGCGTCTCCACCGGCAAAAACCCGAAGCGCTCGTAATTGCGACGGATGACGTCCAGCATGCGCTGGAACGCGATCTGCTCGCGCGGCAGCAATTCCATGATGCCGGGCGGCGTACGGGGCTTGATCACGAGCGGAAACTCCTGCGGGGAATCGAATTGGGGGGTGCAACGGCGGTCAATTCTACGGCAGCCGGCCGCATCGACCGCATGGCGTATCATCTGAGCTCCCCTCGCCCGCCTCCCGGTGCCCATGTATCGGCCCGCCCTCGCCAGCCTGCCGCCCTGCGCCGCGCCTACTGCGGGCGACGCTGCGGCCGCGACGCTGGAATGCAGCCATTGCGGTGTGCGAGGGCGCGCAATCTGCGCTGCGCTGTCGGAAGAAGAAATGGGCGCCCTGGACCAGGCTACGCAGTCGCTGCAGCTGGCCGCAGGGGCTACCCTGGTGCGCGCCGGCGATCCGCGCCAATACGTCTATACCCTGACCGAAGGCGCGCTGCGACTGGTGCGCACCCTGGCCGACGGTCGCCGCCAGATCACCGGGTTCGTACTGCCGGGCGACTACGTCGGCCTGACCGAAACCCCACGCCACCGCCACGATATCGAGGCGATCGGCAGCAGCCGCGCCTGCCGCACCTCGCTCTCGGACATGCGCAAGTTGCGCGAGCGCTACCCGCAGCTGGAACGCAAGCTGATGCAGCGCACCAGCATGGAGCTGGCCGCCGCGCAGGATGCCGGTTTGCTGTTGGCGCGCCTGCAACCCAGCGAACGCCTGGCCCACTTCCTGCTGCGCCTGGGCGCACGCGGCGCGCTGTCCGGCCAGCCGGCCGACGTGGTGCAGCTGCCGATGGGTCGCGGCGATATCGCCGACCACCTCGGCCTGACCATGGAAACGGTAAGCCGTACCTTCACCAAGTTGCGCCAGCAGCAGCTGATCGCCCTGCCCCAGCTGCACACGGTGCAGATCCTGGATTTGTCCGGCCTGCAACGGCTGGCCGGGGATATCGACTAAAGGCTGGGCCAAGCGGTCAGTGCGAGGCGGCGCTGCTGCCTGCCTGCGCGAGCTGGCTGCCGCCGCAATCGGCCGCCAACAGGCGCGACCGCTTCAGCCACTGGGTGTCCGGGTAATAGGCGAACACGAACGAACCGCCCCGCAGGGTGTCGATCAGCTGGCGCGCGATGGCCGGGCGCACGGCCGGGCAACCGAGACTGCGGCCGAGCCGGCCTTGTGCATGGATCAGCGCCTCGCTCACGTAGGGCGCGCCATGAATGACGATGGCGCGGCCGCGCGCATTGTCGTTGAACCCCGGCTCCAGGCCTTGCAGGCGCAGGGAGTAGCCGTTGTGGCCGGTGTAGGTTTCCTGCGCGGTGAAGGCACCCAGGCTGGACATGTAACTGCCATCGGCATTGGAAAAATGCGCGGTCAGGTTGTCGCCGCTGTTGCGGCCGTGCGCCACCCACTCCTGGAACAACAGGCGCTGGCGCGCCAGGTCGAACACCCATAGACGGCGCTCGGTGGAGGGGCGCGAATAGTCGATCACGCTGAGCACGGCATCGGCACCGACCTGCTGGCGGTGGCGCGCGCACCGCAATGCTTCGGTGGCCAGGCTGAGGACCTGGCGGTCCAGCGTCGGTGCCTGGCGTGCCAGGGCATCGACCAGACCGATGCCGGGCGTGGCGGTTGCCAGCGTGGGCTGCGGTACCGGAGCAGCAGCAGCCAGCGGCGCCTGGGCCGGCGGCGAGCGCTTGGCCGGGGCGGTGGCGGCAAGGCCGCACAAGGCAGCCACGGCGGCGATTTTCAGAGACGCGCGCATACACGAAAGACCTGTCAGATGAGTGGCAGGAGAACCGGATCCGTGTAGCTCCCCGAAGCGATCGATATGGTGGTCAAGCCCGGCCCTGCCAAGCGCCGCGGCGCGGTAGGTTATGGCGCCGGTCAGCCGGCCAGCCAGGCTCGCAGGGCAGGATACTCCGCCGCGAGCGGCTCGGCCGACGCCGGGCGGTTCAGCAGCGCCGCCAGCGATTCAGGAACCGGAACCGCAGCCCCGATCAACGGCTCGACCACGCTGTCGAACTTGGCCGGGTGCGCGGTCGCCGCCACCGCCCAGTCGCCCTGCACGCCCTCGGCGCGCAATTGCTCGAGCACGTGCACCGCGGTGGCGGTGTGCGGGCAGAACACTTCGCCATGGCGCCGGTAGCGCCCCGCCACGGTCTGGCGAATGTGGGCGTCGTCCACCGAATAGGCCTGGAACGCCTCGCGCAGGGCAGCATCGTCGTCGCGGTAGAGCCAGCGCAGGCGCTCGAAATTACTCGGCGCACCGACATCCATGGCGTTGGCCAGGGTCGCCACGCTCGGCGCCGGCTGGTACGGGCCGCCTGCGAAGAAGTCCGGCAGCACGTGGTTGGCGTTGGTCGCCAACACGATGCGCCCGAGCGGCACGCCGAGCTGGCGCGCGAGGATCGCCGCGAGCGCGTTGCCGAGGTTGCCGGTCGGCACGACCAGGTTGAGCTCGCGGCCGCTGGCGGCGTGGTGGCGCAGCGCGGCGTCGGCGTAGTAGCCCATCTGCGGCAGCCAGCGGCCCAGGCTGATGCTGTTGGCCGAGCTCAGCGGCACTTGCGCTTGCAGCGTGCTGTCGTTGAGCGCGCGCTTGACCATCGCCTGGCAGTCGTCGAAGGTCCCGGCCACGCGCAAGGCGTGGATGTTGTCGCCGAAGCAGCCGAGCTGGTGTGCCTGGCGCGGCGATACGCGGCCATCCGGGTACAGCACCACCACGCGCACACCCGGCCGGCGATGGAACGCCGCCGCCACTGCGGCGCCGGTATCGCCAGAGGTGGCGACGAGAATGGTCAGCTCGCGCGCGTCCTGGCGCGGCACGCGCTGCAGGCAGGCGGCCAGGAAACGCGCGCCGAAATCCTTGAACGCGGCGGTAGGCCCATGGAACAGCTCCAGCACGAAATCGCCGGAGCCGGCCAGCGGCTGCAAAGGCGCCGGGAAGGCGTAGGCCTCGGCGCAGATGGCCGGCAGCGCATCGGCCAGCGGATCACCGGCGAAGAAGGGCGCCAGCAATTGCGCGGTGGTGGCGGCCAGGTCGGTGCCCGCCGCCAGTACACGCGGCGCCGGGACCGCCTGCGGTACGTACAGGCCACCATCGGGCGCCAGGCCGGCGGCCAGCGCCTGGCTCAAGGAGGCCACGGGCGCGCCGTGGCGGGTGGAAACGAAATTCATCGGAACTCCGGGCAAGGGGGATCAATCAAGCAAATGCGCGCCAGGGCACGCCAACGGCGACACCCAGGCCTGGCTGTCGAAGCCGGCACGTGCGAAGGCTTCCTGCACGGCCGGCGCGGCGGCAGCGGCGGCGGCGTGGGTTTCGTACCAGGCAAAGACGCTGGGACCGGCGCCGGAAATACTGGCGCCCATCGCATTGCCCGCCAGCGCCGCCTGCTTGGCCGCCTCGAAACCGACGATCAATGGCGCCCGCCGCGGTTCGACCAGCACATCGCGCAGGCCGGCGCGGACCAACTCGGCATCGCCGGCGTGGCAACCGGCCAGCACCAGCGCAAGATTGGCGCTCTGCTCGACGAACTCGCCCAAGCGATAGTCGCCCTGCAGCGCGGCACGGGCGTGACGCGTTTCCAATACCGCATCGGGATGCACCAGCAAGCTATGCCACGCCGCCGGCACCGGGATCTGCACCAGCCGGTCGGCAGTGGCCAGCACCAGACCGCCCAGCAACATCGGGCCGAGGTTGTCGCCGTGGCGACCGCCGCTGGCGGCGGCCTCGCCAGCGAGGGCGAATGGATACAGCGCCTGCCGCGACAGTGGCGCATCGAGCAAGGCGTTGGCCGCCACCAGTGCCGCCACGCACGAAGCGGCCGAACCGCCCATGCCAGAGCCCAGCGCGATGCCCTTGTCGATCTCGATCTCGAAACCGAACGGCAATGCCAGTGCCTCGCGCAGGGCGATCAAGGCAACGCCGGCGGTGTTGTCCTCGGCCTGCGTCGGCAAGGCTATGGCGGCACCGCGAATGGCCGCAATGCGCACGTGCGGTGCCTCGATGCGCCGCACGCTCACGCTATCGCCAACGCCGACAATGGCGTGGCCAAGGATGTCGAACCCTACCGCCGCATTGCCGACCGAGGCCGGCGAAAACGCACGCGCCTGCATCCTCACAGTCGCGTCCCCTCGCCCACCGCCACCCGCAACAGATCGGCGAACACGCCGGCGGCGGTCACTTCCGGGCCAGCGCCCGGGCCCTGCACCACCAGCGGGTTGTCGCAGTAGCGCGCGGTGGTGAACTGCACGATGTTGTCGGTGAGGTGCAGGTTGGCGAAGGCATGGTCGGCCGGCACTTCGACCAGGCCGACACTGGGCGCGCTATCGGGCGGCAGCTGCGCCACGTAGCGCAGCACATGGCCGCGTTCGCGCGCCGACTGCAGGCGCTGGGCGAAGGCTGCGTCGACCTCGCGCAGGCCGGCCATGAAACCGTCGATGCCGCCCTCGCGCAGGGCATCGGGCACCAGGCTCTCGACCTGCACGTCCTCCAGGCTGATCTCGCGCCCGGCCTCGCGCGCGAGGATTACCAGCTTGCGCGCCACGTCGATCCCGGACAGGTCGTCGCGCGGGTCCGGCTCGGTGTAGCCCATCGCCTTGGCCTGGGCCACCAACTCGGAGAACGGCGCGCTGCCGTCGAACTTGTTGAACAACCAGGCCAGCGTGCCGGAGAAGATGCCCTCGATCGAGGTCACCCGGTCGCCGGTGTCGACCAGGTCGCGCAAGGTGGTGATCACCGGCAAGCCGGCGCCCACGGTGGCCTCGTAACGGAAGCGCGCGCCACTGCCAGCCGCTGCTTCGCGGATCGCGCGATAGCGCGCCAGCGGCCCGGCACCGGCCTGCTTGTTCGGGGTGACCACATGGATGCCGGCGGCCAGCCATTGCACGTAGTGGTCCGCCACTTCGGCACTGCCGCTGCAATCGATGATGACCGCGTGCGGCAGGTTGGCGTCGAGCAGATGCGCGGTGAAACGTGCCAGGTCGGTGGCCTCCCGCGCGGCGCTGAACGCCGGGCGCCAGTCGCCTTCGAGCGTGCGTTCGGCCAGGCACATGCGGCCGCGCGACGCGATCGCGCGCACGCGCAGGTCCAGGTTGGCCCTGGCCAGCAGTTGTGGCTGCGCACTGCCGAGCTGGTCGAGCAGGGCCGCACCGACATTGCCCGGGCCGATCACGCCCACGGCGAAGGTCTGCGGCGACAACCAGAAGCCGGCGTGCGCAGCACGCAGCGCGCGGGTGGCGTGCAGGCTGTCCACCGCCACCGAGATGTTGCGCTCGGACGAGCCCTGCGCGATCGCCAGGATGTTCACCTGCGCACGCCCCAGCGATTCGAACAACCGCGCCGCCACGCCGGGCTGGCCGGCCATGCCGTCGCCGACCGCCGCCAGTACGCTCACCCCGGTGGTCAGCTGCACCCGCTGCACCTGCCCGACCGCCAGTTCGTGGGTGAAGGACAGCAGCAGCGCCTCCTGCGCGCGCGCCGACTCCTCCTCGCGCACCACGCAGCAGATCGAATGTTCCGAAGAACCCTGCGAGATCATCACCACCGATACGCGAGCGTTGCGCAGCGAGGCAAACACCCGCTCGGCGGTACCCGGCACGCCGATCAGGCCGGTGCCTTCAAGGTTGAGGATCGCCAGCCCGGGGCTCAGCGTCAGCCCCTTGATCGGCCCGCGCGCGGTGCTCTGCGCGCTGATGCGCGTGCCCGGGTGATCGGGCTGGAAGGTGTTGCGGATGATGATCGGCAAGCCGCGCTCGATTGCCGGCGACATCGTCTGCGGGTGCACCACCTTGGCACCGAAATACGCCAGCTCGCAGGCTTCGTCATAGCTCAGCGACTCCAGTTGTACTGCTTCGGGCACCACCCGCGGGTCGGCCGAGAGCACGCCGTCGACATCGGTCCAGATGTGCAACTCGTCGGCCTCGAACAGCGCGGCGAAGATCGCGCCGGAATAATCGCTGCCGTTGCGGCCCAGCGTGGTGATACGGCCGGCACGGTCGCGGGCGATGAAGCCGGTCGCGACCACCCGCAGTTGCGCGTTGGACTGGCGCCATTGCGCCAGGCGTTCGGCGCTGCTGCCCCAGTCCACATCCACGCCGAGTTCGCCGCGATTGACCACCAGCACCTCGCGCGCGTCGAGTACTGCGCACGGCTGGCCGAGCGCGCGCAGATGTTCGCCGAGCAGCTGCGCCGAGTACACCTCGCCCAGGCCCTGCACGCGGTCGAGCACTTCGCGCGGCAGTTCGCCGATCACCGCCAGCGCGGCGAGGATCTCGGCCAGTTGTTCGAATTGCCGATCCAGCCATTCCAGCAGCGGGCCGGCGTGTTCGCCCAACAGGGCGACGGCGGCGCCGCGGTGGCGGGCGCGAGTGTCGTGCCACAGTTCGCGCCAGTCGTTGTTGCCGCCCGCGTCCACCGCCATCTGGATCAGCGCGTCGGTCACGCCCTTCATCGCCGAGACCACGGTGACCTGGCGGCTTTCCGGCCGCGCCAGCAACAGTTGCGCCACATGCCGGTAGCACGCCGCATCGGCCACCGAGGTGCCGCCGAATTTGTGCACGACGGCGCGCGGCGCGGGAGACAACGGTTTGGGTGATGCAGACACGAATGACGCAGGCGCAGACGACATGACAGACCTCTGGGTGAGGCCCCGGCCGCATCGGATCGGGAGCTACCCCCCGCATCCTGATCCGGGTGCGGGGCCGTGGTTTTCGGAAACTACGCGAAGACGACGGGCCGCACCGGACGAGTGGTACGGGTGGTAATGGTGGTGGTAATGGTGGTGACGGCGCAGCCACGCACTCGCGTACCGGGAGTCGGCACGATGAGCGAGGCGGAATGCGGCGCGGTGTTCATGCCACCACGATTGGGCATCGCCCCCAGCGCTGTCAAGAGGTAACGCACATTGGCCAGAACGCGGCCATCACGGTTGCAATGGCAACCTTTTCGCCACCGCTCGCCCGCTGTGCCTGCCACCGCCGGAGCCCGCCATGAGCCTGAAGATCAAGCGCATCTACGACCCCGTCGGCGATCACGATGGCGCGCGCGTACTGGTTGATCGATTGTGGCCGCGCGGGATCAGCAAAAGCCGCGCGCATCTGCACGAGTGGCTCAAGGAACTGGCACCGTCGCCGGCGCTGCGCCAATGGTGGGACCACGATCCCTTGCGCATGGTCGAGTTCACCGAGCGCTATCGCGCCGAGCTTGCCGATCCGGCGCACCAGGCGGCGCTGGCGCGGCTACGCGAGATCATCGACCAGCACCCCGTCACCACCCTGCTGTATGCCGCGGAGGATCCGGTGGTGAACCACGCGCACGTGTTGCAGAACTACCTGGCGCACGCACGCCATCTCGCGCACTGAAGCCCGCGTTGCACGCAGGCTCAGCCGAAGCGGCGCACCAGGTGGTCGCCGGCTTGCGAACGCAGCACGACTTCGGTCGGCTGGCCGGTGGTCCACGCATGCAGGCGCGCCATCATCTCGGCATTACGAATCGCGCCGTCCTGCGCGAGATAGCGCAGCGGACTCCACTGCGGACGCGACACCAGCCAGGCATCTTCGAACTGCTCCACCGCCACTACGTAGCACTGCTTGTCCATGCCTGCTCCTGGGCGTCGACCTTGCGACGCACTGCGATTCCGGGGGATGAATCCGAAAGGCTGGTCGCGGCGAGCCCGGACGGGGCGCCAAGTACCAGGGGAGTCCCGCAATTTTGGGGAGGGCGGGAACAGCACTTCCAGCGCTTCGGTACCGGCTCGACCTTACTCAAGGGCTCGCGGATGAGTAGCCGTTGGCTCCGCGTCCGGTAGGCATACCTTGTCATGGATCGCCGCGCCGCAGCCCCCGCAAAACCACGGCCTGGAGGGTCAGAAAAATCCGATCTTGTGGCGCCCGGAATCACGCCACATGCACGCCCGGCGTGCTGGCACTGCCGCCGTTGCCACCCCTGCTAGCGTTGGCGCATCGCCGTTTCGTAGGCCGCGTTGATCTGCTTGGCGTGTTGTTCGGCCAGGCGCACGAGCTCCGGACCCAGGTGCTGCACCTTGTCCGGATGGTATTGGCTGATACGGCGTTTGTAGGCGGCGGCGATCTCTTCGGCGCTGGCGTGCTGCTCGACCTCCAGCACCTCGTACCAGGCCGGCTCGCTCGGCACGGCCGGTTCGCGCTGTGGGCCGACGTCCGGCCCGGCGCCACCGCGGCGTTTGCCCAACAGCGGCAGGAATACCGAGATCAGCCAGTAGCCGACCACGAAGGCGACGACGGTCACCAGGATCTCAGGCAGTTTCATCTTGTTGTTCCGGAGACTGCAGCTGTAGCTGCGCCTGGCAGGCACGCAACTGCTCGGCGCGGGGGCTGTCGCCAGGCTCGCGCAGCAACAGGGCCTGCAGCCGCGGCAGCAGCTGCCGATGCAGTCGGCGCAGATCGGCCGGCGCCAGGGTCGCCGTGGCGAACGCCAAGCCGTCCATGCGCGAAACGTGCCGCAGCGAGATCTTGCGCACCAGGTTGAGCGCGAACGGTGGACACGCGAGGGTGTCCACGGCCAGCGACAACAACGCGCGCCGATCCAGCCCCAACGCGGCACGCGCCCGCAGGGTGTACACCACCATGCAACTGGACAACAGGTACACCGCGCCCAGCAACAACAGCAATGCTTCCCAGCGCCGCCAGCCAAACAGCACCAGCGGCAGAAGCACCGCGAGCAGGAAAGCCATGACCGCCACCGCCGCCCGCAGCGGCTTCAGCGCGCGCACCAGGTCGTGGACTTCGCCGAGTTGCACCGGTGCGCGATCGCCAGGCGGCCTCTCCCACTGCAGGCGCAGCAGCGGGCGCCACGGCGTCAACGGATTGGGCAGGAACGCGAAGCGACCACGCCATTGCAGCTCGTTGCCGACGCTGGCCGACCACGCGCGGCGGCGCGGCCAGGCCACCAACTCGTCTGCGTACAGCAGGATCGTCGCGTCATACAGGTAGAACGCGACGATCCCCGCCAGCAGCCACAGATCGGCTTCGCTCACTGGATGGTCTTTTGCTTGTCCGCCTTGGACTTGCCGCCGAACAACTTGCGCAACCAGGCCGCAGCGGCAATTGCGCCGGCCACCAGCAACTTCCACATGCTCGCCAGGAAAGCGCCCAGCGCGCCGAACAGGCCCTTCTTTGCCGCGACCGCCGCCGCGCCGCCGGTGACCAGGGCAGCCAGCCCATATTCGGCGACATGATCGCCCTCGCGGAATTCGGCGTAACGCTCGCCGGCCACGTACTGGTAGCCCGGCAAGGTGCGCTTGAAATCGGCGATGGCGGTGTCGAAGTCCTCCGGCGAAGCCACGACGACCACTTCCATCACGCCATGTCGGCCGAGCAGGCGGGTGTTGTAGTTCACGCTCTGCTCGTGGGTGGTTTCGTTCTCGCCGATGATCGCCCACTCCAGCGTATTGATGGCCTTGTCGTACTTGGGCTGGAAGCGCCAGCCGGTGACGTGCATCGGGTCCCAGCCCTTCTCCTTGCGCTCGCGGTTGGCCGCCTCGGTGCCCTCGCGCACCGAGGCGAGCAGGTCATCGGCATCGAGCTTGTCGTTGTCCTTCACGTAGCCGGTGTTGCTGTAGTTGAAGAACGCGACCCACGACATATCCAACGGCGCGAGCGTGTAGATGTCCTCGCTGCCTTGCGGGTTGTGCATCATCGCGTTGAGCTCGCGGGTGCCCTTGGCCCCGAGGAACGCATAGCCCTCCGGAATCTGGAAGGTGGCCTTGCCGGCGATGTCCCCCACCGCCTTGCCGGTCTGCCAGGGCAGCGACGACACCTCTCCTTGCGCACGCGCCTGGAACACGCACAGGCACAGCAATGCCGCCAGAACCGCGGCAACGATCGACTTCATGTTTTCCCCCTGGATGCCAACCTTGGCGTTGGCGATTCTAGCCAGCGCGGCGCGCCGGCGACAACCGCGCGCCCCGACGCTGGCGGCGCGCGCTCAGTGCGCGTGGGCCGGGCTGGCGGTCATGCCGTCGTGGATGACCTCGCCGGCGCGCACGGTCAGGCGCACGTCGGCGAAGGCGTCCGCCACCGTGGCCGGATCGGTGCCGAGCAGGACCACGTCGGCGGCCATGCCCGGCGCCAGCCGGCCCTCGTGCGCCGGGTCGCCGAAGCGACGCGCCGGCGTAGTAGTCAGGCTGGACAGGATTTGCCGCCAGTCCAGACCCGCCGCGCTCATCAGCTGGTATTCGCGATGGGTATCGAAGATCTGGATGTAGCCGGCGTCGGTACCGAACAACACATCGACCCCGGCATCGCTGGCGACCTTGAGCTGCCGCTGCGCCTGGCCAACAAAGCGCACCACCACCGGCTCCGGTGCGCCCTGCCGCCGCGGCTCGGATTCGAACAGCGTCAGCGTGGGAATCAGCGCCACGTGGCCGGCCTTGAGCTGCGCCAGCAGCGCCGGCGACAAATCGCCCGCATCCGGCGCGGTATGCGCGAGCACGTCCACCCCGCTGTCCAGCGCCGAACGCAGGCCGGCCGCATCGGTGGGGTGCGCGAACGCAGGTTTGTGCCGCGCGTGCGCCGCGCCCACCACCGCCTGGCCGACCGCCACCGGCATCTCCAGCACGCCTTGCGGGCCGCCCACGATGGCGCCACTGAACAACTTGACGCCATCGGCGCCGGCCTCCAGCTGGCGGGCAGCGCGCTCGCGCCCCTCCTCGGGCGTGGCGATCTCGGCGCTGGGAACGTGATACTGCTCCCACAGGTCACGCACGTAGATAGGCGTGCCGTGCTCGGGATAGAACGGCATGTCGACGGTAAGCAGGCGCGGCCCGGTGACCTCGCCATGGCCGATGCGCTGGCGCAGCGCCAACACATCACCGGGCAGCGAACCGACATCGAACAGCGTGGTGAATCCCCAGCGCGTGTATTGCTCGCGCAGCGCCGCCGACAGTGCGGCCGCCGGTTGATCGCCCGGCAGGTGGTAAGGCGGCGAGATCAGGTGGACGTGGCTGTTCCAGAAGCCGGCGGTGGCGAACAGGCCGTGCGCGTCGATGACCCGTGCCGACTTCGGTACCGTCACCGCGGCGCGCGGGCCGATCGCAGTGATGCGGCCATCGCGCAGCAGGATCGTCGCATCGTCCAACGGCGCCGCATCCGGCGCGGGATAGATGCGCGCGCCGACGATGGCTATTTCACTGGCGGCAGCCGGTGCGGAGAGTACGGCCAGGAACAGGGTCGCTGCGCGCAGGCAATGGCGGATCGGAGGCATGGAGGGGGACTGGTCGGATTGAAGCGCGATAGTGCCATGCGGCCGGCACTTGCGAGCCGCCCAGTCTCAACCCATGAGACAGCACCGCCTATAGTGCTCAAGATGAGCATGGATACGCCCATAGATATCGCCTACGCCCGGGCCTATGCCCTGCTGCGCGCTGCCGGTGCCAGTGACCAGGGCACGTTCGACATAGTCTTTAGCCGCGCCCATGGCGACCTGCTGAGCGGGTTTCCCGACCAACAGGGGCAGATCATCGATACCTTGCTGGGCTTCGCCCGGCAGCTGGGGCGTACGGTTCGATATCAGGCGTGAGCGGCGCGCCGTTCGCGGCCGTAGTGACTGGCGACCCCGGCCCGATTCGAACGGGCGACCTTTCCCTTAGGAGGGGAACGCTCTATCCAGCTGAGCTACGGGGCCTGGCCGCGCATTGTCGCATGAACCCCCGCGCCGGCCACAGCCACGCGGACAGGACCAGCCGCAGCGCAGCAAGGCCGCTGCCGCCCCTCTGCTAAAATCGCCGGTTCACGCGCCGCACTCCCCCACGCCACAGGCGGCGGCGCCTTCAAAGCATCCCAGGAGTTTTCGCATGTCCGCAGCCCTGCTCAAGACGCTCGACCTTTCGGCCAACAACGCCGGCACCTATCTCGGCGGTGGCAACTGGTCCATGGCTACCGGCGCCGGCGTCCTGCAGCCGTTGAACCCGACCACCAACGAGGTCATCGCCGAAGTCCAGGCGACCACGGTCGAGGACTACGAGCAGGTGATCGCGCGCGCCCAGGCCGCCTTCAAGGAATGGCGCACGGTGCCGGCGCCGCGCCGTGGCGAAGCGGTCCGCCTGTGCGGCGAGGCCCTGCGCCGCCACAAGGACGCGCTGGGTTCGCTGGTCGCGCTGGAAATGGGCAAGAGCAAGCCCGAAGGCGATGGCGAAGTGCAGGAGATGATCGACATCGCCGATTTCGCCGTCGGCCAGAGCCGCATGCTCTACGGCTACACCATGCACTCCGAACGCCCCGGCCACCGCATGTACGAGCAGTACCACCCGCTCGGCCTGGTCGGCATCATCAGCGCGTTCAATTTCCCGGTCGCGGTGTGGGCCTGGAACGCCTTCCTGGCGGCCATCTGCGGCGATGTGTGCATCTGGAAGCCGTCCAACAAGACCCCGTTGACCGCGATCGCGACGATGCGCATCTGCAACGAGGCGCTCAGGGACGGCGGCTTCCCCGACATCTTCTTCCTGATCAACGACGCCGGCACCGCACTGTCCGAGCGCCTGGTCGACGACCGGCGCGTGCCGCTGATCAGCTTCACCGGCTCGACCCGGGTCGGCCGCGTGGTCGGCGAAAAGGTCGCGCGCCGGCTCGGCCGCAGCCTGCTCGAGCTCGGCGGCAACAACGCCATCATGCTGGACGAAAGCGCAGACCTGAAACTGGCGGTGCCGGGGATTGTCTTTGGCGCGGTCGGCACCGCCGGCCAACGCTGCACCACCACGCGCCGGCTGATCGTGCACGAATCGATCTACGACAACGTGCTGGCCACGCTGGTCAAGGCGTTCAAGCAGGTCGAAGGCAAGATCGGCGACCCCACCGACCCGGCCAACCTGATGGGCCCACTCAACAGCCGCGGCGCGGTCGAGGAATTCCTCGCCTCCATCGCGAAGGCCCAGGCCGCCGGCGGCAAGCTGGAGACCGGCGGCACCGCGATCGATCGCCCCGGCAACTTCGTCCTGCCGGCGATCGTCAGCGGCCTGAAGAATAGCGACGAGGTCGTGCAGCACGAGACCTTCGCGCCGATCCTCTACGTCATGAAGTACTCGACGCTGGATGAGGCCATCGAGATGCAGAACGGCGTGCCGCAGGGCCTGTCGTCGTCGATCTTCACCCAGAACCTCAAGGCCGCCGAGCGTTTCCTGTCGGCCGCGGGTTCGGACTGCGGCATTGCCAACGTCAATATCGGCACCTCCGGCGCGGAGATCGGCGGCGCCTTCGGCGGCGAGAAGGACACCGGCGGCGGCCGCGAGTCCGGCTCGGATGCATGGAAGGTGTACATGCGCCGGCAGACCAACACGATCAACTACTCCGATTCGCTGCCGCTGGCCCAGGGAATCAAGTTCGACCTGTAGCCGCCCGACTCCTGAACCACCCCGCCGGCGCGGCACATCATCGATGCAGTTTCGAGGATGCGGCGCCCGCAGCGGTAGACCTAAGCTCGCAAGCCTGCCCTTCTGAGGGCAGGCTTTCCCATGGCTACAAGGAATACCGCATGTCTTCGCAACGCAGAACCCAGCCCCTGGCCATCGTCAGCCTGGTCTCCGGCATCTTCGGTTGCCTGATCCTGCCAATTCTCGGTTCGGTCGTGGCGATCGTGACCGGCCACCTCGCCCGGGCGCGGATCGCCCGTGACGGCAGCGATGGCAGCGGGCTGGCAGTCGCCGGCCTTTCGCTCGGCTGGTTGAGCCTGGCCTTCTGGCTGTTGTCGGCGCTGCTGCTGGTGGGATTCGGCGTGGACACGGCCTCGCTGTACCCCTCGATCAGCCGCTGAGCGGCCTGGCATCGGCACGCAGCGCGGGCACGCGCCCGCACTACGTGCCATCCACACGACGATCAAGGATAATCTTCGGACAGCGCTGCCATGCAGCGGCCCCATCCGCCCCGGAGACTCCATGAGCACTGTCCGCCAGACCAGTACGTTGGCCATCGTCAGCCTGGTCGCCGGCATCCTCGGGTGGTTCATCGTGCCGGTGATCGGCAGCCTCACCGCAATCATCACCGGGCACATGGCGCGCGGCGAAATCCGCCGCCAACCCGAGCGCTTCGAAGGCGACGGCCTGGCGATCGCCGGGTTGGTGCTGGGCTGGGTCAATGTCGCCTTGTGGATCCTCGCCGCCCTCGCCTTCCTGCTGTTCTTCGGGGGCCTGGCGTGGTTGGGCCTGGCCCACGGCTAAGCCATGGACCTGTCTTCCCGGGAGCGCTTCAGCAACCGCGTCGCGGACTACGTCCGCTACCGCCCGGGCTATCCGCCGCAACTGCTCGACTGGGTCCATGGCCACCTCGGTGTTCGCACCGATGCCCGCGTGGCCGATATCGGCGCCGGTACCGGTATTTCCTCGCGGCTGTTCCTGCAGGCCGGCCATCCGGTGATCGCGGTCGAACCGAATGCGGCCATGCGCAGCGCTGCCGAGCAATGGCTTGGCGGTGAAGCCGGCTTCAGCACTGTGGATGGCAGCGCCGAAGCCACCGGCCTGGCCGATGCCAGCGTCGAGCTGGTGAGCGCGGCGCAGGCGTTCCATTGGTTCGATACCCGCGCGGTACGCGCCGAATGGGCGCGCATCCTGCGCCCGGGCGGGCTGGCGCTGGTGTTCTGGAACTCGCGACTGCTTGAGGCCACGCCGTTCCTGGCCGGCTACGAGGCTCTGTTGCTGGAGTACGGCACCGACTACAGCGCCGTGGCCGAGCGCTACCAGGACGATGCCACCATGCGCGCCTGGTTCGGCGCCGGCTTCGTCGATGCCGCGCAGTTTCCCAATGTCCAGCGCATGGACTTCAACGCCCTGCGCGGTCGCCTGCTGTCCTCGTCCTATGCGCCGGCCGCCGGCCATCCGCGCCACGCGCCGATGCTCGCCGCGCTACGCGAACTGTTCGATCGCGAGGCCGTGGATGGCCATGTCGAATTCGCCTACCAGACCCGCGCCTTTGCCGGCCGCTTGAACTGAATGTATTCCTTCGCCCGCCCTTTCCTGTTCGCCCTTGATGCCGAACGCGCCCATGGCCTGGGCTTGCGCGCCATCGAGACCGCCTTCCGCAGCGGCACCGTGCACCTGCTGGCAAAGCCGCCAACGCCACTACCCACGCCCGCCTTCGGCCTGCAGTTTCCCAATCCGGTCGGCCTGGCCGCCGGCCTGGACAAGAACGGCGAGCACATCGAAGCGCTGATGGCGCTCGGCTTCGGCTTCGTCGAAGTGGGGACCGTGACCCCGCGCCCGCAGGTCGGCAATCCGCGCCCGCGGCTGTTTCGGCTGCCGGCGCACCAGGCGATCATCAACCGCATGGGCTTCAACAATCTCGGCGTCGATGCCCTGGTGCGCAACGTCGAACGCGCACGCCGGCGCCAGGGCTTGCTCGGCATCAACATCGGCAAGAACAAGGACACCCCGAACGAGGCTGCCGGCGAGGACTACCGCTATTGCCTGGAACGGGTGTATCCGCTGGCCGACTACATCACCGTCAACATTTCCTCGCCCAATACCGCCGGCCTGCGCGAGCTGCAGGAAGAGCAGGCGCTGCGGCAGCTGGTTGGCGAGCTGCGCGAAGCCCAGGAGCGTCTGGCGGCGCAGCATGGCAAGCGCGTACCGATGCTGGTGAAAGTGGCACCGGACCTGAGCGACCGCGATATCGAGGCGGCAGCGCGCGTGCTCTCCGATCTGTCGGTGGACGGGGTCATCGCCACCAACACCACGATCGACCGTCCGCTGGTCCAGCACGACCGCCTCGCCAGCGAAGCCGGCGGCCTGTCCGGCGCGCCGCTGCTCGGCCAATCGACCTTGGTGCTGCGGCGGATGCGCTCGCGCCTGCCCGAGTCGATCCCGCTGATCGGCGTGGGCGGCATTACCCGCGGTGCCGATGCGGTGGCCAAGATGGCCGCCGGCGCCACCCTGGTGCAGCTCTACAGTGGTTTGGTGTTCCAGGGCCCGGCGCTGATTGGCGAGTGCGTCGAAGCCATCCGTCGCCGCCGCGAAGCGCCCAGCCGCGGCGCGGTCTCGGCGCTATGAACCCTGCCCCATGACGACGGCCTGGACCCTGCGCGAAAACGCGCCGCTACGCGCATTCAACACGTTCCATGTCGAAGCCAACGCGCCCTGGCTGCTGGCGTTGGACGACGCCGCGGCGCTGCCGCAAGCGCTCGCCCTGCCGGCCATCGCCGCTCAGCCGCTGCTGGTGCTGGGCAGCGGCAGCAATGTGCTATTGGCGGGCGATCCGGAAGGCTGCGTGTTGGTGTTCGGCAATCGCGGCATCGACATCCTCGAACACCACGCCGACCATGCCCTGGTCCGCGCCGGCGCCGGCACGCCCTGGCATGGCCTGGTGATGTGGTCGTTGGAACAGGGCCTGTCGGGCCTGGAAAACCTCGCCCTGATCCCCGGCACCGTCGGTGCGGCGCCGATCCAGAACATCGGCGCCTATGGCACCCAGGTCGGCGAGTTCATCCATCTGGTCGAGGCCTGGGACCGGGAGAGCAACACCCTGGTGCGGCTGACCCCGACGCAATGCGCGTTCGGCTACCGCGACAGCGTGTTCAAGCGCGAACCCGGGCGCTGGCTGATCGTGGCGGTGGAGTTCCGCCTGCCGCTGTTGCACGAGCTGCGGCTGGACTACGCCGGCATCCGCGAGGAACTCGATGCCATGGGCGTAGCCAACCCGGAAGCGCGCGACGTCGCCCAGGCGGTCATCGCGATTCGCCGGCGCAAACTGCCCGACCCCGACGTGCTCGGCAACGCCGGCAGCTTCTTCAAGAACCCGCAACTGCCGCAGGAACAGATCGATACGCTGCGTCACCAATGGCCGGCGCTGCCGGTGTTCCCCGGCGAGCGCGAAGGCCTGGCCAAGGTCTCGGCGGCGTGGCTGATCGAACAATGCGGCTGGAAGGGCGCGCGCGAAGGCGACGCCGGGGTGTCGCCACACCATGCACTGGTCCTGGTGAACCATGGCAACGCCAGCGGCGCCGAGCTGCTGGCACTGGCGCGGCGCATTGCCGATTCAGTGCGCGAACACTTCGCGGTGGTGATCGAACCGGAGCCGCTGCTGATCGGCGCGCAGTGGTGAACCCAGGGACGACGAACACGCCGCTGCGCGCGGCCGGCCTGATGCTGGTCAGCACCTTCTGCTTCGGCATGATGGCCATTGCCATTCGCTACGGATCGGCCAGCGTGCCGACCAGCCAGATCGCCTTCTTCCGCAACTTCTTCGGCCTCCTGGCGCTGGTGCCGTTCCTGCTGGCACGCGGCGGCACGCTGCCACGCACGTCCCACGTTCGCCTGTACCTGGTGCGCACGGTCATCGGCCTGGCCTCGATGCTGTGCGGCTTCTGGGCGATCGGCCACCTGCCGTTGGCGCAGGCCATCTCCCTGTCCTACTCCACGCCCTTGTTCGTCACCATGCTGGCGGTGCTGTGGCTGGGCGAGAAAGTCCGCCTGCGACGCTGGTTGGCGGTCGCCGCCGGCTTTCTCGGCGTCCTGCTGATCCTGCGCCCCGGCTCGGCCAACTTCAGCCCCGGCCTGCTGGTGGCCTTGGCCGCGGCAATGATCAGCGCAGTGGTCGCGATCCAGATCAAGCAACTCTCGCGCACCGATCCGCCGGACACCGTGGTGTTCTACACGTATGTCTTCTGGGTGCCGATGTCGCTGCTCACCGCGCTGCCGCAATGGACCTGGCCGCAGGGCAGTGTCTGGATCTGGCTGGTGCTCACCGGCATCTTCGGCACCGGCGGCCAATTGTTCTGGACCCGCGCGCTGAAACTGGGCGAAGTCTCCGCGCTGCAGCCGATCAGCTTCATGCAGTTGCCGCTGCTGGCCGCCCTCGGCAGCTGGCTGTTCGGCGAATCGCTGGACCGCTACACCGTGGCCGGTGCCGGCATCATCATTGCCGCCAACATCTATATCGCCCATCGCGAAGCCGTGCTGGCCCGCCGCGCCGCCACCCACGCTCCGGTGGAAGGCGCCAAACCGGGCGAGTGATCGGCCGCGGCGCTAAGCTGCGCGCATGGATAACCCGATCCCGACCAAGACCATCGGCCTGATCGGCGGCATGAGCTGGGTCTCCACCCTGCCCTACTACCGCCACATCAACGAGACCATCCAGCGCACTTGCGGCGGCCTGCACTCGGCGCGGCTGCTGCTCTACAGCGTGGATTTCCACGACCTGGAAGTACTGCAACGCGCCGGTGACTGGGACCGCGCTGGCCAGCACCTGGCCAGCGCCGCCAAAGCACTCCATGCCGGCGGCGCGGATTTCCTGGTGCTGTGCTCAAACACCATGCATTGCGTGGCCGCAGCCGTCGAAGCGGCAACGCCGTTGCCCTTGCTGCACATCGCCGACGCCACCGCCGATGGCCTGGCGGCCGCGGGTCTGCGCAGGGTCGGCTTGCTCGGCACGCGCTTCACCATGGAGCAGCCGTTCTATCGCGAACGCCTGGCAGAACGCGGCTTCGAGGTGATCGTGCCGGCGGCCGACGATCGCGCGCTCGTGCACCAGGTGATCTACGCCGAACTCTGCCAGGGCCTGCTGCGCGACGAGTCGCGCCAGGCCTTCCGCGACGTGATGGCCCGGCTGGTGGCGGCCGGCGCCGAAGGCATCATCCTCGGCTGCACCGAGATCGGCCTGCTGGTGGACGCCAGCGATGCGCCGGTGCCACTGTTCGACACCGGCACGTTGCATGCCGAAGCGGCGGCGTTGCAGAGCCTGGGCTAGGCGCCCGACCCTGCGCCGCCGGGCAAGGTCTTCGCTGGCCGCCGCCAACGCGGCCGGCGGCGGCCGCGGAACAACACCAGGTAAAGCCCCATCACCCAGGCCAGCGCCGCACACCAGCCGGCAAGGATGTCGGAGGGGTAATGCACGCCGAGGTAGACGCGCGACAGCCCGACCAACGCCACGAAGGCGCCGGCGGCGATCGTCACCGGCCAGCGCCAGCGGGTCTGCCAGGCCAGCGCCACCAGCACCGCGGCCAGCGTCATCGAGCCCATGGCGTGGCCGCTGGGGAAACTGAAAGTGCTCTCCGGCGCGATCGACTCCCACAAGCTGGGCCGCTGCCGCTGGAAGAAGTGCTTGGCGCCGATATTGAGCAACGCCGAACCGACAAAGGCGAGGAACGCAAAGCTGGCCTCGCGCCAGCGACGCAACGCCAACAGCAGCAGCACGATCAGCGTGTCGGCCGGGATCAGGCCCCATTGGTAGCCGAGCTTGGAGATCAGGACGAAGAAGCCGTCCCACCCAGACGAGGCCCAGCCACGCAGGTGCCACAACAGGGGATCGTCGAAGAAGAAATCCTCCAGTTCGTGGACTTCCTCGGCCAGGTTGGCGAACACCCCCAGCGGCACCAGCACCCCGCCGAACAGCAGCACGATCCGCCAGGCATTACGGCCCAGCCAGTGGCGCAGGCCGGCCGGGCTCTCAGCCGGCGCTTCGCGCATAGTGGTTGTCGACGTATTCGTCGATCAGGGCAACGAATTCCTGGGCGATGTTCTCGCCGCGCAGCGTCACCGTCTTCTCGCCATCGACGAACACCGGCGCGGCCGGCGCCTCGCCGGTACCGGGCAGCGAAATGCCGATGTTGGCGTGGCGCGATTCGCCCGGGCCGTTGACCACGCAGCCCATCACCGCCAGGGTCATGCTCTCGGCGCCTGGATGGCTCACCTTCCACTCCGGCATCCTGGCGCGCACGTGGTTCTGCACCACCTTGGCCAATTCCTGGAAGAACTCGGACGTAGTGCGGCCACAGCCCGGGCAGGCCGTGACCAGCGGCGTGAACGCGCGCTGGCCGGTGGTCTGCAGCAGCTCCTGGGCGACGATCACCTCGGCGGTGCGCGATTGCCCCGGCTCAGGCGTGAGCGAAATGCGGATGGTGTCGCCGATGCCTTCCTGAAGCAGCACGCCGAGCGCCGCCGAAGAAGCGACGATGCCCTTGCTGCCGATGCCGGCCTCGGTCAGGCCCAGGTGCAGGGCGAAATCACAGCGCGCCGACAAGTCGCGATACACCGCGATCAACTCCTGCACCCCGGAGACCTTGGCCGAGAGCACGATACGATCGCGCCCCAGGCCCAGTTCCACCGCGCGCTCGGCCGAATCCACCGCCGAACGGATGAGCGCCTCGCGCAGCACGCGGCCGGCATCCCACGGCTGCTCGCGGCGCGAGTTCTCGTCCATCAACTGCGCCGCCAGGCCCTGGTCCAGCGAGCCCCAATTGGCGCCGATGCGCACCGGCTTGCCGTAGCGGATGGCGAACTCGATCAACTGCGCGAACTGCAGGTCCTTCTTCTTGCCGAAGCCGACATTGCCCGGATTGATGCGGTACTTGGCCAGCGCCTCGGCGCACGCCGGCTCAGCGGCGAGCAGCTGGTGGCCGTTGTAATGGAAATCACCGATCAGCGGCACCTCGATGCCCATCATCGCCAGCTTATCGACGATGCGCGGAATGGCCGCGGCCGACTCCGGGTTATTGACCGTCAACCGCACCATTTCCGAACCCGCGCGCCACAACTCCGCCACCTGCTTGACGCTGGCGGCGACATCGGCGGTATCGGTATTGGTCATCGACTGCACCACCACCGGCTTGCCGCCGCCGACCACGACGTTGCCGATCTGCACCGGCTGGGTCAGGCGGCGAGGCCAGGCGCCGGAATCGGCGGGCGGAGTAGGCTTGGTCACGGCGTCATGCATGCCGCCATTTTAAGGCACCCGCACCCCAATCCGCCCTACCCTCATATAACCACCCACCACCGCCTCGTCTCCGGAGAGAAAGCCCCCCTTCTGTTAAGGGGGCGCGGCGACAGCCGCGGGGGATAGGCAGGCCAAGGAGCAGGGCCCCAAAGTTCGCAAAGCGAACTTAGGGAGGCGCAGTCCGCGTAGCGAACTGCGCCGCGACAGAAGGTCGCATGCGGCATTGCGCGCAAGCGCATAGCATTACCGCCGATGGACAACAGCAACAACGCCTCGTTCCTGCGCACCCTGTGCAGCCTGCGCTGGCTGGCCACCGCCGGCCAGGCGGCCACCATTGTCGTGGCCACCTGGGCCCTGGGCCTGGCCCTGCCGCAACCGCCGCTGTGGGCGGGGGTGGCGGCACTGGCCCTGTTCAACCTCTATGCGCAATGGCGGGTGGGGCGCGAGACCCCGATCGGCCCCGCCACCGCCTTCGTCCATGTGCTGGTGGACGTGGTCGTACTGACCTGGATGATCGGCTGGAGCGGCGGCCTGGCCAACCCGTTCGGCTCGCTATTCCTGGTCCTGATCGCCCTGGCCGCCTTTGCCCTGCCGCTGGCCTGGGGACTGGCGGTGGCGGCGGCCTGCGTGCTCGGCTACTTCCTCAGCGCCGCCTTTGGCCTGCCGCTGCCGCATGGCGTGTTCGACCCGCGCACCCTGCACCTGTGGGGCGTGGCGATGAACTTCGTTCTGTCCTCGATCGTCGTGCTGGTGTTCACCACGCGGCTGGCGCTGTCTTTGCGCCGGCGCGAACAGGAACTGTCGACCCTGCGCGAGCGCTTCGCCCGCAACGAAGGCATCGTCACCCTGGCCACGCACGCTGCCTCGGTTGCGCACGAACTCAACACCCCGCTTGCGACGATGACCTTGCTGGTGGACGACATCGCCGAGCAATCGACCCAGCCCGAGCTGCGCGAAGACCTCGACACCCTGCGCGAACTGCTGGTGTTGTGCCACGAACGCGTGCTGGCGCTGGCCGCACCGGCCGACCGCAGCAACGCCCAGGAAGCGATAACGGTGCAGGAAGTGCTGGCGCAATGGCGCCTGGTACGGCCCGACATCCAGTTGCAGCGCAACCTCGACGCGCCAATGCGGCTGCGCCTGGAGCCGGGCGTGGGCCACCTGCTGATGGTGCTGTTGAACAACGCCGCCGACGCCAGCGAACGCGCCGGCCGGCCGCGCGTAGACCTGGAACTGCGGGTCGCCCGCGGCCAGCTGCTGGGCGAGGTGCGCGACTACGGCGCAGGTTTTGACACCGCCAAGGCCACCCTGCCCGGTACCTTGTTCGACAGCGGCAAGCCGCATGGCATGGGCGTGGGCCTGGCCCTTTCGCATGCCACCGTCGAACGGCTGGCAGGCGAGATGTGGATGCAACCGGCCCAAGGCAGCGGCGCACGGGTGGGATTCCGCCTGCCGATGCCGGTGGCCGCCTCCACGGCCGAAGAATCCGCATGAACCTGGAACAGCCCCAAGGAGATCTCGATGGCATCGTCTTTGGCACCGACTCGGCAGCGCCCCACCACAATGACCATCGCGCGCCCGGGAGCCCGGCCGTGAACCCGCCGCTGGCACGGCGCGGGCTGCTGGTCGACGACGACGCCCTGTACCTGCGCACGTTGCAACGCAGCCTGGCGCGGCACGGCGTGGAAACCCTGACCGCCAGCGACGCGGCCACCGCACTCACGGTGGCGCGGCAGTCACTGCCCGACTTTGCCTTGATCGACCTGAAACTGGGCCACGACTCCGGCCTGACCCTGATCCAGCCGCTACGCGAAATCCGCGCGGACATGCGCATCCTGCTGGTCACCGGCTACGCCAGCATCGCCACGGCGGTGGAGGCGATCAAGTTGGGCGCGGACGACTACCTGCCCAAGCCGGCGAACATTCCGACCATCCTGCGCGCCTTGGGCGAAGAAGACGAGGAACTGGCGGACGAGGCCGATGGCGATGAAGCCGCACTCGAAATGATGACGCCGTTGAGCCGGTTGCAGTGGGAGCACATCCAGCAGGCTTTACATGAGACCGGTGGGAATATTTCCGCGGCGGCGCGATTGCTGGGGATGCATCGGCGGTCCTTGCAGCGGAAGTTGACCAAGCGGCCTAGTCCTGGGCGGTGAGGTTTGCGCCTAGGCGCTGATCGGTGGTCTGTGTTGGTCGCGCGGCGTTCGGGGGCTGACCCTTTCCGGGACACGCCGTGAATACGTCCATGTAGGCTAATCGGCGACATCCATGTCGCCGATTGTCCCGGCAAGGGTCAGCCCCCGAACGCCCGATAGATCAGCGCGGGTTGTGGGGAAGAGAAAAAGCACCCTCATCCGCCGCTGCCGCGGCACCTTCTCCCAGCGGGAGAAGGAAGGCAAGCATGTCGCACACTGCAATTGATCGCCGACAGCCTCTGCTGTCCTTCTCCCGTTGCGGGAGAAGGTGGCCCGGCAGGGCCGGATGAGGGCGCTTTTTCTCCCCCACAAGACCAAGCTAATGGGCGTCCGGGGGTAGCCCCCTTTCGGGACAATCGGCGACATGGATGTCGCCGATTAGCCTACATGGATGTATTCACGGCGTGTCCCGAAAGGGGGCTACCCCCGGGCGCCGCCGATAGAAACCGAGCAATCAGCTTCGGCTTCGGCTTCAGCTTCCGATCACCAAAACACCCCATACAACACCGCCAAGATCGCAATCACGATCACAGCGCCAATGTTGAAAGAAGCCGGCGTAGCAAAGCGCACATCATCGGTACGGATCAAATCGCGCGCCGGATGCGCCGGCGTCAACAACGACACCACCACCGCCGCCACCAACGCCGCCAGGAACACGATCCCCACGCGGTCCATGAACGGCAGCGACGGCCAGCCGAGCTTCAATGCGAACGAAAGGATCACCGAGCCGATCGCCGCGGTCAGCGCGCCGGCTTCGTTGGCGCGCTTCCAGAACAGGCCGAGCATGAAGATCACCACCACGCCCGGGGTAAAGAAACCGGTGAATTCCTGGATGAACTGGAAGCCCTGGTCGAAACTGCCCAGCAGCGGACGCGCGGTGAGGATGCCGATGATCACCGCCACCACTGCCACGATCCGGCCCACGCGCACCAGTTGCTTCTGCTCGGCCTGGGGACGGAACTTGGCGTAGAAATCGAGGGTGAAGATCGTCGCCACCGAATTGATCTTCGAGGCCAGCGAGGCCACGATCGCCGCCACCAGCGCGGCGAACACCAGGCCGAGGATGCCGGTCGGCAGCAGCTGCATCATCGTCGGGTAGGCCTGGTCGGGTTTGGCCAGGTCCGGCGCAAGCACCACTGCGGCGATGCCCGGCACCACGATCACCACCGGCATCAGCAGCTTGAGGAAGCCGGCGAATACCATGCCCTTCTGCGCTTCGCCGATGTTCTTGGCCGCCAGCGCGCGCTGGATGATGTACTGGTTGAAGCCCCAGTAGCTGATGTTCATGATCCACAGGCCGCCCAGCAACACGCTCAGGCCCGGCAGGTCCTTGTAGAACGGGTTGTCCTTGGACAGGATCATGTGGAAGTGCTCGGGATGCGCGTTCCACAGTTGCTTGAAGCCGGCCAGTACACCGGCGCCGTCGCCGATGCGCGACAGCGTCAGCCCTGCCACCAGCAGGCCGCCCAGCACCAGCAGCGTGACCTGCACGATGTCGGTGAGCGCTACGGCCTTGAGGCCGCCGTAAAGCTGGTACACCAGCGCGAATACGCCGATCAGCGATAGCGCCAGCATCTGGTCCATGCCGGTGACCTGGCTCACCGCGATCGAGCCGAGCCACAGGATCGAGGTCAGGTTGACGAACACGTACAGCAGCAGCCAGAACACCGCCATCAGCGTGCGAATCCACTTGCCGTAGCGCTCACCGACATCGTGCAGGTCACGCTGCTGGTGCTGGGCGGCCTGCTGGTGGCAGGGCTGACGCTGTCGCGCATCGGCGACGGCGCCGGTGTAC
>Ga0160435_1000152_pt1 | contig 38384 bp, 31 predicted proteins | sample HID1973K_E0MG_FD_108213 | JGI IMG/M metagenome (GOLD analysis project Ga0160435, IMG submission 108213) | Enriched mosquito-associated microbial communities from UW Madison campus, WI, USA - HID1973K_E0 MG | ecosystem: Host-associated > Arthropoda: Insects > Digestive system > Unclassified ...
CCGACCTCGCCGACGGCTACGGGGCGGAGCACACCGGCCGCGCCGACGAGCGCCAGTCCGCTCCGGAGCTGGCGGCCTGGACCATCGCGAGCGCCGCCGCCCTCGCCGTCCCCGGCGTGGCCTCGCTCGCGTGGTTCGAGGAGTGGGGCCCTCGCGGCATCCGCTCTCGCGCGGGAGACCGGATGCCGGTCGCCGACGCGATCGACGCGCTCACGGCGGCTGCCGGCGCCGAGCTCCTCTGGGGCGACAGTCCCGACGGCCTGGTGTGGGCGCTCGGGGCTCGTCGGGGGGCAGAGGCGCAGATCCTCGCCGCCAACCTCGACCGGGTGCCGCGCGCGATCGCCGTGACGGTCCCCGGCGGCGCACGCCGCCGCCTCGAGATCGCGCCCGGGCGCGTCGTCCGCGCGGCGGTGCGCAGTGCGGAACGGCCTCCCGCGTAAGGCACACTGATCGCATGCCCATCGTCGACAACGCCGTGTACGTCGAGGGTCGCCGGATCCGCAACCCGGAGAGCCTCGAGCAGACCTTCGAGCACATGCGCGACAACAAGGGCATGGCGTGGATCGGGCTCCTCCGCCCCACCGAGGAGGAGATCCACGAGGTCGCCGCCGAGTTCTCGCTCCACCCGCTCGCCGTCGAGGATGCGCTCTCCGGCCACCAGCGCGCGAAGCTCGAACGCTACGGCGACGTGCTGTTCGCGGTGCTGCGGCCCGCGCGCTACCTCGAGGAGACCGAGACCGTCGAGTTCGGCGAGCTCCACCTCTTCGTCGGTCCGGACTTCGTCGTCACGATCCGCCACGCCGAGGTCCCCGACCTCGCGCGCGTGCGCGCCCGCATGGAATCGCAGCCGGAGCTGCTGCGCTCGGGGCCCGAGGCGGTCATGTACGCCATCCTCGACGAGGTCGTCGACGAGTACCTGCCGGTGACCGAAGGGCTGCAGAACGACGTCGACGAGATCGAGGACGCGCTGTTCGACACCGGGTCGCCGCAGCTGTCCCGCCGCATCTACGACCTCTCGCGCGAGGTCATCCACTTCCAGCGGGCCGCCGATCCGCTCCGCGAGATGCTCGACGCGCTGCTGCGCGGCGGCGAGAAGTACGGCGTCGACATCGAGCTGCAGCGCTCGCTCCGCGACGTCCTCGACCACACCCTTCGCATCACCGACAAGCTGACGGCCCTCCGCTCCATCCTCGATAACGCGCTGACCCTGAACGCGACGCTCGTCACGCAGCGGCAGACCGACACCGCCCTCAGCCAGAACGAGCAGGTCAAGAAGATCTCGGGCTGGGCCGCGATCCTCTTCGGACCGACCCTCGTCGGCACCATCTACGGCATGAACTTCACCCACATGCCCGAACTCGACTGGACGTGGGGCTACCCGCTCGCGGTCCTCGCGATGGCGGCGACCTCCGTTGCGCTGTGGGCGGTGTTCAAGACCCGCAAGTGGCTCTAGCGGCTGCCGCCGCCCTCGCGCGCGGCGCGCCCGGGTGGTAGGGATGGCCCATGGAACAGCCTCCGCCGGGCGCTGCCGCCCCGCGCCCCGCCCTCGACGCCGAGCGGCGCGCCCTGTGGGCGTCAGTGTGGGGATCGCTCGTGATCGGTGTGGCCGCGCTCGCGCTCGGCATCCTCACGGGCACCCGCATCATCGTGTTCGACGGCGCCTTCCTCGGCATCGGCCTGCTGCTGTCGCTGGCCTCCGTGCGTGCCGCGGCGGCGGCCGGCGTCGGACCGAGCACGCGGTTCCCGTTCGGCCGTGATGCGATCACACCGTTCGTGGTCGTCATCCAGGGCCTCGCGATCGCCGGGACGCTCCTCTACGCGGCCGGGGATGCCGTCGTCCTCATCCTCGCGGGGGGCGCCCCCACGAGCCCCGGCGTCATCGCCGTCTACGGCGCAGCGACGGCCGCCGCGGGATTCGGGATCGCCGCGTGGCTCCCGCGTCGGGCGCCGGGATCCGACCTCGTCGCGGCGGAGGCGGCGCAGTGGCGGGCGGGCGCCGTCCTCAGCGCCGTCATGCTCGTCGGGGCCGGCGCCGCGGCGCTCCTCGTGCTGCTCGGGCTCGACGGCGTCGCGTACTTCGTCGACCCCGTCCTCGTCCTCGTCGCGTGCGGCGTGCTCGCGTTCATCCCCGTCCGCCTCATCGCCTCGGGCCTCCACGAGCTGCTCGAGGGCGCCCCGTCGCCGGAGCTGTCGCGGCGGATCGGCGACGCCGTCGAACGCGTCCGCGCGCGCTACGACCTGAGCGCCCCGCTCGTCAGACCCGGAAAAGTCGGCCGGAAGCTCTACGTCGAAGTGGACTTCACCGTCGACGGCACCGAGTGGAGCGTCGCCGCCGAGGACGAGGTGCGGCGCGCCATGGAGACGGAGCTGCGCGCCCTCGGCTACGACGTGTGGGCTTTCGTGTCGCTAACGGCCGACCCGAGCCTCTTCGACTGAGGGCCGGCCGCATCACCCGCGCCTACTTCATCGCCCAGAACACGGCGTCGATGTCGGCCATCTCCATCTCGGCGGTGGCTTCGATGAGCGCGCGCAGCTCGGCATCCGTCCCCGGCGAGAACTCCTCGGGCCGCTCCGGGGCGATCTCCGACGGGAAACCGGCCGGTGCCTGCTGCGAGGCGTCCAGCTCGGTGCCGTCGCCCGACGGCGACATGCCCTGGAAGATGCGACCGGCCTCGGACTGGTTGCCGAGGTCGAAGGTGTACTGCACGCTCTGCAGGCCGCGATCGACGAGCTCCCTCACCTCGGGGAACTGCTCGGCGTTCGTCTTCGGGATCGGCAGCGCCGTCCGCCAGTTCACGCCGAGCGTCTCCGCCCGACGCGCGGTACCCGTCCGAGCTCGCCGGGGAAAGGGCGCGGCCCCGGCCGCGGACGGGCTGGCGATGCCGGGGCTAGGCGTCGACGTCGGCCTCGGGCTGTCCCGGGCCCGGGCCGGGGCGTGCGATCGCATCGTCGGCGATGTCGATGCGGGTCGTGCCGTCATGCTCCGAGACCAGGTAGTGGGACTCCGCGACGGGTGCGCCGCGATCCTCCGGATCGGTCACGGCATCCGTCGGGTCTGCGTCGGCGCGGGGGTCGGTCATGAGCGCTGCTCCTGTCGGTGGGGGTGGCGGCGCGGAGCGCCCGCGCCGTGCTCGGCCAGCAGGGCCAGCCGGCGGAGGGTCTCGCGGTTGCGGAGGAAGAGCACCGGCTCGATGAGGTCTCGGATCCACGCCGCGGGTCCCGACACCGGGGTCTCGCGGATCGTGACCGTCGAGCCGGCACCGCGCGGTTCCACAGTCAGCTCCACCCGCGCCGCGCCCATGGGCCAGCCGCGGGCGGTGAGGACGAGACGGCGGTCGGGGGCGAACTCCTCGGACGACGTGGTGTCGTCGACGAGCAGCGGCCACGCGCCGAACGAGTGGCGCAGCCGTGAGCCGGGCTGCGGCCAGGCCTCGGCGACGTCGCGCATGCGCGCGGCGCCGACCACCCAGCCCGGGTACAGCCAGCCGTCGGCGAGGACGTCGAACACCGCCGAGGGCGGGCACCGCAGGTGTCGCACATTCCGGGACATCGCCGCTCCTTCCGTCGATGCCGAGAGCGTAGGCGTGCGCCGCCCGCGCGGCCGAAGGGATTGTCGCGCACGCGCGGATGCCGTATGGTCGCCCGCTCGGCCGGTGTCGCCCGCTCGGCCGGTGTCGCCCGCTCGGCCGGTGCATAACTCCGGAAATCCGGTCGACGCCGCCGCCGCGCCCCGCGTGTTTCCGCGGGCCGCCGCCCGCCCAGGCCCCGGATTGCAGGAGTTATGCAGGCGCCGACGCCGACCCGGGCCCCACCCGGCCCGGCGAGCGCAGCCGGGCGCCGGCTCAGTCGCGGTGCCAGATGTCGCCGAGGGTCGAGGATCGCGGGATGATCCGGGGTTCGAGGGTGACGGTGCGCGGCGCGCTGTCGGGCTTCTCGATCTGCTCCAGGAGGAGGTCGGCGGCGGTGCTTCCCATCTCCTCGCCCGGCTGGGCGACGGTCGAGATGGGGATCGCGCTCTCGGACGCGAAGTGGTTGTCGTCGTAGCCGGTCACGGCGACGTCGCCGGGTACGGCGAAGCCGGGGGTCTCGTTGAGGATCTGCACGAGCCCGATGGCGAGCAGGTCGGATGCCGCGACGATGCCGTCGTAGACCCCGGGCCCGGCGGCGATGATCCGCTTGGCGACCTCGCGGCCGTGGCGGATGTTGAGTCCGCGCGTCTCGTCGAGGGCGAGGGTGGCACCGGGCTGGGCGGCGACCGCCTCCTGCGCGCCCTCCCACCGACCGGCGACGGCCGAGAGGAACAGCGGCCCGCCGACGAAGAGCAGCCGGCGCCGGCCGAGGCTGAGGAGGTGGGATGCCGCGAGCGCGCCGCCGTGTCGCTCGTCGACGGTGACTCCCGAGTACGCGAGAGAGGGGGAGGCGTAGTTGACGAGGACTGTCGGCGTCGAGCGGGTGGGCAGGACCGCGGATTTGGCGAGCGCGGTGTCGAGCGGCGCGATGATGATGCCGGCGACCCGGGACCGGTCGAGCAGTTCGAGGTTGTGGATCTCGCGGCTCGGCTCGATATCGGTGTTGACGATCAGGACGTCCATGCCGCGGCGGCGCATGACGCGCTCGACGCCGCGCGCGATGTCGACGAAGAAGGAGTTGCCGAGGTCGGCGAGGACGAGTCCCACCGAGGTGCTGCTGCCCACGGCGAGCGAGCGGGCGGCGTCGTTGCGGACGAAGCCGAGCTCGGCGATCGAGGCCAGGACGCGCCGACGCGTCGCCTCGCGCACCTTGTCGGGATTGTTGAGGGTGTTCGAGACGGTCCCGATCGCCACGCCCGCGTGGGCGGCGACGTCGGCCATGCTCGGCTGCGGTCGCGCGAGGGGGTTCGTCTCCATCGCCATGCGCGCCTCCGGGATCCGCCGTGGTGGCCGTCGTCGGCCCTCTCCCAGCCTAGTGCACCAAGCCGCCACCCGATTGTGAAGCGTTTCATTTTCGTTATCGAGATGAGTTGACAGTCCGCGCCTGGTCTGACATCTTGCTTGTGAAGCGCTTCAATTGAGGCGTCGCATTCAAGGAGGAATTGTGACCACAGCCATGCGGCGCCACGCGCGCCTGCTCTCCACCGCCGCGCTGCTGGGCGCCGGCGCGCTCGCCTTCACCGCCTGCGCCGGGGGAGCCACCAACGCTCCGACCTCGGGCGGCGGCGACGGGGAGTTCACCTACCTCGGCCAGACCGAGAACACCACCATCATCGCCACGCTCGAGACCCTCGCCTCGGACCAGTGCGCGGATGCCGCCGAGGCCGCGCCCCTGAAGGCCGACGACATCGCGGGCACGCAGTGGGACCAGCAGCTCCAGCTGCTGGCAAGCCAGAACGGCCTGTCCGACATGCAGATGGCCGCCGGCACCCCGTCGCTCATGCAGCAGTTCATCGACGCGGGACAGGTGCTGAACCTGTCCGAGACGCTCGACGAGCTGGGCGTGGCCGACCAGGTGCTCCCCGCCGCGGACTCGACGATCAAGGCGCTCTACGGCGACGGCGACCTGTACGCGCTCCCGACCGAGTTCAACATCGAGGGCTTCTGGTACAACAAGCAGCTGCTCGCCGACAACGGCATCGAGGTGCCGACGACGTGGGACGCGCTGGTCGACTCCGCCGCGACGCTCCAGGGCGCCGGCGTCCAGCCGTTCGCCGCCGCCGGCAAGGACGGCTGGCCGGTCACCCGACTCGTCGGCGACTACATCTTCCGCGATCTCGGGCCCGACGCCCTGCAGAAGGTCGCCGACGGCGAGGCGAAGCTCACCGATCCCGCGTACGTCGCGGCAGCGGATGCCGTCTCCGAGCTCGGCAAGGCCGGCTACTTCGGCGACGCCGTCGGCTCGGTCGACTACAACGCCGCGATGAACCTGTTCCTCACCGGAAAGGCCGCCTACTTCTACATGGGCAGCTGGGCGCTGGCGAACTTCAACGACGAGGCGCAGAACCAGATCGGCGTCGACAACGTCGGCTTCGCCCCGTTCCCGGCGGTCGAGGGCGGCGCGGGCAGCATCGACCAGATCCCCGCCAACGTCGGCATCCCGGTGATGTTCTCCGCCCAGGGCGCGGACGACGACACGAAGGCGTGGGTGAAGTGCATCGTCGAGAACTACGGCGACACCGTGCTCGCCGACTCCGGCGTCGTCTCGGGCTTCGCGCTCGACGAGACGCCGACCGGGCTCTCCGCTCCCACGCAGGTCGTCCAGGACACGATCCAGAACGCGCCGTCGAGCGTCCTCTGGTTCGAGGCGAAGTTCACGTCGAAGGGCACCAGCATCAGCCAGACCAACGGCGGCGCCCTCGCCAACGGGTCGCTGAGCGGCGCCGACTTCATGAAGCTCGTGCAGGCCGCCAACGACGAAGGCTGACCCGGCGGCGTCGGGGCGGGCGGGAGCCGCTCGCCCCGACGCCCCGTCCCCACCCAGGAGTACCCCTCATGCACAAAGTCCTCGGCGACAAGCGCGCCATCCTGGTCCTGCTCGGACCGGCGCTGCTCGTCTACACGCTGGTCATGCTCGTCCCGATCATCTGGTCGCTCTTCTACACGGTCCAGGACGGCAACCCGATCACCGGGTTCACGTTCGCGGGCTTCGACAACTTCGCGAAGTTCTTCCAGGACCCTGCCGCGTGGGATGCCGTGCTGTTCACGCTGCGCTACGCGCTGGTGCTGACGGTCCTGCAGGTCGGGGTCGGGTACCTGCTCTCGCTCATGTACGTCTTCTGGCTGCGGCGGGGATCGGGGCTCATCCGCACGATCGTCTTCTTCCCGGTGGTCCTCCCGACCGTCGCCGTCGCCCTCCTCTTCCAGCGGCTCTTCGAGGCCGCGCCGACGACGGGGCCGGTGAACACCCTCATCCAGTTCCTCGGCGGCGGCAATGTCGACTGGTTCGGCACGCCGATGGCATCCTTCTGGATCATCATCCTGATGGACCTCTGGCGCTCGATGGGGTTCTACGCCGTGCTCCTGTACGCCGGACTCGTCGACATCCCCGATGAGCTCATCGAGTCGGCGCGCATCGACGGGGCCTCGGGCTGGAAGCTCATTCGCACGATCGTGCTCCCGCTCTCGCTGCCGGTCCTGCTGTCGTCGCTGATCTTCAGCATCAACGGCACGCTGAAGGTCTTCGACACGATCGTCGCCCTCACCAACGGCGGCCCGGGCAACGCCAGCACGCCGCTGACGCTCTACATGTTCCGGACGTCCTTCGCCTACGGCGACTACGGCTACGGCAGCACCATCGCGCTCATGCTGACGATCCTCTGCCTCCTGTTCACCGTGTTCATCTTCCGCTCCACGCGCAACGACCTGACGAAGGGCTGACCATGAGCGCCACCACCGCCATCGTCACCGGGACGACGCCCCCGCGGCGTCAGACGCCCGTCCGACGCCGCACGACGCGAGACTTCTTCGCGCGCCTTCCGATGCGCGCGATCATCGCCGTCCTCCTGATCGTCGAGATCTACCCGATGGTCTGGATGTTCTTCGGGTCGTTCAAGACCCAGAGCGAGTTCCTCAACGAGCCGTTCTGGTCGCTGCCGCAGTCCTGGGGGCTCGAGAACTACGTCGAGGTCTTCACGACGGGGGAGTTCGGAAAGTACATCGTCAACTCGGTCATCGTCGTCTTCCCCTCGCTCGCGATCATCCTGCTGCTCGGGGTCGCCGCCGGCTTCACCCTCGAGGTGATGGTCTGGAAGGGGCGCGGTCCCGTCCTCCTCCTCTTCCTCGCCGCGATCATGGTGCCGACGCAGATGATCCTGCTCCCGCTGTTCACCATCTACTTCCAGCTCCACCTCACCGGAACGCTCTGGCCGCTCGTCCTCACCTACGTCGCCACCGGGCTTCCGCTGACCGTCTTCATGATGGCGACCTTCTTCCGCGCGGTGCCGCGCGAGGTCTTCGAGGCGGCGACCATCGACGGCGCGAACGTGTTCGGCCTCTTCTGGCGCATCGGACTGCCGCTCGTGCGCAACGCGCTCTTCACGGTCGGACTGGTGCAGTTCTTCTTCCTCTGGAACGACCTCCTCATCGCGTTGACGTTCACCAACAGCAGCGACCTGCGCACCATCCAGGTGGGTCTCCTGAACTTCACGGGCGAATACGGCGCGGTCCAATACGGGCCGACGTTCGCCGCCATCGCCGTGAACGTCTTCGGGACGCTGCTCATCTACCTGTTCCTCAACCAGCAGGTCATGAAGGGCCTCACGGCCGGATCGGTCAAGGGCTGAACGATGACGATCACCGAACTCTGGCTCGAGAACCGCCGCGGCGGCCTCACCCTCGGCATCGGGGAGTCCGCGCCGCGCGTGTCCTTCATCGCCGACGCCGCGGGACCCTTCACGCTGCGATTCGCCCACGACGACGGGCGTGTCGAGTCCGCCGAGGTGGCGGGGACGCAGCTCCTCGCGTGGCCGTTCGCCCCGCTCGCCCCCCGCTCCGGCGGCATCCTGAGCGCGAGCGGCGCAGGAGGCGCGGACGATGTGGCGGTCCGCGTCGAGACGGGTCTCGGCGACGACTGGACGGTCGACTTCGTCTCGCCCTCCACCGCCGCCCCCCGCGATGCCCCGCGGCCCGCCTACCTGCTGCGGGCACGGTTCGACCGTTCGACGCTGCCCAGCGACATCCGGCGCGCGCGGCTGTACGCGACGGCGCACGGCGTCTACGAGCTCGAACTGAACGGCGCCCGGGTCGGCGACGACGTCCTCGCGCCCGGGTGGACCAGCTACCGTCACCGCCTGCGCTCGCAGACGCACGACCTCACCGATCTGCTCGCCGACGGTGAGAACGTCCTCGGCGCGTGGCTCGCGGACGGCTGGTACCGCGGACACATCGGGTTCGACGGCGGCGTCTGGGACGCCTACGGCACCGACGTCGCGCTCCTCGCGCAGCTCGAGGTCACCACGGGCGACGGGCGCCACCACCTCGTGCCCCTCGAATGGACGTGGGCGCCGTCGCCGATCACCGCGGTCGGGCTCTACGAGGGCGAGACGTTCGATGCGCGCCGCCACGTCGCGGGATGGTCCGCTCCGGGCGGGGAAGAGACGACGGATGCCGCGGGCTGGCGGCCCGTCGAGGTGCTCGGGCGGGCGTCGTTCTCCGCGCGGATCGAGGCGCCGACGGCTCTCCCCGTGCAGCAGACCGAGACGCTCGCGCCGGTGTCGGTCGAGCGCCGGCCCGACGGGCGCATCCGGCTGGACTTCGGGCAGAACATCTCCGGTGTCCTCCGCATCCGGTTGCGTGCCGACGCGGGGCACCGGGTGCGGCTCCATCACGCCGAGGTGCTCGAGGACGACAGGCTCGGCATCCGTCCGCTCCGGGCCGCCGTGTCGATCGACGAGTACGTCGCCGCCGGGACCGGGGCGACCGAGACGTACTCGCCCCGCTTCACGATCCACGGCTTCCAATACGCGGAGCTCGAGAACTGGCCGGGAGAGCTCGCCGACGGCGACGTCGAGGCCGTCGTCATCCACACCGGCATGCGACGCACGGCGTGGTTCTCGTCGTCGCATCCGGGGCTCGATCAGCTGCACTCGAACGTCGTCTGGAGCATGCGCGACAACTTCGTCGACCTGCCCACCGACTGCCCGCAGCGCGATGAGCGCGTCGGGTGGACGGGCGACATCCAGGTGTTCGCGCCGACCGCCGTGCGCCTCTTCGCATCGCACGGCACACTCACCGGCTGGCTGCGCGACGTCGCCGTCGAGCAGGCCGAGCAGGGGCACGTCCCGAACTTCGTCCCCTGGGTGGAGTGCGGTTTCCCGAACTTCCCGACCGCGGCCTGGGGGGATGCCGCGGTGATCGTGCCGTGGGAGATGTACCTCAGCGACGGAGACCCCCGGATCCTCGCCGACCAGTACGACAGCATGCGCGCGTGGGTCGACCTCGTCGACCGCCTGGCGGGCGGCACGGGGCTCTGGGGCACCGGCTTCCAGCTGGGGGACTGGCTCGACCCGACCGCGCCGCCGGACGACCCGGGCAAGTCCCACACCGACAGGTACCTCGTCGCGAGCGCGTACCACGTGCGCACCTCCCGGATCCTCGCCGAGGCGGCCGGCATCCTCGGCCGCGACGACGACGCCGCGCACTACGGCGCCCTCGCCGCGAAGGCGACGCGCGCCTTCCAGGACGAGTTCCTGTCGGCCTCCGGCCGCGTCGTCAGCGACACGCCCACCTCGATCGCGGTGGCGCTGATGTTCGACCTCTCCGCGGACGACGCGCAGATCGAGCGGGCCGGCCGGCGGCTGCGGGAGCTCGTGGCGCAAGGCGGGTTCCACATCTCCACCGGCTTCGTCGGCACGCCGATCATCTGCGACGCCCTGGTCCGCGCGGGGAGCATGGATGACGCGTACCACCTGCTCCAGCAGGAGGAGTTGCCGTCGTGGCTGTACCCCGTGTCGATGGGGGCGACCACCATCTGGGAGCGCTGGGACAGCATGCTCCCGGACGGGTCGATCAATCCCGGCGACATGACCTCGTTCAACCACTACGCGCTCGGCGCAGTGGCCGACTTCCTGCACCGCTCGGTCGCCGGGCTCGCCGCCGACGCGCCGGGCTGGGCCCGGGTGCGGTTCGCGCCGCGACCGGGCGGCGGGCTCACGCACGCGTCGGCCCGCTACGACAGCGTCCGCGGCACGGCCGCGATCCGCTGGGCGCGCGCCGGCGACGAGTTGACGATCTCGGTCGAGGTGCCCGCCGCGGCCACGGGCGTCGTGGTGCTCCCCGGCACGGGCGAGGAGATCGAGGTCGGTCCCGGCGCGCACGTCCTCCGCACGTCCTTCCGCGCCGCCTCGGAGGATCCCGACGCGCCCGCCTACGGCTGGCGACGTCCTGACGCGGCCGTCGCCTGACCCTGATCCCGACCGACCCGACCCCTGCGAGAAACGGCACACATGAAGAACTCCCTCACCCCCGGCGAGGTCTGGCTCGACACCAAGGGCGAGCGCATCCACGCCCACGGCGGCTCGGTCATGGAGATCGACGGCGTCTTCTACTGGTACGGCGAGAACAAGGAGCATTCGGCGCCGGGAAGCGGCATCTGGCACTGGGGCGTGCGCTGCTACTCGTCGACGGACCTCTACAACTGGGAGGATCGCGGCCTCATCATCCCTCCCGAAGAGGCCGACGAGGACTCCCCGCTGCACCCCCGCCAGCTCCTCGACCGGCCCCACATCATCCGGCATCCCGAGACCGGGAAGTACGTCTGCTGGATCAAGGTGATGACCAAGGGATCGATCCAGCGGTCGACGGTCCTCGTGGCCGACGACATCCTCGGTCCGTACGAGATCGTCCGCACCTGGCTGCGGCCGCTCGACATGTCGGCGGGCGACTTCGACCTCGTCGTCGATCCGCACGACGGCAAGGGGTACTACTACTTCGAGCGGGTCCACTCCGAGATGATCTGCGCCGACCTGACCTCCGACTTCACGGACGTCACGGGGTACTACTCCACGCATTTCCCGCAGCCGCAGCCGCCCTTCGTCCGCGAGGCGCCGGCCTACTTCTCGCGGAACCGCAAGCACTACCTCCTCACGTCCGGCACCACCGGCTACTACCCGAACCCCTCCGAGGCGGCGGTCGCGCCGTCGTACCACGGGCCGTTCACGGTGCTCGGCGACCTCCACCCGAGCGACGCGTCGCGCACGTCCTTCCACTCGCAGATCTCGTCGGTGTTCCGCCACCCCGGCAAGAAGGACCTCTACATCGCGATCGCCGACCGGTGGCTGCCGCGCTACCTCGACCACGGCGACCGGGCGCACCGCGCCTTCGTGGAGCACTTCGCGCCGGGCCGCGACGGCGACGAGCCGATGGAGGAGTTCGCCGACGTCGACACCACGATCGCGGACTACGTGTGGCTCCCGATCCGCTTCGACGGCGATCGACCGGTCATCGAGTGGCACGCCGAATGGCGGATCGAGGACTTCGAGGACGCCTGACCCCCGGTGCACAACTCCTGCGATCCGTGAGCTGATCGCGCGCCGCCCCGCGTGTTTCCGGGAAACCGCCGCGCGCCGGGCCCCGGATCGCAGGAGTTATGCACGCGCACCGCGCCTCAGCCGGCTACGCAACGGGTGCCGCGGACTACGCAGATGCCCGGATCCCGCCGGTTCGCCGCCGCGCCACGACGGAGGATCGAGCGTCGTCCGGGGAGGAGCCGAGGTTCTTCTCCGCGAGCGACGCGAGGTCTACGTTGAGCGTGAGGAACGGCGTGAGGAAGCGGGATCTCATGATCATCGGGCGCGAACAGGAGCTCTCGACCGCGGTCGAACTCGTCCGGTCGGGAGTCAGCGTCGACGTCGTCGGCGGGCGGGGATCGGGCCGCAGCGCGTTCCTGGCGGCCCTGCGCACGCGCCTGGAGGACGAGGAGTGGACGGTCGTCCCCGTCCGCGGGGTGGCCTCGCTGCGTCAGCATCCGCTGGCGGCGCTGCAGCTGGCGGGGCTGGGACCTGCGAACGCGCCCGGGCGCGGCTCCCTGTTCGAGACGGGCGAGGCGCTCCGCCACGCCCTGCGGCATCCGCTGTCGGTCCTCTTCGTCGACGACTGGGACGACCTCGACGAGTCGTCGTGGGGGATCGTCGAGGCGGTGCGCCGGTCGGCCGGCGTCCCGGTCGTGCTGTCGCGGCTGCAGGGGCTGCGGGCCCGGCACACGCCGAGCGGCCTCCCGGCGTCGACCCTCGAGCCGTCGTACGTCATCGACATGACGCCGCTGCGCTTCGAGGCGATGGAGAAGGCGCTGGAGACGTACGTGTCGGCGCCGATCGATCCCGGGACGACGAGCCGCATCTTCGCGAAGTCCGGCGGCAACATCGGGCTGGCGCTGAGCCTCGTCGACGCGTCGCTGCGCGAGGGACGGATGGGCAGAGACGCCGGCGACATGTGGACGGCGACCCGCGACCTGTGGAGCCCGGGACTGCGCGCCGTGCTCGAGGCGCACCTCGAGAACCTCGCCGAGGACGCCCTCGACACGCTCGAGATCATCGCGATCGTCGGCGTCGCCGACATCCACACGGTGCGCAAGCTCGTGGACTGGGGATCGCTCGAGCTGCTGGAGGAGAGGCGGATGATCCGCTTCATCCGCAGCGGCGAGCGCCACCTCGTCACGGTGGTGCCGCCCCTGCTCGTGGAGTTCTTCCGGCACGAGCCGCTGACGGCGCGCCGGATCCGCCTCACCGACCTCATCACCGAGCGGCTGGGCGCCGCGCCGTCGGCGTCAGCCATCCTCGCCGAGCACGACCTCCGCGCCCCGCAGAGCGGTGAGCGCGAGGCGATGTTCGCGCGCCTCCTGCAGGAGCGTGCTCGGGCGCGGCGGATCGTCTCGGCGGCCGAGTGGGAGGGCGACCCGTCGCCCGCGACCGCGACGCGCTACGTCCGCGCCCTGATGCACACGCACACGCGCACGGCGAAGGAGACGATCGCGGAGGTCCTGGCGGCCACCGATGCCGCCGCGGGCGATCCCGCGAGCCGCGCCGACTTCGTCGTGCTGCGGGCCCAGTGGCTGGCGTATGTCGACGGCGACCTGGATGCCGCGTGCGCCGAGCTCCGGGATGCCGCCGGCGCGCTGGGCGTCTACGGGCGGCTGCTGGAGGCGTGCGAGGTGCGGCTGCACGCCAACCTCGCCACCGTCCCGCCCGACTTCGGGCCGCGGCTGGAGGTCACCGACGACCTGCCGCCGAGCGTCCAGCTCGCCCTCCTCGAGACCCAGATGCTCGTCCTCGTGGTCCTCGCGCGCTTCAGCGACGCACGCCGCACGTTCGCGTTCGTCGAGGAGCTCGACAGCATGCACGAGGCGTACATCCCGCGCGCCCTGATGGGGCTCGTCCTCATGGGCGAGGGGAAGGGCGAGGATGCCGTCCGGCTCCTGCACCGCGGCTTCGACGAATCGCACGGCTACCTCGACATCGATGCGGTGCGCGCCTTCGCCGCCGCGGCGTCGCTGTGCCATCTCATCGCCGGCGATTACGACACCGTCGACGAGATGCTCGACACGGTCTTCTCGGCGGGGGAGCCCGCGCCCTTCCCGCCGGGGATCCAGCAGTCGCTGCTGGCGAGCGCTGCGGTGCTCGCGGTGCGTCGGGGCCAGGTGGGAGCGGGCGAGCGTTTCGCCGCCGAACTGGATGCCATCGCGACGCCCGACGGTCCGCTGCCGGGCCAGTCGCACGCGTGGCCGCGGGTGCAGCTCCTGGCGTTCGACGGGCGCACCGATGCCGCCGCCGACCTCCTCTGGGAGTCGTCGGAGCGGCTGTGGGAGCGCGGCGCGCGCTTCGCGGCGGTCACGGGGCTCCTCGCCGCCGTCGAGCTGGAGCCTGATGCGGAGCGGCTCGCCGTCGCCCTCGCCCGGCTCGCGGAGATCCCCGAGGCCGTGGCGCTGCGCGCCCACGCCGCGTTCGTGGCCGCAATGGTCGAGACCGACCCGGATGCGATCATCGCGGCGGTCCCGGCACTGCGGGCGACCGGGCTGACGGGGCTCGCCCTGTCGGCGTGCCAGCTGGCATCCGGGTGGTACGCCGACGCCGGTCACGTGCGCGGGGTCCGCCGGGCCGACGCCCTCGCGCAGGAGATCCGTGATGCGCACCCCGGTCGCGCGATCGACACCGCGCGCTTCCGCGCCACCTCGGTGGTCCTCACCGACCGGGAGAAGGAGGTGGCGCGGCTGGCCGGCGAGGGTCTGTCCAACCGCGAGATCGCGACCCGGCTGGTGCTGAGCGTCCGCACCGTCGAGAGCCACATGCACCGGGCGATGCGCAAGCTCGGGATCTCCGACCGGCGGGCGCTGCGCCGCCACCGCGAGGCTCTCGTCTAGACGTGCCGCCCGCGGCGCCAACGCCGGTACGCAGTCGCCGGCGCCGCGGTGCGGAACGCGGGTGACGACGGTACGCACCTCGCGCCGCACACTACGCAACCGGCAATAGATCCGGCTGCCCGGCCCCTGCCGCCTCCTACCGTGGGTGATGTCGCGATCGGGGGGTCGTGACACGCCGCGTCCCGCCCCCACAGGACGCCGGGAGCGCACGACGGAAACGTCGCGCTCCGCCGCCCTCTCGCCACTTCGGGTCCCCCGTGCGAGAGGGCGGCCTCCACACCACGACGTCTCGTCGGATGCCGCCCGGCATCCGGCCCAGGGAACGAGGCCGCATGAGAGACCGATCGACCACGCCGTCGGCGCGCACGGCGCGGATCCCCGGCGACTGGTGGCTCGTGCCGGCCGGCCTCGTGCTGTTCGGCCTGACCGCGCTCGGCGCGGTGCGACCGTTCCTCGGCTGACGGCACCGAGAGAAACCCTTTTTCCCGGCCGCGCGTCACGAAACGGACGCACCCCAGTCTTCCTTCGTGCACGACAACGTCGCCCGGCGAGGCGGCGCACCCGGTCAACACCGTCACACCCGACATACCCGTTCACTCCCGGCGCTCCCGCGCGCCCACCCGCCTTCGCGGCGCCCGGCATCCGCCGAGCGCCCGCAGCAGATTGGAATCCACATGAGCCTGCGCTCCCGTCGTCCGGCGGCGTCGCCGAGCCCGCGTCCCGCGCGCCGGCGCCTCGCGTGCCTGCTCGCGGTCGTCGCCGTCGCCGCCGCGCTGACCGCGCCCACCGCGCTCGCCGCGTCCGCGACGGTGCCGGGCTCTCCGGGGGTCACTCAGCCCGGCACGCCCGTCTACACCGAGGACTTCTCGAACCAGAACGCGGCGCTGACCGCCATCGACATCCGCACCTACGCCGGCGGCGCCGCCGCGGCGAACTCGACCTACACGGCAGACCCGCAGTGGACGCCCGCCGGCAATCAGTGCAACGGCTGGATCATGAGCAGCGCGACGCTCCTTCCCGCGCTCGACCTCGGCTGCGCGCGCAACCAGCCCGACGGCTGGCAGCAGCTGCGCGACATGGCGCGCGCGCTCGGCCTCGCGCAGGGGATGACAGCGGCGCAGGCGGCGAGCAACCAGGTCCTCACGGAGTACACGAACGCCGTGAGCGGGAGTATCGCCGCAGGCGTGGAGTTCCAGACCCGCAACACGATCGCCGGCAGCGGCGGCCACTACTACGCCGTCTCGGCGTACTTCGCGGCGACCAGCTGCCCGGCGCGGGGCGGCGCGACGCAGCCGAGCGAGCGCTTCTCGCTCCTCGTGGGTGGCACGCCGATCGTGCTGAGCTCGGGGCTGAACCCCTGCACGAACAGCACGGACTGGGGTCCGCAGGTGACGAAGCTCCAGTCGGCCGCGTACATGGTGCCGATGGGTCAGAGCCCGACGCTCGGCCTCTCGCTCTACAACGCGCAGACGAGCGGCGCGGGCAACGACGTCGCCTTCGACCTGCCGCAGATCGTCGACGTCACCCCGCAGCTCGACAAGGCCTTCAGCCCGACCGTCATCCGCAACGGCGGCACGTCGACGCTGACCCTGACGGTCACGAACACGTCCGACCTCATGGCGAAGAGCGACTGGTTCCTCACCGACGCGCTCCCCGCGAACCTGCGGATCGCCGCGGCCCCGAATGTGGGCGGCACCTGCACCCAGCGCACCGGCACGGCGTACGCCGTCACTGCGTCGGCGGGCGGCACGACGATCTCGGTGACCGGCGGCGACCTGCGCACCGGCGACGCCTCGTGCACGATCACCGTCGATGTGACCTCGAGCGTGAACGGCACCTACGTCAACGGCCCCGCGAACATTACGACGAACCTGAATCCGCCGGCGAACGCCTCGCTCGAGGTCATCCAGCCCTCGATCGACCTCGTGAAGACCATCACGGCGGTCAACGGCGTCGCCGTCGACAGCGACACCGACCCCGACAAGGTGTTCACGAAGCCCGGAGACGTCGTCGCCTACTCGTTCGTGGCCACCAACACGACGCCGAAGGCCCCGACCAACACGACGCTCAGCACCAGCCTCACGAACGTGCGGATCACCGAGGACTCGTTCTCGGGCCTCGGCGACATGACCACGCTCTCGTGCACCCCGGCGCAGGGGTCGACCCTCGCCAGCGGCGCGAAGATGACCTGCACCGCCACCTATGTCGTCGAGCAGGGCGACGTCGACGCGAGCCAGCTGTCCAACCGCGCCCGCGCGACCGGGACGCCGGCGGTCGGTCCCCAGGTGACCGACACCGACGACGAGATGATCCCCGCGGTCTGGACGAAGAGCCTGGTGCTCGACAAATCCGCCTCGGTCGAGGACGTCGACGGCGACGGGGTCACCGGGCTCGGCGACCACATCCGGTACACCTTCGCGGTCACGAACACCGGCTCGGTGACTCTCACGGGGATCGCGATCGCCGACGACCTGCTGACGCAGGCGGGCATCACCGTCACGTGCGCCCCGACGACGCTTGCCCCGCGGGCGACGGCGACGTGCATCGCGGACGACCCCTATGTCGTGACGCAGCTCGACGTCGACGCGAAGGTCGTCGTCAACACCGCGACCGCGAGCGGCAAGGACCCGAAGGGGATGCCGGTCGTGTCGAACCCCGACAGCACTCGCACGCCGGTCGAGCTATTCCGCATTCCGCTCCAGGTCGAGAAGGTCGGCGAGGATGTCGGCGGCGACTGGGTGCGGATGGACGGCTCGTCCTTCGCGATCCGCGCCGATGACGCCGGAAGCCCCGGTGCCGCACTGGCCGTCACGTGGGTCGACGTCGAGACGGGACTCTTCCAGATCGACGCGCTGCCTGCCGGGACGTACTGGCTCAGCGAGCTCACGGCGCCCGACGGCTTCAGCCTTCTCGCCGCGCCGGTGTCGTTCGTCGTCAACCCCGACCGCACCGTGTCGCTCACGGCCGGCGGCGGGGGCGCCGTCACGGCGTCCGGGCAGCTCATCACGGTCCGCGACGTCCCCGCGTTCCAGATGCCCGAGACGGGCGGCCCCGGCACGCTGCCCTTCTCCGCGACCGGCACCGCGCTCGTCGCGGCCGCGGCCGGACTCGCGCTCCTCGCGCGCCGGCGCACCCGCGCGTCGCGCCCCTGACCGTCCCTTCCCACACGAAGTACCCGACCCATCACCCCGGAGACCCGGAGACAGAAAGAGAAACCGTGAACACATCCACGATCCGGCGCCGCTCGCGCGCCGCGGCAGCCGTCCTTGCGGCCGCTCTCGCCGCCCTGGCGTTCGCCGCCCCGGCGCACGCGGCCACTCCGCACCTCGTCGACCCCGACGCGCGCGGCTCGCTCACGATCCACAAGTACGAGGCGCCCGTCACCCCGACCGGTCTCCCGCACGACGGCACCGAGCAGTCGGTCGGCCTCCCCGCCCTCGAGGGTGTCGGGTTCACCGTGTACAAGGTCGACACCATCGACCTGACCACCAACGCGGGCTGGCTCGACGCGTCGGAGCTCTCCGACGACTTCGACGGCACCGAGGCGTCGATCACGGGTGCGGGCTACACGGTCACCGCCGTGGGCGGCGAGCAGCTCACCGACGCGGCCGGCGAGATCGCGCTGACGGACCTCGACCTCGGCCTCTACTACGTCGTCGAGACGAGCCCGCTGCCGGGCTCGACCGGAGTGGCGCCCTTCCTCGTGACGGTGCCGCTCACCGACCCGGCCGACCAGGACGCGTGGCTCTACGACGTCCACGTCTACCCGAAGAACGCCCTCACCGCGGTCGAGAAGACCGTCGAGGACTCCGAGGACCTGAAGATCGGCGACGAGATCGACTTCACGCTCACCGCCGACATCCCCAACGTGACCGTCATCGACGGCTACAAGCTCGTCGACGACCTCGCCGCCACGCTCGACTACGTCGGCGCGACCGTCGAGCTGAGCGACGGCACGGCGCTCGTCGAGGGCGTCGACTACACCGTGACGCCCGCGGCGGCCACCGCCGGCGGTCCGACCGTCGAGATCGTCTTCACCGCCGCGGGCCGCGACCTGCTCGAGGCGCACACCGACCTGCAGGTGGTCGCGGTGCTCACCGCATCCGTCAACACCGTCGGCGAGATCGTCAACACGGCGCTCCTCTACCCGAACGCGGGCTCGTTCACGATCCAGCCGGGCGAGCCCGGTGGCCCCACCGAGACACCCGAGGTCATCACCAAGTGGGGTGGCCTGACCATCGCCAAGGTCGATGAGGCGGGCGCCGCTCTCACCGGTGCCGTGTTCTCGGTCTACCCGACCGAGCAGGATGCCGTCGACGGCACGAACGCGATCGTCCTCGGCGGTGCCACGGAGTTCGCGGTCGCCGCGGACGGCACGGTCACGATCAGCGGTCTGCGCTACTCCGACTGGGCCGACGGCGTGGCCGTCGCCGCCGGCGAGGACGGCTACCAGACGTACTGGCTGGCCGAGATCGTCGCCCCGGACGGGTTCGAGCTGCTCGCCGCCCCGATCGAGTTCACGGTGACGGCGGCGACGACCGCCGTGGGCGTCGACCTCGACGTCGTCAACGTGCCGAGCAACGTCGGCTTCGCGCTGCCCAACACCGGTGGCGCCGGGACGACCCTCTTCTGGCTGGGCGGCGGCATGCTGCTGGCCGGTGCGGTGTTCCTCGCCGTCTACGCGCGTCGCAAGGCGCGCACCGACGCCTGACGCCGTCATGACCGCCGTGCGGGGGAGCGACGCCCTCCCCCGCACGGCCCTCGGCGGTTCGCACCGCCACCCCGACACGACTCCGACCCCCCGATCAGGAATCTCCCATGACCCTCCTCGACCTGCCCGCGCCCGTCCCGGCCGTGAGCCCGCGCGACACCGTGCGACGCCCGCGCTGGCGATGGACGCAGACGGCCGTCGTCCTGGTGGCGGCTCTCGGTGCGGCCATCCTCGTGTACCCGGCGGCGGCATCCTGGTTCTCCGCAGGCACGCACGACACCGACGTCGACGGGTACGTGCAGACGGTCGCCTCGATCCCCGGCGCCGAGGTCGACGACCTCCGGGATGCCGCGTTCGCCTACAACGCGGAGCTTCCCTCCGGTCCCCTCCGCGACCCCTACGGACTCGACGCCGACGGGCGACGGACCCAGGCCGGCCCGGATGCCGAGGTCTACGACGACATGCTCCGCGTGCCGGGCACCGACGCGATGTCGCGGGTGCGCATCCCGGCGATCCACGTCGATCTGCCCGTCTTCCACGGCACGGACGAGCGCATGCTCGCCCGCGGCGTCGGCCACCTGACCGGGTCTTCGCTCCCGGTGGGAGGATCCGGAACGCACGCCGTGCTCGCCGGCCACACCGGATTCGTGCAGGCGACCCTGTTCGACGACCTCGACGAGCTGCGCGAGGGCGACACGATCGTCGTCACGACGCTCGGCGAGGACCTGTACTACGAAGTCGACCAGACCCTCGTGGTCCTCCCGGGCGAGACGGACGCGCTCCGGCCCGAGCCCGGCCACGACTACATCACGCTCGTGACGTGCACGCCCACCGGCGTCAACACCCACCGCCTGCTCGTCCGCGCCGAGCGCGTCGAGGCTCCCGCGGAGAGCGAGACGCGCGCCGTCATCGCCGACGCCGACGGCTCGGCCGGCTTCCCGTGGTGGGCCCTCGTCCTCGTGGCGGTCCCCGGCGTCGCCGCGCTCATCGTGGCACCGCGCCGCCCGCGCCGGCGCCGGCCGGGTCGAGCAGGGTGAGTGCGACGACGGCGCCTCCCGCGGCCGACACCTCGTCGTCGCGGCGGCGACGGCGCCGGGGCGGCCGGCTGCTCCTCGTGCCGGCTCTCGTCCTCGTCGCCGGAGGAATCGCCCTCGCCCTCGCCTCGGCGCTCGTCCCGCAGGCCGTCGACCGCGTCACCGGCGAAGCGAAGGTGGCCGTCGACACGCAGATCCACCGCATCTTCAGCCCCGACACCCTCCCGGTCATCCGGCTCGGCGACGAGGGCGGCATCCGCGACCTCGACCACTGCGACGGCACGTTCACCGAGATGGTGAGCTATCGGGTGGACGACGTCCTGCCGCTGTATGCCGCGCACAACTTCTGCGGCGGCGACGCCATCCTCGGCTGGGAGATCGGCCAGCGCGTGCGCGTGGCCGGATCGGACACGGTCTACGAGGTCGTCGACGAGCGTCGGACGGTGAAATGGGCCGACGCGCGGCTCCTGCAGGGGATGCCGGGGGAGTTCCTCCTGCAGACCTGCTTCTACGGTCAGAACCTCATGCGGTTCGTGGCGCTCGCGCCGGTCGCCGCGGCGACCGACTGACGTCGCAAACGGCGTCACGAACGAGAGACCGCCGCGTCTCTATGAGTAGGTCGTCAGGCCGAGTCGGTCATCCCCAATGGCCGGCGCCCCGCCCTCTGCGGGAAGGGCACCGCCGTGTGCCGGGAGGGGCGGGCTTGTCCCCCAAGTTCCCCCGCCCCTCCCCCTCTCACGTCTGGTCGGCCGCGTTCGACGCGCCGTCGCCGGGGGCCTCGGCGGACGGGATCTCCAGGAGGTGGAGGAAGTCCTCGAACAGGCCGACCATGTCCACCTGGTCGGGGTCGAGGAGCCACTGCAGCTGCAGGCCGTCCATCATCGCCGTCACGAGTTGTCCGACCCGTCGCGGGTCGAGGTCCGCGCGGAGCTGGCCGTCCTCCTGCAGGCGAGCGAACGCCAGGTCGTCCTGGTGGCGGAGGTGGCGGTAGCGCTCTCGGAACGACTCGTGAGCGGGATGCTGCGGGTCCGTCGCCTCGGCGGAGAGCACCACGTGCAGGGCGACGAGCCCGGGGGAGTCGGCGTTGCGCGCGACCTGCTCGCGCATCGTGTCGACGAAGGCGACGCCGGACGCCTCGGAGTCCTCGCGGCGCTCGCGGTCGCGCTCGTCGCGTTCGGCGATCGTCGCCGCCAGAAGGCCCGTCTTCGTGCCGAAGTGGTGGAGGAGGCCGGCATCCGAGATCCCCACCCGCCGCGCAATCTCGCGCAGCGACGTGCCGCGATAGCCCTGTTCGCCGAAGACCTCGACGGCCGTCGACAGGATGCGCTTCCGGCGCACGTCGCCGCGGACGCGGCGCAGGTCGGGACGGGCGGCGGGCGCGGCATCCGAGGCCGCGTCGTTCCTGCCGAGGTCTTCCTCGCTCATTCGCTACTCCCTTGCCGGCGATTCCGTCACAGTCTATGCTTAACAAACTAAGCAAGCAGTTGCTAGGTTTGTTTCCGGACACCGAGGCGTGTCCCCCGACTCAACGAGGAGAAGACCATGAAGATGGCACGCAAGGCGGTCGCGCTCGGCGCGATCGGCATCGTCGGAGTGCTGGCGCTCGCGGGCTGCGGCCGGACGGACGAGGCTCCGACCGGCGAGGGTCCGTCGGCAGAGGCCATCGACGACGCGCCCGCCACCGGCGAGATCACGATCTGGGCGATGGGCGAAGAGGGCGAGAACCTCGGCGACTTCGCCGACGCGTTCGTCGAGGAGAACCCCGACGCGACCGTGACGGTCACCTCGATCCCCTGGGCCGACGTCATGACCAAGTACCAGACGGCCGTCGCCGCCGGCACGGTGCCCGACGCCATCATGATCGGGTCCTCCCTCCTGCCCTCGATGGTCGCCGCCGGCGGGCTCGCCCCCGTCCCCGACGGTGTCGTCGACGCGAGCACGCTCAACGAGACCGCCGCGCAGTCGACCGAGGTCGAGGGCGTCGCGTACGCCGTGCCGTGGTACGTCGAGACGCGCGTGCTCTACTACCGCAGCGACCTCGCCGACGCGGCGGGCCTCTCCGCCCCCACGAGCTGGGACGAGCTGACCTCCTTCGCCGAGGGCTTCCGCGGCGAGGGCGCGCAGTACGGACTCCAGCTGCCGATGGGTGACGCCGAGGACTCGACGCAGGTCATCCTGCCCTTCTACGCACAGGCGGGCGGCTCGGTCCTGAACGACGCCGGCGACGCCTACGCGTGGGACCACGACGCCCTCGTGTCGGCCCTCGAGTACTACGGCTCGTTCTTCACCGACGGCCTCGCCCCGCTCTCGGGCTACGGCGACTCGCAGACCGCCGCCTTCACCGACGGCTCGAACCCTGCCTTCATCTCCGGTCCGTGGATGGTCTCGGTGCTCGCCGACATGAAGGATGCCGACTGGGTCGCCGACAACGTCGCGACCGTCCCCGTGCCCGCGGGGTCTTCGAACAACGACTCGTACCTCGGCGGCGGCCACCTGGGCGTCTTCAGCGACGCGAAGAACGCCGACGGCGCGTGGAAGCTCATCCGCTGGCTGTCGGAGGCCGACACGCAGGAGGCCTGGTTCGAGCTGACGAGCGGTCTTCCGGCCGTGACCTCGGCGCTGGACGGCTTCACGTCCGACCCGCGGGTGTCGGTGCTCAACGACCAGCTGCAGAACACCGTCGCGCCGCCGTCGGTGCCGAGCTGGGACGAGATGTCGGCCTTCATCGAGACCGAGGCCGAGAAGGTCGCGAACGGCTCGAGCGCCGAGGACGCTGCCACGGCGATCGAGGCGAAGGCCGAGTCCCTCGGAACGGGCTGGTAATCACCGTGGCGCTCGCCACCGCGGGTGATCCCACGAAGAACACCCCGCGGAAGTCCGAGGCGAAGGCCGCGGCGAAGGCTGGGCGGCGGAACTTCGCCGCCCAGCGTCGCCGCACCGCGCTCGTCGCGTGGCTGTTCGCGCTCCCGTTCCTCGTGATCTTCGCGGTCTTCATGCTGGGGCCGGTGATCGGCTCGTTCGCGATGTCGTTCACCGACCTCGGCGTGAAGGACCTGCGCTCGCCGTTCGCGGTGAACTTCATCGCGTTCGACAACTTCGTCGCCCTGTTCCAGGACGAGCTGTTCGTCAAGTCGATCATCAACACGTTCTACTTCGTGCTCGTCGGCATCCCGCTGACGATGGCCCTGGGCCTCCTGCTGGCGGTCGCGCTGAACTCCGGCATCGAGCGCTTCCGAGGACTCTTCCGCGTGGGCTTCTACACGCCGGTCGTGACGTCGATCGTCGCCGTGGCGGTCGTGTGGCGGTTCATCCTGCAGGACACCGGCCTCATGAACACCGTCCTCGGCTGGATCGGGATCAACGGTCCCGACTGGCTGAACGACCCGTTCTGGGCGATGCCGTCGATCATCGTGATGGGCGCCTGGCGGAACATGGGCACGCTCATGATCATCTTCCTCGCCGGCCTCCAGGCGATCCCGCGCGACGTGTACGAGGCGGCCGAGGTCGACGGGGCGGGGGCATGGCGCCGCTTCACCGGGATGACTCTCCCGCTCATGCGCCCGACGCTGCTGCTGGGCGCGGTGCTCCTGTCGGTCGGCTTCCTGCAGGTGTTCGAGGAGCCGTTCGTCATGACGCAGGGCGGTCCGCTCAATTCGACGCTGACGATCAGCTACTACGTCTACAACCAGTTCGGCTACGGCGACTACTCGCTCGCCTCGGCCGCCGCCTACGTGCTGTTCGCGTTCATCGCCGCCCTCTCGGCGGTGCAGTTCCGCCTGCTGCGCTCGAAGGACAACTGACATGACCACCCTCACCGCACCCCCCGTCCCCGCCGAACCCGTGGGGCCTGCCGCGGCGCCGCGGCGCCGCCGGCCGCAGGGCCGCCCGCAGTGGTCGCGCGCGGCTACCTACGTGGCGCTCAGCGTCGGGCTGATCATGACGCTCATGCCGTTCCTGTGGATGCTGCTCGGCAGCTTCAAGACGCAGGGCGAGCTGCTGCAGCGGCCCATCACCTGGTGGCCCGAGCAGGCGACACTCGACAACTACTCGCGCTGGCTCACCCAGCTGGACTACGGACAGTTCTTCTTCAACTCGGTCGTCGTGGCCCTCGTGGTCGTGGTCGGCAACATCGTGTTCTGCTCGATGGTGGCCTACGCACTCGCGAAGCTCGAGTTCCCGGGGAAGAAGGTGCTCTTCGCCCTCGTGCTCCTCATGCTGATGGTGCCGGGCGTCGTGACCCTCGTCCCGATGTTCGTCCTCGTCGCGAACATGGGCCTCGTGAACACCTACCCGGCGCTCATCCTGCCGTTCCTGGCCGGCCCGCTCGGCGTCTTCCTCATGCGGCAGTTCATCATGGGCGTCCCCGACGCGCTGCTCGAGGCGGCGCGGATCGACGGTGCGGGCGAGTTCCGCATCTTCCTCCGCGTGGTCATGCCCCAGTGCGGTCCCGCCGTGGCGACGCTCGCGATCCTCACCTTCCTCGGATCGTGGAACAACTTCCTCTGGCCGCTCGTCGTCGCCCAGACCGAGAAGATGTACACCCTCCCGGTGGCGCTCTCGCTCTACTCGGTCGGCTCGAACGGCACGTACTACGGCCTGCTGATGGCCGGCTCGGTGCTCGTCGTGACGCCCATCCTCGTCCTGTTCCTCTTCCTGCAGCGCTACTTCGTGCAGGGCATCACCATGACCGGGCTGAAGTAAGCCCAGACAAGGACCTCATCCATGACTTCGCTCACGTTCCCCGCCGGCTTCGTCTGGGGTGCGGCGACCGCCGGACACCAGATCGAGGGCGGAAACGTCAACAGCGACTGGTGGCCGCGCGAGGTCGCCCCGGACTCCACCATCGGAGAGCCCTCGGGCGACGCCGCCGACAGCTACCACCGCTACCGCGAGGACATCCGGCTGCTGGCGGACTCGGGGCTCGGCACCTACCGGTTCTCGCTGGAGTGGTCGCGCATCGAGCCGGCCGAGGGCATGGTCTCGCGGGCCGCCCTCGACCACTACCGCCGCGTCATCGACTGCTGCCACGAGCTGGGCGTCGTCCCCGCGATCACGATCTACCACTTCACGACGCCGCAGTGGTTCGCCGCCGACGGCGGCTGGCGCAACCCGGCATCCGTCGACCGCTTCGCCCGTTTCGTGGAGATCGTGCTGCCGCTGCTGCACACGGCATCCCACGTCTTCACGATCAACGAGCCGAACATCCTCGCGATGATCTTCGCCGGCAAGGAGGGCAACCAGCAGATCCAGGCCGGGTCGCTCCCCGAACCGGATGCCGTGGTCACCGAGCACATCATCGCCGCGCACCGGCGGGCGGTCGAGCTCGTCCGGACGACCGGCCGTCCCGTCGGCTGGCCCGTCGCACCGCAGCAGTTCTTCGCGGACCCGGGTGCCGAAGAGGTGCTGCGGGAGTACGCGTACCCGCGGGAGACGGTGTTCCTCGAGGCCTCGCGCGGCGACGACTTCATCGGCGTGCAGGCCTACACGCGCACGCGGATCACGCTCGACGGGCCGCTTCCGGCGCCCGACGACGTCGAGCAGACGCTCACCGGCTGGGAGTACTACCCGCCGGCGATCGCGGAGGCGGCGCGGCTCGCGCACGACGTGACGGGGCTGCCGGTCTTCGTGACCGAGAACGGCATCGCGACCGCCGACGACGCGCGCCGGATCGACTACACGCGCGGCGCGCTGCGGGCGCTGCACGCCGAGATCGAGCGGGGGCTGCCGCTCATCGGCTACCTCCACTGGTCGCTCCTCGACAACTACGAGTGGGGCTCCTACGCCCCGACCTTCGGCCTCATCGGCTGGGATCGCGAGACGTTCGAGCGCCACCCCAAGCCGAGCCTCGCGTGGCTCGGATCGGTCGCGCGCGCGAACGCCGTCGACTGAGCCCGCCCGCGCCGGTCAGGCGGTGACCAGGGCGACGACGGATGCCGTGACGGCGTCCGCGCGGAAGTGGTCGTCCGCCGTGACGGTGACGACGGCATCCGCGGCGAAGATCACGAGCTGACCGTAGGCGCCGTGGAGGCGCCAGGCGTCGCCGGGGCCGTCCCAGCCGGCGAGGGCGTAGCGCTCGTAGCCGGGGCTCGTCCCGGCGGCGACCCAGCCGGCGGGGCCGGCGCCGTGCATCGCGTCGATCCAGCCGGGGGAGACGAGCCGGGCGCCCTGCCAGAGTCCGCGGTCGCGGATGAGCAGGCCGAGCCGCGCCAGCTCCTCGGTGGTGAGGGCGACGCCGCCGCCCGCGACCACGTGGCCGAGCGGGCAGCGGTCCCACGCCACGTCGCTGATGCCGAGCGGCACCAGCAGCCGTGGCTCGAGGAACGCGGCGATGTCGCCCGTGCGCGTGGCGAGCAGCCGCATCGCGGTGTAGGAGCTCGCGTTCGAGTACTGGAAGACGCGCCCGCGCGAGGGGCGCGACAGGAACTCGCGGGCGAGGTCGGGCCAGTCGGTCATCATCGTCTCGGACCAGGGGAAGTCCACGCCGCTCGACATCGACAGCAGGTGGCGGAGCGTCACGCCGCCCACGCCGCCGCCGAGCGGCGCGTCCGCCAGGTCGGTTCCCGCGGCGAGGTCCGACACCGGCGCGTCGAGGTCGACGAGGCCCTCGTCCGAGGCGATCGCCGCGGCGAGGACGCACAGTCCCTTCGCCGCCGAGTGGATGTCGCGCCGGATGGGTTCCGACCAGTCGTACGCGGCCACGTCGTCCCCCACGCGCACGTGCACGCCGTGCGCCCGGAACCCCGCGGCATCCGCCTCGGCGACGATCGCGTCGCGGAGGGCATCGGCTCGTGTCACCGCTCCAGTCTGCCCGAGCATGTCCGCTCGGCGGAGGACGGGGGCGGGGTCAGCGGCTGATGACCTTCGGGGCCGCGACCGCCTTGAGCCCCGCGACGCCGAACTCCTGGCCATAGCCGGACGCCTTGGTGCCGCCGAACGGCACCATCGGGTTGAGCGCGCCGTGCTGGTTGATCCACACCGTGCCCGCCTGCAGCCGCCGCGCGACGGCGACGGCCTCGTCGACGTCGGCTGCCCACACCGAGGCGCCGAGTCCCTGCGACGACGCGTTCGCGCGACGCACTGCGTCGTCGACGTCGGAGTAGCGGATGACGGGGATGACGGGACCGAACTGCTCCTCGTCGACGAGCGCGGCGCCGTCCTCGATGTCCGCGACCACGGTCGCGCGATAGAAGAGGGGCCCGAGCTCGGGCGCCGCCTCGCCTCCCACGACGATGCGCGCGCCGCGCGCCCGGGCGTCGTCGACGAGCCCGGTCACGATGTCGAACTGCTTCTCGTTCTGCAGCGGACCGAGCACGGTGCCCTCGTCGAGACCGCGGCCCATCGGCGTCCCCGCCGCGCGGCTCGCGAGCGTGTCGACCACCGCGTCGTAGACCGAGTCGTGGACGTACAGGCGCTTCAGCGCCGCGCACGTCTGGCCGGTGTTGATGAAGCAGCCCCAGAAGAGGTTCTCGGCGATGGCCGCCGGGTCGGTGCCGGGGAGGACGATGCCGGCGTCGTTGCCGCCGAGCTCGAGCGTGAGCCGGGCGAGATTGCCCGCGGATGCCTCGACGATGCGGCGACCGGTCGCGGTCGAGCCGGTGAACATGATCTTGTCGACCCCGGGATGCGCGGCGATGGCGGCACCGACCTCGCGGTCGCCGGAGACGACGGTGAGCACCCCGGCGGGCAGGTGGCGGTTGAACACCTCGGCCAGGGCGAGCACCGACAGCGGCGTGTACTCGCTGGGCTTCACCACGACGGTGTTGCCCATGCGCAGGGACGGGGCGATCTGCCAGACGGAGATCATCATGGGCCAGTTCCACGGGCCGATGGCCGCGACGACGCCGAGCGGGTCGTAGTGCACCTCGGCGCGCGCGTCGCCCGCCTCGAACACGACCTCCGGCTCGATCGCCGTGTCGGCGGCCGTGCGGGTCCAGACCACGCACGCTCCGACCTCGAACCTCGCGTTGGGTCCGTCCAGCGGCTTGCCCTGCTCCCGCGAGAGCAGGTGGGCGAGCTCCTCGGCGTGCGCCTCGATGTCGTCGGCGATCGCGTGGAGCAGCCGGGAGCGCTCCGCGTGCCCGGCGGCGGCCCACGCGGGCTGGGCGGCGCCGGCCGCGTTCACCGCGGAATCCAGATCGGCGACGGTGTGCACGGGCGCGTACCCGATCGTCTCGCGCGTTGCGGCGTCGGGGATCGCGCGTCCCTCGGATGCGCTGACGGTGACGGCATCCAGCAGCGGCGTGGCGACGGTCATGGGATCCTCCTCGATCGGGTCGTGCCTCGATTGTCGGAGGATGCCGCGGCACCGGGTTGCCCCTGCGCGCAGAGCCGTTGACCCCGGGCGCAGGTCCGTTGACCGCGCGCGCAGGCGTCGCTCAGGCGGTGCGGACGGCGCTCGGCGGCACGCCGAAGTGCGCCCGGAAGACGCGGCTGAAGTGCGCGGCATCCACGAAGCCGTGCGCGAGCGCGACCGAGGTGATCGACTGGTGCGCGCGCTGCGGATCGACGAGCGCGTCGTAGCAGCGATCGAGGCGTCGGGTGCGGATGACGGTGGAGACCGTCGTGCCCTGCTCGTTGAAGACGGCGTGGAGGTGGCGCACCGAGATGTAGTGCGCGCCCGCGATCCGACCGGGGGAGAGGTCGCTGTCGGCGAGGTGGTCGTCGATGTAGTCCGATACGCGGCGGAGCAGGCTCCCGTGCGCGTCGGTCGAGGTCCGCCCCGGGCCGAGGTTCGCTTCGAGGAGGGTCTCGACCATGTCGACGGCGGTCCGGAAGAGGCGTCGCGTGACGTGTCCGTCGAGCGCCCCCGCCCCCTGCGCGAGCGAGCTGACGTAGGGGCCGATCATCGCGCCGACGCCGCTGCGGCCGTCGAGCCGGGTGGCGGTGAGGCGGCCGATCGCCTCGGCCGGCATGCCGAGCATCGCCTTCGGGAACATGACGACCGACATGCGCATGGCGTCGTCGAAGAGGAGCGAGTACGGCCGGTCGGTGTCGTAGACGGTCATGTCGCCCGCCCGGAGGGAGATCTCGCGCCCGTCCTGCACGATGAGCCCCGTGCCCCGCTCGATGAGCGAGAACTTCACGTATCGCTGCGGCGCTCGCGCGATGAGGCCCGGCGTGCGGTGGACGCTGTGCTCGTCGGCGGTGATGCCGAAGACGTGGATGTCGCCCGCCACGGTGGCCTCGAGCGCACCGCGGAATCCCTCACCGCGTCCGGTGTGCACGTCGAGGGCGACGACGGACTGGGACACCGCGTGCCGGTAGTCGAGGAACGGGAGATCTGACATGGCTCACCTCGCTGTGGCCGATCGTATACGATTCGTCGATCCTAGCACGCGGCCCGCCGTGCTCCCAGAGGCAAGGAGTCTGCCCGTCTCGACAACACCCACCGGGTGGCGAGCGCGAGCATGGTCGCCAACCCGAGCACCGAAGGAGCTGCCCATGGCCACCACCGGCCCGACGACCTCGACGACCCGCACCGAGGCCCATCGCCGCCTCGGCGTCCTCGCCGTCGCGTTCATGATCATCGCCGCCTCCGCGCCCCTCACCGTCGTCGCGGGCGGCGTGACGAGCGCCTACTCGGTGACGCACTCCGCCGGCATCCCCTTCGGCTACCTCGTCCTCGCCGCCGCGCTCGCGATCTTCGCCGTGGGCTACGCCGCGATGAGCCGCTTCATCACCAACGCGGGCGCCTTCTACTCGTACGTGTCGCAGGGGATCGGCCGGCCGGCCGGTGTCGGCGCCTCGGTCCTCGCCCTCATCTCGTACAACGCGATGCAGATCGGCATCTGGGGGATGTTCGGCTTCCAGGTGTCGTCGTTCCTCGAGGCCAAGACCGGATGGACGAGCCCCTGGTGGGTGTGGGTGCTCGCCGGCATCGTCGTCGTCGGCATCCTCGGGGTGAACCGTGTGGACCTGTCCGCGAAGGTGCTGGGGGTCCTCGTCGCCCTGGAGTTCCTCGCGGTGATCGTCTTCGACGTCGTCGCGTTCGCGAACCCCGCCGAAGGCTTCACCGCCGCGCCGATGACGCCGTCGGCGCTCTTCGTGCCCGGTGTCGGCGCCGTCCTCGCCTTCGGCATCGCCGCGTTCATGGGCTTCGAGTCCGCGGCGATCTACGGCGAGGAGTCGCGCGACCCGAAGCGCACGATCCCGCGCGCCACGTTCCTCGCCGTCGCCGTCATCGGCGTGTTCTACGCGATCTCGTCGTGGGCGCTGGCGCTCGCCGTCGGGCCCGGCAAGATCACCGACCCCGCCGGGATCGCGCCCGAGGAGGCCGGACCGCCCCTCTTCTTCAACGTCGTCGCCGCGCACCTGGGCGTCATCTGGGTCGATGTGATGTCGATCCTCTTCATCACGAGCCTGTTCGCAGCCCTCGTCAGCTTCCACAACGCCGTCTCGCGGTACGCGTTCTCGCTCGGCCGCGAGGGCGTCCTTCCCGCGGTGCTGGGCACCGTGCGGATCCGCAGCGGCGCACCGTGGGCCGGGTCGCTCGCGCAGTCGGTCGTCGCCGTGCTCGTCATCGCGGGCTTCGCGGTCGCGGAGTCGGGGTGGAAGCCCGAGAACGGGCCATATCCCGTGCTGACGCTGTTCACCTGGCTGACCAACCTCGGCGCCTTCGGGCTGGTCCTCCTCATGGTGCTCGTCTCGGCCGCGGTGATCGGCTTCTTCCGGCGCGACCCGCGCGACGTCGGCGCGGGCGGTCGCCTCGTCGCCCCGATCGTCGCGCTCGTCGCGCTCGGGACGGTCTGGATCCTGATCCTCGCCAACTGGGACGTCCTCCTCGGCCAGGCGGAGTCCACGCCCACGACGTTCGTCCTTCCGGCCGTGCTCCTCGTGCCCGCCGCTGCCTCCGTCGCGTGGGCCTACTGGCTTCGCCGCGCCAAGCCCGACGTCTACCGGCAGATCGGGCACGGCGCCGACGAGGCGGGCGCGCCCCACCTCGGCGAGTCGCCCGTCGGGGTCTGACGCTCAGGGCCCGAAGAGGGGCGGATGCCACCTGGCATCCGCCCCTCTTCTGCCGCTGGAGCTGCCGGCGACCGCCGCGCGGCGAGCGCCCCGCCGCGACGCCGGCGTCAGTGGTCGCAGGTGCAGCCGGCGCCGCGACCGCAGCCCGCGTCGCCGTCGGAGGTGACGGCGGAGCGGTGCGCCTGGCTCGACTCGGGCACGTCCATCGCCGGGTTGACGTCGAGGAACCCGTACGGCGTGAAGCGGAAGCCGGCGCGGTCGACGGGCATGATCGGCCAGTCCTCGGGACGGGGGATGTGGGTGAGCCCGAACGTGTGCCAGAGGACGAGGTCCTCGCCGTCGATCGAGCGGTCGTCGGCCGTGTACGCCGGAAGGCCGGCGCCGCCCTGGTGCGCGTTCGGGTAGCGCCCCGCGGGCCAGCGCTCCTCGGGGTCGTGCGCCGTTGCCCACAGGTGCTTCGTCGCGAACGCGGCGCGGGCGGCGACCGACGACGCCGGGTCGGCCATGAGGAGAGCCGTCGGCTGGGGGATGAGGTGGTACGCGGTGGGCTTGCCCAGTCGGTTGGTGCGCGAGGCGCTCCGCACCTCCCAGACGCGCGCGACCGAGGTGTCGGCGATCCGCTGGGCCTCGCGCTCCGACCGCAGCGGCGTTTCGGTCCACGTGAACGCGTTGCCGAACGGGTTCGCCTCGCCCATCGGGATGCGGGCCGCGTCGACCTCGAGGAGCCGGTTGTCCTCGCCGTCGATCGCGACGTCGAGCCGCGCCGAGAAGAGGTGCTGGTGCACGGGCGCGAAGACGCCGGGGGCGATCTCGGGCGCGTGCGGACTCGTCGAGCCGGGCTCGCCGCCCCCGACGAACACGATGCCGGTGGCCTTCGCCTCGAGCTCGATGGCGCCGTCGAGCGAGAAGTACCAGTAGAAGCCGTAGTCGTAGTTGCCGATCGTCGCGACGTACGACACGACGAGGCGACGCGAGCGCCGGACGTGCGCGCCGACCGGTTCCGGTTCGGTGTGCTTCCAGAGGATGCCGTCGTCCTCCTCGTGCAGGCACACGACGTTGGGGATCCGCATCGGGTGACCCTGGTCGTCGGCGACGAACCCGTCGAAGTACTGGATGACGCCCAGGCAGTCGCAACCGAGCTCGAGGTGGTTCGCGTTCTTCCCGAGCAGGTACTCGCCCGCGTCGAAGTAGCTGATCCAGAAGCGTGTGGAGGACGTGTCGCCGTACGGCACGACCATCTCGGGCACGCTCGCCCGCGTCAGCACGGGACGCCCGTCGAAGCGCACGTCGTGCAGGACGAGGCCCTCGCGGGCGTTGAAGTCGACGCGCAGCGACCAGTTCTCCCACTCGACGAGGGAACCGCGCACGCGGAAGCTCGGGCCCTCGGGCTGGGTGATCTCGATGGGCTTCAGCGACGTGCGGGCGGGGCCTACGGCATCCGGGGTGTACTTTCCGCTCCCCGCCGGGACGGGGATGTCGCCCTCGTCCTCGATGCCGATGACCGTGTTCGCGACGAGGTCGACGTGCACGATGAGGCCCTCGACGGGGTGCGCCCACGGGATGTCGTCCTCGCTGTCGCGGAGGAAGGTCAGCGAGCGGATGACGCGGCGCCCGACCTCGTTCTCACGACCGACGAAGCCCGGAGCGAGGGGAGAGCAGAATGCGAGGTCGATGCGGTCGGCGAGACCGCGGCGGGCCATCGCCGCCTGCCACCCCGGCGAGGCCTTCACGATCTGGGCCGCGCGCTCGTACTCTTCGAACAGGTACTGCGGCTGCCCGTACGGAGGCTGCGACGGATCGGCGGCGGTCGTCCGGTCGACCTCGCCGCGCGTGACCGACACGACGGCCTCGGTCACGGCGCCTGTCGCGGTGTCGAGCAGGGTCACGTCGACGCGCCGGTCGAAGGCGCCGCCCGGCGTCCAGTCGGCCAACTCGTCCTTGCCGGGCTCGTCGGGCAGCAGCATCGGCACGCGCACGCTCTCACCCAGGAGTCCCGCGTCGACGAGGATCCGGCGGGCGGCGGCGATCTCGCCCGCGGTCAGGGGATCGAGCGGATGCCGTGGCGCCGTCACCGCCGTGGCGGGTGCGACGGGGAGGAGGTCGGGGTTCTCGTGCGGCTGGTGTGCTGCGGCGTGCTCGTGCGCGGGCATGGCGCGTCCTTCCTATCGGTCCCACTCTGCTCGGGCACGCGGCGCCGCGCTTGCCTGATCGTGCAGAGCGCCTGACTGCGGGTGTGCGACGGCAGTCGCGCCGACGCGGGCGATCTGACAAGCTGGAAGGCTGTGCCACGTCCGGTGGCGCGGCTGACGCACACCGGAGGACGACCATGGACACCGCAGGGCTGCAGGCCGAGATCGACGCGCTGGACGTCGACGGGGTGGTGGTGCTCCGCCGTGACGGCGAGACGCTGTACGAGGGTGCGTTCGGCCTGGCGAGCCGCCGGTGGGGCGTTCCGAATACGCTCGACACGCGCTTCGACACGGCATCCATCACGAAGCTCTTCACGAGCGTGGCCGTCCTGCAGCAGGTGGAGGCCGGCGCGCTCGATCTGGACGCCTCGATCCATGACGCGGTCGATCTCGCCGGCACGACGATCGCGCGCGAGGTGACGCTCCGCCACCTGCTGACCCACACGAGCGGCATCGCCGACGACGCCGACGAGGAGGCGGGCGAGGACTACGCCGACCTCTGGATCGACAAGCCCAGCTACTCGGTGACCGAGACGGCGGACTTCCTGCCGCAGTTCGCGCACAAGCCGCCGCGGACCGCGCCGGGCACCGACTGCCGGTACTGCAACGTCGGCTACATCCTCGCGGGGCTCGCCCTCGAGGCGGTGACCGGGCGCACCTACCGCGACTACGTGCGAGAGCACGTCTTCGGACGCGCGGGGATGTCGGACACCGACTTCTTCGACCGCCGCGATGCCGCGCCCCGCGTCGCCGAGGGCGGCGACGTCGATGAGGACGGCCGGTGGGTGCAGAACATCTTCAGCTATCCGCCGATCGGCTCACCCGACGGGGGCGCGCACGCGACCGCCGGCGACCTCATCCGCTTCTTCGAGGCGCTGCGCGGCGGGCGGCTGCTCGGGCCGGAGTGGACGCGGGAGTTCTTCACGCCGCAGGTGCGCCACGACGAGGACACCGAGTACGGGTTCGGACTCGAGTTCACCGACGCCGGCTACTACAAGGACGGCGTCAACGCCGGCGCCAGCGGCCTGCTCATCCACTACGCGCGGAGCGGGGTGGATGCCGCGGTGCTCGCCAACAGCGAGGGCGGCGCGTGGGATGTCGTGCGCCTCCTCCGCGCCCGCCTCGCCTGACCTCCGACGCACGCGGCGCGCGTCAGGCGGATGCCGGGGCGGGGCGCAGCAGGGCGTCGAGCAGCGCGGCCATGGCGGCCACCGGGTCGGTGCCGTCGGCGAGCCAGCGGATCTGGATGCCCTCCCAGCCGGTGACGACGAGGCCGGCGAGGACCTCCGGGTCGACGTCGCTCGTGATGCGGCCGAGCGTGCGGTCGTGGGCGATGAGGTCGCGGTAGTCCGCGGTGACGGCGGCGTAGCGGCGGCGCAGCCAGTCGTGCGCCTCGTGGCCGGGGTGGGTCGCCTCGGCCGACACGATCGAGAACATGCGGACGAGCTCGCGGCGGCGGATGTTCCGCTCGACGATCCCCAGGATGCTCGGGACGAACCCATCGCGGCGCGAGCGGACGGCGAAGTCGGTGTCGGCGGCATCCTCCTGCTCGAGCACCGCCGCCAGGAGCGACACCTTCGTCGGGAAGTGATGCATCACCGTGGTGAGGCTGAGTCCGAGGTCCTTCGCGATCTGCCGCAGCGATCCGCCCCGGTACCCGTGCTCGCTGAAGACCGCGGTGGCCGAGTCGATGATCTCGACGCGCCGCTCTGCCGTCTTGGCGTACGGCCCGCGGCGGGTGGGCGAGGCTTCGCTCATGGCATCGAGCGTAGACTGTCCAGAGATAAACCGTGCACGTGCACGGGTTTTGCTCTAGGCTCGACGCTGTGACTTCGATGACGACGGAAACCCCCTACCGCTGGGTCAAGGACGGCGCGCTCGGCGCCGGCCGGCTGCGCTTCGGCGCCGACTACAACCCCGAGCAGTGGCCGCGCGACGTGTGGCACGAGGACATGCGTCTCATGCGCGAGGCGGGCGTCAACGTCGTCTCGCTCGGGATCTTCTCGTGGGCGCTGCTCGAGCCGCGCCCCGGCGAGTGGGACTTCTCGTGGCTCGACGAGATCATGGACCTGCTCCACACGCACGGCATCGACGTCGACCTCGCCACCGCGACCGCCTCGCCGCCGCCGTGGCTGACCCGCCTCCACCCCCAGGTCCTGCCCCAGACGGCCGACGGCACCGTGCTCTCGCCCGGGTCGCGCCAGCACTGGCGGCCCACCTCGCCGGTCTTCCGCGAGTACGCACTGCGGCTGACCCGGGCGCTCGCCGAGCGGTACGCCTCGCACCCCGCGCTCATCGCCTGGCACATCTCGAACGAGCTCGGATGCCACAACCTCTACGATTACTCGGACGACGCCGCGCAGGCCTTCCGGGTGTGGCTGCAGCAGCGGTACGGCACGCTCGACGCCCTCAACGACGCCTGGGGCACCGCGTTCTGGTCGCAGCACTACGGCGCTTGGGACGAGATCCTCCCGCCGCGGGTCGCGCCCACGCAGCGCAACCCCGGGCAGCAGCTCGACTTCGAGCGGTTCTCGTCCGACGCGGTGCGCGACCACCTCCGCGCCGAGGCCGAGGTGCTCCGCGCCGTCACCCCCGACGTGCCGTATACGACGAACTTCATGGTCGCCCAGAACGTCCGCGACATCGACTACGCCTCGTGGGTCCCCGACGTCGACTTCGTCTCGAACGACCACTACCTGCGCCCCGGCGAGCTCGGCCGCGACGACCTCTCGTTCTGGGCCAACCTCACCGGCAACCTCGCCGGCGGACGACCCTGGTTCCTCATGGAGCACGCCACGAGCGCCGTGAACTGGCGCGAGGTGAACCCGCCCAAGCGGCCGGGCGAACTCGTCCGCGACGCGCTCACGCACGTCGGTCACGGGGCGGATGCCGTCTGCTACTTCCAGTGGCGTCAGTCGCGCGCCGGCGGCGAGCGGTACCACTCCGGCATGGTGCCGCACGCGGGCCCGACCAGCCGCGTCTTCCGCGACGTGGTCGCCCTGGGCGCCGAGCTCGGCGCGCTCGCACCCGTCACCGGTTCGCGGCGCGAGAAGGCGCGCGTCGCCCTGGTCTTCGACTACGAGTCGTGGTGGGTGAGCGGCCGCGACTCGCACCCGACGGACGCGCTCCAGTACGACGTGGAGCTGCTGGCCTGGTACCGGGCGCTGCTCGACCTCGGCATCCGCGTCGACGTGCTGCCCGTCGGCGCCTCGTTCGACGACTACGAGGTCGTCGTCGCGCCGATGCTCCACGTCGTTCCCGACGCGCTGCGCCGGCGTCTCGAGGACGTCGTCCGCAGCGGCCGCCACGTGGTCGCCACGTATTTCTCGGGCATCGTCGATCAGCACGATCGCGTGTGGCTCGGCGGATACCCGGGCGCCCTCCGGAGCCTGCTCGGCGTCACCGTCGAGGAGTTCGTGCCGCTCCTGCCGGACGCGCCCGTGGCGCTCGCCTCGGGAGCGGTCGCCACGACCTGGACCGAGCGGATCGTCCACGTCGCCGGAGACGTCGAGGTGCTCGACACCTACGCCGACGGCGACCTCGCAGGGGCTCCCGCGGTCACTCGCCGACGTGCGGGCGACGGCTCGGCGGTCTACGTCTCGGCCGACATCGCACGCGAGGGGGCCCGCGGGGTCCTTCGCGCGCTGGCCGCCGACGTCGACGCGCTCCGCGGCGACGCGCTCTCCGCCGAGGGGCGCGTCGAGGTGATCGTCCGCGCGGGGGAGGACACCCGGTACGTGTTCCTGGCGAACCGCACCGACGAGACCGTGCTCGTGGAGGTGGACGGCGACGCCCTGGGCGCGATCCGCTCGGACGAGACGGGGGCGCTCGCCCTCGCGCCGCGCGCCGTCGCGGTCATCGCGCAGGCGGCCGGCGCGGGAGCCTCGGCGGAGGCGGGCGCGGACGGCATCCGTCGCCCGGCCGGCATCCGCGCCTGAGTCGTAGGCCGAGACGACCGAGACGGCTGAGAGGGTGGGAGCATGACGAGCGAGCAGAGCGACGACCGCGGGATGCCATGGGGCGAGCTCGCCTGGGATGACGGCACCTGGACGACCGCGCCCGTCGCCGTGACCGTCGAGGACGGTGCGCTCCGGGTCACCGCGGCCGAGGGCAGCGATGCCTGGCGGCACACCGCGTACGGGTTCGTGCACGACACCGAGCACGCGCTCCTCGCGCCCTTCCCCGTGGGCTCCGCGATGGAGGTGGAGTTCGGCACGGACTTCGTCGGCGCGGACGGTCACGCCGGCGAGTTCGATCAGGCGGGCCTCTTCGTGCGCGCCGACCACGAGCATTGGATGAAGGCGGGCGTGGAGTTCGCCGACGGCGTCCTCGGGCTCGGGGCGGTCGTCACCGACGTCCGGTCCGACTGGTCGGTCGGCCCCGTCCCCGAGTGGGCGGGACGACGCGTCCGCGTGCGCGTCAGCCGCGGGGCGGACGCCCTCGTGCTGCGCGCCGGTGTCGACGACGAGCCCTTCCGCCTCGTGCGGGTGGTGCCGTTCGACGGCGCGGTTGCGGCATCCGCCGGTCCGTTCGTGTGCGCGCCCACGCGCGCCGGTCTCGAGGTCGTGTTCACCGCCTGGCGGCGGACTCCCGCCGACTCCGCCCTGCACTGAGTCCCGCCGGCCGGCGTGCGGCGCCCCGCAGGACCCGCCGACCCGCCGC